>ORMF011062534.1_pt1 | contig 42119 bp, 27 predicted proteins | sample 1779871 | NCBI WGS metagenome assembly ORMF01 (sample SAMEA104232316, study PRJEB22302) | groundwater metagenome | biome: forest; feature: aquifer; material: groundwater | place: USA | collected 2011-08-07 | depth 5.4 m
ACGCGTCCGCCGCGGGCCCCGGCGGCCGGCGCCCCCCCCGCCACAGGACCGGCGGGCGCGCGTTTGGCGGCCGGTACGCCGCGCGAACCGCTCCGGATCACGGACGCTTTGGGCGAGAAGCTTGTGACCGTCTTCAAACCGGTCGAACGGGTCCGATCGACCGGTATTTCCGGCGCACGGCTGGCGTCTCCCGAAGGGACGGTCGCGGCCGAGCGGCAGGAGCTGGGACGGTTCATGATGGGCTTCGATCCGATCCTCCTGACGCCCGAGGACATTCCGCCGACGGTGTTCCGTCCCATCGAAGGGGAGGCCGTTCACGCGCTCGATCGTGACGGAGCCGGACACGTGACCGCGGTCGCTTTCGATCCGGATAAACTTCGCCGTCTCGACGACGAGGATGCCCGCAGCGCCGTGCGGCAGGCCCTGCAGATCGACTGGTACGAAGAGGCGATGCTCGATTTTATCCGGCTGTTCATCACCCGCGATCAGAGCTCGCCGGATCCTTTTTACGACGCAGATTTCCTGGAGCGCGCGACGTTCTATGCGGGCCTGCGGCTGGATCACCTGGGTTTGGACGACCTGCGCGGCCGCCGCTTTCTCGACGCGGCCTCCGGGGCGGGGAACCTCGCCGCCGCCGCGGCCGAGCGCGGCGCCCAGGTGGACGCCGTCGACGGATCCGAAGGATACCGCGAGCTGGCTGTGCGGTTAGCGGGGAACCGGACGATAGGGTCTGTCGTTCCCTTCAGGACCTATGGGGTCGACTATTTAAGCCGGCTCGAGTCGGTCCCCGACGGCACGTATGACGCGGTCGGTATCCAGGATTCCCTCTATTTCTTTCCCCCTGCTTTGCGCCACCGGATCGTCGCCACGCTCCTGCGCAAGCTCAAACCCGGCGGGCTCCTCTTGATCCTCGACAACCTTGTCATGGCGCGCCACAGCGGCTGGTTTCCCTCGAACCTGCAGGCGGAAGTGATCGACCATGTCCTGGGCCCCGTCAATCGCGAAGCGTTCTATGAAAGATTCCCCGTCGATTGGAGCAACAACAGTTTCGCGATCGTCGTGCGCAACCGTCCGCCGGCGGAGAGGGCGGAAGGCGCCCGCCTGGCCATGGATGTCGCGCCGCAACCGGGTGCGCTGGACCCGGGGCGCGTGCGTGCGGCGGGCGGGAGCGAGCGGCTGGCCGCCGCGGTGCGGTATTACAACGAGGCCGTGGCCGGCGCGCCGATCGACTGGTCCAAGGTCCTCGACCTGTACGAGATCTTCCGAGGCGACCGCGAGAACCCCGAGTACGTTCCCCGCGTCCGGGCCGAGCGCCTGCGGACGATGGAGCAGGTGATCCCCGAATCGGCGGAGCTTCTGGAGAGGGCCAACCGGACGGGGGTGACCGGTGACGAGGAGGTCTTTTCCAACATCCTGGCGATCTATTCGCTGGTCGTGCGGCACAGTCTGCTGACGAACAACCTGTGGGGCCGCTTTCCGGAGGGGAGGCCGCCCGTCGAGGGCCTGGGCGCTGGTCTTCCGGGATTCGACCGGTTGAGGCCCTGGGGGAGCCCGGCGGACACCCATCCGGCCGACGTACACCACCGTCTGGCCTGGTTCCTGATGAACCATTTCCTGCTGTCGAACGGCTACACGCCGTTCTATTTCAATGAGGGCGAATACGACGATGTTCTGGATGGGTACCCTTATTACACCGAAGCGGCGATCGATCTGGAGGATCTGGTGCGCGACGGACGCGTGCGGCAGACCGGAGAATTCCCCATGGGCGCCCGGCTGGCCCAACAGCGCTTCATCGCGGAGTTCGGGGACGATCGCACCGCGCGGCGCGTGCTGCGATTTGTCTCGGGTCAGGACGATCTGACCGCCATCGAAGAGATGCAGGTGACCGCCCGCCGCAGTTTCCGCGTGCGTCCCGAAAAAGGGCCCATGGTCGACCGGCATTCGGCCGGATATGAACTGCGGGTCAACGGGTCAGCGGACGGCGCGGTCAGGACGGTCCGTTTCTTCTCGAAGTGGCACGATCCCAGCCATCGGCAACTGGATGAGGGTCTCTGGTCCGAGGCGCACCGGCAGAACCGGGCTTTTGCCCGTGGGATCGCGTCCCCGGCCCGCTTCATCGAGGACACGGGCGGGAAGTACCTCGTGCAGCTGGCCGTCGCCGGGCGAGAGCTCGTCGTTTCGGACCTGCTCGACACGCGCGTCATACGGGCCTATGCGACCGCCCTCGGCAATTTACACGCGCTGAACATCGCTCACAATGACTTGGTTAGCGTCAGCTTCCCCAACTATCACTTGAACTACCCTCACGTTTTCGTGGAACACGGTCCGGACGGGGAAGTGACCGTGCGTTTCATCGACTACGGCATCTCGGACTCCACGACCCGCACGCCGACGATCCAGGAATACGCCAGCGTGCTCGAGGCCCTGCGTCGTCAGGTTTTCTGGGCCGCGGCGGCGGCGGGCCGCGAAGCGGCCTTCGGGACGACCGAGGATTTCGACAGAGAGTTCCGGGCCGCGTACGACGCCGCCCTGAACGGCCCGCCGGGCGGCGCGCGTCTCGCCAAAGAGGGCGGCGAGTCCGTCCCGAGACCGCGCTCTTTGGACGAGTCCGCCACGCCGGCGGACTTGGCGCCGCTCCTGCGTCAGGTCACGGGATTTTTCCGTTATTACGACGCCGACGAGAAGCTGCGCGATGTCGAGACCTATGTGGCGCTGCTGCGGGGATTCCTCGGGCGGCTGGAAACGGTCCGCGCCGGCCTGCCAGCCGCCGCCGAGGATTTCACGACCCCTTCGGGCGTGGCGGCCCAGGTGGAGCGCCTCCTGCGGGACGAGATCCGCATCGCGCTGGCCGAAAAGGGCATCTACAACCGGCTCGACCTCCAGCACGGCGAGCTGGAGGAGCTCCTGCGCCGCAGCCGCGCCGTCGCCGACGCGGAGCAACGGCCGACCGACCGGCTCGCCGAGGACGTGCGTACCGAGATCGCCGACCGCCTGGACGGCGTGAACGGGTTCTTCAACCGTCTGGCCCGCGTGAGCGCGGACCCGATCGACATCACGGCGATCGAGTCCGAGTTCCGGGAACGCAACGTCGCCGTCCGGGACCTGACCACCGGGACGCATTCTTACAATTTTGGCGAGGCGATGGAATCCGTCGAGGCCGAGATCGACCGGGCCTACGCGTTCGCGATCCTCACACTGGAAGAGCATGTCAACGCATCCCTGCTCGTCAAGGCCGACGCCGTCGAGATGGCGGCCCGGCGCGTCGAGGAAGGGTTCGAGGCAGCCGGCGCCCGCCTGGCCGAGATCGAGGTGAGCGGCGACGGCACCACCCCCGCCAATACCGTCCTGGGACAGATCGCGATGTTCAGCCCCCGCACCGCCGAGGAGATCCTGTACCCCATCCGCGCCGACAAACTGGACGAAGAGGTCGCCGAATTCCTCCGTTTCATGCAACGCCTCCGGGAAGCCCTGCCCGGCATCCTGCCGGAGGCCGAGCAGGACGTGGCGCTCGAATTCCTGTCCGAAACGTCCTCGAACATCGTCGCCGGAACGATGGACGTGAACCCGTCGGCTCTCTTGATCCGCCGCATCAAGGAGGAGATCGACCGCGCTTCGGTCAACGCCAGCCCCCTGACCCGGGAGACCCTCGGCAAACTGCTTGATCTGACCCGCGAAGAGGCGCTCGTGAATTCGAAGCTGGTCCAGTACCAGGACGGTTTCGACCCGACCGCTGAAGAAGAGGCGCGTGCGAGGGAGCTGGCCGCGGCCCATGTGCTGGTCGCCAACGAAGTGCTGGAGCGGTTCCTCCTCGAGTACGACGCGATGATCGCGGCGGCGTCGCAGAGAACGGTGAGCGTTGCCGAGGTCCGCGCCGCGCTGGAAGCCCGGAACCAGTATTTGAACCAACAGTTGGAAGATACGGCGCTGGACGAGACCGAGCGCGAGGAGGTCCGCCGCCGGATCGAACAGAACACAACCATCATCACGAACCTCGAGCGGGGCGGCCAACGCACCGACCGCGCCGCGATGGTGCTGCAACAGTTCCGCTTTTTGATCGATTCCTACCGCCAGGATCACTTCGGCGACGAGGCCAAACGGGCCCAATTCGCCGAGAGGATGGTCCGCGAGAACCGCAGTCTGCCGGGGGTGGTCTATGACATGATGCTCGTCAAGATGTTCTACCCGTTGCGTCGCAAGTCCTCCGGGCATCTGCGCGGGACCTATAACGACCTCGTGGACACGTTTCGGGAGATCATCGCCTCGATGGTCTCGGCGACCGAGTGGGAAACCGAGACCCACCACGTGAAGGTCGAGCATCCGGAGGACGACATCGTGCTTCTGGTGCGCGACAATCTTGACGTCGGAACGTTCGGCCGGATCTGGGCCAAGTACGGGTCGCGCATCAAAGGGGTGATCGTGACGACCGCGACTTTGAGTTCCCATTGGGTGATCGTCTCGCAAGGGTACTCCGACCCGCCGGCCATTTTCCTGGTCACCGACAAGGCCGAAGCCGAGAAGCTGGCCGCGCTCAAAGCCGGCGACCCGGCCGTGGTCGCCACCCGGCAGGGGCAGGGCACGAGTCGCGCCTATCTTTTTCCGGAAGCGGAGCGTCGCCGGCGTTTCGAGAGTGAGCGCCATCTCCAGGACCTGACCCACCGGATGGCGCTTTCCGAGCTGGACCGGGGCACGCCGTTCCCGATCTACGCCAACGTGACCCCCGATCGCCTGGACGGTCTGGAGGCCAACGGCGCCGACGGGATCGGTCTGGTCCGCACGGAGCTGTGGGGCACCCGGATCGAGACCATGGTCGAGAAGATGCTCCGGCACGCGTTCGCCGGGGAGAGCGGGGAGGAGCGCGCACGCCTCTTGGACGAGTTCCGCCGTGAGCTCGCCGAACAGTACGACGCGCTTTTGGGCCAGTCTTATCTGGCCGGCAAGAAAGTGACCCTCCGGACGTTCGACATCCAGGAGGACAAGAACCGGAAGTTCCTGGCCGTTTTCCGCAAGCTCCAGGAGCGCGAGGACCCGGGCGGCTCGATCGCGGGGTTCGATTTTTACCGCACGCGATTCGGCCGGGAGCTCCTGGTCCAGCAGCTGGCCGCTCTCTACACCGTCCAGGCCGGATCGGACCCCGATCGCCGGCCCCGGGTCCAGGTGATGTTCCCGATGGTCCGCTCGCGCTCGGACCTGGACTACATCCGGGACGAGATCCTGCCACTGGCCCGGGCGTCCGCTCTGAGCGCGATGAACGAGGCGGCGGCCGACCGGGTGGCGAGCGAGATCCGTTTCGGAGTCATGGTGGAGACTTCCGAGGCATTCGCCAACATCCGGGAGATCCTGGACCATCCGCTGGCCGGTTTCATCAGCGTCGGCACCAACGACCTGACCTCGCAGGTCCTTTCGGAGATGTTCTCCCGGTCCCTCGACCCGACCGGAGAGAAAAAGATCGCCGTCAACCGCGATCTGTCCGAACTGGGCGACCTTTTCTCCAAGCTGCACCCGGACGTGCTGCGCGTGCTCGAGGGGATCGCCAGGGAAGTGTCCGTTTTCAACGCCGCTCATCCCGACCGGGCCAAGGAGTACGGTTTCTGCGGCGAGATCGCCGGCACCGAGAAGTTCATCCTCTTCGCCGATTATCTGCGCCGCGAGTACGAGGTGCCGGTCTACGTGAGCATGTCCGCTAACCGCATCCCGATGGGCAAATTTCTCGCCCGCCGCAGCCGCCGGACCGAAGTGGTCCCTCTCTTCCGGAATCCCCAGACCGACATCACCGACCGGGACGCCCTGGCGATCACCCAGCGGCGCATCGAGCGCTCGAAAGCTTACAAGGAACAGGTCCTCAAGGTCCTGAAGGCCGAGGCCGCGGCCGAGGGGGCTTCCGCCGCACCGCCGTCCGGCGCGCGGCTGGCCTCGCCGGTCCCGACCCTGGACGGCCGCACGGTCGCGGCGTTCCGTGCCCGGCTCATCGACATGCTCGGCAACGCCCAATGGCTCGAACCCGTTTCGGATTATCGTCTGCGGACGTTCCTGGCGATCCCGCTCTCGGGGTTGGCTCTCGACCGCAGGACGGTCGAAGTGCTCCTGCAGAACGACGAGCCGACCCGGTCGCTCGCGCGTCTGGCCCAGATCATCGCCGACGAATCCGTACGCTTCTCCGGAGAGCTCGCGCGCGACAGGCTATCCCGTACGGTCCCTTCGGCAAGCGGGTATGAAGCGGGTCTCGAGTTCATCGAAGGGACCGCCTTGCCTGAAAAACTTGCGGCTATGCGGCAGGCGGGCGTGACAGGGCCCCCGGTCCTCGTTCTGACCGGTCTGCAGGGAACGGGGAAGAGCACCCTCGGCCAGATCGTGGCAGAGACCGGTCTTCGAGGGTTCGGACGCGTGAAAGTGCTGCACGTGGACGACTATCTGCCGCCTCCTCGCGGGACCACTCCGGACGGGAAGACCATGCGCTACCTGAAGGAGGATGGCACGATCGGCGAAGACCTCGACCGTCAGAGTTTCGTGAAATTTCTGCATGACCGCCGTTTTCGCAGGGACCTTGAAGCGGCTTCCGCGTCGGCGGACGCCGTGGTCGTGGAAGGATTGTACGCCGAGGCTCTGTTGCGCGACGCCGAGGTCGACAAGGGACGGACGCTCGTTGCGGAGGTCACGGTGGAGGATCCGCGCGAACGTTACCGCCGGCTCGAGGACAGACTGCGCCAGAGCGGTTCTCCCAACTGGCAGTTGGAAGCCAAGACCGATTTCATCGCCGGCATCATCTCTTACTCCCTGTCCCGCGGCGCGGACGCCGGGCCCGACCTTCTGGTGGTCTCGGTCGCCGGCGAGAGACCGTTGGAGCGGATCCTGGCCGCCCGCAAGGAAGCCGTTGCCCCGCCGCCGGTCATCCGGTCGAAGGCCGAGATCGCCCGCGATCTGCGCGATCCCGGGAACGTGACGTTCGCCCCGGAGGTCCCGCAGAGCGCGCGCCGGTGGGCCCTGGACGCGCTGGCGTCCCGTGCCGAAGAGGGATATCTCGTGCAGGTGCGCCGCCCGGTGACGTTGGAGGTGAACGGGCTGGGGTTCATCCGCCATCGTCGACCCGAAGCCGAGATGGTCGGCAGCACGATCCGTCTGTGGCTGGATCTGCGGTCGGAAACGGCCGTTCGCGAAAGCCTTGCCGCCCTGGAGGTCCGTATCGGGCAGGCGATCCGGGGATCCTTATATAATTTACGCCCGGCCGAGCTCGAGGAGTACCGTCAGGCGCCTTCCACGCCGCCGAGCGGCGGCGCCCGTCTGGCCGGATGGACGCCTCCGCAGGCGGCTGTTGACGCGCTCAAGGGCAAATTGCGCACCCAAGTGCGTGACTACGACAAGAAAGCCAAGCGGCAGGGCGTGGGGGAGACCGATCTGGCGGTGCTCTTGGCGGACCCGGCTTTGGACGACCGGGCTGTTTTGGACGTGTTCCGTGCGTTCAATCTGAACGCCGGCCAGCGGGCGCAGGTCCTGCGCGCGTTCCGCGAAGTCCAGGAAGGTTTCAAGCGCGATGCGGCCTCGCCGCTGTTCGATATCGCCGACTGGTATCGCCGCGAATTCGAGCCCGTGCTCCGGGCGCTCTGGACCCAGGCTGCCTCGCCCGGCGGCGTGCCGGGACAAACGGCGGCCGACCGGCTCTTGCCGGGCCTGCGTTCCCTGGATCCGGCCGCCGCGTTCCCCGCCCGGTTCACGGCCGAAGCAACCCTCGATACCGACGGTCTTTACGCGGCGTTCATCGAAACGGTCACGCCGCTTTTCCTGGCCAACCGGCTCCACGTGGGCCGTCCGATCATCCGGCTTTCGACCGAGCTGATCGCGCAGGGCAGGCCTCCCCTTGTCGCGTCGCCGGTCGTGGGATCGTACGATGTCACGACGGCCGATGGTCATACGGCGCGCGTGTACCGTGTGCTCGACCCGCCCGTTCCGCAGGGAGCGCCGGGACTGCTCGGCGGCGCGCAGGCCGCGCAGGACCGTTTCCTGATCGAGCCCGTCGCCGAGACCGCCAAAGGCCGCTACGCGCCGACGATCGTCGCGCACCAGGCACGCGAGATCGATCTGTACCGGGAACTATGGGATCTCGTCCGAAAGGGCGGACCGGTGCCGTCCGGTCTCCGCGCCGATCCCGTCGCCTGGGCCCGGCTGCGCTTCCTCGGGCCTCTGTCGCGCGACGACGCGTTCCGTCTGCTGTACTGGGCGTCCGCGGGCACCGAGGAGATCAACCATTTCGATCTGTTCCGCTTCGGTTTCCTCTGGCATGAGCGCCGCGGCCTGCGCCGCGACGTCATCGGCCCCGACGCGGAACCGATCCTCCGCGCGGCTCTCCGTGACCGCGACGAACAGGGCAGGCCGCTCGTCAATCCGCTTCTCGCCCGGCTCGACGCCGAGACCGATCCGCAGCGCCGGCGGGTGATGGTGGGCGCGATGGTCGAACTGGAGGCGCGTCTGCGCGCCGTCGCCGACGAGGATCCGACGCGCAACCCGTTCCCGGTGTACACGCTGTTGACTTATACGGGCCAGGGGCAGGGGATCTACCGCGTCGCCGCGCTCTATCTGATCGAATTCCTGGCGCCCGAGCTCGGCGTGCCTCCCGCCCAGGCCGCTTTTGACCAGGCGATCCGCATGCGCACGGTCCAGGACCCGGCGCCGTTCAACGCGCCTCTGCGGGGCATGGCGCGCCGTGCGTACGGACGTCTCTTCTGGACGCACGCTGAGCGCGAGCGCCGGCTCGCCGAGGTCCCTTCTCCGGCGGGAGCGCGGCTGGCCCTCCACGACGAGGTCGTCGGACGCCTGGAGGCCACGGACCCCCGGCAGTTGACCGTGGCCGACCGGAATGAGATCGACGACGCGGCTCTGGATCTGATCCGGGCGATCTCGGAGGCGGACGGGGACTTCCGCGCGCGCCTGGGGTCCCTCGGGTTCGGGAACAGATTGGATTCGGACGGTTTCGACGCGCTTGACGAGAACGAGACGAATGAACTCTTCGAGGCTGTGCGTACCGCTTCCGCCGCTCCGGAGGGCGCCGTCGAGAACTTTTTCCGCCTGCAGATGCTCGCCACCGCCGCGCTCGACGTCGAAGCGCACCGGCAGACCCGCTCGAGGGCCGCCATACTCTATGAGAGGGAGCGTATCCGTCTGGGCGCGTCGGTGCAATTTTTCGGGGACGACCCGCGCTTTCTGGTCCAATACGCGACCGCGCTCTATCACGCGGGCGAGAACGAGGCGGCCCTCCAGATCCTGACCCGGATGGAAGACGCGGAAGGCGTCTCGCGCGAGGCGCGGGCGGGGCTTTCCACCGTGCTCATGCGCTTCGCCCGCATGGTCCAGCAGGATTATTTCGCGGCCCTCAACCTGCGCCGTTACGGCGACGCGATCGCGTTGCGCCGGCAGGCGATCGACGCGGCCGTTCGTGCCCGCGGACCTCTGATGAGGAACGTGGCTCCGTACCGGAAGGGTCAGCGCGAAAGTTTGGCCCAGATCCCGAGGTCTTTCGCGAACCTCGCGGACATCGCGATCTTTCGCGGTCAGATCGACCGGGCCGCCTATGAGGCTTCAAGACGTTCTCAAGGGTTGGCGCGTGTCGCCGACTACGAGGTCGAGGCTCTCGAGCACGCGTCCTGGGCCTTCGCCGACTCGACCGAGGCGCGGCGTCTGGATCCGGACAGCGACAAGGCGCGGCGGATCCACGGGGAAGCGGCGGCTCTCCTGGCGAGCGTGATCCGGCTGGTCAACGTTGGGCAGGTCTCTCCCGAAGCGGTGCGGCGCATCCGCCAGGCGGTGGCGCGGCTGGACCGGACCTTTCAGGGACTTCAGTCTTTCCCGCTCCCGGATCCGGACGCGGCGGAATCCGCCGCTCGCTCGGGGTGGGTCGCCCTGACGGTCGACCTGGGTCTCCTGGATGAGGTCCAGTCCGTGATCCGCGCCGCGTGGTTCGAAGAGGCCATGCGCGAACACCCCTCTCCGGAGGCCTTCATCGCCGCTCTGGCCGAACGCGCCGCCGCCGCGGCCGGCGCGCCGCGCGCGCGCCGCGCACGAGAGCTGACCCGCGCGGTCCTGGACCGCTTGGGCATCGAGACCACGGACCTCGTGGTGCTCAAGGCCTACGCGTTGGCCGATCCCAAGACGCTGGAAGAGGTGGCCGGATACGCGGCGATCGTGGACGAGACCCTCGCTCCGGAGGTTGTGAGCGCGCGTCTGCAGGGCCGTTTGTTCGCCGTTCTGGGCGTCGAGCTCGAGGAGCCGCCCGCGCCGTCCACGAGGCCCGAGCAGGAAGCGGTCACCGCCGTTCCTTCCGGGGAAGCCTATGACAAAGCCGCCCTCAAGAACGCGGTCGATCTGGGAGACCCGCGGTGGCTGGCGCGTCTCGAGGGCAACCTGCGTCTTGTACAGCCGTGGCTGGAGACCGCCGAGGAACATTTGCTGGTCGGCGAGTTCGAGGAGATCCGCCAAAAAGCCGCCACTTTTGAGGTGCAGGCGCGGGACGTTCTGGCCTCCCGCCAGCGCCGCGACGCCGATCTGATCCACCTGCGCAACCAGCGGGAGGGGACCAAGGGGGTCCTGGGTTACAAGCAGGCCATGGAGCGTCTGGACCGGCGCCTGAAGCGGGAGATCGAGGGGATCGAGCGGGAAGTGCGCCGCGGGATCTCGGAGGTCAGCGATTACCATTCCCAAGCACAATCCCTTCAGGGCCGGTACCGGTTCCGCGCCCTGCGGGACGTCGCCGAAGAACTGGGGGCCATCCGGGGACGGATCGCGGAGCTGTTGGGTAACGGGGGAGACCACCATCTGTCGCAGGAGCGTTTCGAAGAGGACCTCCAGGCCGCCCGTACGCTGATCTCCGAGGCCGCGGTGATCGAGCGGGAGCGCGAGAGGCTCGACGCGCTGAACGAACTGTTCACTGCGGTGCGCGGCCAGATCGAGCGGCTCGGCGAATCCGCGAACGAGGCCCTTCGTGACGAGATCGCCGAGAGGTTCGAGCGCCTGCGCGACGATTTCGAGAGCGCGGCGTTCAGTGCGGATCTTGCCTCCCACGGCGAACGCACCCGTGCGGCGCTCGAGAGGATGCTCGACCGCGTGCGTTTCTTCGCGCAGTTGGCGGCTCGCGAGGAAGCCCTGATCGACCGCCACAACCGCGTGGGATCCGCGTTCTTCGCCAACCGCGGGACGGACCCCGCGCTCGCCCGTGAAGAGGAGGAGCTGCGCGAGCTCCTGCGCGAGCAGGGCCACGCGCTCGCGCGGCTCCAGAACCAGCCGATCTCTTACGAAGGGTACGCGGATTATCAGGCGCTCCTTGTCGAGACCGAACGGCGCGTCGGCGCGGAACTGGACGGCGCGGAACCTCTCGTGCGGCGCACGGTCGCCGCCAAGCGAGCACGGCTTTTGACCGAGGTGCGGACATTGCGCGGTCTTTTCGGGGACGTGAACGGCTGGCTCGAGGAACGGATCTATCCGGACTATCAGGGGCCGGCCGCCGCCGTTGAGAACATGCGGCAGAATTTCATGCGGCTCGGGCAGATCTTTGACCGCTTTGAACGGGCCCTGGCCACGGATGCTTTCACGACGGACGATGCCTTGCTGCGCGAAGAGGGGGCCGTGATCCTCGATGGCATCCAGAACGGCATCGTGTCGCTGGTGCGCGACGAGTTCGACCAGGTCATCAAACCGGTCCAGGCTCGTGTGCTCGCGCGCGTTCAGGGGCAGCGTCCCAATGTCGGGTCCCCGTACCGGAAGGTCCATTCCTATCTGATCCAGCCGGAGATCGACGGCCTCGGTTTCCCGACCGGACTGATCATCGAATTGCAACCAAAGGAACCCGCCGATGCGGATCAAGTGCACGCGCTGGGCCGCGAGTTCCCCGCCGAGCTGCCCGAGGAGATGCGGCATCCCGCCGCGTTCCGGAAATGGGAGGATCATGAAGGTCTCGGGCCCTATCCGTTCATCGAGGTGCTGACCTCCGCGCGGCTGACCCTGCTCTTTTACGCGGCGCTCTATGACAGCAACAACGCCGGCCCGGTCCCGGACCTGCGGACGAGCCTTCGCGCGGCGTTCCGGCAGGCGTTCCGGCAGAGCCTGGAATATTTCAGACGCGATGACATCGCGCGCGATCCCTCGGCCCGATTGGGGACCGGTTTCCGCCGTGCCGAGATGCAGGACGGGGAAAGCCGTTTTCTCGAGGCCCTTCTGGGTCCCGGAGAACCGCCCGCCTGGCCGGCGAACGTGCTCGACGGGGTCGAACGTTTTTTCAGCACCGGCCTGGTGCCCGACTGGCAGGAGGGAACGCTTCCGCAGGCGGTGGCGGATGGACCGCAGGGTCCGCCGGAAGGCGCCCGGTTGGCCCTGACGGTCCGCCTGACCTCCGACCCCGGCCAGAACGCCGATCGGGCCGCGCGTATCCTTCTGGGGCACGGCAAGGTCCTGGCCGCCGTGAACATCCTGCTGCGCCATGAGGCCGTCGCTGCGGCGGACAGGCTCGTGGTGGACCTCGAGGCGGCGCGGGACTCGATACGGTTCGAGAACGGTGTTCTGTCCGTGGAATTACGGGACGCGGCGGCGCTGTCGACCGCGGATGTCCTGCGCCTGGCTGTTCGCGATCTCGGCTGGGACCTTGAGCGCACTCTGCGCATCCTGGAGCAGAGGGCCCCGCACCTCTTGTTCAACGGGGATGATTTCAAGGACATCAACATCGTCCTGCCCAGACGCCTGGCCGGGTTGGGGGACCTGGTGTTCGTCGTGAACACCGCCCAGATCTTCCGGGACGCTTTTCCCAAAAAGACGGTGCGCCTGATCTTCCACCAGGAAGCCGACCTGCGCCTCGTCGGCGAGACCAAGCTTCTCAAGGATGTGGACCCGGACCGCGAGGTTCAGACCGTCGAAGGCATCGAGGTGGTCAACGCCGCTCGGTACGCCGCCGCGCTGTCCGCTCCCGCGGAGTTCGGCCCCCCCGCCTGGGAGACCGCGTCCAACGCCCTGATCGGCCCGGAGGACGCGGCGGTCATCTACGCGCTGGACCCGGACCCCAAAGGGGTCTTCAAACGGAGCGGTCGTCTCCGCGCTTACGGCGGCCGGGCCAGGACACGGGCCCTGATCCATGAGCTCGGATTCTATCCGGAGATCCGCGACCCGCGCGCCCACGGGTACGGACACATCGGTCTGGGGCCGGACGAGGTCGGCATGGCGCCCGTCTCGCCGTTCAGCCGTGAACTTTACGCGAAGAAATATCCCCGCGAGGACTCGCGCATCCGCGTGGAACGGGAGCGTATCCTGCTCAAGCTGCCCGGCCTGGACGAGCATTTCACGGCGGACGGAGTGAAGCGGCTCGTGGGTTCCGAATGGGGTTTCCTGTACGCGCACCAGGCCGACACGGTCGAGCGCTATTTCGCGAACTTCGAGCTGGCCCGTTCCGGTCATCCGGCTTTCGCGGCCGGCGACAAGACGTTCTTCGTGATGACCAGCCGCGGGGACCGCGACCTGCAGGCCGTCGTGCGGCGTCTGGCCGAGACGAATCACTACAACCTGTTCGTCTACGGCGACGCGAGCCTGAAACTGGAAGCCGCGCACCGCGAACCAGACGGCCGGGTGAACATCGTGCTGGACTACTCGGTCCCGCGCAAGCTCTTCGGCGAGCTTTTTCTCTACAGCGACGATCTGCCGAGCGCCGTGACCGGGCAGGACAATCTCTCCAACATCCTGTACCTGAACCTCCTGTCCAGCGGACGTCCGTTCTTCTGGGAAGTGCTGCCGTTCCAGTACAACGCCCAATCGGACTTTTTCCTGTTCATAGCCGAGAAGCTTGGTGAAACGGACGCCGGCCGCTTGCGGGAGTTGTGGGTCCGCTTCCATGGGACCGAGGCGCCCGCCGCCGAGATGTTCGCCGCGCCCCGCGCTTACCGCGCGCTCTTCAAGCGCATCGCCGCCGCGGTAGAGGAACATCACGACGCGTTCCTGCCGCAGGTGTACTACCTGCTCTTAAGGGGGGTCGCTTCGCGCCGGCCGGATGTGCGCGCCGACGAACTGCGCGCGGCGCTCGCTTCACCGGCCCCTCCTGTGCCGACCGAGCCGCAGCAGGGCACACAGGAAGGCGCGCGTCTAGCCCTGGAAGGGGAGTGGCGTTCGGATTCGAGGCCGTTCAAACTGGCCACGGTCGCGCTCCTTTTGTCCACTGGGACCACGGAAGAAGCGGTCGCGGATCTTCTGATCCATCGTCCGGGACCCGTTCCCGCCGAAGAGCTGGCCGCGGACGGACGCGTCCAGCAGGCCTATCTGGACAGGACGGGCCTGGAGCTCTTTGACGAGGACATGCTGAAGACCGAAGTGCGGCGTTATATCCGCGCGGACGAGGACTTCGCGGGCGACGCGATCGCCGCCTACCGGACCTCGCTGCGGTACGGGACGGATTACGCCGAACCGCTGGTCGAGCTGCTGACGGGACGTTTGAACGCTTTGGGCGCGTCGCCGGCGGATGCCCGGCTGGCGGGCCTGGCGCGCGGCCTCTCACTCGAACTGCGACGCGCTCTGGACCTTTCACGGGAGCGCGGTTGGCCGCTCCCCATACGGACCCTGAACGACGTCCGCTCGTTCCTCGAAGGGACGGGCGGCGCGCGCCTGGCCCTGGGGATTCCTCCGGTGATCCTGGTCGGTGTGCGCACCGCCTCCGTCCGCCGGGAGGTCCTCGGGGCCCTGGGCCCGAGAGCGGGACAGGACGTGCGTGTCGTGGTGGTGGGGGGCCGCTCGTCGGCCGGACAGGCGCTCGGAGCTCTCGACCGCCACGGCATCCGCTTCGCCGCCGCGCACGCGCTCTTCATCGACACGGACGATCTGAACCGCGAGGCCAAGATCGAATTCCTGCGGGGGCTGAACGAATCGGACCTGAAGGTGCGCGGCGTGTTCGCCGAACTCCTGGAAGGCCGCCGGGCCTATTCGGAACTCGGGGGCCCCGAACGCGACGCGGTCTTTGCCGAGATCGTGCGGCTCCTACCGCGCATGGGCCTGCGCTCCCTGGACGGCCGGGAGGCCGCCGCGCTGGCCGGCGAAGAAGCGTGGAACCAGCTCAAGCTGCGGCTCTTTCATCCGAGTTTCGGCGTGTCACTCGAGGGCGTGCCGTTCGACGGCGCCCCGAACTATGCGGCCGTCTGGTCGCTGGGCAGCGTGCTGAAGGACCCGCTGCTCCTGCGCACGCTCGACGACCGCGACCGCAAGGCCGTCCGCCGTGACGCCCGCCCCCGCCTGCCAGATGGCGGGCAGGTGCCGGATGGCGGGCAGGGCAAGCCCGCGATCACGGATTTCCTCGCGCTGACCTCCGAGGAGTCGGCCACGCTCGAGACCACGCTCGAACGTTTCGAGCCGGCCCGCGCGGCGGCGTTCCGCTCCCGTTTCGGGGAGCGCATCCTGGTGGCCCGGCCCGGGGAGGACATTGCTTCCTTATATCAACGGATGGGGGAGGGTTGGGACCCGCGCCACGTGCTGTTCGTCGACAACGAGGAAAACCCGATCCTCCGGCGGGACGTTTCGGCGGGGGCCGATGTCCCGAACCTGCTTCTCTTGCAGGGGCCCTACGCGCTGACCGTGGACAAGGTCGTGGCGCTTCTGTTGTCCTCCGGCGGTGATTGGCGCTCGGTCATCGACAAGGGTTTCGTCAAAGGGCTTCTCTACGATCCCGTCCGGAAGATCCTCATCTTCCGGCCGATCGTTCCCATCGATTACCTCAAGCGCCTCAAGGACTTCTATCGCTCGGTCTCAACGACCGGCCGCGCCGCCTAAAGCGTTTTTGGCCCCGGTTTCTTTTTGCGGGGGCTTTCTGCTATAATAACCCACCAGGTCGACAGGATCGTGCGTTCGGCCGATCGTTTTTCTTCTGTCTTTCCGCCGTCTTCACATATAAGGAGCGTTCATGCCGACCATTCGTCTTCAGGATCATCGCTTTTTTGCCTTTCTCTCCGTTCTCCTGTTGACCGGCGTGCCCGGCGCTTCGGCCGCGGCGGCGCAGGACCCTGAAGCGGCCCGGAAGGCCGCTTCTTCCGGGATGACGCTGTGGCAGTTGATCGTTTCCGGCGGATGGGTCATGGTGCCGCTGGCCCTGATCTCGGTGCTGGCGACCGCGTCGGTCATCTATCATTTTCTCCACGTGCGGTCCGAGAAGCTCACGCCCCCTGATTTCACCGAGAACCTGCTGTCACTGCTCGAACGGCACGAGCTCGGCAAGGCGACCTCGCTCTGCAGCCAGCAACCCAACCTGATCGGGGCGATCGCGTTGTGCGGTCTGAAGAAAGCTTCCAAGGGAAACGCGGTGATCGAGGAGGCGGTGCAGTTCGAAGGCAAGTCCCGCATCGAAAAGATATGGCAGAACCTGAACTACCTCGGTGACATGGCGGTGATCGCGCCGATGCTCGGCCTTCTGGGCACGGTGCTCGGCATGATCCAGGCTTTCGACTTCCAGGCTTTCCAGGCGGGCACGGTCCAGCCGATCGCCCTGGCCCAAGGCCTCTCGAAAGCGATGATCACGACGGCGTTCGGCCTGATCATCGCGATCCCGATCCTCGGATTTTACGCGTATTTCCGCGGCCGCATCAGCCGCATCACCGGCGACGCCGAGCGTGTCTCGTCGGAGGTCATCCATCTGCTGGTCCGCGCGGAAGAGCCCACCCCGCGCGAGCTCGCCCGCAAGTAACCGGAGGGCAGCCCGTGATCGAATTCAAGCCCAACGTTTACATGAAGCAGGACCGCCCCGCGGTCCAGATGACCTCGATGATCGACATCATGTTCATCAATCTGCTTTTTTTCATGGCGCTGTTCGTGTACTTCCATTTCGAGACCGAGCTCAACATTTCGGTCCCGAAGGCCAGCGCGTCGATGGAATCGCAGATCTCGCCCGAGGAGATCGTGGTCAACATCGGCCGTGAGGGGGACGTGATCGTCAACCAGCGCACGATGGGCTTCCCGGAGCTCGAGACGCTCCTCAAGAAGACCTCGGCGCTTTATCCGCGCCAGGCGGTGATCGTTCGCGCCGACCAGAAGACCTATCACGAGTATGTGGTGCGGGTCCTCGACGCCTGCGCGAAGGCGAAGATCTGGAACATCTCGTTCGCCACCACGAAGGAATAGAGCCCCGTCCGCGGGGAGGTCCGATGAAACCATTCTTCGTTCTGGCGCCGCTGGCTCCTTTCATTCTGCCGCTGGCCTTCGTCTTCGCGGCCGAGAGCCAGAATTCCGCCACTGCGGCCGCGGCCACCGCTCCCGCGGCGCCGGCGACCGCGGCTGCCGCGCCTGAAAGCCCGGCCCCGGCGCCCGCTCCGCCGTCCGCGCCGGCCCCCGAGCCTCCGAAGGCCTCCGCGACCACCCTCGATTTCGCCAATGGTCTCTACGCGCGCAAGATGTACGGCCCCGCGATCGAAGAGTACGAGAAGTTCATCCGCGACAACCCCTCCTCGCCGGAGACGGCTTCCGCGCGTTTCCGTCACGCCGATTCCTACTATTTCATGAAAGACTACGCGTCTGCGGTGGAGCGCTTCGAAGCGTTCGTCAAAGATCACCCGTCGGACCCGCGCGCGGCGACCGCGTGGTTCCGCGTCGGCACCTCCCTCTATTATCTGGGCCGTCACGAGCAGGCCTCGCGCGCGTTCATCACGGCGTCCAAGGAGTCGGCCGATCCCAACGTGCGCGCCGGGGCGCTCTTCTATCTGGCCAAATCCTACGAGGCGCTCGACAAAGCCGAACCCGCCGCCGGCCTGCACCGCCAGGTGATGAAAGGTTACCCCCAGACCGAGTACGCGTCCTATTCGGCCGTCGCGCTCGGCGACCAGGCGCTGCTGGACAAACGCTATGACGAGGCCTCTCTCGCTTACCAGTTCGCGGCGGAAAAGCCCAACCCTCTCGAGATCTCGGTCGAGGCGCAATTCAAGGCGGGCGAGATCCTGTTCAGCCAGAAACGCTACGCCGACGCCAAGGGACATTACCAGAAGCTATTCGACCGGATCGCCGCCGTCGGTTCTCCGGACCGCCTGGCCGTGACGCGCGGCAAAGCCCTGCTCGGGCTCTTCTACTGCGACTACCATCTGAAGGACCTGCCCGGCGCGCTCGCGCGGCTCGAACCCAACCGCACGCTGTTGGAAAGTTCGGGTTTCCTGTCCGACGCGGAGATCCTCGTAGCCGCTCTCGAGATCGGGACGGGCCGCCACGACGTGGCCATCCTCCGGCTCGAGGAGGTCCTCGCGCGGCCCGGCCTTTCGCCGGAGTCGCGCGAGAACGCGCTGTTCAAGAAGGCGGAGGCGCTGGCCGCCGCGGGTCGCGGCGGCGACGCGCTCGGCGAGATCGAGAAACTCTTCGGCTCCGGGGCCGAGCCCGCTCAGGGCGCCCGCGCCCATTTCGAGAAGGCCGGGGTCCTGCGCTCGCTCGACCGCAAGAAAGAAGCGCTCGACGAGTACGACGCCGTGATGCGTTCGAACTCCCTGTCCGAGTACGCGCGCCCGGCGCTGTATCAGGCGGCTCTGCTGCGGCTGGACCTCGGGGATCCCGCCGGCGCCCGCCGCGATCTGGCCCGTTTCGCGGAGATCTACGCGGACGACCCGAACGCCGATGAAGCGGCGCTGGAGGTGATCCAGCTCGATCTGGCCGCCAAGCGTTTCGAGGAGGCGGCGCGTCTGGCGCGCGCGTTCATCGAGGGCCGCAAGGAGAGCGAGCTCCTGGACCTGGCGTTCTACAAGCTCGGTGTCGCCGAGACCGGGCGCAAGGACCCCCGCGCCGCCGTCGCGGCTTTCGGCCGGGTCGTGGACGGGTACCCGACGTCCGTGGTCGCCGCCGAAGCGCTCTACGGCCTGGCGACCAGCCTCGAGAACGCGGGTGAGGCCCCGCCCCGGGTGATCCCTCATTACGAGAAGCTGGCCGCCGCGCATCCCCGGCACGCGCTGACGCGCGAGGTCCTGCCGCGTCTCGGCTATCTGTACATCCGCACCGGCGACGAACCGAAGATGAAGGCGCTCTATCTGCACGTGCTCACGGAGCGTCCGGACGTCCCGTTGAGCCCCGAAGCGGTGTTCTGGTTCGTGCAGTACCTGCTCGGCCGGGAGGACTACGTCTCCATCCAGAAGATCCTGCCGCTCCTGGCGGCGCGTTTTCCGGATCACGACTTCAGCCACGAGGTGCAATTCTTCCTCGGTGAAAGCTTCATGGGGCAGAAGGATTATGAAAAAGCGGTCATGGCCTATTCCGAGGCCGTGCGTCTGGCGCCCGACGGTGCTTACGCGCCGCATGCCTGGCTGGGGATCGGCATCGCGTCGGTCACCCGCAAGGATCCCGCCGCCGCCGAAAAAGCCTTCAACGAATCGCTGCACTATGACTACGAGGTGAAGGTCGGCGCCCGCGCACGCTACGAGATCGCGAACCTGCGCCTGGGCGCCGGGAACTTGAGCGAGGCCGCGAAGGCCTTCATGCTCGTCGCGATCCTGCACGACGATCCCAAGTACACCCCGTTGTCGCTTTACAAGGCGGGCGAATGTTTCCGGCGGACCGGCAAGCCCGAGGATGCCGAAAAGGCTTTCGACGAGCTTCTGACGCGCTATCCCAAGAACCTCTGGGCCCGCAAGGCCCGCAAGGAGCGCGCCGATGCCGCCGCGGCGGACGGAGGGACCCGGCCATGAGCGGCGAGAATGTTTGGGAGAGATGGCGCCGGCACCCGTTCTTCGTGCCGATCCTGATCGCGCTCCTGCTGCACGCGGCGGTGCTGGCGGCGTCGGGTTTCATCCGGTTCGTCCATTTGACCTCCGAGCGGGAAATTCTTCCGCGCTTTCACGTGAAGGGGGTGGAAACCTCACCCGTGGCCCCGGCCCGCGCGGCCGCCCACAACGCGCGGCGTTTCTCGTCCGGCGCCCCGCCGCCGGCCGCGGCGCCGACCGCCGAGGTCCTGCGCCAGGCCCAGGCCGGTCCGCAACTGCCCAAAGACACGCCGCTGCGCCAGAACGCCGTCGAGGAGATCACGCCCAAGACCGTGGAGATCGAGGGTGCGTCGGCGATCTCCGTGGTCGAGGTCGAGGCCTTGCTGCGCAAGACCGAAGAGCGCCAGCTCCAGGACCGTGTTCAGCCAGCCGCCCAGCGTTCCGCCGCCGCGGCCCAGACCCAGGCATCGGCCCGTTTGGAGGCGGCGCACCGGTTCAACGCCAAGGACCTGCTCCAGGCCCTGCAGAACCCGCTCCAGAGCCTGAACCTCCATTCGCCTGACAACATCAAGGTGGACCCCGACGAGGGGATGCCCGGCTTCACGCCCTCGGCGGGCCGCTCGGGCCTCTTCGAGAACCTTCGGCCCGAGGCGGGCGTGCGCGAAGCCGACAAGGACGTCTCGCCGTACGAATCACTCGACCCGTTCCTCGACATCGAAGTGGTCACCTACCGCGATCCCGCCGACGGGCAGGGGTACTACATGATCAAGATCTTCGCCCGGAAGGACGCGCAGCTCCAGGTCATGCCCAAGGAGATCCTGTTCACGATCGACTGTTCCTTGAGCATGAACCAGGACCGTCTCAACGAGGTGAAGAAGGGCATCACCCGTTGCCTGCAGCGCCTCAACGAGAAGGACGTCTTCAACATTGTCGCGTTCCGCGACACGGCCCAGTTCTTCTCGCCGCGTTCGGTGAGCGCCTCTCCCGACACGATCCGCCGGGCCGAAGCGTTCGTGGCGGGACTGACCTCCAACCAGCGTACCGACGTCAACGGCGCTTTCGAGGCGATCATCCGCACCGAGACCGCGCGCCGCCCGTCGAACGTGATGCTCATCTCGGACGGCCGTCCCACGCACGGCATCGTCGACGACCGCAAGCTGCTGGCCGAGGTGACCCGCACGAACTCGAAGGTCCGCCCGGTGTTCGCGTTCAGCGGCGGCCGGCGCGTGAACCGGTATCTCCTGGATTTCCTCGCCTACCAGAACCGCGGCTGGGCCCAGTACATGAAAAGCACCGGCCAGATCGCCTCGGGCCTGGCGGATTTCTACGACAAGATCCGCGACCCGATCTTCCTGAACCTCCGCTACGAGCTTTCCGGCCTGGACGAAGCCGATGTGTATCCGAAGTCCCTGCCCGATTTCTACCGCAACGCCGAGTTCACGATCTTCGGGACCTACTCGAAAGAGGGGCCCTTCTCGATGCAGCTTCTGGGCGACATCGACGGTCAGACCAAACAGCTCGTTTTCACGCGCGATCTGGCCGACGCCAAGAAGGGCAGCGAGGACGTGAAGAAGGGTTACGCGTTCAATAAGATCTATCATCTGATCAGCCGTTTGAGCCAGGAGCGCGACGACACGAAGCTTCTCGACGAGATCCAGGCCTTAAGCCGGCGCTACGGCGTCACCACCCCTTATTCGCCCGAGCTGGCGAACATGGACTAGGCCCGGCCGAACATCCGGAACCGGGAGCCGTTGACATGAAGATCCTTCATCTGGCCACTCACCTGGAGATCGGCGGGATCACGAGCTGGCTGGACCTGGCCGGCGGGGAACTGGCCCGTCGCGGGCACCGGGTCGGAGCGCTCACCTCGGGCGGCGCGCGCGAAGCGGCCCTGACCGCGCGCGGGCTGACCGTGCACCGCCTGCGGCGCTTGCGCACCAAGAACGAGTTCGATCCGCGGCTGCTCCTCCTGGCCCTGCCGCGAGCCCTGGACATCGTCCGCGGGAACGGTTACGAGGTCCTGCACGCGCACACGCGCGTGACCCAGGTCCTGGCCAAGGCCGTGTCGGCGCTCTCTGGGGTCCAGTTCGTTTCGACCGCGCACGGATTTTTCCGTCCGCGTCTTTCGCGGCGCCTCGTGGACGCCTGGGGCAGGCGGGTGATCGCCATCAGTCCGTTCGTGGCCTCGGAGCTCGAGCGCGTGCATCGCGTGGATCCCGGCAGGATCCGTCTGGTCCCCAACGCCATCGACGGCGAAGGCCTGCGCCGGCGGACCGCCGCGGTGTCGGGCACGGACGCGCGGGCCCTCCTGGGCCTGCCGCCGGAGGCGCGCGTGGTGGGCTCGATCTCGCGTTTGGTGCGCGATAAAGGGCACGAGCATCTGGCCCGGGCGGCCGCTCTTCTGATCCCCGAACGGCCGGACCTTCATCTGCTCATCGTCGGGGACGGTCCCGAACGCGATCGTTTGGAGAAACTTCTCGGCGACGGGCCCTTGAAGGGCCGTGCGCGCCTGGTGCGGGCGGTACCGGATGTCGCGACCGCTCTGGCGGCGATCGATATTTTCGTGCACCCGGCCACTTACCGCGAGGGATTCGGTCTGTCGATCGCCGAGGCGATGGCCGTGGGCAGGCCGGTCGTGGCGACCCGCATCCCCGCGCTCGATACCCTGCTGACGGACGGCCGGGACGCCCTTCTGGTCCCGCCCGGCGACCCCGAGGCGCTCGCGGCCGCTCTGCGGGGGCTTTTGGCGGATCCGGCGCTCGCGGCCCGGATCGCCGCGGGAGGCCGCCTCCGCGCGGACGAGGTCTCGTCGCCCGAACGGATGGCCGCCGCTCTGGAGAACGTGTACCGGGAGGTTCTTTCCGGACCCTGAAGAGATCCTATGCCCCGATCCGATAAACTCAAAGGCCTTAACGTCGTCGCTTTCGAGAGCCGCCTGGCGGGGGCGCTTAAGGACCTCTTCGCGCTCCAGGGCGCGGAGGTGTTCTCCGCCCCGGCGATGCAGGAGGTGCCGCTCGGAGAAAATCCCGCGGCACTGGCGTTCGCCGACCGGCTCCTCGGCGGCGGGATCGACGTGCTGGTGCTCCTGACCGGTGTGGGCACGCGGGCCCTTCTCGAGGCGATGGAAACGCGCCATCGCCGCGAGGATCTCTTGTCCGCGCTCGGCCGCATCCCGATCGTGCCGCGCGGCCCCAAGCCGGTCCGCGTGCTGAACGAACTCAAACTTCCGTACGCTTTCACGGTGCCCGAACCCAACACCTGGCAGGACCTTCTGGCCGCCCTCGACGCGCACCGTGTCCGGGTCCCTCTCGAAGGCCGCACGGTCGCCGTGCAGGAGTACGGCGTTCCGAACCATGAGCTGGCCGACGCGCTCCGCGCGCGCGGCGCGCGGGTCATCCGGGTCCCCGTGTACCGCTGGTCGCTGCCGGACGACACCGGGCCGCTCGAAGAAGCCGTACGGCGTCTGGCCGCCCGCCGCGCCGACGTCGCGGTGTTCACGACCGCTGTGCAGGCCACGCATCTTCTGGAGGTCGCCTCGCGTCTGGGATCGAAGGACCTCCTGCTCGAGAGTCTGGCCCGGACGGTCGTCGCTTCGGTCGGCCCGGATTGTTCGCAGGCCCTGCGCGGCGCGGGAGTGCGCGTCGATATCGAACCGGAAAGCCCCAAGATGGGCCCGCTCGTCGAAGCCGTCGCCGAACGCGCCCGTCCGGTCCTGGAGTCGTTGCGGTCCGGCGGAGGGACCGTCCGTTGAGCGTGCCCCGGTCCGCCGCCGCTCCGCCGGTCCTGACCCCCGAGCTTGCCGGAAGCCTGTTCCTCAAGGCCTGCCGGCGTGAGCCCACCCCGCGCACGCCGATGTGGCTCATGCGCCAGGCGGGGCGCTACATGAAGGAATACCGCGCGATCCGCCAGCGGACCGCGTTCCTCGACATCTGCAAGGATCCGGACCTCGTCACCGAGATCACGGTGACCGCACAGGAACGCCTCGACGTGGACGCGGCGATCATCTTCGCGGACATCCTGCTCGTCGTCGAGCCGCTGGGTTTCGATCTCAAGTATCTGAAGGGTGGCGGCCCGACGATCCGCAAAGCGGTCCGTTCCGCGGCCGATGTGCGCGCGATCCCGGAGGCGGACCCGGCCGAGGGCCTGGCCTACGTGATGGAAGCGATCCGGCGCACGCGCCGCGCGCTCAAACCCCACATCCCGCTCCTGGGTTTCGCGGGAGCGCCGTTCACGCTGGCTTCTTACCTGATCGAGGGGGGCGCCTCGAAGGATTTCGAGGCCACCAAGCGTCTCATGCACACCGGCGACTCCGTCTGGCACGAGCTGTTGCAGAAGATCGCGCGGGTCACCGCCGGCTACCTGACCGCGCAGGTACGCGCGGGGGCGCAGGCCGTCCAGCTTTTCGACAGCTGGGCGGGCTGCCTGGAACGCCGCGAGTACGAGGAGTACGCGATGCCTTATTCCCGCTCGGTGATCGAGGCCCTGCCCGCGGGAGTGCCGGTGATCCATTTCGGCACCGGGACCGCGGCGTTCCTGGACCTTCTGTCCGCGGCCGGCGGCGACGTGATCGGGGTGGACCACCGCATCGGCCTGGCCGAGGCCTGGAAGCGGGTGGGGCCGGCGAAAGCGATCCAGGGCAATCTCGACCCTCTCGTTCTCTGCTCTTCCGTGGAGAACATTCGCGAGCACGTCCGTACGGTGCTCGACGAGGCCGCGGGGCGGCCCGGCCACATCTTCAATCTCGGCCACGGGGTCCTGCCCGAGACCCCGGCGGAGAACGCGGTCGCTCTCGTCGAGATGGTCAAAGAAATGAGCGTGCGATGAAGCGGGCGGCGCTCCTGATCGGATTCGGCGGGCCCGAGCGGCCGGGGGGCGTCCGGCCCTTTCCCGCCAACGGGCTCGAGGGCGGGCGCGTTCCCGCCGAGCGGTACGACGAGGTGCTCGCGCATTACGCGAAGGTGGGGAACGTCTCGCCGTACAACGCGAACGTCGAGGCCCAGAAAGCCGCGCTCGAAACGTGGTTCGAAGGCCTGGGCGAGCCGCTCGGGGTCGGGATGGCGTTCCGCCATTCGACGCCGGCGTTCCGCGACGCTTTCCAGGCTTTCCGGAGGCACGGGATCGGGCGCGTCGCCGGCTTCGTCTTGAGCCCGTTCCGTTCCTACCCGAGCTTCGACAAATACGTCGAACGGCTCGAGGCCGCGCGGGCGTCCGAAGCCTCCGGGATCGAGGTCCTCTACACCGCGCCGTTCCATGACGACCCGCTTTTCATCCGCGCGCAGGCGGAGCAGGTGCGCCGCGTGGCCCCGGAGAGCCCTTCGGCGGGCACATTCTATCTGTTCACCGCCCATTCGATCCCGCAAGGCCTGTCCGACAAGAGCGGTTACGCCGCGCAGTTCGAAGAGGCGAGCCGCCGCACGGCCGCAGCGCTCGAGCTCACCCATTGGGGGATCGCGTACCAGAGCCGCAGCGGTTCGCCGAAGGATCCCTGGCTCGGGCCCGACGCACGGTCGGTCGTCGAGGGCCTTCCGCCCGGCCGCTACGAACGCCTCGTGGCGGTGCCGGTCGGGTTCCTCTGCGAGAACGTCGAACTGCTTTTCGATCTCGACGTGGAGCTCCGTGACGCCGTCGTGGGCCGCGGCATCGGTTATCGCCGGTCCTCGACGGTCATGACCCATCCGTTCTTCATCGAGCTGATGGGCCGGCGGATCCTGGACGCGCTGAAAGCCGCGGAGAACCGGTGAGAGGGGACCGCGCCGCGCGCGGACCCTCGGTCGCGGTGATCGGCGCCGGGATCGCGGGACTGGCCGCTGCGCACCGCCTGGAGGAGCTCGGCGCCGATTGGACGCTGTTCGAGGGCTCCGAACGTCTCGGCGGGGTGATCTCGAGCTCGCGCCGGGACGGTTTCCTGCTGGAGCACGGCCCCGATTCTTTTCTCACCGAGAAACCCGCGGCGCTCGAGCTTTGCCGGCAACTCGGCCTGGGCGACGAGGTGCTCGGCACGTCACCGGAGCACCGGCGCAGTTTCGTCGCGCGCGGGGGGCGCCTGGTGCCGGTGCCCGACGGTTTTTATCTGGTGGCGCCGGTCCGTCCGGCGGCCTTTCTGGCGAGCCCGCTCTTCAGCTGGTCCGGCAAGCTCCGGATGATGGCCGAGCCGTTCGTGCCGGCCCGCCGCGCTCCGGGCGACGAGAGCGTGGCCGATTTCGTGCGCCGCCGTTTCGGCCGCGAGGCGCTCGACCGGGCCGGCCAGCCGATGCTGGCCGGCATCTATTCCGGCGACGCCGAGGAACTCAGCATCGCCGCGACGATGCCGCGCTTCGTGGCCTGGGAAAAGGAATACGGGAGCGTGCTCCGGGGCCTGCGCCGCCGCGCGGCCGCCGCGCGTTCGGCCGGGGGCCCGCGCTATTCGTTGTTCGCCACCCTTCGCAACGGGATGGGCACGCTCGTCGACGCGCTCGTTTCGCGCCTGGACGCCGCCCGCCTGCTCGCCGGGACGCGGGTGACGTCCGTTATCCGGAACCCCGCCGGGGGGTGGACCGTCACGCTGTCCTCCGGGGGATCCCTCCCTTTCGACGCGTTGATCCTGGCGGTCCCGGCCTATGCGGCCGCCGCGCTCGTGGCCGGGGGCCTGCCCGGGCTGGCCGGACTCCTGGGGGAATTACGCTACGAGTCGGTGGCGACCGTCAATTTCGGGTTCCGCGCCCGGGACGTGGCGCACCCGCTCGACGGGTTCGGTTTCGTCGTACCGCGCACCGAGAACACGCCGCTGGTCGGGTGTTCGTTCTCCAGCCGCAAGTTCGCCGGCCGCGCGCCGGAGGGCGCCGTGCTCCTGCGCGCGTTCCTCGGGGGAGCTTTCGGCAGAGGCGTTCTCGACCGGGACGATCAGGAGCTCGTCGGGACCGCCCGGACGGTCCTCGAGCGTTATCTGGGGATCAAAGGGAAGCCGCTCTTCGAGGCGCTTAGCCGCTACCCGCGCGCTATGGTACAATACCGCATCGGCCACGGGGACCTCTGCCGGCGCATCCGCGCCGCCGCGGACGCGGCCGGAGGGCTCCGGCTGTGCGGCGGCGCCTACGGAGGGGTCGGGATCCCCGACTGCATTGCCGACGCCCGCGCCGCCGCCGAAAACATCCACTCAACATTGTCCTATAAGGAAATAGACCGATGATCCGACTGTACTGTTTCCCGCGTTCCGGGAACTCGAGGGAAGTGAAGCTCGTTCTCGCCGAAAAGCAGGTCGCTTACCAGCCCGTCGACGTGCACGCCCAGGATTTCGACAAGCAGAATCCGGAGTTCAAAAAGGCGAGCCCCCAGGGCAAGGTCCCCGCGATCGTCGACGGCGATATCTACATGTCCGAGGCGTTCGAGATCAACCAGTATTTGGAAACAAAGTACCCGCGCCCGGCGCTGATGCCGGCCGACGAGGCCCGGCGGCGGGAGATCCGTGAGTGGGTAACGTTGTACGACAAGAGGCTCGTCCTGAAGATCGGCCTCCTGGTCATCGAATGCCTGCTCAAGCCCAAGGACCAGCAGAAAGAGGAGACCAAAGAGAAACTGCGCTCCGAGATCGCTCAAGGCCTGGCCGAACTGGACCGCCGCCTGGAGGGACAGGAGTATCTGTTCGGGGACTATTCGCTGGCCGACGCCGCCGTGACGCCGCACATCGCCGCACTGCCGATCCTCGGCACAGGCATTCCGGCCGAGCTCAAGAACCTCACGGCCTGGTTCCAGCGCATCCAGGCCCGGCCCAGCTTCAAGCTTTCGGTCCAGTAGGTTCCGGGAGGGAGGATGCTGTTCGCGTTCAAGGTGATCGTGGCGGCAGGGATGATCGCCTACGCGTCCGGTCTTTCGGGGCGCCGGCCCGTGCTGGCCGGTTTCATCATGGCCCTGCCGCTTTCCTCGTTCATCAGCATCGTGTTCGCGTACCTGGAACACCGCGACATGCAGAAGCTGAACGCCTACGCCGTTTCGATCCTGGTCGCCGTGCCGTTGTCGCTGGTCTTTTTTCTGCCGTTCGTGTTGAACAAATGGCTCAAGATGAGCTTTCCGGTGACGCTGTTTTCGGCGGTCGGTCTCATCGTGGTCGCGTATTTCGCCCATTCGATGTTCTTCAAGTCGGCCTAGAACAGAAAGGAAGGATCATGAGGCTGTCCCGCAGGGCGTTGCTGTCCGTGGCGCTGTTGGGGAGCGGGGTGCTCCTGGCGTCCAGGGGATGGGCGCACGGGATGTCGGAAGGGCACCAGCGCCTGGCGGTGACCGGGGGATACCTTGACTACCTCTGGCTCGGCGCCCAGCACATGCTGACCGGTTACGATCACCTGCTCTTCCTCTTCGGGGTGATGTTCTTCCTCACGCGCTTCGGCCAGATCCTGAAGTTCATCACGGCGTTCACGCTTGGGCACTGCCTGACCCTGGTCTTCGCGACTCTCTGGGGCGTGCGCGCGAACTATTTTCTGATCGACGCCGTGATCGCGCTGACCGTCTGCTACAAGGGTTTCGAGAACCTGGACGGTTTCCGCAAGTGGGTGGGGGTGAAGGCGCCGAGCCTTGTTGTGATGGTCTTCCTGTTCGGTCTGATCCACGGTTTCGGCCTGTCCACCCGGCTGCAGCAACTGCCGATCTGGACCTCGCAAGGCCGTTTGATCGTGAAGATCCTGTCGTTCAACGTCGGGGTCGAGGTCGGGCAGGTCCTGGCGCTGGTCGTCATGCTCGTTGTCCTGTCCGGCTGGCGGCACACGGCTTCGTTCAAACGTTTCGCGTCGCTGTCCAACTCTGCGCTGATCGCCGCGGGCGCGCTCCTTTTCCTGACGCAGATGCACGGTTATCTGCACAACGCCCGTCCCGGGGCGTTCGGTTTCAACGAAGACATCCATTTCCACGCACACGAGCGCTTCACGTTCCCCGAGGGGCACGCGCCCGCCCGGTGAGACGGGGATCGGGTCATACGGGCAACCGTGAGGGAAAGGAGGGCCGCAGAATGAGAAAGGACCGTATCCTTGTGGGATTATGTCTGGCCGTTCATTTGTCGGCTTCGGCCGCCATGGTCCGCGCCGAATCTGCCCGGCTCGCGGTGGAGCCGGAGACGCTGCGGCGCTCGATCCTCGCCAACCGCGCGCTCGTCAGACGCTTCCGTCAGGAACGCGACGGCGTTCTGTCGGCCCCCATGCCGGCGGCAGCGTCGCCCGAGGAACGGTACGCGCGGCAGCTTGTGCTCGACGCCAAGATCCGTTCTCTCGAGTCCGAGAACATGCGCCTTGAAGCCATTCTCCTGCGGCACGCCCCGGAAGAGGCGCTCGCGGCCGGGGTCTCCGTGCGGCACTGGCGCCTGACCGCCGATGAGACGATTTCTTCGAAATAGCGCGGCCGCCTCGTTCCTCGTGGCCGCTCTCCCGGCGCTCGCGCAACCCGAGCCGTTCTTTCTGAAGGTGGTGGTGTCGGAGCAGGCGCTCTACGTGCTCCGGTCGGGGACGATCCTGGACCGCTACCCGGTCTCGACCTCGAAATACGGCATCGGCAACCGCGAGGGAAGTTTTCAGACCCCCCTCGGAAGGCATCGTATCGCGAAGAAAGCGGGCTACGGCGCCCCTCTCGGGTCGGTCCTGGAGGACCGGCGGCTTACCGGGAAAGTGGCCGCCATCGACACGGGCGGCTCGGGCGCGCCGCGGGACGTGATCACGACCCGTGTTCTCTGGCTGCAGGGCCTAGAGACGGGGGTGAACCGCGGCGAGGGGATCGATTCCCTGCGCCGGTTCATCTATATCCACGGTACGACGAGCGAAGGCCTGATCGGGTCTCCCGCGTCGAACGGCTGCGTGCGGATGCGCAACCGGGACGTCGCGGAGCTGTTCGATCTCGTTCCGGAAGGCACCGATGTCGAGATCGTCGCCTGACGGCGGTGCCGGAGACCAGGAGGAGGCGGTGATGAGGGTTTGTTCCCGGTGAAAGCGCTCCTGGTGGTTTTCCTGATCTTGTGCGTCCTGTTGGGCGCGGTGGTGGGGCTTCTGTGGTGGAGGCCCTGGTCCCTGGTCCGCATCCAGACGACCGTCCGCGTGACGGAGGGTGTCGTCGACCTCTACAGTCTCGACGGGCGGGGAGAGCGCGTTTTCAAACGGACCGTGACGCAGGGCCAGACCGCACGCATGACGGCCCTGCACCATACCGGTCGCGGGTCCGAATTCGGCCTCTTCGGCCCCCTGCTGTCGGACACGCTGGTCTCGTTCATGGCGCAGGTCGAATCCCTGGCCCAACGCCTGCCCGAAGAAACCTTCAGCCGGATGTACACCGAGGCGCAGTTCACCGAGCTGATCCTCCGCAAACTGCAGGGCAGGATACCGGTCAAGAGCCTCCGCGTCACGATCGACCGGAACGGTTTCACGGCTGACGGCCGCCTGGAGCACGGGCCGCTGGCGCTCGACGTGAGCGGCAGCGGGATCGTCGACGTGAACAAGGATTACAAGAACCTTCTTTACCTGCGGATCTACCGGATCAAGATCGGTCCGATGGACTGCCCGGACCTCATCACGAGCCGTCTGGAGGACACCTTCGCGGAGATCGTCTCGCGCAAGGATTTTCCGATCGAGATCCTCGATATGAAATACCAGGACAAGGGTATCCTGATCACCGCCCGCCGGCGTCAGCGCTAGCCGCCCCCAGGACCTCCGAACCCGATGAAACGCCACCCCCTCCGCAAGGCCCAGCCGTCCCGGAACGTCGAGCTCGAGATCCGGGCGCTGGCTTTCGGCGGGGAGGGCGTGGGTTCCGTCGAGGGCAAGGCCTGCTTCGTCGAGGGCACGCTTCCCGGAGAGACCGTGATCGCGCGCGTGACCCAGGACAAGAAGCGGTTCATGCGCGCCAAGCTTCTCAAGGTCGTCGAGGCCTCGGCCGCGCGCGTGGAACCGCCCTGCCCGTTCGTGGAGAACTGCGGCGGCTGCCAGTACCAGCATATTGCGTACGCGGAAGAGCTTCGCCTGAAAGAGGCCCAGGTGCGCGAGGCTTTCCAGCGGGCGTTCGGGCTGCCGGGCGACGCGGTGCGCTCGATCCGCCGCGGCGCGCGCGATTACCGTTACCGCAACAGCGTGACTCTCCACGCGGCCGGGCGGGGTCCCAAGGGGTCCGGCCCCGGCGCGCCCGCGTTCGTCGGGCGCGACAACCGCACGCTCGTGCCCGTGACGGATTGCCTGCTGGTCGACGAGCGCCTGCGCGGCGCGTTCACGCCGCCGCTCCGCCCCGGCCGGGGCGCCGATAAGGCGACCTTCCGCCTGGACTCCCAGGGACACGCCGTCTCCGATCACGACGACCGGTTCTTGCGGGTGAACGTCGCCGGGGAGGAATTCGTCGCGCATTCGCGCGGTTTTTTCCAGAACAACCTGGAGGTGACGGCGGACCTGGCGGCGGTGCTGGCGGAATGGGTCGCGCGGACGGCGCCCGAAGTTTTCTACGATCTGTACGGAGGCGTCGGGACGTTCGGTTTCCTGGCCGCCCGCGGAGTGCCCCGCCTGGTCTGCATCGAGGAGCATCCCGGAAGCCTGCAGGCCTTGCGGATGAACCGCTCCGAAAAGGGACGCTCCGCCTCGCTCGAGATCGTCGAGGGGAGCGTCGAGAAAGCGTTCCCGCTCGTCTGGCGGCGTCCGGACCGCGCCGGACGCTCGTTCATCTGCCTCGACCCCCCGCGGGCGGGCCTCGACGGGGCGTTGTGCCGTTTCCTGGAGGAACAGGTGGACGCCGCCGCGATCGCCTACGTCGCCTGCGACCTGCCGTGCCTGGTGCGCGATCTGGGGGTCCTGCTGGAGAGGGGGCGTTACGGTGTCCGCGAGGTCGTCCCGTTCGACATGTTCCCCCGGACCAAGCACATCGAGGTCGCCGTGCTCCTGGAGCGCCGTTCCGCTTCCTGACACCGTTTCCGGGAGGGGGGTTTACAAGGCCCCCTCCGCATGTTATAATTTAATTAATATTAAGCAATATATGACAAAATTATATAAAGGACCCCATGGAGCTCCTAAAGGGTAAAGAGAACGCCGAAAAAGCCCGCTCTCTCGACGTGGCCGAAGAGGCCCGCGAGGAAAGCGGGGTCCGCCCGAGCTTCGTCGGGGAGCTTTTCACCGGACGTGTGCGCTGGGACCTCGTCCTGCCGTTCCCCGAGCAGGATCCCGATGACCGGCGCGTCGGCGACGCTTTTCTCGAGAAGCTGGGCGCTTTCCTTAAAAATGAGGTCGACGCCGACGCGATCGACCGCAACAAGCTCATCCCCGACCGGGTGATGAAGGGGCTGGCCGAGCTGGGTTGTTTCGGCATGAAGATCCCCAAGGAGTACGGCGGGCTCGGGCTCTCGCAGACCAACTACAACCGCGCGGTGGGGATGGTCGCCAGCCACTGCGGTTCGACGGCGGTGCTGCTTTCGGCGCATCAGTCGATCGGCGTGCCCCAGCCGCTCAAGCTGTTCGGCACCCCGGCGCAGAAGAAAAAATACCTGCCGCTCTTCGCTCAAGGCGCCATTTCCGCGTTCGCGCTGACCGAGCCCGACGTCGGCTCGGACCCGGCCAAGATGTCGACCACCGCCGTGCCCGTCGACGGCGGCGAATCCTATCTGATCAACGGTGACAAGCTCTGGTGCACCAACGGTACGATCGCCGACATCCTCGTCGTGATGGCCAAGACCCCGCCCAAGATCGTGGGCGGCAAGGAAAAGACGCAGATCACCGCGTTCATCGTCGAGAAGGGGACCCCCGGATTCGAGGTCGTGCATCGCTGTGATTTCATGGGCCTCAAAGGGATCCAGAACGGCCTTCTGCGCTTCAAGAACGTGAAGGTCCCGAAGGAGAACATCATCTGGGGCCTCGGGCAGGGCCTGAAGCTGGCGCTCATCACGCTCAACACCGGCCGCCTGACGGTCCCGGCCGCCTGCACCGCGATGGCCAAGCAGTCCCTGCGCGTCGTGAGGGGCTGGGCGAACAAGCGCGTGCAATGGGGGGCTCCGATCGGCCAGCACGAGGCGGTGACCTCCAAGATCTCGCTGATGGCCGCCACGACGTTCGCGATGGAGAGCGTGTCGCTCCTGTCGTCGGCTCTCGTGGACCGGGGCAAAGCCGACGTGCGGCTCGAGGCCGCGATGGCGAAGCTCTTCTGCACCGAGGCTTCCTGGCGGATCGCCGATGACACCGTGCAGATCCGGGGCGGACGCGGTTACGAGACCGCCGATTCCCTGCGCGCCCGGGGCGAGGAAGGCATCCCCGCCGAACGGGTAATGCGCGACGCCCGCATCAATCTGATCATCGAGGGCACGAGCGAGATCATGCGGCTCTTCATCGCGCGGGAGGCCATGGACCCCCATCTGCGGCGCATCCTGCCGCTGATGAGCGGCAAGACACCGCCCGCCGCGAAGCTGTCGAAAGGCTTGGCCGCGTTCGCGCACTACGCGGGGTGGTACCCGACGCTCTGGATCGGCCGTGGCGCGCCCGGCCTGGGAGCGGCGCCGCTCCTGCGGAAGCATCTGGCTTACGTCGAGCGCACGGGCCGCCGCCTGGCGCGGGACCTTTTTTACGCGATGGCCGTCCACCAGCAGGGCCTCGAGAAACGCCAGCGGCTCCTGGGGCGTTTCGTGAACATCGGTACCGAGCTCTTCGCGATGACCGCTTCGTGCTCTTACGCGGCCGCGCTGCTGGCGCATGAGGGCTCCGACCGGGGGCCGGAGGAGCTGGCGGACCTTTTCTGCCGCGAGGCGACCCTCCGGATCGAAAGAGAGTTCGACGACCAGCGCCGCAACGACGACAAAGCGATCTACCGGTTGGGCCGGAAAATGCTCGAGGGCCGTTACGCCTGGCTCGAGAAAGGGATCGTTGCCTGATCTGCCGCGCCCGGCCGCAGGAGGCAAGGGAGGTTCCGTGAAAAAGACCGTGCTCGTCGCGCTCGCCGACGGTTTCGAGGAGATCGAGGCCGTGACCCCGATCGACATCCTGCGCCGCGCGGGCCTGGAGGTCCTCGTCGCCGGGGTGGGCAAACAGGAGCTGACCGGCTCCAACGGCATCCGGATACGCGCCGACATCGAATTGGAAAAGTACGCGGGGCCCCTGCCCGACGCGATCGTCCTGCCCGGAGGCGCCCAAGGCGCCTCGAACCTGGCGGCTTCGCAGGCCGTTTCGGCGCTCCTCGGCCGCATGCGGGACCAGGGACGCCTGGTCGCGGCCATCTGCGCCGCGCCCGCCGTGGTGCTCGCCAAGAGCGGCCTGCTGGAAGGCAAGACCGCGACCTGCTATCCCGGCTACGAGAAGAACTTCGGTCCCGGGATCACGTTCAGTCCCGAGCGCGTGGTCACCGACGGCCGCGTGATCACCAGCCGCGGCCCGGGCAGCGCGATGGAGTTCGCGCTCGAGATCGTGCGGGACCTCGTGGACTCCGCGACGGCCGAACGCCTCACCCGCGCGCTTGTCGCGCGCCCTTCCTGAAGACCCGCGCCCCCGCCCATGGCTGAACTCCAGAACGTTTTTTCCTGGTCGAAATCCCGCGACGAACAGTTCCGCGAGTGCAAGCGCAAGTACTATTACGACAAGTACGCCTCCTGGGGCGGCTGGGAGAGCGGCGCCGTCCCTCTGACGCGCTCGGCCTACGTGCTGAAGAACCTGAAGAACCGTTGGGCGTGGAAGGGGGAAGTCGTCCACCACCTGGTCGAGAACGTGCTGAAAACCCTCCGCTCGGGGCGTTCGGTCTCGCCGGAGGGGGCTCTGGCCGAACTGACCGAGACCATGCGCCGTGATTTCCGTTCTTCCAAGGCGCGCCGGCATTGGGAGGACCCCAAACGCAACATGGGTCTGTTCGAGCACGAGTACGCCCGCACGATGACCGATGACGCGTGGCGCCAGGTCCATGACGGGGCGGCCGAGTGCCTGCGGAATTTCTTCGGATCGGCGTTCTACGCGGAACTGGTGATCGACGACAAATCCCAGTGGCTGGTGATCGAAGACCTCGAGGAATTCGAGTTCGGCGGAGCGAAGATCTACGTGAAACTCGACTTCGCGCGCCGCAAGGACGGTCTCGTGCACATCTATGACTGGAAAACGGGCAAGAACGACGCCGTCGCCGCGCGCGTGCAGATCGGCGCTTACGCGATCTACGCGATGCGTCGCTGGAAAGTGCCGCTCGAGTCGGTCCGCGCCTATCTGGTGAACCTGGGCAAGCCGGACCCGCGTCCCGATCTCCAGGCGCTCGACGCCGCCCTGATCGCCGAGACCGAGGGCGTGATGAGCCAGAGCATCTTGGCGATGCGCGCGCTCCTGGCGGATCCCGCCCGCAACGTGCCCAAACCGCCCGCCGAATTCGGGTTCACGACGGATCCGCGGGCCTGTGATTTCTGCAGCTTCCAGAAGATCTGCGAGAAGTTCGTCAACCCCTCGTCCATCACCCTTCCTTCCGGTCCGGGGGCGGTGTCGTCCCCCCGGCCGTCCGGCCGCCGCGCCTCCCGGGCATCCTAGTTTTCACTCGGGCCGGGCTGCCGTGCCCTTGATTTAAAGACCGCCATTTGGTACGCTAAAACAGCTCGAAAGTCCCCCGCTCTCGGTTTTGAGGACTCCCCGTCGAATTTTTGTAAGTATATAAAAGCAAATATCTTATGGAAAATATGGACCGCCCGGACCCGAGGGTCGCCTATCGGCTGGATTGTTCCTGGCAGCTTTGTCCCGTTCCGATCCTCCTGGCCGAGGAGAAGATCGCGGATCTGGCCGAAGGCCAGGTCCTGGAGGTGGTGTACACCGACCCCGGCGCGAAGGCGGATTTTCGCGCTTGGTGCGGCGCGTCCGGGCACACGCTTGTGGGTTTCAGGGAAGGCAAACCTCAAAGTTCCGTGATGTTGAAGAAAGGTCCTGGCATATGGAAAAGCAAATGAACCGGGGGATCCGACCGGCCGTCGCCGCGATCCGCAAGGCCAGGCGGGGCGCGATCGTCTCCCACGTGAACCCCGACGGCGATACGATCGGCTGTCAGTTGGCGCTCGGCCTGTCGCTCCTGCACATCGAGAAGAACGTCGCGTTCCTCAACCCCGACGGCGTGCCGTCCCGCTTCCAGTTCCTGCCCGGAAGCGAGCTCATCCAGACCGAATGGACCGAGCCCGCGGACCTGGCGATCGCGGTGGACTGCGGCAGCGCGCAGCAGCTCGGCTCCCTGCGGCAGGCTTTTTTCCGCGCGAAGACCACGATCCAGGTGGACCACCATGATTTCGGGGAATCGTTCGGCAAGATCCAGGTGCTGGAGGAAGAGGCCTCGGCGGTCGGCGAGATCGTTTACGAGCTGATCCGGGCCCTCAAGATCGAGATCACCCCCGCGATCGCGACCTGCCTGCTCACGTCCATCATCGTCGACACGGGGGCTTTCCGCTTTTCGAACATCCGTCCGAAGACCTTCGACATCTGCGGCAAACTGATCCGCAAGGGCGTGAACCTCCAGCACCTGATCGAGGAGTCCTACTGGAAAAAGACCCGTTCGATGATGCGGCTGACCGGCCACTGCGCGGTCCGCGCGCAATTCTCGGGGGACGGGGCCATCGCTTGGACGACCGTTTACCAGAGGGATTTCAAACGTTTCAACGCCAAGCTCTCGGACGTCGACGCGGTCGCTGACGAACTGCGTTCGGTCGAGGGGGTGCGTGTCGCCGCGGTGTTCCGCCAGACCGAGGGCGGCCGTTTCCGGGTGTCCCTGCGTTCCAAATACGGCATCAACGTGGCGCTGGTCGCCCGTGAGTTCGGCGGCGGCGGCCATCACAACTCCGCCGGCTGCAGCATCCGCGGTTCCGAGGCGGAGAGGCGGAAACTGATCGGCCGGCTCGAAGGTCTGATCGCGTGACACGCCCGCCGCGCGCGTTCGACACCGGGACGCTCGTTATCGGCGCCGGCCTGGCGGGCCTGTCCTCGGCGTATCACCTGGCGCTGGCGGGCGAAAGTGTGACGGTGCTCGAGACCGAGGCGGGTCCCGGGCGGCACGCCTCGGGCCGCAACGCCGGCATGATCCGGCAGGCGGTCGCCGACCCCGTGCTCGCGCATCTGGCGCGCGAGGGCCGCGAGGCGCTCGAACGGGTGGCGGGGACCGCCGGGTGGCGCGGCCTGCGCTACGACCGTCTGGGCTCGCTTCTCCTGGCCCGTTCCTGGGACTCCGGCCAGATCGACGGCATCGCGACGGCCGCCGCCCGCGCCGGCGTCGGGACGCAGCGCTTGACGGTCCGCGAGGCCGCGCGGCGGGTGCCGGCCCTCAAAGGCGCCGATTTTGAGATCGCGCTGTTCTGCCCGTCGGACGGCTATGTATCGGTCGATGCGCTGTTGAAAAGTTTCGTTGTCCGTCTGCGGAAGCTCGGCGTGCGCCTGCTGTTCGGCAGGCCGCTCGTCTCGATCGTGCCCGCGGGGACGGGCTTCACGGTCGCGGCCGGCGGGGGAACGCGCCTGACCGCCAGGCGCCTGGTGAACGCCGGCGGCGCCTGGGCCGTGCGTATCGCCGCGAAGGCCGGCGCGACCCCCGTGCCGCTCAAGGCCTACCGCCGCCATCTGTACCTGGCGCCCGCCCTGCCGGGCTCGCGCCGCTGGCCGTTCGTGTGGGACCTCTCGCACAACCTCTACTTCCGTCCCGTCAAGGAAGGGATGCTCCTTTCGCCGTGTGACAAGGAGCTGTTCGAATTCGACGGCGCGGGCGCTCTTTCGGCGCGGCGGGCGGAAGCCTCCGATCCGCAGATGAAGGCCGCGCTCGCCGAGAAGCTGCGGCGTTTTTCCCCGGCGCTCTCGCGCCTCGAGCTCGGGCGGGGCAAAGCGGGCCTGCGCACGATGACCGCGGACGGCCGGTTCGTGATCGGCGAGGACACCCGGCTTCCGGGTTTTTTCTGGGCCGCGGGACTCGGCGGCCATGGGGTGACGACGAGCTTCGCGGTGGGACGCCTGGTCTCGCGCCTGGTGCGCGGCGAGGAGCGTGTGAACCCCGTGATCGTCAAGGCCCTCACACCGGGACGTTTCGTCAAGACCCCGCGGGGCGCGGGACGCCAAGAGGAGGCCGCCGCGCTTGCCGCCCGTCGTTGATTATCACATGCACACGCCGCTCTGCGGCCACGCGGTCGGCGAGCCCGACGCGTACATCGCGCAGGCCCGGCGTGTCGGCCTGAAAGAGGTCGGCTTCTCCGATCACGCGCCGCTGGTGGCCTACCACGACCCCAAATACTCGATGTTCCCGGACCAGCTGCCGCTCTATCACCGGATGATGGAGGAGACGCGCGCCCGTCACCGCGATTTCACCGTGAAGATCGGTATCGAAGCCGATTTCATCCCGGGGTTCGAGGAAAAGACCCGCGCGATCCTCGAGGGATACCCCTACGATTTCGTGCTCGGCTCCGTGCACTTCATCGACAATTGGGCGTTCGACGACCCCGACCAGCACGTGCGCTGGAAGGACAAGGACATCGACAGCGTGTACCGCGACTATTACGACCTCCTGCGCCGCTCGGCCGCCTCGGGGCTCTTCGACATCATGGGGCACGTGGACCTGGTGAAGAAGTTCGGCCACCGCCCGGCCGCCGATCTCACGGACGAGGTCGAGCGCACCGCGCAGGTCTTCCGCGCGGCGGGCGTGACCGTCGAGGTCAACACGTCCGGCCTGCGCAAGCCCGTGAAGGAGATCTACCCGTCGCTCGGCGTCCTCAAGGTCTACCGCCGTCACGGCGTGCCGATCACGTTCTCGTCGGACTCGCACGACCCCGCTGACGTGGGACGCGATTACGACAAAGCCGCCGCGCTCGCCCGCGAGGCCGGGTACGCCGAGTACAACGTCTTCCGCGCGCGGAAGGTGGAAAGGGTCGAGAAACTGTGAGCATCCGGGTCCGCGGGATCGACCACGCGGCGATCAGCGTGCGCGACATCGACGCGTCGCTCAAGTGGTACACCGAGGTGCTGGGTCTTGCGGTCACCCGGCGCGAATACTCGAAGCCGGGCATCGAGTACTTCCTGGATTGCGGTCCTTCCCTGATCGGCCTGATCCAGGGGGACCCGGCGGGCGCTTCGCATCTCCTGGCCGACGGAGGGCTCGGAGGCAACCATGTCTCGTTCCGCGTGGACAAACAAGATTTCGACGCGGCCGTCGAGGAACTGCAGAAGCGCGGGGTCACCGTGAAATTCCACAAGAAGCGCGAGAAATCGTGGTCCGTCTATTTCCTCGACCCCGACGGCAACAAGCTCGAGATCACCGCCTGGCCGGAAGAGGATTGAGACAAGTGATTGGTAACTGAGGGTGTAAGAAGGGGCTGTAACTGGTAATTAAGACGGTGTGAAAAGGTTTGACGATCAAAGCCCTCTTACACCGTTTTAGTTACCAATTACCAGTCACCAGTTACCAAGACTGAAGATGGGACGAGATCAAACGGAGGTGTTCCTATGGTTACTACGGAAGCAGTGCTTAAAGAGGGCCAAAAGGCGCCCGAGTTCACGCTGCCGGCCTCGAACGGCGAGAACGTCTCGTTGGGCGGCTACAAGGGCAAACAGAGGGTCGTGCTGTATTTCTATCCGAAGGACGACACGCCGGGATGCACGGTCGAAGCCTGCGGTTTCCGGGACTCGATCAAGAAGATCCAGAACCGGGGCGCGGTGGTGCTGGGTGTCAGCCCCGACGGGGTGGACTCGCACAACAAGTTCATCGAAAAATTCAAACTCCCGTTCCTGCTCCTGGCCGACGCCGATAAGAAGGTCTGCCGGGACTACGGCGTGTGGGTGGAGAAATCGATGTACGGCAAGAAGTACATGGGCGTAGCCCGCACGACGTTCATCATCGGCAAGGACGGACGGATCGAGAAGATCTTCGAAAAGGTGAAGCCCGAGGCTCATACCGCCGAAGTCCTCGAGTTCCTCTCGAAGGCTTAAGCCGAGGCCGCCCGCTTAAAAGGTCCCCGGAAAATGCCGAAGCTCCGGTTCAAGGGCCGGGACGTTCTCGAGGTGGAGGAAGGCACGACCGTCCTCGAGGCCGCGCTCGAGCATGGGGTGCCGATCTACCACACCTGCGGAGGCAACGCCTCCTGCAGCACCTGCCGCGTACGCGTGCTGCACGGCGCCGGGCATCTCTCGGGGATCGAGGCTGCGGAGGAGCAGGTGCTCGACTCGTTCGACCTTAAACCCCCTTATCGGCTCGGTTGCCAGGCCCAGGTGACAGGCGGTGACGTGGAGGTGGAGATCCCCGCCTGGGAACGCGCGCCGCGAGCCGACAAGATCCCTCCGGTGCCGCCGTCATGAGACGTTCCGACGAAGACAACGGCCTGGTGTTGGCGGCCGCGGCGCTGGCGATCTCCACGGCGGCGAACGCCGCCGCGATCTCCGGGATCGAACGCGCAGCGGCGTTCTATCACGAGCGCCTTGTGGCGATCGAAGCCCGCCGCGTCCTCGAGCGCGCCAGAGAGGACCTGCCGTTCCAGTTCATCGAGGCCCCTCCGAAGACCCGCCCGCAAAAGCCTTCGCCGCAGGCGCCCCGCATGTCCGATCGCGATGCCCTCGACCAGGATCTCGAACGCGACAAATCGAAGGCCGAAGGCCCGCCGAAGACCGTTCTCGAGGCGGCTTCCGACCAACTGGCCCAGACGCCGGCCCGCCCGGGGTCCGCCCCGGCGCCTCCGGCCGTCGAGGCACCGGCGGTCAAGCTCCATGAGGCCGCGGCCGAGACGACCCCTGCCGCCGAAAAGATCCCTCCGGCCGGGCCGCCTCGGGAGGAGCGCGCCCCCGATCCTCTCGGCGAGACCGCCAAACCCGTCGTGGAAGCGGTCCCCGAGCCCCGCCGCGAGGTCCCCCCGGTCCCGGAGGAGAAGCGCGCGGCGGCGTCGCAACCCTCGCCGTCCCAGGAGCCCCGGCCGCCCGACCCGGGCCTGACCGGTCGCGACAAGATCATCACCCAGGAGATGGGCCGCCTCAAGTCCGCCGGCGCCTCTCTCTACGGCATGACCTCGTTCGAGGCGACCGGTTCCGGCATGGGGGAGTACATGAAGAACCTGAAGGAAAAGGTGTGGTTCCAGTGGTTCCCTTACCTGTCTTTCCAGTATCCTTCGGATTTCAAGAGCGCATCGGTGCGGGTGCGTTTCACGCTCGACAAGGAAGGGCAGGTGAAGATCATCCGCGTGGCCGAAAGCCACGGCAGCGAGGTCTTCGCTTCGTTCTGCGTCGAATCGATCCAGCGGGCCTCACCGTTCGGGCCGCTGCCTCCCGAACTCCTGGCCCTGCTCGGCAAGGACGAGGTCGAGATCACCTTCGGTTTCCACTACCAGTAACCTCTTGTCCCACCCCCCCCATCTTTCTCCCGCGCTCCGGCGCGCGACCGCTTCGCTTCCGTAAAGCTGGGGAACCCTCGGCATCGCTGACCCCAATGCGGGGTCACCGTGCCGTCTCCCTGGCGCTTTACGAAAGCTCGCAAAAGGTCGCAATGCCCTCGCGCCGGAAGAAAGATGGGGGTGGGACGGACGGAGTAACGCCTAGATCTTTTGGTAGATCTCGGAGCCTTTTTCGCGGAATTCGGAGGATTTGTCGAGCAGGCCCTTTTCGAGGGCGGCCTTTTCGTCGAGCTGGAGTTTCAGCGCGTAGTCGCGCACGTCCTGCGTGACCTTCATGCTGCAGAACTGCGGCCCGCACATCGAGCAGAAGTGGGCGACCTTCGCCGCGTCCTGCGGCAGCGTCTCATCGTGGAATGAACGCGCGGTGACCGGATCGAGCGAGAGGTTGAACTGGTCCTGCCAGCGGAATTCGAAGCGCGCTTTCGAGAGCGCGTCGTCGCGGACCTGGGCGCCCGGATGGCCCTTCGCCAGGTCGGCCGCGTGCGCGGCGATCTTGTAGGTGATCACGCCCGTCTTCACGTCGTCCTTGTCCGGCAGCCCCAGATGTTCCTTGGGCGTGACGTAGCAGAGCATCGCGCAGCCGTACCAGCCGATCATCGCCGCGCCGATCCCGGAGGTGATGTGGTCGTAGCCGGGCGCCACGTCGGTCGTCAGCGGCCCCAGCGTGTAGAACGGCGCCTCGCCGCAGGTCTCCAGCTGCTTTTCCATGTTCACTTTCACCAGGTGCATCGGCACGTGCCCGGGCCCCTCGATCATGACCTGCACGTCGTGCCTCCAGGCTTTTTGGGTGAGCTCGCCCAGGGTCTCCAGTTCCGCGAACTGCGCGGCGTCGTTGGCGTCGGCGATCGAGCCGGGGCGCAGACCGTCCCCCAGCGAGAACGAGACGTCGTAGGCCTTCATGATCTGGCAGATCTCGTCGAAATGCTCGTACGTGAAATTCTCTTTGTGGTGCGCCAGGCCCCACTTGGCGTGGATCGAGCCGCCGCGCGAGACGATGCCCGTCACCCGCCGCGCGGTGAGCGGCACGTAGCGCAGGAGCACCCCCGCGTGGATCGTGAAATAGCTGACCCCCTGCTCGGCTTGCTCGATCAGCGTGTCGCGGTAGATCTCCCAGGTCAGGTCCTCCGCGCGTCCGCCGACCTTCTCGAGTGCCT
>ORMF011081201.1_pt1 | contig 42021 bp, 38 predicted proteins | sample 1779871 | NCBI WGS metagenome assembly ORMF01 (sample SAMEA104232316, study PRJEB22302) | groundwater metagenome | biome: forest; feature: aquifer; material: groundwater | place: USA | collected 2011-08-07 | depth 5.4 m
ATAAAGGCAAGTCCAACTGCGCCTGAAGCACCGGTGATTAATACCTTTTTCACGCAGATACCATCCTTTTGATGCGATGAATTGTTCCCATAAAATCCCACCTTCCTAACACAAGATTTTGGAAATCATGCATCGAATAGCCTAATTCAACATTCAGCCTTGGCAAAGCCATATTATGATCATTTTTCGACAACGATTGATGATGGGCCGCAACAGCGTAATCATAATTTACTTCACGCACCCCATCTCTCACCAATTTAGAGTGTCTTCCGAAAGTATAGGCAAAATGATGACACGGTTTTTTTAATTGCTTTTCAATTTCTTTTTTCGAATCATACAATTCTTTTTTAATAACTTCAGATGACTGTTTTGTCAGATCAATATGCTCAACTCCATGAGAACCAATTTCCCAGCCCGCTTTATCCAATGCCACTACTTCATTCCATGTTAGAAACAGTTCACCAGGGTAATGCCCAAGCTCAGGGCACGATGCTTTTCGTGATTCTTGATTAATCCATCCTGTGTTGAGATAGACTGTGCCAACTGCTTTTTCTGAGTTCAAAATAGGTAAGACGGTGTCGTATAAGCATGCGTAACCGTCATCGAACGTTAAGGCAATTTGGATTTTATTTTCTTCTGAGCCATCAGTTAATAACTTTGTAAGCGGAACAATTTCGCAATTTTCTGCTAACCACTGAATTTGTCGTTTAAAAACATCAATCGAGATCGCCCAAGGACCATTTCCAACAGCATGATATATAAGTATTACTTTTCGATATCGTAAAGAACGCTTAAAAACAGGGAACAACCTCGCTATCATGCGTTTTAGCTTCAAACTATTCACAATATACCATCCTTGTGTGGCACTTTCATTTAATCTACTTTACGGATGAGTGCAAAAAATTTTTCATGCAATAACTTTTTCATTCAAATGATTTTTTAATCGAAAATATGATTTTCTATGCATTATGATAATACCATGAGCAACCCCCACAAAAGACCAAAAACAGATAAGCTCTGGTCCAGCAGAGGAATCCCACCATGCCTCAACGATTGATTCAAGTAATATTCCCGTTATCGCACCCAATACAATACCCATTAGGATTTTTTCGCGCGATTGAAGTGCAAAGTAACAAGGAATTGCCAGAAAGAAAAAAAAGAGAACAAGTATTGCAGATAATATAAATCCAATCATACCGGTTTCTTCCATGATAGCAAACTGCGAGTTGCCTTTTTCTCTTCCATATCCAATACCCGATATATCTTTCATTACAAAGTCCGTCTCCCCAATAGTCACGGCAAATCCACCTCCCATCATGCCTCCCAACAATGCATGTTGATAGGATTTTTCCCATTTATTTTCACGCGACAGCAATATCGTATCCGCAGTTACCTGACTACCTCCAAATTTGACAATGTGACTTACCACCATACTTTCTAGCAAACTAACTGGTGTCATCAACAACATCATAACAATGCCAAACATAGTAATAAATAAAATAAATATCTTCTTAGATAATTGAAGACTCAACAAAAAGAAGCCTAAAATTGATGCAAAAACAACAAACGAACCTCGTGAATACGAGGCAAGCAAAAAATAAAAATCTGCTACTAACAATACAAGCCAAAAATAAAATTTCCTAGGGATTCCAAATGTTGCATATAACCTCCATAGAATAAGGCACGCACTCATTGCAAAATCAAAACCAAAATCATTGGCGTTGCCAGTAACTCCTGAGTATAAATTAACAGCATTTGAAGCCCCCCCTCGAGAACCCATCAAAGCCGATATAAAAATCGCAGCCAACACAAAAAACAACCATTCCAAGCCACGTTCAATACCATATTTTTGTATCCACAATCCTCCAGCGGAAATCATTACCAAAATATCGAGAGCAAACATTGTACTTTTGGATAAGCTTAATATCGGAACTTCTGACCAAAGCGTTGTTGATACACACCAAATTAAATAAACAATCAATAAAGCCTTCCAAAAATTGTTTACATAAACGAGAATTTTTTTATTTAGGAAAAAATAGATTAACAGCAGAAACATTCCGATCCACCGTAAATAAACAGCGCCAATATCCCTGATAAAGCTTGTTCCAATACAAACAAAAAAAACCACTGTTAACGGAAAAACAATTTCAAAAAAAGAACGTTTACGAATATGCACGTCGACACTTCTCCATCATCACAGCCTTCCAAGCTGTCATCATGTTGCCAGCTTCATTTTTCAATGTCCATGATTGAATAGTGCATGCCGCATTATTCGACATTTGCACCCTTTTCTCAGGGTTGCTCAGCATAAAATGCATCGCCTCTGTCAGTGCAACAATATCCTTTGGCCTAATAACAAGACCTTCTCTATTTTGCAAGATTAAATCATCTACACATCCCACGTTATCTGTTGCAATAATAGGCAATCCCACCGCCATCGCTTCATTCACCACCAGGCCCCAAGGCTCATGGTGCGATGGAATTACAAAAACATCAGCAGCATGGTACACATTCCACAACCGATCATCACCTATTCTGCCCAGATATTTTATTTTTGTATTTTTTTCTGAAGATATTTTTACTTCCTCAGCAAGATCACCATTACCAACAATCCAGAGCTTGGCATTCGGCTTGTCTATTAATTTAAAAGCATCAATTAATTCACGAATACCCTTCCAATTTAACAATCTGCCAACAAATAAAAAAACCACATCATTTTTACCAATATCATAACTTGTTCTTAATTTTTCTCTATCAACAGATGCAATTTTTTTAATATAGCCTTGAATATACTCGACATTCACTGTCATTTGCGCATGAATTATTTTTTTTGGATTGACCCCATAATGCACGAGATATTTTTCTTGCCGTATTCCGCCAGGTAAAAAATATTTAGGAAATTTAAACAAAATAGGATACAAACCTTTTTTAATTATTTTTTTCCATCTTGAGATATTCTGATTAAATTGCGTATCTGATTCAACAGTCACTGGATAAAAAAACAACCTTGACGCCAGAATCAAAAATAAAATATGTGGATTACTCCACCCAGCCACATGAACAAGCGAATATTTTCTTTTAAAAAAAATATCGATATAAAGCTTTGCAATTTGAATTATTGATAAACTAACAAAATATTTTGAAAGACGCGATTGTAAATTCCAATTTTGAGAGAAATTTTGCTTTAAAAAAACAACATCTCCTATTTTATTTAAATTATCAAACCCCTTCTCCAGCAGATCCAATACATAAGGCGTTGGCTCAATAAAAACCATTAAAATTTTCTTATTATCCACTTTCACTGACACACTTCCCTGTATACCTCGATTAATTTTTCGCCATGCTTATTCCAGATAAATTCTTCCAAAACGGATTGCCTTCCTGCGTCTGCAATGATCTGCATTTTTTCTTTGTTTTGTAATACATACCAAAGTATTTTCGTTAAACTGTCTATATCCTGCGGCTCAACCAACAAACCCGTTTTATCATGATCGATGAATGATTCTGGCCCCTGCCCTCTAACACCGATTGTTAATAATCCATGTGCCATGGCTTCTAAATATGCAATTCCAAATGCCTCACGATACGATGGCAAACAGAATATATCGGCTTTTTCTAGATTTTCATAGACCGCATCATGCGGAAGATCACCTAGAAATAGGACATTTTTATACAAATCAAATTGTTCGATCATCTCAAGAAGAGTCGATTTTTGATTTCCACTGCCAATAATCGTGTATATCCAGTTATCAACACCCATTTTTTTAAGATTTGCCAGTGCCATCAGCGTTATCTCAATCCCTTTTCCCTCATGTAAATTACTGACACTAATAAAATTTACTTTTGTTCTATCTTTTAAAAATATTGGATATGTTTTTTTCTGAATTGGAAGCCTTACCCCATTATAAATAACCCGAGCCCGATCATTATTACAAAAATATTTTTGAAAGGTTTCTTGTAACGATGGGCCCACATAGACAATCTTATTGGCTTTACTTAACGCATCAAAAAACATTTTTCCAGCCAATCCTTTTCGCAATCTTTTACAAGTATCCACTCCATGAATGGTAACAACAACTGGAATATTAAACTTTTTCCCAGCCTTGACAGCAGCTAAAGCACATATTTCACCATGCGCATGAATGACATCAAAGTGATGCAACGTATTTAATTTTTTTATTTCAGAAAACACACGTGACAAATAGCAACAATTTGAAATAATTCTTAAATAATGTCTTGGGATTGATAGGTATCGACACAATTTAATTTGCATTTTGAATTGCGAATAATCAATTTTTTCGAAAGCGAAATCTGAATGTATACGTTTAGCAATTCTTGGCTGCCATGATTTTGTTACTAACACGACAGGATCAACACCAAGATCATGCAAAGCTTGTACAGAATCCGATATATACAACGATCTTTTGTCTTCATTGTTTATTGGAAAGCATTGCGTTATACACAATACTTTTAACTGCATAGCACTGCTTCCTTTTCAGATTTAAATGCTTCATACGTAATACGAATCCCATCTTCTATTGACGTTTTCGATTGCCAACCCAGTTGCTTGATCCTGCTTATATCTAACAACTTGCGCGGCGTTCCATTTGGTTTAGTGTCATCCCATCTTATTACACCGTCAAACCCCACAATATCACATACCATTGTGGCTAACGCCTTAATCGTAATATCCTTACCTGATCCGACATTAAATAACGGCCTGCCATCATATTTATCAAATAATTTTTGGTATTGCTCATCACTCATTTTTAAAAAAAACATACAGGCATCTGCCAAGTCATCTACATATAAAAATTCACGATAAACCTCACCTGTACCCCACAAAACTATTTCTTTCAAACCCAATTCTTTTGCGACATGTGCTTTATGTAAAATTGCTGGCAAAACATGCGAATTTATTAAATCATAATTATCATTGGGGCCATAAAGATTAGTCGGCATAAGCGGTAAAAAATTGGTTCGATATTGACGATTATAGGCATAACACATTTCAACACCGGCAATTTTTGCTACCGCATAGGCTTGATTGGTAGGCTCTAGCGGACCCGTCAACAAAAACACTTCTTTTATCGGCTGCAGGCAATGCTTGGGATAAATACATGAACTGCCCAAAAATATTAATCGCTTCACCCCTACAGAATACGCCGCATGAATAACATTAGCCTGTATCATTAAATTTTCATAAATAAAATCAGCTGGATTAGTATTATTTGCCTGTATTCCACCAACCTTTGCTGCAGCAAGAAACACAACCTCTGGTTTTTCTGTTTTAAAAAACGCTTGAACCTGATGCTGATCCGTTAAATCAACCTCTTTTCTGCTCGCAGTAAGAATATTTAAATATCCATCTTTTTTCAGCGCTCTAACAATCGCGCTACCAACCAGACCGGCATGCCCAGCAACGAAAATTTTCATACTGGCATTCCTACCAATTGATCAATAGGCAAACCCAAAAGACGCATGTCCTCACAAACCATACTCTTAACCAGCTCATCAAAAGTTGTTTTAGGAACCCAGCCTAACTTGTTCCTTGCTTTTGTCGCATCGCCAACCAATAAATCCACTTCAGCGGGGCGAAAATAGCGTGGATCAATTTCAACATAATCCTGCCAATTTAAACCGACTAATTGAAAAGCACGATTTAAAAATTCTTTAACTGTCCACGTATCACCTGTTGCAAGAACATAATCATCACCCTGTGGCTGCTGTAACATCATCCACATCGCCTCTACATAATCTTTAGCGTGACCCCAATCACGTTTTGCATCTAAATTACCGAGGTATATTTTTTTTTGTTTTCCTGCAAGGATTTTAGCTAATCCCATCGTAATTTTTCTGGTAACAAATGTTTCACCGCGTCTTGGGCTTTCATGATTAAACAAAATACCATTTGAGGCATGCAAACCGTATGATTCTCTGTAATTCACGGTTAACCAATAAGCAAAAACTTTAGCGCAAGCATAGGGACTGCGAGGATAAAATGGTGTTTTTTCAGATTGCGGTGTTTCCATGACTTTGCCATACATCTCAGAACTAGATGCTTGGTAATACCGTATATGCTTTAATGCGCCAACATTTTTGATTGCCTCAAGCAAACGCAACACACCATTTCCCACGATATCAGCGGTGTAATTCGGCAAGTCAAATGAAACACGCACATGACTTTGCGCACCTAAATTATATATTTCATCGGGTTCGATTTTATCAATTAACTTTTCCAACCCACTGGCATCAGACAAATCACCATAATGCAGCTTAAGCCGAACATCTTCCTCATGCGCATCACGAAAAATATGATCGATACGTCCTGTATTAAAAGATGATGAACGACGAATCAAACCATGAACCTCATATCCTTTTTGTAATAAAAATTCTGAAAGATAAGAGCCATCTTGTCCCGTAATACCAGTAATTATTGCTTTTTTCATTTAATCAATCCTAATTCTGAGAATAGTAAATCAAATCTTTTTTCCCACGTATGATCGCGCATTGCTCTTTTTTGACCTGCAAGCGCTATCGCTTCTCTTTCATCTTCATGCTGAAGATAGTAATGAATTTTTTCAATTAATTCTGGCAAAGTTTGCCATGTCACTACCTCTTTTCCATCCACAAAAGCCTGATCATATCCCGGTGATTTTTCAACCAAATAAAAACCACCAGCCATCGGGACTTCAAAATCACGCAACTTCATATGACAACGACCCGCTTGAAAAAAATCATCAATTGCATATCGAGTTTGACCAATATTAATTTTGGATGCAGAAAACAATATTGACAACTCCGCATCAGTTAATCTCCCTTTGATAATTTCTTTAGGAATAATTGAGACTTCATGATTAGCAGAAGGGCGCGAAAATCGAGCAATAAATGCATTTAAAATCGCGCCAAATTTTTCAGATCGCAATCGTGTCCAACCATAATGCATTATATCTGACAATGTTTTCTCTATGCCTCTATAACAAACTTCAGGCTGATTGCAATCCCAATATTTCCCAAAAATATTTAAATTTATTGATTTACACGCCAATTTTGAAAATAGACTCATACGATAGGGCGTTGCTGTACCCAGAAAACTAACATCATATTTTTTTTCTGTCTTTATCAATGAACAGGATGGTGCTGCCATAGGAAAATAAAGTACTTTATTGGCATAACGAGATAAATTTTCCATGTTATCAGGTTGTGCGCATAACATCATATCAAAGTAACGTGCGGTGCGAATTTGACGAAACCATTGCGTTGGCATATCAACATTATAATTAACCATGGGTATATTAAGATTTGCCAAGGCCCTTGCATATTTAGGCAGTAAAAAATCGTCAAATACATAACAAAAAATTAAATCCAATCCTTCATTATCTTTTAACTTACGCACTAAATTAACCAAATCACTATTTCTCTTTGCGCGCTCAGCACGTCTGGCCAGCCCATAAAATTCACCGACATATTCTCCAAAAAAAAACCTGGTTACTGCGTGTCCCATTAATTCGAGACTATGTGCGATATGATAATCAGCCCAGCTGTTTCTTTCAATTACAACTAAAATTTTCAATATCATTTTCCTAATTTTATTAATAGATATATCTTATGAAATTTTCTTTAAAATACATTTTGACAAAATCTTAGCTATATAACTAAAAGAATAAACATGTGTATTTTTTAAAGTAATTTCTTGCCCACCCATTTTCTTTTTAAAACTGGTAACTCCTGGGTTTTTAATTTCATCAATACCTTCTAGATCATAAAGCGAGCAACCTTGTTGACATGCCCACTCAATCACACTCCATTGCACAAATTCGCCAACACGTTGTTTGGCATATTGACGATTTACTGAGCCAAACATATAGTGACAATTTTTTCCAGTGCGCAAAATGAAGGCACCAGCAGCAATTTCATCTTCAATCTTGGCCAAAAATAGTTTGGCCTCTGTTCCATTTTTACTATTATGATCAAACAAATATTGCAGGAAATCTTTTGAATACTGAAAGTGAAAATTTTTATCTTGGCTTATATCAATACATAATTTATAAAAATCAGATAGCTCTCCGCGTGTCGTCGCAATACAACTCATTACCCCTAAACGTTGCGCAATGCGCACGCCATATCGCCACTGTTTATCTAAGTTAACCCACAATTGTTCTATACCACATCGTAAATCAATCCAAATTGTCTGGCGAATTGCCCTTTTATCAGACTTAGCATTTAACTGCCACGGGGCACTAATACAAAGCCTATAACTCAGTTTTTTTATTTCATTTTAAAAAAATGCTGGGTGTCTTCCCATTGATAATTTTCTGCTAACACTGGCCCTTGCGGAATCCATCCTAATTTTAATATTCGCTCTAAACCTTTATTTTCAATACGAGCCAACGCAACTAATTTATCTTGATCATAAAGCGCCATACGTCGATCAGTAATGCCATACACTGCTTTTTTTGCATCACCCCACAATGCTGACTGTAATGGATGACCGCCAATTGCCGCTAATAGGACATTCCATTCTTCCGAACCATGATCAAATCGACAATGCATTACACAAATACCTTTTCATAATCATCAATTGCTTGAGATAAATTCGCGTGCGAACCCACATCGAGCCAGTACTCTCGAATTGGAAAAGTTGCAACAAATTGATTATTTTGTACCAATTCTAATAGCAGCATAGGCATATCATAAAACGTATTTTTTTTGGGGAGATGATTTAAAACAACTGGATCAAGAATATAAATCCCCGCATTTACAAAATAAGATTGTGTTGGCTTTTCATGAATACCCAACAAATTATGCTGTTTACGGTCAATTTGAACCACACCGTATGGAATCGTGTTTTGATATTGCCGAACACACACCGTTGCAATAGGTTTATGAAAATTTGATTCATGAAAATCAAGAATCTGATCGAAATTTAAATTCGTCATAATATCAGCATTAACGACAAAGAATGGTAAATTTGGGTTCGAAGGCAATAGATTTAAACTACCCACCGTCCCCAATGCTTGATCTTCATAAATATACTGAATATCAACACCCCATCTTTCACCTGATCCAAAGTATTCTTGAATCATATCTGCTTTAAAATTCACAGAAAAATAAAAATGTATAAATCCTTGACTAATAAAATTTTCAAGCAAAATTTCTAAAATGGGTTTATTACCTATTTTGACGAGAGGTTTTGGGAAATTCAATGTCAATGGATGTAAACGCGTTCCTAACCCACCCGCCATAAATATGACTGGATTATCATATTGTTTTTTAGCACTTAAATGATTCAGTGTCTCTAAGCCAACTACTTTATGATTCGCATCCACAATCGGTAAATGCAAAATATTAAGATTCTGCATTTTTATCAGCAGCTGCTCTCGTGTCTCAGTTTCAAAAGCCAGCTTCGGATTTTTATTCATAATATCACGGACAGATGCATCTAATTTTCCGTGTTTTAACAGATGTCGTCGTATATCTCCATCGGTTACCACACCTAACAATATATTGTTTTCATTTACAACCAACAATACACGCAACGCTTCCTTGTCAATTTTTTCAATGGCAAAAATAACAGAATCATTCTGGCTAATTAAGATACGTTGCCAACTATCCTTGTTGATTGTCATATAAATTCCATTCTAAATTACTTTTGCTGGCACTCCCGCAACGCGGCTATTGCTGGGTAAATTTGAAATTACGACCGTACCCGCTGCGATAAGCGAATTTTCACCAATATGAATCCCCTGAATAATTTTAGCGCCGGTACCAATATGGCAAAAATCATCTATTTTCACACCGCCAGATAATACAACGCCTGGCGCAACATGAACATGACTACCAATGTCACAATCATGATCGACAGATGCAGCAGTATTCACAATGGTATTACATCCAATTTTTGTGCCAGTTAACACCGTACTGCGGGCAAGCAATTGCACACCCTCCCCCATTATCACATCCTGAGAATAATAACACGTTGGATGAACAACAGAACAAAAATTATAGCCTTGATTTTTTAATGCTTCAAATTGTCTGCGACGTAAATCTGGAATATTAACGGAACCGATCCCATTGGCCAATAGTATTTTTTTGGAGTCACTATTTCCTAATATCTTATTCTGATCGTAAATAGGTATCCCCAAAAGAGATGCACCAATTAAATTTTCGTCAATCTCCAAAAATCCAACAATTTCAATATCTCTATTTTTCTGCAAACATTCTAACAATACTTTTGCATGCCCGCCTGCACCAAGAATATAAATAGGTTTATTCATTGATTAATTCGCCTATTTTATAATCTCGCACTGCATATCGTCCTAAGTATTCCCAGTAATGCACTGGTGAAATACCATTTCCAGGACGCCGCAAACTAACATTATTTTCAGTAAATATTTCACCCCGCTTGATTGATTCAGCGGCAATCAAACTTTTTCTTGCTACAACCTTTGTATCTAATTCTTTCTGAGTGGGAATTTTAAGCGTATTCCCTAATGCAATCTCTACGTCATGAATAGCATTCACCATGTTTTTTAATTCACCAGGCTCTAAGGATGCCTTATGATCAGGGCCCGGTAGAGATCGGTCTAACGTAAAATGTTTTTCTATAATAGCAGCACCGCGTGCCACAGCGGCAATTGGAATCGAAATACCTATTGTATGATCCGAATACCCTACCGGCAAATTAAAGGATGATTTTAATGTGTCCATGGCGCGCAAATTCACACTATTAAAATCCGCAGGATAATCCGAGGTACAATGCAATAAGGAAACTTTTTCTTTTAATTTTTTTTGTCCTTCATCTGAATGGTAAGCACGCAAAAACGCTGCAATAGAAGGCTTTTCATTACACTGCAAATATCCAAAAGCCATAACAGCAAGCGCTTGTTCTATATCGCCTAACGTTGACATACCAGTAGATAAAATAATGGAGGGTTGTGCTTTCGCAATTTGTAATAGAAGTGGTGCTGTTGCAATTTCGCCCGATGCAATTTTAATAATTGGCAATTTCATCGCATGCAACAAAAAATCAGCGCTGACCGCATCAAACGGTGTAGATAAAAATGTAATACCCCGTTTATTACAATGTGATTCAAGCTGGATAAAATCTTGGTGTTTTAATTCAAGTTTTTTCAACATTTGATACTGGGATTCAGTACTAGATGTATTTTGCTTTTGGTAATGCGCTTTCGGTGCCCACGAAGATACCAACTGTTCCGCACAAAACGTTTGAAATTTAACAGCATTTGCACCTGCATCTACTGCTGCATCGATCAACTGTAATGCTAAATTGATATCGCCATTATGATTCACACCGGCTTCGGCAATGATAAAAATTTTCGAATTGTTCATATCCATGAACCTCAATATCATAAAAGACTTTTTTAACAAGCTCTTTTGTATCGGTTTTTTTCAGGCAATCTTTAATCTTTTTTGCTGTTTCATCGCAATCATACGGAGAAAGCGTCTTTTTCACAATATGTTTAAAGTCAAGCGACAATGCTTTTTGAACAGCATTTTTTATGGATATTGCATCATATTCACAGTCAATTATTGACGCTGAGCGCAAACGCCCTTCTTGTCGACATCCAATATTGACAGTTGGAACCTGCAATGATGGTGCCTCAATAATACCACTTGAAGAATTGCCGATAACAACATCAACCAAACTCAAGACACTTAAATAATTCAAATCACCTAAATTGGTAAATAATTTGACACGATCCAGATATTGATTAGCATATCGCTGCAATTGGTGATTAATAAATCGCCCCGCTTCATCAGCATTGGCTTTGGTCATAATGATTTGCGCATCTGGAAATGCATCTAATGCCGATAATATATTTTGAATATCTCGATCAATGGTTTCAAGCGCAATGGTTTCTGGATGATAGGTGAACAGAAAGCATGGCGCCTTGATGCTAATTTCAAGTGTTTTTTCTAATTCTTTTTTGGAAAGTAATTTTGTTTTTTTAATTCGTTCTACACCCAATGCACCAACATTAAAAACGCGCTCAGGCTGTTCACCCATTTGAATAATCCGTTTTCGATAGGACTCTGCTGCTGAAAAATGAAGGTGTGAGAGCTTCGTAATACAGTGCCGAATAGTATCATCCAAGGCACCCGCAGATAATTCGCCGCCATGTATGTGCGCAATGGGAATTTTCAGAAAAAGCGCTGCTTGAGCCGCAGCTAGCATTTCAAATCGATCGCCCAATATTACGATCACATCCGGCTTTAACCATCCTAATGCATCAGTAAATCCCAATACGCCCAGTGCAACTGATTTTGCAATTCCAGATGCGGTATCAGTTGAAAGAAGCATTTCTACTTTTGAATCAATTTGAAAACCATCATGCTCAATCAATTGATAACTTAAACCAAATTCTGGCGATAAATGCATACCAGTTACAATTAATTGCAACTGTAAATCAGGATCTGATTTGATTTCTTCGAGCAAACCACGGAGCAAGCCATATTCAGCACGCGTACCAGTAATGACAGCAATTTTACGATGTGACTCAATCATATATAAAACACTTCTATTTGTTATGCTTCTATCAAATTACATGAAACAGCAATGCCTGTTTTTTTAAAATACTGCTCTAAAAAACATTTACCTATTTTTATTCTCACATCCTTTACATCATTTAAATAATGCGGATATTCCATAAAAAATTTTTTTTGGGCTAGTATGTCTATTTTAGTTTCTATCCACATACACGTTATGCGCTGTTCCATCTCTATCGCAGCCTCTAAAATTTCATCTTCCGTGTTATCTACCAACATAAAATTATTTTTCTTCGCCGTTTCATGAATTTCGTAGGGAGAAGATATCACCTGATCAAAGGTTTTATAGGTTATATATTCATCCGTATTTTTATTGATAACTTTTTTTGGTATAAACAAACTGTTTGATACAAATGATTGTAATTCGGAAGGAATGGCAATATTAGAAAATAAAATAGGTCGACGAAACATTTGCGCAACCGAATCTATACCCGTTGATGTTGACATAAAAAAACAACATTTAGCTGAAAGATAAATATCTAAAAAATCACTGCGCAATGGATGCATTGCGTAATCAATAATGCGCTCATGCGATACAGAAAAAGGATCCTGTGCCCATTTTCCCATGCGAATTACGGTATACCCCTTCTCTGCAAGAAATAAAGCTGCTTTTTTATAGGTCATTATATTAGCATTACGATGCGCATGATAATCCCAATCATCTATCGGAAATAATTTATCTAGGTATAGCGGATCTCTGACCAATAAACAGACCCATTTTGCATTTTTAGAGACGCCCAATTTTTCTAAAAATATTTCAGCTCGCTTTTCTTCTTCAAAAGTAAAAAAAACATGTGGATACGGCACGCGTTCCATCAATAATAACTTATCCCTAACCCAGCCGCTGGATTCAACTGTGTTTTTTACCTTATCCTTTTTATACTGGAAAGAAGCAAAAGAAAGTAATTGATCGATTTGTCGACATGCAATTGGAAAGGGAAGTAACGGCAATACTCTTTTCCACATTTTAAGTAATTGCTTATTACAAACAATGCCATGAGTATAAAAAAAGTATTTTATTTTATGGTTATCGCCGCGTCTATTAAGTACTCCAACATCAAAGGCACACAGCATATTCTCTGTATTTAATCCAAAATGACCCGCTCTTTCAGACAATAAACGCACCAAGCGAATTTGGATTAACGGTGTCAGTAAATACAAAAATACCGCAATAGGAATGGAAAGACACAGACTAATCATGTAGAAAGCATAGGCGGGAAGCAAGTTTAAAAAAACTTTTCGAGTGCCGTATGTTTTAACTCTAAATAATGTATACTTAATTTTTTCTCGTGAAAAATGAAAATAATTTTTAATCGATTGCGGTGTATGCTTTTTAAGTAGTTCATACAATATAGAATTTATTTTATTATGACCTAACAAGATATGTCACCCATAGTGAATATTCTTTACTGTTTTCGAGCATATATATTTAATACTGAACCCAATTTCATTAAATCCAACGTTTTTAATCCAGTTTTTGTAATAGGGTAAATTACTTTTGTAAATGCCTTTACATAACCAGGTAAATATTTTTGAACCGTCTGCATGGGCAATCGCGATTGCCAATTCATTTTTTCCACAACAAAACCATATTGTTGTAATAGCTGAGTCAGATTTTTCAAACTAAAGAAATTTAAATGTTCAGGCGGACAAATAAATGGCTCGCGCTCTTGCATGATTTTGCGAAAGGCGCTGGAAAAATTGGGTAATGCAATAGCCAAAACGCCACCTGCTGTTAAATATTGATATGCCTTTTCTATCCATAAATGAATGTCTAATGCATGCTCCAATATTTGACTCATCATAATAACATCAAAAGATGATGCGCAGGAAAATGTTTCAAATGATGATGAAACGGGTTCAATACCTGTTAGTTCTTTTGTGATTTTTTTCCCATGATCACTCAATTCCAGTGCAGTCACTGTAAAACCGGTCTTTAGCGCTGCTTGAGTAAAAAAACCATAGCCGCAGCCAATGTCTAACAAACTTTTCTTACCATGGCTATCCATTATCTTATTGATGGTGTCTATCATACGTTTTGCATCAATAGTTGAATTTGGATATTCCTGTTCGTTTTTTAAAATCATTGCTAAACTGATTGAATTGCTTTCAGAAACATTATTTGATGTTCCCAATTTCGCATAATAATTCATTAAGAAATCCATGGTAGGCCTGGGATTAACAAACCCATATTCGCATTGCGTACAAACATCAATTGTATAATCCTGCCCGTCATCACCCATTTTCTTGCGCCAAAGCTTAATCCCACTGTAGCAAATAGGGCATTTCTGATAACGGGTTTCAAAATGGCGCACAGCTTTCTCCTTAATAATTCACACGAGGATAACAATAACGCTCACTTTATGTTTTACACCCAACGGAAATGAAGATGCTATTTTTAGCATCCCATCTCGCAAAGCATTTAAAACGTTTCTCATTCGAAAACGCTTGAAATAGTATTGACTATTCCTGCGCATTTTCTCAATCGAAACGTTTTAACGGCTCGCAAGTCTTCGCGCTAAAATCTCGCATCTTCATTTCCGTTGGGTATAGCGCTTTTCCCAAAAATACACTGCTTGGAATATTAATTACTTGATCAGCAATCATTTCTGCATTAGATAAATCCATCTGTGGACAATGTTCATACATAGGCAATTTATGCATCAATTCCCAAACAGGTCTTACACCGATATTACTAGCATTTAATTTTTCTAAAACTTTATTTCGAACATCACGTCCCGCCGAGATAAAAATAGCATTTAACCAATAATTACTTTTTGCAAATGCAGGTTCTGCTAAAAAATGGGCATTATTATTGTTTGAAAATGCATGATGATAATTTTTCGCCAACGCCCTCTTAACACTTAAAAAATAGGGTAATTGTTCAAGCTGCGCACAACCTAAGGCTGCGTTAATATTAGGCATACGATAATTGTAACCAACATCTGTGTGACAATATTCCCATGCATGCGGTTTTTTTGCTGTTGTTGTTAAATGTTTCGCTTGCTGAGCCAGCATTGCATGATTGGTAATGATGGCACCACCGCCACCCGTTGTTACAATTTTATTTCCATTAAAACTGAATGCACTCAATAGGCCATGATTACCAACATGCTTATTTTTATAAAATGAACCTAACGCTTCTGCTGCATCTTCAATGAGAATCAAATGGTATTCATTTGCTAATGCTAACAGTGGATCAAGGTCAACCGGGTGCCCAAACGTATGCATAACACACAAGGCACGAATCCTTCTGCTGGTCTTTTTATTATAACAGGCTGCATCTTTTATGATCGTCATTTCCTTTAAATAATGACGCAATTTCTCAATATCGACACCCAAATATTGAATATCACAATCGTAAAAATGGGGAATAGCATGGCAGTATGACAGCGCGTTACACGTGGCAACAAATGTTAGCGTTGGCACCAACACTTCATCGCCGGACTCAACACCTGCTAGCAAATAACACATGTGCAATGCACTGGTGCCATTAGCGGTAACGATTGCATATTTTGCACCCGTATAATCAGTTAAATCTTTTTCAAAACGATCAACAAATTTTCCAACGGAAGAAACCCAGCCGGTGTCGATGCATTCTTTGACGTATTCCCATTCTCGGCCATGGAAATGGGGTTCGTGCAATGGTAAAAAATCTTGATGTTCTAACTGTAGTAACGATTGAATGGCGCGGATTATCTCATTCATAAAAATTACACATTATAAAGTGTCGATTTATATTGTTTTGTATTATTCTGCTGCACAAACCAATCAATGGTTTCTTGCAATCCTTTTCTAAAGCCGTCAATTCCAGCATATTGCGGTCTCCATGTTGTTAAGCGCTGCGCTTTACTATTATCAGCCCATAAACGTTCAACTTCACTGTGCACGGGTCGAATGCGTTGCGCATCCTCAACCACTTCAATACTGACATCCATTAATTTCGCAATTGTTTGCACCGTATCATACATCGATATTTCAAAATTACTGCCAAGATTAATGACTTCACCCACTGCTTTCTCAGATTCTGCAACAGCAATAAATCCATTTACTGTATCTTCTACAAAGGAAAAATCACGCGTAGGCTGCAAGGAACCTAGCTTTATGGTTTTATACCCTGCGGCAATTTGTGTAATGACCGTTGGAATAAATGCCCGAAGGGATTGTCTTGGGCCGAAGGTATTAAACGGTCTGATAATACTAACCGGCGTATCAAATGATGTGTGAAATGACATTGCAATTTGATCTGCACCAATTTTGCTAGCTGAGTATGGCGACTGTCCTTGCAAAGGGTGATTTTCATCAATGGGAACATATTTTGCAGTTCCATAGACTTCACTTGTTGATGTATGCACCACTTTCGAAACACCCCATTTTCTTGCAGCTTGAACAATATTGAGTGTTCCTTTTACATTGGTATCAATATAACTATCTGGTGAATGATAAGAATACGGAATGCCAATTAATGCCGCTAAATGCAGCACGACATCACATTCTTGCATGGCTACTTCTACACCATGCGGATCACGTATATCGCCCATCACCACTTCAAGATTATTTTGAATATGTTGCGGCAAATAATCCAACCACCCCCACGTACCAAACGAAATATAAAAAACAAATACTTTGACTGCGCAACCCAGGTTCATTAATTTTTCGACAAGATGTGAGCCGATAAAACCATCTGCGCCGGTGACAAGAATTTTATTATTTGATAATTTCATATTAGTATAAAAAAATTATATTCGTTATTTCAACATAACTCGTCATCGCATGCTGTGCATAACTCATGCAAACTTTGATCATACAGCGCTGATGAATGCATGATGGAATCCAGTAATGCTTGATCACGAGGCCAGAACAATACACGCTTTCTCATAGGATAAACCATATTCCATACAGCATGGTTCGGATCCGGATCGCATAAACTAATCGGCAGAACGCCCATACATAGTGCAGTATACAATCCAGTGCTATTTAAGCCAATAATAAATTTAGGCTTAATTGTTTTTAAGCTTAAGAAAAGATCTCTAGTTGGTATATCCCAGTGGAATGATATGGGAAATTTGTTTTTTAAGAAGGCTATAACTGATTGTTTGCACCCAGGAGATGGTCTTAACGTGATTTTAAAATTTTTTATACTCAGCCAAGTCAGCAAATCCTGAAATTTTTTTTCAATATCATCAGCGTCTACACCAATAATCTCAGGGGATAAAATAAGGACCTCCTGATTTTTTCCTTCATCAATAAGCTGATATTGCGGATATAAATCACAATTAACATTATGACAGAAGAACGACCGAAAATACGCGTTCTCCTCAGGTGTCAACATGAATGAATAATTTGGTTTTACTGGCAATATACTCAATTTCATTAATCCATGGGACAGATATTGAAATTGCATTTTTTCGGGCGGACAGGCATGTGCTGCAACATGCAGCGCCAAAAATATCACCTCATTTACTCCTTGCGCCTTAGCAAGTCTCCAAATGATGCTGAAAAAAACATACTCTCCAATATTTTTGGCCGAACACGTTAAGAAATCATCACAATGAAAATGTAATGTTTGAGATAATTTTTTTATCTTGCGTGAAACGCCAAAAGCATGATGAAACAAATAACGAAATAATAACAAAATAGACGGGGTAGTTAGCGCTTCTAAACCTTCCAATGTAATAACGTTAATTTTATGAATAGACTCATTTTGCCTTGAGCAATAATCAGAAAAAATAAAGTCCTCAGCATGCGCGCCATGACATACAAATATTTTTTGATAATCGTTATGCGATACACTTACCTTTTTATTTTTTCTAATAGTAAGCAACGCTTTACTTATCCAAAAACATCCAATAACAAAAATAGCAAAATCTGACAAATACACTACTCGTGAAAATTTCATCGCATAATAAATCATTTTCGATTTTTTTTGCCACGGATATTTCTTTTTTTGTGATGCACTGAATAAAACATTATCATTCGCCAATAACCAGGATGGTACAATATCTTGTTGGTATATTAGTCGAATCATCTCAGCAATATTTCTTCGCATATTAACGCCATCCTCGACTTTTTAGTAAGTTGAGCGACATAATCATATCCTGTAAATTTGGTTTTGCAAAAAAATCAGATTGCAGGCGATGTACCACGAAGTCTCCGACCAGCCGCCCAATTCAAACTACCTGCTTTGCTGTTAGTACATGATTATTGCGATCTCTATATAGCCATAATGCGCATTTAAGTCTATTTTTTTAATAATCATCGCGATATTATATAATTTATAAAGAGTGACTACTCAACTTATCTGCGCTTAAATAGAAATTTGTAGATGAAATTTATGCTTTTTTGTTCGTAAATTGATCTTATCATTTTTTGTTTATAAGCTTTTTCCTTCAGTTTAAACCACAACTTTATCGGTAATGGTGCGAACCTTTTTACATCCAGCCCCCGCATTAAATCATACGCATAATCATATAATTTAATATTATCTGGGATACTAATGAGCTTATAGCCTAATTTATGTATTTTATTAGTAAAAGCGACCTCGCCTTTCATTATAATATTTAGCGTATTTTGCGAAGAAGGTTCGTCAGCGTGGGGGAGCGCCCCATATCGCATCACAACGTCTTTTAAAACGTTAGCACTCGTTAACCCAACACCGCCATGCGCAGCAAGCACATCATCACCTTTTAAAAAGAAAGCCTCATCAGACAGCCCTTGATATGCCACAAATCCACAATTTTCAGTATTAAGAAAATTTTCAATACCTATCGATGCATACCCATCCCTGCTCACAAGAATATCATCCTCCGTAAAAATAAAATAATCATAATTATCTCCTAACATTTTAAATGCATAATTATAACTACCGTAAGATCTACCCAAGCTATTAGATCTGTGCAATACATAAATCTTTCCAGCCCTTAAAAGTTTCCCGTTAAGATTATCTAAAAATCGATTACCATCGTCCCACCCTAAATCATTGTTCACCAATATCAAATCTACGGTTTCCCCTGGATTACATTTTAATTCCATTTCAATAGTAAAATTAATTAGCTCAATAATAGATTTTTTTGTCGGGAAGTTTTGGCTATGTTCAAAATATCCTAAAGGATTCCCAGCTAATTTTGTTTTCTCCCTAACTTTTCGTGGCTCAAATGCTGTAGTGATTACCTTAGCAATTTTCATTCCCTACTCTCCAATGCGAGGACATCTTTAGTCAACCAAGCATATAATTCATGCACAGTTTCCTCGAAAGTTTGAAGCGGCGTGAAACCAACGTCATGAGAAAGCAATTCAATTGAAAAATCTTCCTCTACGAGAGAAATGTCATTATAAGATAGTTTTCCAAATTGCAACTCCTTCCCCGATGGATAAAGAGCAGCCATTATTTCTACATATTCTCTTAGGCGCCTCGGTTGCCCAGAGCCTACCCAGTAATCTCTTTGATTTTTACCATGTTGACCAATCAATACGTAAGCAGTCGCAACGTCACTGACGGAGATAACGTCGAAAATTTGATTGCCGTCTGAAAAAATAAGATCATCACCGGTTATCAATTTTTGCAATGTTACCTGCAAAAATGAATCTTTGTTATCATTGGAGCCCATAACATGTGAATTTGTCGCAAAAATTAAGCTTATTTTCTCTTGCTGTGCAATTAGTTTTAGATATTTTTTTGATGTCATCTTTGCAAGAGAATAAATAACATGTCTATTATACTCACTGTTCACGTTATGATCTAAAGCCAAGTATTTAGTTGTAAATGCCTCTTCCATACTGCCAATGTGGATAAACTTTTTGCAGTTAAGAATCTTTGCCGTACGTACAGCATTAACTGACCACACAACATTTCTAAATTGTGCATCTATATCTAGATCGGAAAGCTTTGATTTCCCGCCCCACGCGACATTGTAAAACACACACGAATCATCCGTGTCCCAACCAATTTCTTTTACGAACTTTGGCAACATGGTAATTTCACACATATCAAGTTGCAAATAAATCGCACCCTTCAACATCATAAGTCGAATAGGATCGATATTTTTTAGTTCATTACGCCCTAAAGCCAGAACTTCAATATTCTGTTGCAATAGCTTCCTGACTAATAGTGAGCCAATAAAACCAGTAGCGCCAGTAACGATCGCTTTTTTCATGACGTCACCATCTTTGAAAAATCTTCAAATGAACTTTTTGGAGTGAACCCTGTATCTCGTATTAAATCATCAATACTAAAGTCTTCCGCTGTAAGAAATAACTCACACGAAGCTGAGTATTCAATATCATCTTTAACTTGACCCTCAACAATATTTTTAAAGATATTGAAATAATTCGATAACACTTTTGGCTTCCCAGTCCCGATAAAATAATCAGCCTTATTTTTACCTTTTTGACCAATGAGATAATACGCATTTGCAACATCTTCAAGCGGAGTCAAATCGAATAACTGATTGTTACTCGGAGTATCATAATCTTCACCATTCACAATTCCACATAAAACAGACGAAACATATCCAACTGGCGTTAACTTCATATCCAGGGGAACTGAAAGACGTGTATGCACATAATCAATTTTTTTCAAATATGCAACCATTTTACATAGGTCGCGCGCCGCCAGCTTTGAAATTGCATATATGCCCTGTGAGGAATGATAATCTCCTTTGAATACATCAGATGCTAAATATCTTTCTGCGAATGTCTCTTCCATCGAGCCAGCATTAACAAATTTTTTACACCCGATCTCTTTTGCTGTTTCAACAACTTTAGAGCAAAATGTTATATTTTTTATTTGATCCTCTACATCACCATCTGTCAGCTTATTAACACCTGACCAAGCAAAGTTATAAAAAACAGAACTTTCCGGATCCCAATCTATCTCCTTTATTTTGCCAGGCAAAGTGTGGATATCAGACATTTCAATTTGCATATATTGCAAACTATTCGAAGTTACTAACCTCTTTGGTTGAATGTCTTTCCAATGTTTTCTGCCTAATGCTAAAACATCGATACCATGACTCAATAATTCACGAGCTACAGCTGAGCCAATTAGGCCAGAGGCACCTAAAATGATCGCTTTATCCATAATTAAATGCATCCTATGTCCTATTTACAATTTTATGAGCTTATCTGTAATGGCAACATTTCCAAAAGCTTAATTGCTGATGCATCTTTTTTAGAAATATATTTAGGCGACATTGGCCATTGTATTGCGACAGTAGGGTCACTCCATAAGAGCGTTCCCTCGATCTCTGGCGTATAAAATTCCGAAACAAGATACAGAATTTCTGAATTATTTTGTAATGAAATAAAACCATGAGCAAATCCTTTTGGAACATACATCATAGTTCTATTTTGTGCTGTCAATTCAGCACCAAACCATTCTCCAAATGTCTCAGAATTTTCCCTTAAATCAACAATTACATCCCAAATAGCGCCTTGTATACAACGCACCATTTTGACTTCGGCCTTCGGTGATCTTTGAAAATGCAGACCTCGCAACGTGCCCGCCTCAATACTCAGCGAGTTATTGATTTGCACCCACGTAGTGTTGAGACCCCGCGCAAGGAATTCATGTTCACAAAAATAGCGCGAAAAGAATCCACGCTCGTCTGTATGTGGTTCCAAATCAATTAAATAGCTATCTAATAGCGGTGTTTCAGTATATTTCATTACAATCTAAATCCTAACATAATTGATCACTGCATACATTCATTAGCGTTTACTTCACACAAACTTTCGAAAGAAAGTTTTTTCTAAGAGCCATGTCAATTCATATATGGACTCACCCATTTTGTGGCTCCATTTTTATAACCATCTAAATTTTTAACGAGCATAAAGTATTGAAGCAGAATTATCAATTATCATGGCTCATCATTTAAAAAATTTGACGGAGGGACATTTGCTTTATATAGTGTTGGCAAGGAATTCATAGCACAAGGAAATCACTGTGAAAGCCATTATTCTCGCTGGCGGTTTAGGCACACGCATTTCAGAAGAAACACATTTAAAACCAAAACCCATGATTGAAATTGGTGATAAGCCTATTCTTTGGCATATCATGAAAATTTATAGTGCTCACGGAGTAAATGATTTTATTATTTGCTGCGGGTATAAGGGTTATATTATCAAAGAGTATTTTGCAAACTATTTTCTACATATGTCTGACGTGACTTTCAATATGAAAAATAATCAAGTGAAAGTGCATCATCAAAATGCTGAGCCCTGGCGCGTGACCTTAATAAATACGGGTGAAAATACCCTAACCGGTGGCCGATTAAAACGAGCTGCAAAATATCTTCATGATCACGAACAATTTTGTTTTACTTATGGTGATGGATTGGCCAATATTGATATTTCTAAACAAATTTCTTTTCATAATGAACATGGGAAATTAGCAACCATTACTGCTGTTCAACCTCCTGCGCGCTATGGCGCATTAAAAATTAATAATCAATGTGTCACGGGATTTACAGAAAAACCGCAGGATGAGGGTGGTTTAATTAATGGGGGGTTTTTTATTTTATCATCAAAATGTCTTGATTTAATTCAAGGGGATAATATTAGTTGGGAAATGGAGCCGCTGAACACATTAGCACAATCAGGTGAATTGATGGCATTTGAACACCACGGATTTTGGCAAGCAATGGATACACTTCGTGATAAAAATTATCTAGAGAAGCTATGGCAATCTGGTAACGCACCATGGAAGATTTGGAAAACCGAAGAATTAGAAGTATTGAACGTATATTAATCTTGATAAGTGGAAAAATCAAAACATCAAAATGACAGGCCATGCCGGATTCAAAGGTGAAACTGGTTATCTTTATGGCTTAATCAACTCGGCGTCAAGGTACATGTGAAAAATTTCGGAGACTTTAACCTCTTTTATTTAATTTATTTAATTAAAATTTGCTGCGTCTAAGCAATACAGAAAAATCTAAAAATTCAATCTCCACAAGATTATTTTTGTATCCAGTGAAATTTCTCATCCAGCAATCCTTTCCTTTGCAAACTCAACAATGTGTTCAATCTTATGTAGTTAGAATTTCTAAATTCTTGAGCATTAAAATTTATCTTTAACAAGCCTTCTTTAATTTCTGATATGGAATTCAATAAATTTACCTGCGGTTGATAATATGGCGCAAGCTTTTTAAAAAGATCAAAATTTACTCGATAAGATCTCTTGTCAGGTTGGGCATTTTGATTCACCGATATTTCTACATTGGGAATTATTTTAGCAACTGCCTCTGCTAAATCTTTTACTTGATAATTCCACTCATCACTACCCACATTGAGTGTCAAAAAACTTTCTTCAAAATTGCTATTTCTCTGGATGGCCCAATCAATTGCGCGCGCCATATCTTTTACATTGATCAAAGGTCTCCAAGATTTTCCATCGCTCAACATCGCAATTTTCTTCGAAATAATTGCTCCAGCTACAAAATCATTTAACACCAAATCTAATCTTAATCTATCACTCCAACCACAGGCCGTTGAAAATCTAAGACACGTCACCATAAATTCTTTAGATGCCAGCAGTTCCAAATCCTGCTCAGCCATCATCTTTGATTTTGCGTAAGCGGTCAGAGGATTTATCTCAGATTTCTCTGTCTTGGCACCTTTACTCGCTGCTCCATAAATGCTGCAGCTGGATGCAAATATAAAGGATCTAATGCCGATTGCTTTTGCCTTTTTAGCCAATTCAACACTTGCACGATGATTAACATCAAAGGTAACCGACTCAAATTTATTGCCAATTGGATCGTTAGATATGCCTGCTAAATGGACAATAACATCTACTTCCCTTAAAATATCCTCTGAAAATTGACGAATATCTCCGAAATATTGAATATTCACTTTGTGCTCAGGTAACACATCAGTATTGGAAATACAGGCACCAAAATATCCATTATCAAAACCAATCAGTATTGAATCTGGATACGACATCCGTAATTGAGCAACAACAGATGGACCTACATATCCCATATTTCCAGTAATTAAAATTTTCATTAGTGTCTAACTTCCTTAGCTAATCTTTTTTAACTCATCAAAGATTTTTTTATAAGTGCCATTTTGATTTTTCCGAACGAGCTATAAATAACATTATTGTAACGTTCACGTTATTTTCATCGTAAATCCCTAATTATCCCACCGACCTTACACTTGAATTACCCTAGAATGTTTGAATCAATAAATTGCGGCAGCAATGATATTGGATCGATGTCACCGCCGTCTATACAGGATCATGACGACTCAGTGGTTCCCACTTTCGTTATGAGATTTTCATCCTTGAACGATTTTGTAGCAACATGATCATACATTTTTTCAAGATAAATAACATCATCTGACGTATCTATATCAATACTTCTCTCTCTTGGCATAACAAAACCCAGCGTTTCATCTGATAAAAAGGTTTTACTATTTTTTAGCCATGGTGATTTAGCAATAAAAATAGCGCCATTAGGAACATAAACTTCTGGTAAATCTTGTCTTCGATAAACAGTATTTTTTGGAAATATTTTTTTCAATCTGCCATCATGTTCCATAGTTATCATCCAAAATGGATGCTTCTCTACTGAAACAATTGAAACACATGATGGTGCATTATTGTGTATGCAATGCGCAATGCATGCATCAATATCGTAGGCTGTTCGTAATGGAGAAGTAACTTGCAATAACAATACATAATCATAATGAGGTAACAACGCTAATGCATGTAGGATGACATCAATACTGGCAGTTTCATCTTGCGCTAAGGAAATCGGTCTTACAAAGGGAACCTGCGCGCCCTGTTTTTTGGCTTCTTGAATAATTTCATCGTCCTCTGATGAAACCACAATGCAATCAATATACTGAGAATGCTGTGCCGTATGAATAGCATGTGCCAAAAGTGATTTTCCACGAAACTGATAAAGATTTTTTCTTGGCACGCCCTTTGAACCACCACGCGCAGGAATTAATGCGATAATTGATTTACCATCGATCATATTAATCTCATAAAATAAGAAATAATTAAGCATCCAACGATTTAATAAAAACAAAATAATCACGATAGCATCCATTCTGCAAAGACAAACACTGATTTTTCAAACGTAATTTTCTTTTTTCATACTGTTTTTTGAAAAATAATTCAATTAAAAATTGAATTAACTTGGTTTGAAAAAGAATTTTTAATTGCAGGGGCTTTAATCTCATACCCATTTTCCTGCTTTCAGAAATTTCATCATCAATGTTTACCTTATATTCAGAAAAGTGATATTTAATGGCCCGTTTTATAAGTTGTATTACGGATTCACGCGGATTGATAGACTTTACAATGCTATAAATATGTCTTTCTAACTGATTTTTGACTGTCAATTCAATACTGGGATCGTAAAAAACTTCTGCAAAACGGGATAGTTGTATGATACGAAAAAAATAATGGGATCGGCGATTGCAACTAAAAGAATGGTGGTTTATCGAAAAAAAAGCACTTATCCGAGATAAATGGGCAAACGGATATTTTGCGATAGCCAGTAATAAAAACCGCATATCAGAAGCAACATCGTATTTATCTTGCATTTCAAGATAGATGCGTGCAACTTCCTTTCTAAAAACAACACCTGTCCAATCTCGTGGTAACTTCCCACCTAGCCATGCATTTATTCTGTTACAATCTAAATACAGGCGCAATTTGTCAGTTGGAATAGAAGTATCCTGCAAATTTCCATATTGATCTATCGCCAACGTATCCATGACAACAAAATATATTTCAGGGTGTTGATCAAATACATCCAATGCTTGTTTATAAAAATCAGGGGCTAAAATATCATCATCACTTAATATAGAAAAAAAAGGGGTGTCAATATGCTGAAAAGTAAATTTAAAATTAGCTAACGCACCCATGTTGTTATCATGACAGTAATATTTAACACGCGGATCTTTTTTCATCATCTCATGTACAACAGATTGTGTTTCATCTTCAGATGCATCATCAAATACAGATACCTGCAAATCCTGATAGGTTTGCTTCAGGGCGCTAGAAATCGCACGCTTTAGGGTACCTGGACGCTTATAGGTGGCTATCAAAGTAGTAATTTTCAAATTCAGTCAACCTTAGTAAATGCCATCAGAATATCTTTCCATTTTTTTAACCAATCTTCCGAATCCATCGTAAAATAATCACAAAACTGTTTTCTAGCTTGTTGAACTTCATCACCATACCACCATTCAAAAGGGTTATCATATACACGATTAATCATTTGCGCGGCGGATTCGGGCGTTGAATGATAAATACCAACAGAATGTAATGCATCAAAATAACAAGCAGCTTTTTCATCTATTGTCCAAATACAGTTACTCCAAAATAGTATACAAGGAATATTTAATGCTAATGCAAAAAGAAACGTTGTGTTTAAATTATCAATTAATAATAATTTAGCTGTTCGTATCTGCTGATAAAATGAACCTCGACTATTTGGCTTGTAAATATTTAATGCGGGAAATTCTTTTTGTATCAATTGCCAACTGTCTGAAAAATTGGTGTGCCGCAATCGCATAATCATGACGGAAAAAATATTGGGGTCTATCAAATTTAATACCGTTAATTGCCACTGATAATATAAATTTTCATAATGTGGCGCACCTAATAAATGCTTTACCTCACACCATGGATATCTTGAAAATTCAGTAGTTATCCATAGCACCAATTTATTATTTTCAATTTTTTTTTGAATTTTCTTCTGTTGGCAAATGGTAATGGCGGGAGCCGCAATAATTTTTTTAGAACTATCCATTCCCCACGCAATAAAAAAATCTGAATGTTGGTAATCCCAAAATGCCCTACTTAATGATTTTAATATCCCATATCCACCGCCATGCTGTAGCTCAATTCTTTTTGTACCATTTTCAATATTTTTAGCCAGCCATATTTTTAGGCCATCATGTCCAATGGATGGAACTCCTACCACTGCTTTTATAAAGCAAGGATAGTTTTTTTGACTCATTTTACATTCATCAACATAATTTTCTATAAATGATTTTGGGAAATCAATAACAAGTTGATTAAAGATGCATCGTATAAAAGCGTCTTGTTCACTCAGTGTTGCAAGTTCGCGACGTATTTCTACATTAATCTTTGAACGCAAATAAGATAGTTTGTTTTCGTAGCAACAGGTTCTTTTTACAATCGGAATGATTTTGAAAAAAGATCTGAACATTAACCACAACGTTTCTTTTTTTGAAAAATCATTATGCAGTAATGCCACCGCGCCAGATCCGCGAAATTTGGCAATAATCCATAGGATATTAATTTTGATTTTTGTTAATAAACGATATTGATGTTGTTGGCAATGATCTATGATATCAGCATTCCAGGATGCATCTTTAAAAATTATGTTTTTACTAAATGTAAAATAAATAATACGGGATATCATTTGCAAGTTAAACAAATCACTTGACAACACTAATTGGTAATAATCATTCGTATTAAGCGGAGTATAAAATGCATCTTCTGATAATCCGATAGTTTCTAGATCTGGATATTGCTGATAACTATGCTCCAAACGCATGTAACGATCGTGTGTTGTTTTAATATGAGAAAATAAAAACGAGCCAATCAAAATCTCCCAATACCGCAATGTATTATCAGTTTGATGGATTTTATTCAGCCATGCCGCCAACTGAGGCATCATTTTATGATAAATAGAATATAAATGATTTGTCACTTCATCAGAATTTTTATCTAACATAGAAAAAGATAACAACTCAGCATCTAAATTTTCCCATACTGATTTGTTAAAATAAGCAGTGCACCAGTTTCCCAAAAATAAAATGGGTTGCGTTTTATCCCAGAATTCATCTAATGCAGTTGTGGCTAAAAATTTTCTTGGTTTTTTGCTAGAACGTAATATGCGCACAACAATCTCCAAAATTATTCAACATGCGCTCTCAGGCAATAACATTTCCTCTAGTGGGCCCAATAAATTTTTATTATTTTTTATAAATTGACTGCCCATTTTTACGTGAACATAATCCGATGAGGAAAATTCTTCATAATATATTGTAGACGCCTTTGAATGATTTAAAAGTGCATGTTGTAGATATCGATCCTCTTCCGTTTCTACCCAGGTTTTATTTACTCTTGCCTCCATTTCCATTACCACATCTAGGATCTCTTGATCCGTGTTTGCTACAATTTCTGCATTTTTTTCATCTAATCGTTCTTGCATATTATGATCTATCACATCAGAAAACGCGGCTGCAATTTCCTGAAAATTAAAAATACGTTTCGTATCACGACATCTGATTTTTTTAGGAATATATAACAGGCATGGGTACCAAAATTGCAATTGACGATAAATGGGTAATAAATTTGTAAACAATACAGGTTTCTTAAAAATCTGTGAAATACAATCTAGTCCCGTTGAAGTAGAAATCATAAACTGACAATGTGATGCCAAATATATATCCAGCAAATCACATTGCATAGGATGATTGGCATAATCAATTATATTGGGATGAACAATATCAAACTTTTTTTCAACATGCTTTCCCATTCGAAAAACAGTATAATTTTTTTCAGCTAAAAATAATGCTGATTTGCAATAATTATTAATGTCAGCATCTCGCACATTATGATAACTAAATAGATTTTTTCCAGGCGCGCGATGATCAAGGTATCCTGCATCACGAACTAGTATGCATACAAAGGGATTTTGGGGTGAAAATCCAAATTTCTGCATCCTTTCTTCTGCTTCATATATCTCTCTTGGTGTAAAATATAAATGCGGAAAGTGCCGCTTTTCTAGCCATTTTTTGTGATCCCTGCCCAACAAGCAACTTTCAAACGCTTTAACCGGATCATGTCGATATTTTTCGCCCAGTATCACACCCAAAGCGCGATCTACTTCTCGACATATTCTTGGAAAAGGCAACACAATCAATAGTCGTCGCCACATCTTTGATAATTGTATATTGCTTGAAAATTTGTCTTCATAAAACAGGTATAATTTTCGTTTTTCATATAATGTGTCGAGTTGATCTAATATCATAAACTCTGTATTTGCCGAAAAATGTCCAATTCGTGATGATAACAACATAATAAAATAAATTTTCTTAAACGGCCGAATAAGGAGGATGACGCCTACGATTGGAAAAACCAATAAAAATTTAACACTGAAGAACAGGTAATATCTAACACGTCGAGAAAAATAAACGCATGTCTGATACACGCCTTCTTGCTGACATATTGTTTTTAAAGTACTTAATACTGAAAAAAATTTTTGCATAATTTTTATGTGCTGGTTCGAAATGGGGATAAATGGGGATTGCCGCACCTTCTCATAATACGAGAGGTTGCGGATAAATGAAAAATCTCCCAATTCTTGATTATTTCAAATCCCGTGTCATCCTCGAAAATATTTCTAAGATGCGTCACATAGGCCAATCTAGGGTAATCTTCGGAATTTGGGATGGTTCCATGCAGCGTCAACGCATGAAACAGTACAATATCTCGATCAGAAAACTGAGAAGAATCAATCAGTTCGCGCTCGACATTATCAGGAACATATAATGGTTCTCTATTTCGATGCGGAATATGTCCCCACAAGTGGGATCCCTTAAAAATTTCTAATCCACCACTATTTTTTGGAAAAATAATCGGTGCCCACAAAACATAGGTTCTATATCCCGCGCCACTCCAAAACTCCTGATGTGGTTTTTTTGTCAAATAATACTCTGACTTTCCCTTTATATTAACGGGTAGCTCAGCATCAGTTAAAAATGCAAGATCAGGACCTAATATACGCAACATAAACTCAAAAACTTCAGGAATAGATAAAATTTTTTGTGGAAAATGAGCAAAGTTTAAATGACGACGCAATTGTATGTTGACATCAAAAGGAGGAATTTTTTTAATAGTAGATAAATATTGTTTATCAAATGGTTCATTTTCTGATGCGCCCATCGCAACTAATGAACTGCGAATATTTTCCTTGATTTGAAAAGACAGTTCTTCTGAAATAACATCTTTAAAAACCACATACCCATTTTTTAACATGCATTCTTCTTGTTGCATTATACTATTATGCTGCTGCATGTCATTTCTTGCAGTAATGAGCGTCATTTTTTACTCCTATCCTTGGAAAATATATTTTTATTATGGCTAACTACTAAATTTATGTTTTCATCATAAAATAATTTTTGTATGCCTTCTTCTTTTAAGTGCCAACTATCAATAAAATAGTGTGTTGTTAAATGAACCTGATATGGATCATACGATCCAATAATTTTTATATGGTACTTTTCTGCCAAAATTGAAAAATATTTTTGTGCAATCAAAACCATTTTGTAATTTTTATTTTTCTGAACAAGCTGCGTATATTCTAATGGTTCAAGTGGCGGAAAATAAAAAATAACTTTTATGTTTTTTCCTGCCAAATACCGCACAAAAGATTCAAACAACACAGTTTTTTGAGCGCTTAACTGTGACCGCACCCAAAAATTCTGCCAGCTATTTATATTATTTTTCACATAAGCATCAGCATCCGCTGGTTTTCTAGCCTCTTCAGTAGGAGTCGGCAGCCTCGCCCCATCTGCTGATCGCACAAAACAGGATTGGCAAACCACTGTATTATACTTAAAAATACGCACCGTACTATCCATCTGATCATTTTTTTTATCTGATATACTCGCGATAACTTTTTTCAACGCAGCATTTAAATATGCTGATGTTAATAATTGCGAATATTTTTTAAGGAAGCCAGACGCCTGATCATAAGGCAAAAATGAATGCTGGACTCCCATAATCATGTGTTTACCAGCAACATAATCCGCAGCATATTCTGTTTTCCACATATCTTCTGGACTAGACTTTGACACAATCCATGGATCCAAGCAAATTATGATTAATTTTGGTTGAAATCCGCGTTTTTGTAGCAAATAATATAGTGCAATATCATCTTCCAGACTAGCAGAAGAAACACCAGCATTAAAAAAATGCCGATTGTGAAAAACATTATGTGTCAACGGCATGATATGACTAGATCCTAACACAAAAATATCAGGTGGACGTCGCATTTTTTTTATCATTATTTTTTGCAACATTCGTTCATTGTAGTTTGCGCGTACAATCACTTTTTGGTTATTTAAAAATGCATTTACCATTTTTGTTTCAAGTGATTTACCATGAGAAAATTGATAACCAGGATCAATAAAATAATTAAAAGTAGCTATGAGCATTAAACATAATGCGCTAAAAATAATAAACAAGAAAAATATTTTTTTATAAGGATTTGTTTTCATAGGTTAAAATCTAAAATAAAGAAAAATGCTTGAAGTGTGTATAAACAATACGCCAGTGCAAAACGCAATGACAGAAAAAAAAGTTCCAGCAACATTAGGTTTCCAATATAATTTAGATCGCACAGTATGTACCCATGTTAATAATGCTGGTCTATATCGTTGCATAATTTGATAAGTATTGGGCATAAACCACACTATAATTAATGAAATTAGAATAATGCTGATTGAATAAAATGAAGCAACAGGATCATTAATATTCCACGTTGCGTTTTCAGAAAATCCAATATGTAATTTTAGTAAGATTGCCTTTATCGATGATGGAATATGCCAATAACCTGGTAAAACGATGGGTTTAAAAAACATGGCGTATAGTATTTTTTTTGCAATAGAAAAATTTTCCGCACGGAAAAAAACCCAAGCAATGATGACCGCAAGAAATGTCAAAAAATATCCGGCTGGCCTTAAAAAAACATATCGATCCTTCAACGAAAACTTTTCCTTCAATGCATTCCACCCATGATTGCAGCATAGATAAGTACCATGTAAGCAACCCCAGGCAATAAATGTCCAATTTGCACCATGCCACAACCCACCTAAAAACATGGTAATTATTAAATTTATATAACGTCGTACGATGCCCTGACGATTTCCACCTAGCGGAATATACAAATAATCTCGTAGAAATCGTGATAAAGTCATATTCCACCGTCGCCAAAATTCAATGATATTATTAGCTTTGTAAGGCGAATAAAAATTTACTGGTAACTTTACACCAATTAATAGCGACAAACCAATAGCCATATCAGAATAGGCGGAAAAGTCAAAATACAACTCTAATGTATAGGCCAACGAGGAGATCCAGGCATCGAGGCAGGAGATATTTGCTGAGTGCATATCATAAACTGGGCCTACAAAATTTGCCAATTGATCAGCCAAAATGGTTTTTTTAAAAAGGCCTATAGAAAAACACAGTATGCCCAAAACTAAATTTCGATATCGAAAGGAAAAAATTTGTTTTTTTTCAAATTGAGGCATCACTTCAGCATGATGAATTATGGGGCCTGCAATTAAATGAGGGAAATAGCTAACAAACAATGCATAATTTAAAAAATTATATTGTTTAATTAAACCACGATAATTATCTACCAAATAGGCAATTTGCGTAAAGGTAAAAAAGGAAATACCAATTGGTAAAATTATATTGTATTCAGAAACTGAAACATGCATGGCGGCATTAATGTTATCAATAAAAAAATTGGTATATTTAAAATATGCCAGTAGCGATAAATTAAAAATAACACCTATCCATAAACAATATTTCTTTTTATCAACTAAGCTTATACCCATCCAATAGCCGATAAGGAAATTAATTGAAATGGAGCCTAATAAGAGTGGCAGCGCATTATAATCATTCCAACCATAAAAAATCAGAGATGCAATGAATAAAATAGATAATGCTATTTTGTGACTATACCGCGCCGCATAAAAAAATAAAAAAAGAGTGGCTGGCAGAAAAGCAAAAATAAATATAAAACTATTAAACAACATATTTACATCCAACTCAAAGTCTAACTATTTCATTAAATGAGAAATATGCTTTAAAAAACTGATTTTATTGATCGCGCTTTTATTTCCCATAATACTGACCGCTTCTGCCCCAGCAACATTACCGATAAAAGCAATCAATTCTGAGGGTGCATTTTGGTAAGAAAATAAACTTGAAATCGATAATACAGCATCTCCTGCGCCAACACGATCAACCACTGATGACGCAAAAGCGGGGGCATGAACAATCTCGCTGTTTTTCTTACAGATAAATGCACCATCTTTTCCGCTAGTAATCATTACCTGGCTATAATTATGCTCTTGAATAAGTCGCTGAAGTTGTTCGGTTGTTAAAAGATGTTTTTGACGATAATTAAGTTGTAACTCGCGTGAAGCCACAACCACAAAATCAGCTTTTTGATATTTTGAAATAAAGTGAAATCCGTTATTGCCTGCATTAGCTTGGGTGTTCACGGCTAAAAATTTTGCATGTTGTGTTAAATAAGCAATGGCGCTTTCATTTAACAATCCATGACCATAATCTGCAACAATAACCAGATCTTGTGTTTTTAACAAAGATTCCATTTTAGATAGTAATTCAGCACTCTGATCATTATCTAAATAATCATCATTAATTTCATATTCTTCAAATAATTTTTGCCGTAGATATTCGTCTAAGTATCTTCTTTTTACGATAGTAGGTGAGGACTTTTTATATATTGGCACCAATCGAACATTTGACGCAATATTATTTTTAATTACATTCTCATATTCTGCATTTTCACCTAAATACGTTAAGCAAACAACTTCCTGACAAAATTCAGAAAGATGATTAGCCATTGCCAAAATACCGCCCGCATATATTTCACGGTATTTATATTTTGCAACCAATGTAGGTTCTTTACCTGATTTACCAATGACATCCGTAAATCGATAATCATCTATAATTGTTTCGCCAACAAGCAATACTTTTAAATTCTTACACTGATCGAAATAGTTAGCGATATCTTGGAAATTATATTTTTTCTTAAAATAATTAAGATAAGACTCCACTTCCTTTGTGAATGGTGAAAAAAACTCATTTAATAACGATGAAGAACTATAAGTGTCTTCGTTAGTAAAAATAGTTCTTCCGCCGACGGCATGCACTGCTTCTTTTTCTACATCTATTTTACCAGTAATATCATTTTCACTATTTTGATACTCATCACCTTTCGCATAAACAGTAGGCTTAATCAGCCGAATTGCTTCTACAGCCGTTGGCCATGAATTAATAATGACAAAATCAACGCATTCTAATGCAGCAATTGCTTCTGCGCGTAATTTTTCGGTAAAGCGTGGGCGACCAGGTCCTTTATTAACGAAGCGATCGGGCGTAAGCGTCACAACCAAAACATCACCATGCTTTTTTGCAGCCTGAAAATGTTTAATATGACCTATGTGCAATAAATCAAATACACCATGTGATTGAACAATACGAAAATCAGCAGGTATGATTTTTTTTAGCACGGAAAAATCAACTATTTTATTTTTAATTTCTGTTTTTTCTTCTGACAATATCATCCGTATATCCCTTTGATTAAGCACACTGAATCAACGCCCGCGCAATTTTTCTATTTTTCAAATCATCAATAGCGTCATTAATGTTTTTTAAAACATACTGTTTGCTAATTAATTTTTCTAACGGCAATAAGCCCTGTTTAAAATACGCATCAAATTTTTCTATATCTTGATCTGGGATGCTGTCTCCACCCCACGTACCCTCAATTCTTTTGCCACAAATTAATTCAAAAGGGTCAAGCGATATTCTTTCATACACTGCGGGGTGCGATGCAAAAATACATTTTCCACCACGGCGAATGATATCAAATCCCAATTCAATTGTTTTTGCACTACCTGCAGATTCAAAACAATAATCTACACCACTATCATTTGTAATCATTTTGACACTTTGTAAAACATTGTCAGCAAGTGGATTAATCACATGTGTTGCACCCAGTTCTAGCGCCAGTCCTAATTTTTCAGGATTCGTGTCAATCGCGATTATTTGTTTAAAATCACGTATTTTTGCGCTTAATAATGCGCTTAATCCGATGCCGCCCAAGCCAATAAATGCGACGGTACAAGATTCATTTTCAGGGATGGCATTTAATACCATCCCTAAACCGGTTGGAATCGCACAGCCATATAAAACAGACAAATCATCTGGTGTGTGTAATGGTTTTTTAGTAAGGCGATTTTCCGACACAACAGCATATTCGCTAAATGTGGTGACGTGTCCTGCATTAATTGTGATGGCCCCATCTGTTGTTTGATACTGCGTACCAACATTCTCTAAACCCGATCCTTTAATCCAACCCAACACCACGCGATCACCCGACTGAACTTTCGTCACGCCGTCGCCAATTTCGATCACATCAGCAATACCTTCGTGACCCAGCATGTGTGGAATATATTTATCTTCGCCGCGTTTTCCGTCTATTTCCATTAATTGGCTGTGACATAAGCCTGCATATAAAATTTTGACGAGGACTTGTCCATATTTGGGTCTGGGGATGACGACATTATCAAAAATTGACAGGGGTTTGCCTTGCTCTGTTAAAACAGCGGCGGTCATTATCTTGGTGTGCGGTGGCGTGGTCGCTTGCGCTTCCACTTCCATCGCTTCTAATAAACTATGATCGTCTGTTACTTTGAGCATTTCAAAATGGTCCTTTGAACCAATCACCTGGAACATCATGCGGGCATGTTGATATAGGCATTGTAGGAATATTGACATCTAACATTCTCGCAACACGTTGCACAATATCATGAGCGGTTGGATGATAATGTTTTGTTAAACCGAAACTCGTTGGTTCCGCATTATCAGGATTAGCGATCATTTGTGGCGCTGATTTTAATTCTGAAAAAAGCTGTGTGCTTACACGCGAAATAATTTCACTGGCGACTGAACACATGGGTTGACTGGTATCCAGTGCCAAAATGCGTTTTGTTTTTCGAACAGAATTAAAAATCGTATCAAAATCCATCGGACGAATACTGCGAATATCAACGACCTCGCAATCGATATTAAATTGAGACAAATAATCTGCTGCGCGCATGGCTTCGACTGTCATATATGACATACCAACCATTGAAATATCTTTGCCAGTACGCACTACTTTAGCGACACCCAAAGGAATTTCATAATCTTCAGCCGGAACTTCGCTCACACTGTTATGTAACCAGCGATGCTCCATAAAAACAACAGGGTTTTGATCGCGAATACTCGATAACAACATTCCTTTTGCATCATATGCTGAGGTAGGTGATACCACTTTTAACCCAGGAATATGTGCAAACCACGATTGCAAATTTTGCGAATGCGTTGGGCCTTGCCCCCAACCACGCCCCATGATTAAGCGAATCACGATAGGAACTGAATTTTGTCCGCCAAACATGTAATGCCATTTTGCTGCAGAATTAACGAGCTGATCCATTGCTAACAAGAAAAAATCTAGGCGTTGATGCGACATCACAGAAGGATGTCCACCTAATGCAAGACCGACTGCAACACCCGTCATTGCATTTTCAGAAGTTGGTATATCAAAAACACGATCAACCCCGAATCGTTCTTGAAGATTTTGTGTTGTGCCAAAAATGGATTTGGGATCGTCTGTGCCCAAACCATAACAAATTAATTTGTCATTTTCTTGCATAGCGATATGCATGGCTTCGTTAATGGCAGCGGTATAAGTTAATTGACGCATAATACTTCCTCCTGAATGCGCGGCGCATATTCACCACTAATCGCTTCCGACGAATCAGCAAATGGGGCATTTTCTGCCAATGTAAAGGCAACTTGAATTTCGTTTTCAATTGTCATTTTAATATTTTCAAATTGCGATTGTGTCAGTATTTTTTCTTGCAATAATGTCTGATAGAAAGTATCAATAGAATCTTTTTTTAGCCACGCTTCATATTCAGATGTGTCGCGATAACCAATATCATTGTCATAATTTGGACCACAATGTTCACGATAGCGGTAGGTATCAATTTCAACTAATCCGGGGCCATTCCCACTACGCACATGGTCAACCATTTTTTGTAATGCATCATGACATGCTATAACACTATAGCCATCGGTAACTAAATCTGTTTTCGCACCAATGGCGCGTACAAAATCACTAATGCGTCGATTCTGCGGTTGGCGTTTATGAAATGGCGTATAAACAGAATACCGATTATTTTCACAGACAAATAACACGGGTAGTTTTTTTAAAACAGCAAAATTCAGTGATTCGTAAAATACACCTTCTTCAACTGCGCCATCACCGATATAAATACAACTGATGCGATCGTCGCCGCTTAATTGAATGGATAATCCCAACCCAACGCCGATTGGAATGGTGTTGCCAACGATGGCGGTGCTGCCCATGAACCCAACGGATTGATCAATTAAATGCATTGAGCCGCCGCGGCCGCGGCAACACCCTGTCACTTTGCCATGTATTTCTGTGATCATTGCATTTAAATTGCCGCCTTTTGCAAGGTAATGCGCGTGACCGCGGTGTGTACTCATGGCGTAATCTGTTTTTCGCAGCACTGCGCCGCTGGCAACAGCTGCGGCTTCTTGGCCAATGGATAAATGCACAGGGGTTCGCATTTTTTGTTTGGCATAATTTGCGGCGATTGATTCTTCGACCATGCGGATACGAAGCATTTTGGTAAATAAGTCTATTTTTAGCTGATTGTTCACGTTAATCACTCATCATTTTTTGTTTACTTATTTATGCACATGTTCCTACTACGCTGACATTTTAATTTCTACGCACTTGCTTGCGCGCGTGCTTCCATCGCTGCTAATAAACTCGCGAATCAACAAGCATCCGATGTTGTTAGCAGCGATAGAAGCACGCGCGCAAGCAAGTGCGTAAACTGACAACCTACTAAGGTATAAACCAGTAGTAATCGCCGGTATATCCAACATCTTTAAACAATTTTTTCCATTCATCAACATGTAATACTGTTTTTGCTGTTAAATTCCAGGCTTCCATGCGTTCTTTTTCTTCATCATTATGATAAGCATCTACTGTGATAAAACTATTTTTTCGCTTCACACGCTCAATTTCTTGCAAAGCCTTTATTAATTCTGGAATCTCAAGATTGTGTAATGTGGTAATTGAAATAATGCAATCAAAACTTTTATCAGGAAATGGTAATGCTGTTGCACAGGCAACGGAGCAATGTGGTTTCATCGTATCAATTGCATTTTCGATTGCATAGTCCGATATATCAATTCCTTTAACCGTAATACCTGGAATTAAGCGCACCATGTCGTGCATCATAAAGCACTTTGCACAACCAATATCTAATACGCTACTTTTTTCTGTTAAATGATACTGTTTTTGAAAAGCAGGAATAACAGGCTCCCAAAATCGAGGGTGATAGTTAAAACCGCCATATCCATGATCACGTGAGCCATCAAAAAAAGCTTTTCCAAATTGTCTTGCCAATGCACGATCTTCTGGTGTTTTTTGTGCGCCACGCTCTAACACATTGCGTTTAGATTGCGGGTAATTTGCCATTAAATTAATTTCCACACAGCACCTCTTGCTCTAACTTTTGCATTTTTTCTACATATTGCGCGACACAGCCACGCGTAAGCGGCTGATAATAACCCGGCTTTGTGTTCGTTGGCGCAAACATATTTTTCACACGAACATCAATGCTAATGCGTGTTTTATCTGAATTGTTTTGTGCGCGGTGGATCATATGACCAAAGAAAAAAATGGCTTGGCCGACTTTCGGAGACAATAATCTCACAGTAGATTGATCGATCGCCGCAATGGCATCATCGATTTTTGGGGCATAAACATAACCCAATTCGTTTGCGATAGAACCTTTTTTAACGCTCCTGCGGAATGGATTTTGCTCTTCCACAGAGCGAATATTATTTGCCTTTTCTAGATGTGACTGCTTAACAATAGTTAATCCAACATCGTTTTCTAATGGAAAAACGGGGAACCAAAAACCAATTTCCCACAATGAATTTCCATAAAATGTGTCACGATGCCAATTGACCAAATCACTTTCTTGATTGGGTCGGGAGACACGAAGATGAATATTCGTTTGCAAATCAATATCTTGACTGAAAAGAAAATCAAATAAATGTAAATTTTCAAGCAGCAGTTTTTTTATAAAATCATTTTTGACAACAAGATCTTTTGCCTGTTTTATTTTTAAAATTCGCATTTCGTCATCAAGATTTTGCTGATGAAGACCAACTGGATTAAACATCCACGAAGTATGTATTATTTCCTGAATTTTATGAATATAGTCGACATACTGGAGATCGATAATAATATACCCATCACGTATCATCATTTGTTTTAGCAATTCTGATTGTTCGGCACTAGGCTTCATAAAATTCTTTTATATTTTTAATAATGTATTCAACATGCTCATCACTTAAATCAGGATATATTGGTAAGCTCAACATTTCTTGAGCCAATTTTTCTGCAACGGGAAAATCGCCTGCTTGATATTGCCATATTTTTGCGGCAGGTTGCTGATGTAGTGGAATCGGGTAATGTACGCGCGTATCAATTCCATTTTTTTGCAAATGTGCTACTAATGCATTTCGTTGTTTTGTTAGTATCACAAAATTATGGTATACAGAAAAAACACCGTCTATTTCTTGTGGCACCGTAACAACATTTTTCAATGCTTGTTGATAACGCAAGGCGTTTTTTCTTCGCTTATTATTCCACTCATCTAAATGCGTTAATCCTAATGACACTAATTTTGCTTGAACAGTATCGATGCGAGAATTATATCCCCACAGTGCACAATGATCGCGATCCATTAACCCATGATTACGCAATAGTTTTAATTGATCGTAATGCGCTTTATTTCTTGCGACGATAATACCTGCATCACCATAGGCATGTAGATTTTTCAGGGGATGTAGACTAAAACAACCAATGTCACCAATCGTTCCTGTCATTTTACCAAAATAGGTTGCGCCAATGGATTGCGCGGCATCTTCAACCACAAATAAATTGTGTTTTTCAGCGAGTTGCCTAATTGCATTCATATCAGCGGGTCGACCCGTTAAATGAACGGGCATAATAGCTTTTGTTTTTGGCGTAATGTGTTTTGCAATTTGATTGACATCAATATTTAAATCATCACAGACATCACAAAAAATAGGTGTTGCACCACTTGCCACAACAGCACCGGCAGATGCAATAAATGAATTAACAGGAACAATGACTTCATCGCCAGGACCAATATTTAATACTTTTAAACCCAGCATTAATGCGTCTGCACCATTAGCAACGCCTAACACATAGGGTGTATTCAAATAATAAGATAATTGTTTTTCTAGCTGTTCGACCGGCTCACCTAAAATATAGGTACCGGATGAAAATACGTCATCAACAGCCGATAAAATTTCATCGCGATACAATGCATATCGACGTTTAAAATCAACGAAGGGAACGGATAGTTTTTCTAGGGTTGTCATTGGTAAAATTCCGTTATTAATGAAATCATGCGATCCAAATCAAATTGAGTGATAAATTCATGAACCGGTAACGATAATGTTTGGCCAGCAATTTTTTCAGCCATTGGAAAATCATTTTTTTGATACCCTAAATAAGCTGCTGCTGGTTGCAAGTGCATTGGGATGGGATAGTGAATCTTTGCGTCCACACCATGTTGTATTAAATGCGCTTTTAAAGCGTCTCTATTTTCACAACAAACAGAATATAGATGATAAACCTGTTTCACATTTGATTCACGATTCGGTACACGAACACCACTGATTTTTGACAAATGTTGATCCAAATAATTGGCATTGCGAATACGTGATTGCGTAATATTGGGCAACTTTTGCAGCAAGTGATCTGCAACAACTGCCTGAATGGTATCTAAGCGTGAATTATAAGAGAAGCGCGCGCATTCATCTCGGCCTTTTAATCCATGATTTCGCATTAACCGTAACTCATTTGCGAGTGATTCTGAATTGGTGGTAATAATACCGCCATCACCCCAGACGTTTAAGTTCTTTAATGGGTGAAAACTGAAGCAACCAAGATCGCCCCACGAACCCGCTGGTTTGCCGTGATAATTTGCATCGATGGCATGACACGCATCTTCCACAATAAATAAATTATGCGCATCAGCAATTGCTTTGATCTCATCCATGCGGCAAGGCTTTCCAGACCAATGGACTGGCAAAATGGCTTTTGTTTTTTTGGTAATTTTTGATTTAATTTGATTGGGATCAATATTGTAATCATCGAGAACATCTGCAAAAACGGGTTTTGCACCAGCTGTTACAATGGCACCAATGGTTGCATAAAAGGTGAATGGCGTTGTGATGACTTCATCGCCTTCTCTAATACCTAATGCTTTTAAGCTTAAAAATAAGGCATCTGTTCCGCTACCAACACCAATGGCAAATTTAGTTTGCGTGATGGCTTTGAATTTATTTTCAAAATCATCGACGGATTTGCCGAGTGTGAAATCATTTTGCATGATGACTTGTTTTATTTTTTGAAGGATGATGTCGTGATCGGCAAATTGATGCTGCAGATAATTGTGATTGATTGATAGTTGACTGTCTTTAACATATTGTTC
>ORMF011922999.1_pt1 | contig 41896 bp, 35 predicted proteins | sample 1779871 | NCBI WGS metagenome assembly ORMF01 (sample SAMEA104232316, study PRJEB22302) | groundwater metagenome | biome: forest; feature: aquifer; material: groundwater | place: USA | collected 2011-08-07 | depth 5.4 m
CACCACGCCCGCCTCAACCGCCCTGCTCGTTTTGAACATCGAGCGTATTCCGGCAGGAAGCCCGATTCGCGGTGAACTCTGGATCGACGATTTTCAACTCTCTCCCGAGAGTTCTGAGGCTCGACCGTGAGTTCCGCGTTGGCTTACCGGCCCGAACCCGATGGTGTCGCTCCGCAGCCCCGCTTGGGCTTGTCCAGTTCCACGCTGCTCGGCGGCGCCAGTGTCGTCCTGCTATTTGCGCCTCTGGCGTTCGGCGCGGTTCAGCCCTGGGCCATATTCTTGTTAGAGGCAAGCGCCGCCGCGCTCTTGCTGGCCTGGGGATTCCGTCGGTGGAAGAGCCGGGAACTCAAGGTCGCCCCGCACCCGCTGTACGCTCCCATGCTGGCGTTCGGCGCGCTCGTGGTGGTGCAGTGGCTGGCCGGAATCACCGCCTACAAGCACGTGACCTACTCGCTTCTGCTTTTGTATTTCAGCTACGGCATGCTGGCGTTTGTCGTCACGCAAACTCTGCGGCGCTCTTCGCAGGTCAGACCACTCGCCTGGGTCCTTTGCTGCTACGGCGCCGTGCTCGCCTCGTTTGCCTTGCTTCAGGGAATTGCTCCCAACGGCAAGCTTTACTGGATATGGCCTTTGGAACAGGGGGGCCTGATCTACGGACCCTACGTCAACCACAATCACTACGCCGGGCTGATGGAGATGCTCACTCCCTTCCCGCTGGTGCTGGCGTTGTCCCGCCACGCCGGCGGAAACCGTAAGCTGGTAGTAGCGGGGATCGCCGCCTTGATGGCCGGAACCATTTTTCTTTCCGGTTCTCGCGGCGGCATGCTTGCCTTTGGCGTGCAAGTCATCGTGTTGGCCGTGCTTCTGCGCCCGCAGCGGGGAGACTGGAAACAGCCCGTCGCCCTCGGAGTGTTCCTGGCTGTGATGATCGGCTTTCTGATCTGGCTTGGTGGTAACGAACTCACCCGCCGCCTGGTCAGCATTCAGTCCGAAACCCGCCAGGAGCTAACGGGAGGCGTGCGCCTCAGCATCGATCGCGACTGCCTGCGCCTGTTGCAGGAAAAACCATTCCTGGGATGGGGACTGGGGGCCTTCCCAGTGGTGTATCCGCAATTCCGCAGCTTCTACACCAGCTTCTTTGTGAACCAGGCCCACAACGATTATCTACAGTTGCTGGTTGAAACCGGACTGGGCGGATTCGCCATCGCGCTGTGGTTCCTGGTGCTCACCTTCCGTCGGGCATGGGCCAAGCTGGAAAACTGGACCGAGACCGTGAATGGCACGCTGACCGTGGCGGCACTGCTGGGCTGCATCGGCATCCTGGTTCACAGTTTCCTCGACTTCAACCTGCAGATTCCGGCCAATGCCGCGCTGTTCTATGTCCTTTGCGCCATCGCCGCATCGGACCCGCTCGTGGAATCGCAGCGCCGCCGCAGCCGCCGGCACAATCTGATCTTCGAACCTACATCGAGACCAGCTGAATCCTGACGCTCGTTCGACATTGACCCCCATTGGTGCCCCAGCCTCTCGCAGGGGCCTTCCCACCCCCTCCGGAGATCAAAATCATCGGGGGTCCCCTGTCCAATCCTCCCTCCCCCCCGGGCCCGGTTACCCCACTGGCTACCGCAGGGAGGTACCTACTTCTTACCGTGATCCCAAGGGTTTCGGGCTTTTACGGCGCGGTTTTCCGTGATATAACCCCCCTAAGCTACTCATCAGGCTCTGGGTTGGGAATTCGTCATGAATCTGGCTTCCAAACAACTTCAGAGCCAGGGTAGAGGAGGAGTCGTGTCCGACGCACGTACCGGAAAAAGGTTTCCGCTGGAATTGCCGATCAAGATCCATAAGGGCGATACTGCGGGCGACAGCAGCGGCGTGACCGGCAACTTGAGCGCTGCCGGAGTCTACATTCGCGCCGACGCTGCGCTCGAGGTCGGCTCGCCGGTCGAGTTTGAAATTACCCTTCCGCCGGATGTGACCGGTGGCAAAGAAGATGTCGTCATCCAGTGCCGCGGCCGCGTCGTGCGGGCCGACGAACCCGCGGCCGGCGCCGCTCCCGGGGACAACCGGGGTGTGGCCTGCGTAATCGATTCGTACGAGTTCGTTCGCAACTCTTAACGTGGAGCGCAATCCATGCTGAAGCTCATTCTGGCCGACAATCAGGCGATATTCCGAGCCGGCATCGCCAAGGTGCTGGCCGTCGAAGACGAAATGCGCATCGTGGCCCAGGCGCAGACTTCCGAGCAGATGCTGATGGCGCTCGACAAGTTCCGCGCCGCCGTGCTCATCATTGCCGGAGGCTTCCATTCCGACTTCAACGCCGTCCTCGCTGCCGCCAATAAGAACAAGACCCGGGTCGTCATCCTCGCCGATACGGGCGAGAGCGCGCAGCGCTACATGGCCGCCGGTGCTCATGGTGTTGTGTATCGCAACGTCACCAGCGCCGCCCTGGTGGACTGCGTCCGCAAGGTAGCTCGTGGGGAGACCTGGGTACAGGATATGGCCGTGCCCAGTGAACTGACCGAGAACGATATGGTCGGACTGAGAGTCCGCGACCGGCTGACCGCCAAGGAATTGCGCATCGTGGCGCTGATCGTCCAGGGCTACAAGAACAAGGAAATCGCCACCCAGCTCGGCACCACCGAGCAGGTCATCAAGAACTACCTGCGTAACGTTTATGACAAGATCGGCGTCTCCGACCGGCTGGAGCTGGCGCTGTTTACTATTCACCACCGCATCCTGAACGAGGCCGCGTCGGCGGTGGCCAATGCCGTGCCGCAGCCGCCGCAAGGGGCGGGCGTACCGAACTAGAATTTCTTCTTGGTGAGGAAAAGGGCCGCCCTTGGGCGGCCTTTTGATTTGTGTGGGGCGGACACTCCTGTCCGCCGCAGTTGCCTTTGGTGATGCGCGGGATCGCGCAGTCCGGCCTACCTTCCGCTCCGCCCGCCCGGACGCCTCATCAACTCAGCCGGCGCGATGTCGTGATCTTCGAGAAAAGTTTCCTCGCGCTCGCCCTCGACCTGCCCAATCTTCTCCAGTAGCCGGACACACCGATTCCAGCGCAGCACCGCATCGTCGTTGTGAGGTGGGCGGATTTTCTCCGCCTCTTCAAAGCAACGCATCGCTTCCTGAAACGAACCGACCAGCATCTTGGCAGGACGCCCGGCGCCCATCTGGGCTTTGGCCCGCCGCTCGTGCAGAAGTCCCAGGTAATAGAAGCGCTCGTAGGGGTCAGTAAGATTCTGGAAGATTTTTTCTGCCTCGGCATAGCGGTCTGAGGATTGCCCTTCGAACTGGTCGGTAATGGTTAGTCCCAACAGCCGCTGTGCCAACTGATTTTCCGGGTCCGCCGCCAGGATGTCGTGACAGATCGACTCCGCTTCTTCGGGCTCGTTCAGATAGCGGTACAGCTCGACCTTGGAAATGGCTTCCGCAATGCCGTCTTTCGAGATCGTCTTCAGTTTGAGCTCCATGACACCCTCCGCGTCCGAAACTCTTTCAGTGCCCCGCTAGATTCTCCACAGCAGATATCCGCTCAGCGCCGTTCCCAGCAAGGCGCCGCCGTAGCAGAAGACAAAGATCACTTCGTTCAAATGTTTCACCTGCAAGCCATCATAAAGCGTGAAACGAAAGCGGTGCGCCCAATGAAACAGAGGCAGCGAGCACAGGACAAATAGATAGATGCGTGCCAGCGGCGATTGCGCCAGCGCCAGCAGGTGCTCGTAGCTCGGCTGCGGAAGCCATCCCAGGGGAAACGCCAGCCCGAACAGGAACAGGTGGACCGGGATGAAAACTGCGGCCACCACTCCGCCCGCGCTGAACAGCAGCCAAAAGAAACCGTCGTTCGATGGTTTGGTCATGACGTCCTCAGCACAAACCAGGCGATCGCAGCCGAGGCAACCACCCACAACGCATAGTTGGGAGCAGCCACCAGAAACTCGGGAACTCGTTTTCCGCCCACCCGAACCGGCATCGCGCGCGGCGCCAGGTTGAACCAGGTAATCGTGTGCAACAGCAAGAAGCAGAAAGCGATGACGTTGAGCGCGATCATGCAGGGAGACTGCATTCGATGCGTGAAGCGAGCGTAGGCATCAGGCCCGTTGAAAAGGGCTCGCAATAACAGCAAAGTCATGACCACCGACCATGCCACCGCGACGCTGGTCAGCTCGCGCAAAATGAACAGCAGATAGCGCCAGGAACCCATCCACCAATATGTGGACACCCGCGCCCGATACCAGCGCGGATGGAACTCAGTGGAAGGCAGGTTCGTCATGAGCGGACCTCTGGGCTTTCATCTTCGCGCCCGCGCGGCAGCACAAACGACTTCACCCACTCGAGCGCTGCCTTGAGCTTGTACTGCTGGATCGCGCCCGCCGGGTCAACTTGCTTCGGGCAAACCCGCGTACATTCACCAACGAACGTGCACCCCCAGATTCCCTCCGGACGAGCCAGTAGGCCGAGCCGCTCCGCTGCCCCCTGATCGCGATTGTCCAGGTTGTAGCGCTGCGCTAGCGCGATCGCGGCCGGCCCCACGAATGCCGGCTCCAGCCCCACGACCGGACACGCCGCATAGCAGAGCGTGCAATTGATACACATGCTGAATTGCTTGTAGAGATCCAGCTGCTCAGGCGTCTGCAGGAATTCGCCCGCGCTGAGTGGTGGCTCGTCCTTGCGGATCAGCCACGGCTTTACACTTTGCAGCTTGATCAGGAAATCGCTGAGCGCGGTGACCAGGTCGCGGATCACCGGGAAGTAGCGCAGCGGTTCGACCCGGACCTTGGCGTTTTTTCCGTACGAGGAGAGAAAAGTTGCGCAGGTCAGCTTGGGTTCGCCATTCACCATCATGCCGCAACTGCCACAGACGCCCATGCGGCAGGACCAGCGATACGTCAGCGAGCCGTCCAACTTGTCCTTGATGTGATTGAGCGCATCGAGCACGACCCATTCCTTGCGGAAAGGTACCTCGAAGGACTGGAACGAAGGCTTTTCATCACGCTCCGGAGCGTACCGCGCGATTTCCAGGACGATCTTGTCTGCCATGTCACCCCGCTTGCTTGATTGCGTCTCCCGGCTTTTCCTCCGGCTGCCCGTAGACCCGCTCTCCTGGCGGCCAGCGGGTGATCTTCACCGGCAGATACTCCACTTGCAAAGAACCGTCGGAGTTGCGGCGAACCAGCGAATGCGCAAGAAACCTCTTGTCGTCACGCTCGGGAAAGTCCGTCCGCTGATGTGCGCCGCGGGACTCGGTTCGATGCAAGGCGCATTCCACGATCGATTGCGCCACGTCCAGCATGTAGCCCAACTCCAGCGCTGAGGTCAATTCGGTATTGAAGGTTTGGCTGTGGTCGTCGAGGCTGATATTGGCGTAGCGCTCTTGCAGCTCGCGAAGCTTGTTGCCGGCCTGTGTGAGAGTGGCCTGTTCGCGATAGATCCCCGCGCCGCTCTCGACAGCCTTCTGCATCTCATCGCGTAGCGTCGCGATGCGTTCCCTACCGCCGCTCTTGCGCAGATACTGATGCACCAATCTCTTCTGCTCGTCGGTGGCCTGCGCCAGGACGCCGCCGTTCGGAATCTTCTGCCCCGCGGCAAACTCGGCCGCCGCCCGGCCGGCGCGCGCGCCAAACACCAGGCACTCCGTTAGCGAATTGGAGCCCAAACGGTTGGCGCCATTGATACTCACACAAGCCGCTTCGCCAGCGGCAAAAAGGCCCGCCAGAGGAGTCGCCCCGTGGATGTCGGTGCTCACCCCGCCCATCATGTAGTGCGCCACCGGGCGGACCGGAATCAGTTCCGTGACCGGGTCCAGGTTCTGGTATTTCATGCAGAGTTCGCGGACAAAGGGCAGTTTGGCGTTAATCAACTTCTCGCCCAGGTGCCGCAGGTCCAGATGAACCACCGAGCCATACTCGGTCGGGATCGTCCGCCCCTTCTGATCTTCCTTGACGAACGCCTGCGACAGCCGGTCACGAGGACCCAGTTCCATCGAGCGCAGAACGGGCTTTACCTGCGGTTTCCCCAGGTTGTAGTCCTGAAGATAGCGATAGCCGTCCTTGTTCAACATGTAGCCGCCCTCGGAGCGGGCGGCCTCGGTGATCAGGATGCCGGTGAAAGGCAGGCCGGTGGGATGGTATTGCAGGAACTCCATGTCCTTGAGCGGCGCGCCCGCGCGTTGCACCAGCGCCATGCCGTCGCCGTTCTTGATGTTGGCATTGGTCGTGAACGGGAAGATGCGGCCGCAGCCTCCGGTACAGACGATCACAGCTTTCGCGGTGATGGCCTGAATTTTACCCGACATGACGTCGATCGCGACCACGCCTTGCACCCGCCCGTCATCCACCAGCAGCCGGGTCACGAACCACTCGTCGTAACGCGAAATCGGCTTGTACTTAAGGCTGGTCTGAAACAAGGTGTGCAGCATGTGGAAGCCGGTTTTGTCGGCGGCGAACCAGGTGCGCCTCTTCTTCATCCCGCCAAAAGCGCGCACCGCGATGTGTCCATCCGGCTCCCGGTTCCACGGACAGCCCCAGCGCTCCAGTTGCAGCAGTTCCTGCGGGGCGTCCTTGACGAACGCTTCCACGGCGTCCTGATCGCACATCCAGTCGCCGCCGGAGATGGTGTCGTAGGCGTGCTCGTCGAGGCTGTCGTCCGGCTTGGCCACTCCCGCGGCTCCACCTTCGGCCGAAACCGTGTGGCTGCGCATGGGATAGACCTTGGAGACAACCGCGATGCTGAGTTTGGGATTGACTTCGGCGGCGGCGATAGCAGCGCGCAGTCCCGCGCCTCCGCCTCCTACGAGAAGAATGTCATGCGACCGGATTTCCATGGATACCCACTCGCGGCCGCACCTGGAAAGTACTCGCTTCCACCCCGACCTGAGCGCGCACATTCTTTCAAGAATCACGCAAGGAAGCAAATGGAATTATTGGGACGGATGGGGGTAGTGTCCTAAGAGTGTTAGGACACTACCCGGATGGGGCTCAACTTGACTTTGCATCGCCCGACCACCACAATTCCTAGCCGTCTAGCGAGTTCCACCAGGGGCGTGCTAGAGAGAGGCGCATCTATGAGAGCCTTCAGAATCTGTGGTTGCTCGCTGCTGGCGGGCGTGCTGCTTGGCATGGCCGGCTGTGGCAATAGCTCCTATGTTAAGAAGGGCGCGGAAGTCAAAACCAATGTCGTGAAGATCAGCAATTGCAAAGCGGATCCGGACACGGCGCAAGTTCCTAAAAACAAAATGCTGACCTGGAAGATTGACCCACCCGACGGTCACACCTATTCGATCAATTTTTCCAAGAGCAAGCCGGTATCCTCGTCCACGGTGCCCACCGGACAGGACCAAAAGGTGACGGGCGACGGTTGGTGTACCGTCGGGGGTTGGCTCATCTCAAGCTGGTGTGAGTATCCGTACAACCTGATCCAGGACGCTAGCAAGACTTGCCCCGACCCAGGCGTTCACGTCGTTCCCGGGCCCTGAGCTAGGTCTTCGGCAAGAGCGCGCGGAAGCGCGGGTCATCTTTCAAGCGGTCGAAATCGGGCGTATCGCGGAGTGCGGTCCGCGAATAGCCTGCCGCCACGGCCTTGTTCAGGAAATCAAGCGTCTTCTCCGTGTCGCCGAAGTGGTTGTGCAGGATGGCAGCGCGAAACAGAACCTCGGCGTCGCTCGATGTGATCTCCAGGGCGCGCGCCAGTTGCTCCCGGGCCTGGCGCTCCTGGTCGAGCATGGCGTAGTAGTCCGCGGTAAAGGCCAGGGTGGAAAAGTCCTTGGGGTTCACCTCCAGCCGCGGCCGCGCCAGCTCAATCGCCTTGCGATATGCGTTCAGCGCCTCCTGACGCCGAGCCGGAATCTGATACAAAGTGTCTCCCAGGTTGCCCCAGTTCAACCAGTCTTTGTCGTCGAGCTTCAGTGCCTGCTGCAGGTTCTCGGCGGAGTCCTGATAGCGCCGCATATAGAAGTAAGCCGCCCCCAGGTTTCCATACGATTCAAACGACGGACGCAAAGCGGTAGACTGCTTCAGAACATCCACTGCCTCGCCATACCGACCGAGAAGCAGGTACATTGCGCCGAGGTTGGAGTATGCGCGAAAGTTCAGCGGCGCCAGTTTGATGGCTTTCTGAAACATCGCCTCTGCGTCTGCGTAGCGGGCCTGATTGTAGTAGAACGCGCCGAAAGCGCTGTACACGCCCCAGTAGTTAGGACGAAGCGAGATGGCCTTGCGGTAGGCTTCCTCCGCAGCCGATGCCTTGCCTTGCTTCTGATAGGCCGCCGCCAGCAGGCGCAGCGTCTCGTCGCTGGTGTGGTCCAGATCGAGAGAGCGCTGGAACTGCTGCACCGCCTCCTCGTAGCGTCCGGTGGAGAAATAGACGTTGCCCAGGCAGGTGTGCCCTTCCGCCAGTTGCGGAGTGATGGCGAGTGCGCGCTCGCATTGGGTCTTTGCCTTGTCGAGCCAGTCCTTGCCCCGGTTTTTCCATTGAAAGCCGGTGGTGTAAGCCAGCCCCATGGCCGCATACGCGGGCGCATAGTTCTTGTCCACGCCAATCGCTTGTTCGAATTGCGCAATCGCGCTCTCGATGTTGTCCGGGTGCTGGTAGTCCTCCAGGTAGCCGCGGCCGCGCAGGTAGAAATCGTAAGCGGCAGGTTTCGTATCCGGGCGTCCCTGCAAAGCCTGCCGCCGCCCGGGATCCACCGCCAATGGGAGTTTCTCTAGTACCTCCGCGAAGAGGTTGTCCTGCAATCCGAAGATGTCGTCCGCATTTCCGGTGATGGTGTTGGCCGCGATCTGAGTGTGCGTGCGCGGATCCACCAGGCTCCAGGTGATTCGGATGCGCGAGCCATCCTGCTGCAAGCTGCCTTCGAGCACGAGGTCGGTGCCGAACTCACGCCGGGCCTGATCCGGCGTTCTCACGCCCTGCGCGATCAACTCCCGGGTTGACACCAGTTGCAGGTGTCCGCCGTCAACGGCCTGCACCAGCTTCGCGGTCACCGTCTCGGTGAGCCCGAGGCCGAGAGCGTTCGTCGGCGGATCGTTCGCTACCGATTCGAAAGGCAGGACCGCCATCATCCTCTCTTCGGGTGCAGACGTCCCCGCTTGATGGCGTTTCCACCAGATTCCAGCCCCGATCAGCACAATCGCGACCGACACCAGAACCCACCGTCCCCACTTCGGCGAAGGTGCTGGTTTCGGGTAGATCGGCATTGTCCCGGTCGCCAGATTCGCGAGGTCGATGCGCAGATCGCCCGCCGATTGATAGCGCTCTTTCGGATCCTTTTGCAATGCGCGCAAGATCACACGCTCCAGACCCTCGCTGATCTTGGGGTTCACTTCGCGAGGCGGTATGGGCGCCTGCTCGATGATTGCGGCAATCAATTGCGCGCCGGTCAATTCGCCAAAGGGCCGCTTGCCTGTGCTCATCTCGTAGAGCACGGCGCCCGCCGACCAGACGTCTGCGCGCACGTCGGGCTTTTGACCCTTGACCTGCTCCGGCGCCATATAGGGCAGCGTCCCGGCGTCCGAATAGGTGTCAGTGAGAGGCGCGGTGGCGGTTGCCTCCGTCTCGGCTTTCAGCAAGTAGGCGAGCCCGAAGTCCAGAATCTTGAGCCGGCCATCCGGGGTTATCTTCAAATTGCTCGGTTTCAGATCGCGATGAATCACGCCTTCCCGGTGCGCGGTTTCCAGACCGGAAGCGAGTTGCTTGCCCAGCTGGAAAACCTCGCCTTCCGGGAGAGGCCGTCCCGCGAGCTTGGCTTCGAGCGTCAAGCCGGGAACATACTCGGTGACCAGGTAGTCAATTCCCTTGTCCTGGCCGAAGTCGAACGCCATTGCCACATAGGGATCGGTGATCTTGGCGAGGCTCAAGGCTTCGCGGCGAAACTGGCGGCGTGCCGGCTCGCTCAACAGCGCCAGCTTCGGGAGAGTCTTGAGCGCGACGTCCCGGTCGAGCTGCTCATCGCGGGCGCGAAACACCACGCCCATACCGCCGGCGCCGATCTGTTCGACGATGCGATAGTGGCCCAGGACCTGGCCAACCGTGGGGGCGGAGACCGTCATCAGCGGATACTAGGCTGGCGAATTACAAAGGTCAACACGGGCGCCAAGGCGAGCTTCCGCTGTTTGTAGCAGAGAATAAGGTATGCGGCGTTTACTCCGAATCTTTAGATTCCAGGCCCGCACTTTCCAGCATCCGGCGAAGGGATCGTTCCCCGCCCGCTCCGCGCTGCGTGTCGACGACGTCTCCCTCGCGATCGACCACGACATAGATGGGATAGGAGTTGGCGGCGTACATGGCTGCCAGATTGGTATCGCCGGTCAACACGATCCGGCATTTGCGCGGATGTTCTTTCAGGTACTGCGCGACTTTCTTCTTGGACTCGGCAACATCCACGGCAAGTACGATCAGTCCCTTGTCGGCGAATTCCGTGGTGATGTCGTTGACCAGCGATTCCTCGCTCTTACAATACGGACACCACGTCGTCCAGAACTGAAACAGAACGACCTTCCCTTTCACGGAATCGTTGGTGAACTGCTCGCCGTCGAGCGTCTTGGCGTGAAAGCGAGGTGCTGGTTCACGGTCGTCGGATCCGGCAAAAGCCAGGCAAGCCGTCAGAACAAGAAGCGACAAGGTCCAACTAACTAACACGTGTTTCGCCCGCATGGTCCGGAACTATAACACGATTTTTGCAGCCTGTATCCTCGCCTCTTTACTCAACATGAACGGCGTCTTGCTTCCAGATGACACCGGTCGAGAACGAGCGGCCAGTACCCGTCCCTAGTGTGAAAAGGTTATTCTGGACAACCATGAGATTCCCCATGAAACGCCACCATTTGATCGTTCTCGCTTTGATGGTGGTCGGGCCTGGCAGTCTGGCGGGCGCCGATCAGCCCGCGGATGCGGTTGACCAATTCGTCCGCGCCGAGATGGAGAAGCAACATATTCCGGGATTGGCCCTGCTGGTGTCTCGCGAGGGCATACCGATCCGGGCGCAAGGATACGGCATGTCGGATGTGGAGCTACAGGTTCCGGTGAAGCCGGAAACGGTTTTTCAGTCAGGCTCGGTGGGCAAGCAGTTCACGGCAACCGCAGTCATGATGCTGGTGGAAGAAGGAAGGATCGGGCTGGACGATCCGCTCACCAAGTTCTTCCTCGACGCGCCCGCAGCGTGGAAACAGGTGACGGTCCGCGAACTGCTCAGCCACACCGCAGGCTTTACCGATTACCCGAAGAGCTTCAATTTCCGCAAAGACTTCACCGAAGACGAAGTGCTCAAGATCGTTGAGGGCATACCGCTGGCCTACCCGCCGGGCACGAAATGGAGCTACGCCAATCTGGGGTACGCCACGCTCGGGATTCTGATTCACAAGGTCACCGGCAAGTTCTACGGAGACTTTCTCCAGGAGCGTATTTTCCGACCGCTCGATATGCGTACGACTCGCATCATCAGCGAAGCCGACATTATTCCGAATCGTGCCGCCGGCTACCGGCTTGTGAAGGGCGAACTCAAGAATCAGGAATGGGTCGCGCCCATGATCAACACGACTGCCGACGGCAGCCTCTATTTCTCGATTCTTGATCTTGCCAAGTGGGATGCTGCGCTCTACACCGAGAAACTTCTAAAGCGATCGAGCCTGGAGCAGATGTGGACGGTCGCAAAGCTCAGCAACGGTCAACCCAACCAGGATCACTACGGCTTCGGGTGGTCGATCGAGACCAGGAATGGCCATAAGGTCATCGGGCATGGCGGCTCCTGGCAGGGATTTAAGACGCACATCTCGCGCTACGTAGACGACAAGCTCACGGTGGTGGTTCTGATCAACCAGGCAGACGCCGAACCGGGGCCGATTACGGATCGCGTGGCGGAGATGTATTTGGCGGGAGAGGCCAAATAAAAGCCGGGGGCTTTCGCCTCCGGCTTGGACGGGTCAAAGACCCGTCCCTACACGATTTTTTCGCCCACGCTTTTTGCCTGCGTGAACAGATACAAGTAGTCCGGGCCTCCGGACTTTGAGTCGGTGCCGGACATGTTGAACCCGCCGAACGGGTGCGCGCCTACCATTGCGCCCGTGCACTTGCGGTTCAGGTACAGGTTGCCGACGTGGAACTCACGCACGGCACGGTCGAGTTTCTCGCGCGAGCTTGAGTACACGGCGCCGGTCAGTCCGAACTCGGTGTCGTTGGCGATTTCGAGCGCGTGGTCAAAGTTGCGCGACTTGATCGCCACCAGCACCGGCCCGAAGATCTCCTCCTGCTCGAGCGTCGATCTGGGCGGAATGTCAGCGAGCACCGTCGGCTGGATGAAGTAGCCTTCGCCGGCTTCGGTCGCGCGAGCGCCGCCGGTGATGAGGCGTCCGTCTTTCTTGCCGATCTCGATGTAGCGCAGAATGTCTTTCATCGAGCCTTCATTGATCACCGCCCCCATGTTTACGTTCTCGGCGGGATCGCCGATGGTGATGCGTTCGACTCGCGCTTTCAGCTTCTCGAGAAATTTATCGTAGATGCGCTCGTCAATAATCGCGCGCGAACACGCCGAGCACTTCTGGCCCTGGAAGGCGAAGGCCGCCTGGGCGACGCCTTCGACCGCGGAGTCGAGGTCGGCGTCGGCGTCCACGATGATGGCATCTTTCCCGCCCATTTCCAGGATGGTGCGCTTGATCCAGATCTGGCCCGGTTGCTGCTGGGCCGCGGACTGGTTGATGTGCAGTCCAACTTCGCGCGAGCCGGTGAAGGCGATGTAGCGGGTCTTGGGATGAGAGACAATCGCGTCGCCGAAGGTGGCGCCGCCGCCCGGGCAGAAATTCACCACGCCCTCGGGCATGCCCGCTTCTTCCAGCAGGTCGGTGAACTTCGCCGCGATGGTGGGCGAGTCGCTCGAAGGCTTCAGGACGACCGTGTTACCGCTGACGATCGAGGCCAGCGTCATCCCGGCCATGATGGCGCAGGGGAAATTCCACGGCGGAATCACGGCGCCCACCCCCAGCGGGATGTACATCAGGCTGTCGCGTTCGCCCGGTAACTGGATCGGCGTTTCCGCCTTCCCGAAGCGCAGAGCTTCCCGAGCATAGAATTCGCAAAAATCGATGGTCTCGGAAACGTCGGCGTCAGCCTCGGCCCAGTTCTTCGAGACTTCGAACACCAGCCACGCCATGAATTCCATCTTGCGTTCGCGCAGCAGGTCGGCAGCGCGGAATAGCAACGAAGCGCGCTCTTCGACCGAGGTCTGGCTCCAGGTTTCAAACGCCTTCAGCGCCGCCTGCATAGCGGGCTCCACGTGCTCTTTGCCCGCCTTCTGATGAACGCCCACCACCTGCGAGGGCTTGCAGGGATTGAGCGAGCGAATCTTGTCGCCGGTCTTGACGCGCTTGCCGCCGATGATCAGGTCATGCTCGCGGCCCAGTTGGCCGCGCACTTTCTCGATGGCGGCGCGCATCTTGCGCGCATTCTCTTCCCGGCTGAAATCGAAGAAGGGCTCGGTGACAAATGGCCCTTCATGCAGACGGACTCGGGGGCGCGGCGGGGCTTCCAAGGTGGCCATAGGAGTAATCCTTTCCGGACGGGAAGTTGGGCGCAGAAATACGCGATTTTTAATTTTACACCCGGTTGAGGGTCGGAGGCGTTCAGGGCTGTAAATGCGAGTGGGCCGCTTTCATTTTGAGACGGCGGGCAGCCGTGGCATACTCAGCGGAAGGCGGAAGGGCAGCGGCATGAGCACTGTTAAGAATCCAGAAGAAAAAAAGCGTTTGAGCCTTGCACGGGATCGGCGCAATAGGTATGGCGAGAATAGCAAGTCTAGCCGCAAAAGCATCCAGCGTGGGAAGCAGCGCCGACACATGGACGAACGCAGAACCGTTGGCGAGGTGCTTCGTCCGCTAACGGGGTATGTTCAAGAAGACGAAGCAGCACAAGCCGAACTGCGAGCTAAGACAAGGATTACGGATAGCCGACGGCGTGGGTTCAAGAAACAGCCAGATACTCCTCTCGGAGTCGTGCTGGCGGCAAAGAGAGTTAGAAAAAAGTCAAAGTAACCCACTACCTATACATTCAGCGTCGCGCAGAGCCCGCCACTTCTGCCGGCTCCGGCTCCAGACGTGCCGTGAAGTGGCGCAGGAACGGCGCTTCGTAGCTGAGCTTCATGCCATGAATCTGCTCGCGCTTCTTCCAGACTTCGAGGATGACTTCCACCACGTAGTCGATGTGACTCTGCGTGTACACGCGGCGCGGAATGGCCAGCCGCACCAGATCCATCTTCGCGGCCGAGCCAAACATCAGGGTGCCAATCTCGACGGAGCGAATGCCGCCTTCAAGATAGAGCTCATTCGCCAGCGCGACACCGGGAAATTGATCGGGCGGGAGGTGCGGCAGGAAGGCGCGCGCGTCGATATAGACTGCGTGGCCACCCGGCGGCTGCACAATGGGCACGCCCTGTTCCGCGATGTGGTTGCCGAGGTAGGCAGTCGAAGCGATGCGGTATTCGAGGTAGTCCTCATGGAGCGCTTCCTGAATGCCGACGGCGACGGCTTCCAGGTCGCGCCCGGCGAGGCCGCCGTAGGTGGGATACCCTTCCGTGAGGATGAGGAGATTCTTCTCCTGCTGGGCCAGCACGTCGTTGTTCGTACAGAGAAAGCCGCCGATGTTGGCCATGCCGTCTTTTTTCGCTGACATGGTGCAGCCGTCACCGTAGCTGAACATCTCTTGCGCAATTTCTTTCGGAGTTTTTCTCTCGTATCCCAGCTCGCGAATCTTGATGAAGTAAGAGTTTTCGGCGAAACGGCAGGCGTCGAAATAGAGCGGGATGCGATGCTCACGGCACACCGCACTGACCGCCTTCACGTTTTCCATCGAGACCGGCTGGCCGCCGCCCGAATTGTTGGTCACGGTCAACATGACCAGCGGAATCCGCTCGCGCCCGACGTTCTGTATCCAGGTCTCCAGCGCCGCGACATCCATGTTCCCTTTGAACGGGTGCTTCAGGGCGGGCTGGCGGCCCTCGGGAATGACGAGGTCCACCGCCTCGGCGCCAACGAACTCAACGTTGGCGCGGGTGGTGTCGAAGTGAGTATTGTTGAGAACGAAATCCCCCTTCTTGCACATCACGCTGAACAAAATGCGCTCGGCAGCGCGGCCCTGATGGGTGGGGATGACGTGCTTGTAGCCGAAGATGTCCTGCACGGAGCTGCGAAACCGCTCGAAGCTGCGGCTGCCGGCGTAGCTCTCGTCGCCTTCCATCATGGCCGCCCACTGCTGGGTGGACATGGCGCCGGTGCCGGAATCGGTGAGGAGATCAATGAGGACGTCGTCCGCCGGCAGCAGGAACAGGTTGTAGCTCGCGGTCCGAAGAAATTGTTCGCGTTGAGCACGGGTAGTCCAGCGAATAGGCTCAACGCTCTTGATGCGGAAAGGTTCGATGATGGTACGCGGCATGGAAGAATCCCCTCCTCTAGCAGACGCTAAGGAATGGAGTTGCGTCAGTGACCGGCGTCACGGGTGGCGCTGGCAAAGGAAGGGCTCAACCACGGAGGACACAGAGGGGCACGGAGGATCGAAACGACTTCTGTGTACTGTGTGACCTCCGTGGTTAATGCTTTTAGGCGCAGTATTGCGAGGCGCCAGCGCTATGGATCAGGGCACATTCACCGAGTCCCTGCGTTCGGCGGGTATGTAATTTACTGCGGCGGTGCGCTCGAGCTTGTCCCAGGCAAACGAACGGCCTTGAATCGCGCGCTTCAGCGTCTTGATCAAGACCACGGAAAACAGCTGGCGATACGCGAAGCGTTGCAGCCAAACCTGGCTGAGCAGCCAGCCGTCCTCGCGGGCTTCGGGCTGGCGACGTTCGAGAGCAAATGCAATCGCCGACGCGAGGAAGTCAATGACCAGGAAGACTGCAAAATACACAACCAACTTTATGAAATCAGTCGGGTCGGTGGAGTCGGGATGGCGGTATTTACTGATGGCGTACGAGAGTGCACCGCCAACGAACATCGCGTCAATGAAGGGCGATACCAACGGCAACAGGATCTGAAAAATGAGGATGTTGGGCAGCGCCACCCATCCCACGGATTTCCGGCTAAAGCTACGCAAGCGCGGATCGGGCCTACGGAAATATGTAGGAGTGGAACTTGACAGCCTGTATAAGTCGTGTAGATTGATCATCCAAAAGTTTGGACTGTCTTTTGCTGATCACAGACCACACTTCCCCAGGGGATGGCTGTGTGAGGACTCCTGGAGCGCTAGACAATCGAAAACAATGCGTGAGGAGCTTCCTATGCGTGTTCCCAGGCTTGCGACGTTTGTTGGATTGGCCTTCCTGGCAGTATGTTTCGTGCCGCTGCTCAGTAATGCCCAAACTGCAACCACATCTTTACGCGGCGTTGTCTCCGATCCCGCCAATGCCGTGGTTCCCGGTGCCACGGTGGTGATCAGGAATCCGGAAACTGGCTTCAGCCAGACCACGACCACCGATCATGAAGGCGCCTACCAGTTTCTGCAACTCCCACCTGCGACGTACACCTTGACCGTCACAGCCGCCGGTTTTACCCCAGTGAGGCAGGAGGGTGTGCGCCTGCTGGTCAACGTTCCGAGCACTCTGAATGTGCGGGTTCAGGTCAAGGGCGAGTCCATCCAGGTCGAGGTCAGCGGGACAGCAGAACTCGTGAACACGCAGGACGCCACGTTGGGTCACGCGTTTGGCACAGAGAAGATCGACGCTCTTCCGTTTGAAGGCCGGGATCCGGTCAGCATTCTCAGCCTGCAACCGGGCGTGGTGTTCACCGGGAGTAGTTCGAAGGTGGACACTGCAAGTGACAGCCGCAGCGGCTCCGTGAACGGAGCTCGCAGCGACCAGACCAACGTGACGCTTGACGGCGTCGACAACAATGACCAACTCAACGGTGTGGCCTTCCAAGGTGCGGTGCGTTCGACGCTGGACTCTTTGCAAGAGTTTCGCGTGACCACCAGCAACTCTAACGCGGACGCGGGCCGCTCCTCAGGGGCCCAAGTCAGTCTGGTGACAAAGAGCGGAACGAATAGGTTCCACGGATCGCTGTATGAATATCATCGACCGACATTCGGTACCGCCAACGATTGGTTTAACAAACAGTCCCAGCTGGCAAGCGGTCTACCCAACATACCTGGCAAGCTTATTCGGAATACCTTTGGTGCAACTGCGGGCGGCCCGATTGTGAAGGACCGCGTATTTTTCTTTGGTGCTTACGAAGGCCAGCGAACTCGCGAAAACCTACAAGTTACGCGAGTTGTGCCCAGTGAAACTCTGCGCCAAGGGATTGTGCGCTACCAGGCCTGTGCTCTCCCGGCCCCTGATCCCACCAGACCTGGAGCATGTGCCCCCGAGGATACTCTCCAGGAGATCACGCTGCAGCCTTCGGATCTAGCGGCCATGGACCCGAATTGCAGCACCCCGCTACCGGGCTTTCCGAATGGAACTTGTCCGCTGGGCCCGGGACCTAATCCCGCGGTTCTGGCGATTTTCCAGCAGTACCCGATGCCGAACACCGATGTCGTGGGCGACGGTTTGAACTACCGGGGATTTACCTTCTCGGCGCCAGCACCTCGGAAGCTCGACACGTACATACTGAAGTTCGATTTCAACCTAACCAGAAACGGCAATCACCGCGCCTTTGTCCGCGCAGGATTGAACAATGACCATGGCGCACTGGCCAGAGGTTCGGCGGTCTCGCAAACCGGCGACGCTGGGCCCGAGTTCCCTGGAATGCCCCAGAACCTCACGGGCCTGACCAACTCCAAGAGCCTGATCGTGAACTACACTTCGGTATTCCGTAACAACCTGATCAACAGCTTTCGCTACGGTTTTATCCGACAGGGCGGTGATAAGGTGGGACTCAAAGCCCAGCACTTCGTTCAGTTCCGAGGCCTCGACAATCCGCAAGGCTTCGATACTTCCACCGCTAGTATCGTTCCCGTGCACAACCTCGCGGACGATCTCACCTGGACCAAGGGAAACCATACCCTTCAGTTCGGCGCAAACTATCGGCGGATCGATAGCCTGCGGCGTTCCGACTCAACTTCGTTTTTCACCGCTACCACGAATGTCTCCTGGCTGGACAATGCTGGAATAGCGAATAGCGGCTCCAGCCTCGATCCTTTCGCCTTCGATTTCCCAGCTGTCGCCGACTCCTTCACCAGTTCCTATGACTCACCGGTAGCCGCGCTGACGGGCCTCGTCACGGAGGTTGATGCCAACTATAACCTCCAGAAAAACCTACAGGCTTTGGCCGAAGGCGCTCTTGTTCCCCGCCACTTCCGGAACAACGAACTCGAGTTCTATGGCCAGGATGCCTGGCGAATCAAACCCAATTTCACCTTGACCTTCGGGCTGCGGTACACCCTCCTGCAGCCTCCGTTCGAAACGACGGGAACTCAGGTTGCGCCCACTGTGAGCTTGAACGACTTTTTCAACCAACGGGCGAAGGCAATGCAGGCGGGCCTGACCTATAAACCTCTTGTCAGCTTCGGCCTCTCCGGTCAAGCCAATGGAGGCAAGCCGTATTGGAACTGGGATTACCGGAACCTAGCGCCCCGCTTCGCCTTTGCCTGGTCTCCCAATTTTTCGAGCGGATGGCTGGGCAAACTCACCGGCGGTGCAGGTCATACCTCGGTCCGGGGTGGTTACGGCCTCTACTATGACCACTTTGGAGAGGGCATCGTCAACACGTTTGATCTACATGGTTCCTTCGGTCTTACGACGACAATTTCCAACCCTGCGGCCGTGCAGAGCGTTGACACATCGGCCCGGTTCTCCGACGTGTTCACGATTCCAACGCAAAGCGCGGCTTGTGGCAGCCCGCCCTGTAACCTTGTGGCGCCGCCTCCTAGCGGCAGTTTCCCAGTAACGCCGCCATCTGATCTTGACAGCGGTGGTTTCGCCATCACCTGGGGACTCGATGACAAGCTGAAAACCCCCTATTCGCACGTGGTGGACTTCTCGCTTCAGCGTCAATTGCCGCGAGGCTTCGTCGTCGAAGCATCCTACGTAGGCCGGTTTGCCCACCGCCTGCTGCAAGAAGACGATGTGGCCATGCCGCTCAATCTCGTGGATCCGCAGTCCCACATGGACTACTTCACGGCTGCCACGCTCCTGAACAAGGCTGCCCAGTCCGGCACCGACATTGCTAACCTGGCTCCGATTCCTTTCTGGGAAAATATGTTCCCAACCGCTGCCGGAGTTCTGGATGTTCCCGAGAATCGCTGCTCGCCTGGCGGGCCAACCTTTGCCGGTACCCCGACCGCAACCCAGGCCATGTACGACATGTATGCCTGCTTTGTGGGAAACGAAACCACTGCGCTCTTCGTCGCGGACCTGTTCTGCTTCCCCGGCTGCGCGACGGTAAACGGCGTGACTGAACCCTTCCAGTTGTTCGATCCACAATGGTCCTCGCTCTACGTCTGGAGAAGCATGGGAAACAGTGCCTACCATGGCGGGCAATTCTCCCTGCGCAAGTCCATGTCCCACGGGTTGCAGTTCGACCTGAACTACACTCTCTCAAAATCCATCGACGTGGGTTCTAATGCTGAACGCATCAGCGAGTTTGAGGGCTTTGGCTTCTCCAGCCAGGTCATCAACGCGTGGAACCCGAAGCTGGGTCGAGCCGTCTCCGATTTCGACGCTCGTCATCAGATTAACGCCAACTGGATCTACGAACTACCGTTCGGACACGGCAAGGCCTTTGGCGGGGGGATAAGCGGCTGGTCGAACGCAATCCTGGGTGGCTGGCAGACTTCGGGCCTGGTGCGCTGGACGAGCGGCCTCCCGTTTACCGTCCTCCCAGGTCTCGGCTTCTGGCCCACCAACTGGCAACTCACCTCGCATGCCGTGCTGACGGGGAAAAAGCCCGCGACCGGCTCTTACATTCACGACAACAGTCCCAATGTCTTCAGGGACAAGGTAAGCGCTCCCGATCAGTTCCGCTTTGCCTATCCTGGTGAAACCGGATCTCGAAACGTATTGCGTGGCCCAGGCTACTATGGGCTCGACATGGGGATTGCAAAGACGTGGAAGATGAAAGAAACACAGAACGTGAGATTCAGCTGGGAGGTCTTCAACGTTACAAACACGCCGATTTTTGACGCTGCGTCGACGTTCCCCCAACTCGCGATTAGCAGCTCCTTCGGAAACTACAGCAAGCTGCTGAACGACAAGCGGGTGATGCAGTTCTCTTTGCGATACAGTTATTGATCTTTGCAAAAGGGATGTTATTAGCAGAGGGCGGGAGCCATCCCGCCCTTCTTTTGCTCTCGTGAGCCCATGCGGGTGAACGATTAGCTGGCGACTTCAGCGCTGCCTGCCCAACTGCGCTGCCAAGCTGCGTTCTTGCGCCGCCTTCGCGGCATCCCCAAGCTGCTCATAGGCGTCTGCCAAAAACAAGTGGGCTTCGCGAGAATCCGGCTGCACTTCGGCAGCCTTCTTTAGATTGGGGAGCGCTTCGGCTGGTTTGTGCTGGAGGGAGAGAATGCGTCCGCGCAGCAGGTTGGCGCGGTAGTGGCCGGGGTCGAGGCCGAGGCAAATGTCGAGATGCTCCATCGCCTCCGAGACACGATCCGTGCGAGCGTACACCGACGCCAGCGAGAATTGCGCGTCCGCCCACTTCGGAGCTCGAGCCACCGCAGCTTCAAACTGCGGCGCAGCGCCCTTCCAGTCGCCCGTCTCAAACAAAGCCAGCCCAAGTTCGTAGCGTCCCATTCCGTTGTCGGGCATCAACTGGACCGCCTTCTGTAGTGGGCCAATCGCCTCGGCGTAATTCTTGAGACGCGCTTGCGCGATCCCGTACTGCATGTTCGCAACCGGGAGGCCGGGCTGCTCCGCCAGTGCCCGCTTCAGCAGCGGGATGGCTTCTTCGTAGCGCGCGTCTTCCACGTCAAACATAGCGTCGTGGAGCAGGTTGGAGACTTCAATCTTCGTCTTGGGATCGGCGCCGGTGAGCTTCTCGCTGTCGCGGGCCTCGCTCGAATCGGACGCCACATAGCCGAGTGCTTGCAGCTTCTGCATCTGCTCGGCGTCCGGTTTGGCCAGTTCAACCAGAGTCTGGCTGGTCTTTGCGCGAAAGTCATCCAACTGGGAACCGATCGTGTCCGCCACCGCTTTCGAGCCGGAAGCCAGGTTGCGCGCCGCCTCGGGATCGGCGGACTGGTTATACAGCTCACGCTCGGGCGCTCGAATGTAGAGATATTTCCCAGTTCGTATCGCGCGCAGCGAACTCCAGCCGAAGGCGCGATGCGGGTAGTCCGTCTCAGCGTAAGCAGGACGCTCTTCCGCAGCCGCCGCCGGGCCGCCCGGACTCTTGGCCGCTGGCTTCATCATGACGGACAGCGATTCCCCCTGCATTTCCTTCGGCACCGGTATTCCTGCTTCTTGCAGGATCGTCGGAGCTACGTCCACTAAACGCGCCCGCGTATCGATGCGCCGGCCAGCAGGACGGCCAGCCGGTAGTTTGAAAACCAGCGGCACGTGCAGCGTTTCGTCATAAAGAAAGATTCCGTGAGTATTCTCGCCGTGCGCGCCCAGCGATTCTCCGTGGTCCGCCATGACCGCAATCAGCGTCTCATCGTAGAGGCCGTGCTTGCGAATCTCGTCAAGCAGCTTGCCCACGGTCGAATCGGCGTATGCGATTTCCCCGTCATACGGTTGCGCAGCGAAACGAGTCTTGAACGGCGCCGGCGGATCGTAGGGATCGTGCGCGTCGTAGAGATGCACCCACAGAAAGAAAGGCCCGTTCGGCAATTGACTGAGCCACGCGAGCGCATGATTCACCACATCGCCAGCCCTGCGCTCGACCGACTTGTAGCGGTCGGCGCCGTGACGACGCAAATGGAAGCCGGCATCGTAAACCTCGAATCCGCGATCGAACCCGGGCGCCGTCCCGTCCAGCGGATCCAGAATCAGCGAGCCAACGAACGCGCCCGTATGGTAGCCCTGCGCCCGCAATAAATCGGGCAAGTACGGAAGCCGCGACGAGAGCGGCACTCCAAAATCATTCACGCGATTGAACTGCGGATAAGTCCCGGTCAGAATCGTCGCATGCGATGCCGTCGTGATGGGAACGTGGGAGTATGCGCGAGTGAATACCACGCCCTGCTGCGCCATCGCATCCAGATTCGGCGTGAGGCCGCGCTTCGAACCGAGGAATCCCATGTGATCGGAGCGGGTGGTGTCGAGGGTGATGAGGATGATGTTGGGACGGGCGGGAGCGGCATGGCCGACAGCGCTTGCAAGAAAAAGGAAGAGTGGAAAAGCCCAGCGCTGAACTGCCATAGGAATAAAAAAGGGAGTCTAGCATAGGCAGACTCCCTGGAAACTCGCAGCAACTCCCGTTCAAAAGATCAGCTTCAAAGCGAAGTTCATGTTGCGTGGGCCGCCCTGGGCGACAACCGGGTTGCCGACGGCGACATCGGGTGTCTTGGTGACCTTGAACAAGTCGCCGCCATTCAACGTGTTGTTGGGAAAATAGAAGAAGTTCGCCCGGTTCAGAGCGTTGTAAACCTCCCAGCGAAACTGGATCTTGAAGCGTTCGGTGATGGCCGTCTCCTTGCTGACCGTCACGTCCCACTGGCCGAGACCGGGACCAATCAACTGGTTGCGCCGCGAATTGCCGACGGTACCGGGGCAAGGAACATAGAACGGAGAAACGGGTGTGCCCTCCCCCGATCTGCCGCAGGGGTCCGCGAAAGTACCGTCGGAGTATGTCTCCGTGACATACTCAACAGGATTGCGGGTGTTGTAGTGGATGGGGGTGCCGTCCCAGGACGCACGGATGGAGTCGCCGGTGAGCCCCTGGCCGGAGGGATCGCGACCGCCGCCCACCAGTACACTGAACGGCCGGCCACTGATGGCCGTGTAAATGCTGCTGATCTGCCATCCGCGTCCCGCAAACTTGCCCAGCCCCGGGATGGCCGGGAGGGCGTACACGCCGCCGATGTTGAAGTTCAGGCGCACATCGTGGTCGCATAGCCCGCGCGAGTCGCGAACGTTCGTGGGATTGTTCAACTGCGGGTAGTTGCCGGCCCCGCCGCGATTGCTGGAATTGTCGTCGTAGCACTTGCTCCAGGTGAAGTTGTACTGGGTATCCAATCCGTGCCAGTTCCGCTGATTGAAGCTCATCTGCAAGCTGTCGTACTGCGAATGCGCCAGGTTGGTCGCTTGAATGATGTGTCGCAGGTCGGGGAAGGCAGACGCAAACGGACGGGAGGGATCACAATCCGAAGGCGACCCGCAGGGACTATTGAGCGGCGAGGCGTTGATATCGTGATAGATGACCAGGTTCTGCCCGCGCTGTCCGGAGTACCCAACGGTCAGCACGTTGTTTGCGGAAACCTGCTCTTGAACGCTGAGATTGAGGTTGTGCAAACGGGGAGTCTTGAAATTCTTGACCAGGGAGAAAGCGTTGAAAGGCGGAGTAGGGGTTTGGTCGGGGCCAAAGATAGGGCCTTGGCTAAAGCAGATGTAATCTCCCGCTTGGGCCACTGGATCGTAGCAGGTGGAGGCCGGATCGTTCGGATCGGTGCCTTCGTCGCTGAAGTTAGAAACTGAAAATGACGAGAACTGCCCCAGGTTGGGCTGACTAAACGCACCCGCCCGAGCGCGGGCAAACGAGAACGGGGCCGCAATGGCTCCGAAATTGGCAACGTCATAGGTCACTGAGTAGCCGCCGCGTAGAGCGGTTTTGCCATTGCCGAAGACGTCCCAAGCAAAGCCTGCCCGCGGGCCAAAGTCGTGCAGGTCGAGATCGTACAGGCGATCGATGCCCTGTCCTAGGCGCACCAAACCACGGTCGGGAAAGAAATTGGAGCCGATGTTCTGGCGCTCGCCCAGGGCGCCGTTGAGATCCCAGCGCAGCCCCAGAGTGAGCGTCAATCCGGGCCGTACCTTCCAGTCATCCTGGGCATAGAGTCCCACACTATTCTGAAAGAGGTGCCGGTGTGTGTCGCCGAAGTTGCGAGCGGCACCGTCTGCTTTACCCAACAGCAATTCCTCCACGGCACTGGTAATCGGGTCGCTGTCCGAAGAGAAGGTCACGTATCCGAGGAACATACCGGTGCGCGCCCGATTGCGCAGCGAGTTGGTGTATGCACGCTGGAAATTGCCACCCAGCTTGATGGTGTGGTTCCCTTTCGTCCAAGATAAATGCTCCGACCAGTCCCAGGTCTGGTCCGGACGCGTCGTAATGGGATAGCCTTGCACGCCGCCGATGTAACCGCCATAGCCGAGCGGCGCGAGATAGACGTAGGGGACGCCAAAATCTGCCGGATCGAGCGGGCCGGTATCGATGCCCAAGCTCTTGGGATCGATTTTGTTGTTGACGTCAATGATCTGGGCGAAGCGAGTAAACCCGAGGCGGCTCTCCAGGATCTTGTTGTTGCCGATGTTCCAGATCCAGCTCAGGCCGGCCATCTGGGCTCGCGAGGGAGCGATGGAATTGAACAGGTCGGAAGGATGGTCGCCGCCCGCGGGGAGTCCCGCGAAAGGGGGTCCGCTCTGCAGGCTGTCGCCGAAGATGTACCGCCCCGCAATCGAATGCGCGTTGCTGATGCGGTGGTCGATCTTAACTCCAAACCCGTTAGCGCTGGCGGTGGTGGGTGTCCTGGCGGTGAAGTTGTTGCTATCGGAAATCGGAAAGAAATCGAGAAGCGCTTGGCCCACAGGGTCCACGCTGAGCCCGGCGTCGGCGATGTCAGAAAGCGCGGTGTTCACATTGGCCGTGGAAGGGACTGTCCGACTGCTAATAGCAAGCGATTTGTAGCGCTGCCCCTCGAAGTACAGAAAGAAGAAAGTCTTGTCGTTGACGATGGGTCCACCCAGGGTCCCGCCGAATTGCTGATTGCGGAGAGGTGTGGGGCGGCAGGCGCCTACCTGCGTGCAATCCCTCTTGTTGAAGTAGTTGGCGGCATCGGCGAAATCGGTGTGCCGTACATAGGTGGCGGAGCCATGCCAGGCATTGGTGCCGCTCTTCATTCCCAGCAAAATCGGCGCGCCCCCCTTGACCCCGAACTCGGCCGAGGGCGTTTCCTGCACGCTTAGTTCCTGGATCGCCTCCATCGGAAACAGAGTGGCGGGAATGCCCACAACTCCCGTCTGGTTGATCGCCGAATCCCCGTAGTAGCGGTCATTGTTGTACAGCCCGTCAATGAAGTAGTTGTTGGACGTTGTGCGAGCGCCATTGATGCTCACCGCAAGAAAGCCGCCACCTGGCGCGCGCTGCACTCCAGGAGTAATGGCGAGCAGCGAATTGAAGTCCCGCCCGTTGATCGGCACGTTTTCGATTTTCTCGCTGTCTACGTAGTTGTTATTGTTCGGCGAGAGATCGACCAGCGGAGCGGTACCTTCGACTTCCACCGTTTCCGTGCGCTGCCCGACCTGGAGCGCGAAATCCGCATGCGTCACCGCTCCAGTTGCCACCTCGGCGGTTCGCACCACGGTCTTAAACCCTTGCGCAGTCGCCGACACCTTGTAAGTGCCGATGGGAAGGTCCGGAATGCGGTAGCCGCCGCTGGCGGTCGTGGTGGCGGACCGCGAAAACCCAGTTCCCGCATTTTGAACGGTAATGCTCGCGTTCGGCACGACCGCTCCCGTACTGTCGGTCACATCGCCGGAGATGGTTCCGGTGATGGTCTGCGCCAGCAATGCAGAACTGAAGACTGCGGCCAAGAACAACGGCAGAATGGCGGACCGAAACCGCGAGAACCGCATGGATTGCCCCCTCTTGCGCGGCGAATGGGAAAGTTCATTCGGAGCGCGTGTGTGGCGATAAGTGTATTGGGCTTTGGCGGATTGTCAATACGAGGTCATCACAAATAATTTTGATTAACGCGAACTTGACCGACGGTCAGCTCAATAAACACGCTTAGACATGCAGCGAGTGCATGTGAAGTGTTGAGTTGAATTCTACCCCAGCGGCGAGTCGGTCATGCGGAACTTCGTACGCACGTGTTCGGAGAGCAGTTCGATGGCGGAGCGGTTGCCGTCTTTGTCCGATTGCGCCAGATATTTCATGGCCTCGACCAGCATCTTCTGGCCGTCCACATAGCGGCTGTCGGAAGTGCGCTCGCGTCTTTTTCTGCCCAAGTCGGGAGGAACCGGAATGGTAAAAACTTTCGCCATGAAAACTCTCTGGAGCAGTTAGCAGTTAGCAATTGGTCCTTCGACGTTTTTTCCACCGCCGCTGCACCCGCGGTTTGGCTGAATGCTGATCGCTGAGTGCTGCTCTCCTCGAGCAGTATATCGTCCGCCCTCTCCTTTTTCAGCTTGATTCTGCTGGTTCACGCGATTCGGCGCGTTTCTTTCCCGGTTTGCCTACCCTTGTGGGGAGACGACCCGCGTTTTGCCGGTTGTCTTCAGCTTGAAAGCGCTGTCGGGCAGCTTTTGATTGAGCTGGATCTCGGAATATTTCGCCAGGCGGTAGTCGCCGCTGGGCTCGAAGAACTGCTGCTGCACGGAAACTCCGCTGGCTGGGTCGATCCAGAGCAGGATGCGCGCGATGTTGTTGCGCAGGCGCGGCGACTTGGGAATCAGTTCCAGTTTCGCCGCCTCGGTGCCGTTTGCGGTTTCCGATCCGAGATACTTCACGTCATATGACTTGAGAAGGTCGTGCCCGCTGCCGCCGAAGCCCAGCACCAGGAAGCTTTCGAGGTCGCTGCGGTTCTTGCCGGGATGGTATTCGGTTACCTGATCGATCTTGGGTTGGTACACCTGCACTTTGCCGCCGCTGTACACGACATATTTCTTGTCCGGCTCGGCGATGTCGGCGGCCATCTGGGTTTCGCCGTCCTGGCGCCGGAAATAAATCTTCCCTTTCTGCGTGTCGGTCTCGTCAATCACTTTCTGGTACTGGTCCCAGACAAAGCTGGCTTCGGTGGTTCGGAAGTTTTTGCCTGCCGTGTCCATTTCCGCTAGCACGCGCTCGAGTCCCGCGGAATTCCCCTGCGGCCACGCGGCGACGGCCAGCAGCAGGCTAACGGTCATCGTTGTTGTTGTGAGCACGGCTCTCATGTGCTGAATCCCAGCCTTACTCTTTCTCCACCCAAACCTTGTAGCTCTGCACGTGTCCCGAAGCATCCTTCACCGGCTCAAACGTGGTAATGCTGACCGCACCGGAGATCGGTTCAATGATGTGCTGCAACTGCTGGCGAATATCCACGCCATTGCGCTCCGTGATGGCCGAAGCCGGGATCTGGTAGATCAGCCCGCCTTGCTGGTCGGGAATCACCACTACCCCGGTTGGATGCGGATTGCGCTCCACCGGTTTGTCATTAAAGTTGATGAAGTACGGCGAAACGAAAACGAACAGCAGAATCAGCGTGACCATGATGTCGTAGTGCAAGCTGCCACGCTCATAGGACCACAAGATGTATCCGCGAATTGTGCGCCAGGTTGCGCCCATGGAAAAGACGGCCGCATGAAGCGCCGTCACAGAGTCGGAATGCTGCAAGTTTATTTGGGAATTCACGGGATGGCAAATGCGCGCGGATCAAGCGCTCCTTGCCGTGATGCGGTCGGTGCCCATGTACGGTTGCAGCGCTTCCGGAATACGCACGCTACCGTCGGCCTGCTGATAATTCTCCACGATCGCTACCCAGGTCCGCCCCACTGCCAGCCCGCTTCCGTTCAGGGTGTGCACAAACTCGGTCTTGTTCTTGCCTTCGGGGCGGTAGCGGATGTTCGCGCGCCGCGCTTGGAACGCTTCGAAATTTGAGCAGGAGGAAATTTCGCGAAACAGCCCCTGTCCCGGCAGCCAGACTTCGATGTCGTAGGTCTTGGCCGAGGACGGCCCCAGGTCGCCGGTTGAGAGAGTAACGACGCGGTGGTGAATACCCAATTTCTGCAACACCGTTTCGGCATTCCGGGTGAGCTTCTCCAATTCGTCGTAGGAACTGTCCGGGCGCGAAAACTTCACGAGTTCGACTTTCTGAAACTGATGTTGGCGGATGATGCCGCGCACATCTTTGCCGTACGATCCCGCCTCGCTGCGGAAGCAGGGCGTATAGGCGGTGAGCGAGATGGGGAGGCGCGCCCCGTCGAGCACCTCGTCGCGATAAAGATTCGTGACGGGCACCTCGGCGGTGGGAATCAACCACAGATCGCGCTCGCCGTAAGGCACACGGAACAGGTCTTGAGCGAACTTCGGCAACTGGCCGGTACCGTACATGGAATCGGAATTAACAAGGTAGGGTGGCAGGACTTCGGTATATCCGTGCTCGCGGGTGTGGAGATCGAGCATGAAATTGGCGAGTGAGCGCTCCAGCCGCGCACCAAGGTCCCAATACACCGCGAAGCGCGCGCCGGTGAGTTTGGCCGCCCGCTCCAGGTCAAGCACTCCCAGGTGCTCGCCGAGTTCCCAGTGCGGCTTGGGTTTGAAACCAAACTCGGGCGGAGTGCCCCAGCGGCGCGCTTCAACATTGTCTTCTGCGCTTGAACCAACCGGCACACTGGCATGCGGCAGGTTGGGAAGGGCGGTCAGAATGTCGCGCAAGCGGGCGTCGGACTCGGCGGACTTCTTCTCGCACTCCTGAATTTGTTCGCGCAGATCCTTGGTCTCCTGCATCTGCGCAGTGGCGTCCTGCCCACTCTTCTTGAGCTTGGCAATCTCTTCCGAGGCGCGGTTGCGACGGGCCTGCAGAGTCTCCGTCTGCGTGATGGCCTGGCGGCGCTCGGCGTCGATGGCACGGAAATCTTTCAACACTTCGGCGGGATTCATTCCACGCTGGCGCAGCTTTTCCTCCACCAGCGCAAGGTTGTCGCGGACAAAATTCAAATCGAGCATTCGCTTTAACTGTAGCTGAAAAGCGGGATGGAATGCACGCGGCGGTGCTCTCCACGAGAACCAACTTCAAAAGATTGAACCGCAGAGGTCGCAGAGGTCGCAGAGGAAAAACGGGGAAGAACAAGTCATTCCAAGCGTAGAAACTTCGCGAGGAACGCTCACATGATTTTTCAATACCTTTCTCTGCGAACTCTGCGATCTCTGCGGTTTAAGTCTTTTTCTCCTGTAAACTAACTCGCGATGAGACTCCCCCGTCCCTGGTACGCCGCGCTCGTCTTGCTGGCCTGGATCCCGGCCGCCTGGGCTTCCGCCTACAACGCACGTCCCAAACTGGTAGTCGTAATCGTCATCGACCAGTTCCGCGGCGACTACCTCGAACGCTATCGTGACCAGTTCGGCGACGGCGGTTTCCGCATCTTCCTCGACCGCGGCGCCTATTTCACCGACTGCAACTACGACTACGCCAACACGCGCACCGGCCCCGGACACGCCACCCTTTTCACCGGAAGCTACGCGAGTGGGCACGGTATCGTTGCCAACGAGTGGTGGGATCCACGGAAGAAGAAACGGGTCACGTCGGTTGAGGACGATGCCACCAAGCTGGTTGGCGTGACGAGTACTGCGCCCGGTGCTTCACCGCACAATCTTCTGAGCGATACGCTGGGAGACGAACTGAAGCTCGCCACCGGCGGCAAGGCCCGCGTATTCGCGATCTCCCTGAAGGACCGCGCTGCCGTTTTGCCGGCGGGCTTTTCCGGCGACGGCGCCTACTGGATTGATGCGAAGAGCGGCGTTTGGATCACTTCCACCTACTACCGGCAAGAGCTTCCCGAGTGGGTGCGAAACTTCAACGGCAGCCATCGCACCGACAAATACTGGAACCGTGAGTGGAAGGACAGCGACGGAAACATCCTCGGTTCAACCGCCCCACGCAAGAGCAAAGATGGAACGCCTGCAAGCTTCTACGAAGTGGTTGGGTCCACTCCCTTCGCGAATGACTACCAATTCGAGTTCGCGAAAGAGTTGGTTCTCTACGAAAAACTAGGCTCCGGCCCCGCGACGGACTTGCTGGTCGTCAGCCTCTCGGCCAACGACATACTCGGCCACCAGGTCGGACCCGACTCTCCCCAGATGCGCAGCATGGCTCTTGAACTCGACCGGCAACTGGCGGAATTCATCACCTTCCTTGGGCACCAGGTCGGGCTGGCGAACGTCTGGATAGCGCTCTCGGCCGACCACGGCATCGCGCCGCTGCCGGAATTCGCAAAGACCCTGCGCCTGCCCGCAGCCAACCTGAACGATGAAGGCTTGCGCGACCAGATCAATTCCCTGCTCTCGAAAAAGTATGCGAAGAGAGCGGATTACCTGCTCGATCTGGACTACCCTCTGGCTTGGCTAAACGAAGAAGCCTTTGCGGGCCGCAAAGAAGCGGAGGCTGAAACCGACGCCGGCGAGGCCATGAAACAGGCGGGCTTTCCCGGATACTTCACGAAGTCCGGACTCGCGCGCGGAGACACTCCCAACACAGAAATCGGACGACGCTACTCCCACAGCTATTCGCCGGCCGGCGGCTGGTACGTCATGGGGGTCCCAGCCCCGTTTAGTGTGGGAGGGCTGAAGGGCACTGACCACGCCACGCCCTTTTCTTATGATACCCACGTGCCACTCGCCTTTTACGGACTTGCGTTTCAACCCGGCGTGTATCGCACGCACGCCGAACCGGTCGATCTGGCCGTCACTCTGGCTTCGCTGCTCGGGATTAACGCCCCCGCGCAGGCGACCGGACGAGTGCTGACCGAGGCGCTCCAAACTCCACGCCGTCCCGCCATCACGGCGGCAGGAGAAACGCAATGATGCCCTCCGGCCTCCCCGACTTGAGCGTCAGCTTTGCCGGCATCGAACTGAAGAACCCGATCATTGCCGCTTCCGGCACGTTCGGTTATGGCATCGAGTTCGAAGACATCGTCCACCTCGAAAAGCTCGGCGGATTCGTTGTCAAAGGATTGTCCAAAGAACCGATGACCGGCAATCCCCCGCCCCGTCTGTTCGAAACGCCCGCCGGAATGCTGAATGCCATCGGACTTCAGAACATTGGGGCGCGCGCTTTCCTCGACGAAAAACTTCCGGCGCTGCGCGAGAAGAAAAACATCGTCGTCTTCGCCAACGTCTTCGGCTACACGCGCGCGGACTACGAGCGCACCCTTGAAATCCTGAACGAGGGCGAAGGCATTGCCGCTTACGAGTTGAACGTTTCGTGTCCCAACACCGCGCACGGCGGTATTCAGTTTGGCAGCGATCCGCATCTGCTCGACGAGGTCGTGCGCACGGCCAAGCGCGTGGCAAAGCGTCCGCTGATCGTCAAGCTCTCGCCGAACGTCACCAGCATTGCGCAGATGGCCCACGTCGCCGAAGAAGCCGGCGCGGACGCCATCTCGCTGGTGAATACGTTCCTGGCCATGGCGATTGACGCCGAGACGCGCCGCCCTCGGATTGCCAACGTCACCGCCGGCCTTTCTGGGCCCGCCATCAAGCCGATCGCCCTGCGCATGGTTTATGACGCCGCCCACGCGGTGAAAATTCCGGTCATCGGCATGGGTGGAATCACCACCGCCGTGGATGTGATCGAATTCATGCTGGCGGGGGCCAGCGCCGTACAGATGGGAACGGCCAGCTACTTCGATCCGGTGGCCACGGAAAAGTTAGTCGAGGAACTCGCAGGCTACTGCCGGGAGCATCGCATCCAGAAGATTCGCGACATCACAGGCGGGCTGCTGACGGATTGAAATGAAGCCTCACTCCACCATCCGGAGATATGGCTCCGCACCCCACTGAGATTAGAAAAAAGGGATTGTTGGTGAAACTGCGCTAGGTGGTCAGGAGTCGGGCCTGTCGGAAGGTTTTATCTGCGATGAAACTTGAAACAAGCGAAGCTGCTGCTGCGTGCCGACTTTGCGAGCCGTGAGCAGCAACCCGACTTCAAGCGTTCTAAATGGTCAGGGTTTGAGGATCAATTTGTGATTCTTTAGGTCAACAACGACAAGTTCGAACTCGCTAAAAAAATCCATGCCCAGCAGGCCGTCTATTTTTTGCCCAAAGCTTTTCGAGAACTCGCGCATGTCCATCACCACGATTTGGTGATCTCGCCAGGTGATGTGGGCAACCTTCAGAGTGACTCTTGCGAAGGCTCCTGTGCCGGTGAACCCAGAACCCTTACTGGTGGAGACCAAGTTATTCAATGTACGCGGCCCCATATCAGCGAGCTCAGAACTTATGATCGTGCGATTCGAGGCGGTATCAACGATCAGAACTGCTGGTCTTCCGTTGACTTCGACCTTGATCAAGACCAATCCGAAGGAGCCACTGTTTTCGAACGGGATTTCTCTATTAGTTGAGGGCTGCGAAAAAGCAGGAATCCCGAGTGCCACTGCTAAAGCAACAGCTGTGGCGCACGCGGACACTTTGTGCCATGTCCTGGTCCTGGATCCCCGGCAAATTGCACCCGTTTTCAAACCACGGACCTCTAGAGTAGCGTCCCAACTCTTAGTTCGGAGCTCACTCTCTCCCAACAGCCCGAATTTGACAATGTGCTGCGGGTGACCGGATTGAGAGCAAATTGTGACTTTGTAAGTAGCCCGAACTCAGGACGATAGAGCAGGGCGTGACCTGAACTTGGCCGATGGGCCCGAACCAAGGGTGCTAGACTTTGTAGCCAGAGGCCAAGCGATGTCGGAGTCATCCCATGCGCCGAAAGTGGTACGGTTTGGGGTCTTCGACGTCGATATGCAAGCCGGGCAGCTGTGCAAAGCTGGCCTTAGAGTCAAACTGCAAGAGCAGCCATTCCAAGTCTTAGCGGCTCTGCTGGAGCGTCCGGGTGAGGTGGTCACACGGGAAGAACTTCGCCAACGACTCTGGTCGGCCGACACTTTTGTTGATTTTGACCTCAGCCTGAACGGCGCGCTCAAGAAGCTTCGCCATGCGCTGGGAGATGTTGCTGATAGCCCGACTTTCATTGAAACCATCCCGCGGCGAGGCTACCGGTTCATTGCGGCTGTAAGACCGGTGACGGTTGATTTCGCTAACACTTCTGGACTGGTCCAGGTAGGAAACACAAGTACGGAAGAAGAGGCAATGCGCCTCGTCTCGGCTCCGATACCCGCGCCGGCCAGAGGGCTGTCGTGGCCGCGTGCAGCGAAGCTATCCTTGCTCGCTCTGGCTGCCGCGGCAGCTATTCTCGTCGGCTGGAGGCTGGGTTGGCGAGCCCCTTCCGCGGCAAAGACTACCTCCCAAGTGAACATTCGGTCTTTGGCCGTACTGCCTCTGGAAAACCTCTCCGGCGACCCTTCTCAGGACTATTTCGCTGACGGCATGACCGACGCATTAATCACGAGCCTGGGGCAGATCAGCTCGTTGCGCGTGATTTCGCGTACCTCGGTAATGCAGTACCGGGGAGTTCGCAAGCCCTTGCCGGAGATCGCACGCGAGTTGAATGTTGATGCTGTCGTCGAAGGTACGGTCGTGCGTTCCAGCGGGCAAGTACGGATCACAGCTCAGCTGATCCAAGCGTCCACCGACAAACATTTGTGGTCCCAGAGCTACCAGAGAGATTTGAAGGATGTGCTGGGGTTACAGCACGAAATCGCAAGTGCAATTGCGAAGCAGATCCGTGTGACGCTGACTCCAGGCGAGCAGATACGGGCCGGAATCGAGCAGCCGGTCAACCTTCAGGCCTACGAGTCGTACTTGAGGGGAAAGTATTTCTTGAACAGGTTCACGCCCGATTCGTTACGCAAGGCTGCCGACTACTTCCAACAGGCAATTGAGAAAGATCCTAACTATCCCCCTGCGTACATCAGGCTGGCTAGCTGCTATCAACTCCTTGGGGACAAGGGCGCCATCCCCCAAAAAGTGGCGTATCCAAAGGCTAAGCTCCTTATAGCTAAGGCTCTTGAACTCGACCCCCAACTTGCCATAGCTCACGCTCTTCGGGGCTGGGACCTGCTCGATTACGACTGGGATTTCGCCGCCGCCGGCGCGGAACTCCAACGTGCGATTGAGTTGAACCCGAACCTACCCGAAGGCCATCTGGGACTGTCTGACTACTACGCCGCAATGGGTCGGGTGCAGGAAGCCGTTCAGGAAGCGCAACGTGCCCGTGACCTGGACCCCCTTGACTTGATAGTGAACATCAATCTCTGCGCAAAGCTGTATTTCGCTCGGCGCTACGACGAGGCGCTCGCCCAATGCAAAGCAAACCAGGATTTGGACCCGAGCTCGCCGATCCCTCTTGCGCAGCTCGGAGGGGTTTATGCAGCTAAAGGGATGGATTCAGAGGCGGCTGCGGCGTCTATACAATCGTTGGAAAGGGGTGGCGCCTCCCCCGTGCTGATTGCCGCACTCAAGACGGGCGCGAGGGACTCTGGGCTAAGAGGGTTTTCGACAGCTTGGCTTCAGTTTCACCGGACGAGCATTGCTGCCGGAAAGGAAGATCCCATGGTAGTAGCCCTTCGCTCCATCCGTGTCCGAGACGCCGACAAGGCATTGACATGGCTGGAAAAGGCGCTCAAAGCGCGCAGCACTTGGATTATTTACCTTGGAGTGGATCCCGCCTTGGACAGGCTGCGCTCCGACCCACGATTTGTTTCCTTGCTGAGGCGGATCGGCTTACCCCAAAGCCAAACAAGAAATTGATGACTGGCGGGAGTGCAACCGGGATCCGCGCATCAGTTGTTGTAATCAGGCGACCCGGTTGCCGATCGAGTCGCGATATTTACGCCAACAATCAGTCGCCCGCGGCCCGGTTATCGTCCGCCCGCATGCCAGATCGACCCCGGCGACTGATAGTTCATCCCCTCGCCCCACACCACATGGGTATCGTCGTGGTTGTCGATGGCAATCCCGAAATAGTCGCCGAACGGGAAGCGGAAGCCCTTCTTGCCGATGTAGCGATAGCCGCGGACGTACCCCGAGAGCTTGCTTTCATCCGACCACGTCGCGCCACCGTTGCTGGAACTGCGGTAATACGTGTTCCAGTACGGAGCCTTGCGCGTATCCATCCAGGCCACCCGTACATCACCGGCGCTGCCCGCCACGATCGCGGGGAAGGCGTGTTCTACCCCGCGTCCGACCGAAGATAGACCCATCCGTGGCAGCCAGCTTTCGCCGCCATTGGTGGAGGAAGAGAAGTAAATGCGTTGTGGCCCCATTCGCTTGCTACCGGAACTCCAAAGCGCATAGAGAGTCCCGCCCGCGTCGGAGGCCAGTGCGATCTGCGCGCCGAGGTAGGCCTCGCCGCATTCCGAGTCTTCACAAGCGGGCGCAGCCGCCGAAACGTCGAGCAGGGTCGCATTCCACGTCTTGCCCGCGTCCGCCGACTTCGCGACATACAGGTTTACCGGCCCTTTGGCCCCGCCTGCCTTGGAGTAGGAAGCCCACGCCAGATACGCGTTGCCGGCCGGATCAACGGTTGTTCCCCCCAGCAACGACCATCCCGGACGCGCGTCACTGTTCACGCGTACGCTCGTAAAACTCCGCCCTCCATCCTGCGAGGCGGCCACCCAGACATCTTCCTCGTGATTGAAACCCAGATAGATGCGCTGTCCGCGCACGCCGAGCACCGGCTTGTCCAGTTCCACCTCGCTGCGGACAGCGATGCTGAAGCTCCAGGTAGCCCCCGAGTCAATTGACTTCGCCAGCATCACCACGCGCTTCCGGTTCTGCAGCCAGGCGGCATATACAGTGCGCCGGTCAGCTGGATCGACGACGATCTGCGCGTCATACTGACCCGATCCCGACTCGAGCATCACGCGCGGCGCCTGCCAGGTCTTCCCGTTGTCGTTGCTCGCGACCAGCAGCATGGTGGGCGCGCTGCAATCCTTGCAGTCAAGGACCGCCCCGTAATGGGGATAAAGGACGTAGATGTGCCCGCTACCATCGGCCGACAGGGCAGGCTCCCATTGGTCACCGGTCGAAAGGCCGATGCGCTTCTGCACAGAAAACTGCCCCGGAGCCGCCCAGGCCAGACCGGCAAGGGCCAACACCACGACTACGAGTTTGGAAAAGGCGGAGCGCACACGGCCAGGCAGGGGGAAAGGGCCTTCAACACTGAACTTTATCCTGAAGCCAGTCCTGGGTCAACGCCAGATCTAGCCCGCCGTGAGTAGAAGGGGTACGCCGGAGGTAACCACCAGCGTGTGCTCGAAATGGGCCGAAAGGGCACGATCTCCGGTCCGAACGGTCCAACCGTCCTTGTCCGTAAAGACGCGTCCCGAGCCGCTGCTGATGATCGGCTCCACTGTGATTACCAGCCCTTCGTTCATGATCTGGCGGGCCTTCGGGTCGGGGTAATTAGGGACGTGGGGAGCTTCATGGATGGTGCGCCCGATGCCGTGCCCTCCCAACTCGCGAATCACCGCAAATCCCGACTTGCGCACTTCGCGTTCCACTACTCTCCCGATCTCAAAGACGCGGAATCCGGCTCGCGCCACCAGCATAGCTTTCTGGAAAGCCCGCTCCGCGCAGGCAATCAGCCGCTCCGCCTGCGGGCTTACGCGGCCCACGGGCACGGTGATGGCCGCGTCGGCCATGTAGCCGTCTTTCTCCAACGTGACATCGAGCTTGACGATGTCCCCTTCCAGCAGCTCGCGCTCTCCTGGGATTCCGTGAACCGCCTCGTCGTTCAGGCTGATGCAGTTAACGCCCGGAAACTTGTAGACCATGGAAGGAGCGGAACGAGCGCCGTTCGCCTGCATCACCTGGCCACCGACTTCATCCAGATAGAGGGTGGTGACGCCCGGCCGGACTTCGGCCTTCATAGCGTCGAGGACTTGACGCACAATGCGGCCCACCGCTTTCAGGGAGTTCAGTTCGAGTTCATCCTGAATCGACATTCTGATCTCGCACCCTGGATCTGCTCGTTTGAGCCTGAGGCATGCGTGGCCAAAACAGCAGCAACAGGACAAAGCTGCCGGCGTAGTAGGGCCATACATGGGTGAGAGTAAATCCCATGATGCGCAGCACCAGCCCGAATACCGCCAGGGCCTCGCACAATGAGTAGGTGACGATATATCCCGTCTTCCAGCGCGACAGGGTAGCCGGGTCGCCGGGCTTTTCTCTCAACTCCGCCTCGGATTGCAGAACCAGTGTTTTCCGCACTACCAGAATCGCGCCCACCACGCTGATCGAAGCGAATGAAATGGCATAGAGCACCGTGGCGTCGGTGTTCAGATGGCGGCCGGCCACTTCTCCCACCACCACATACATCCCGATGCTCACCAGCATCGCGATCTGAATCAGACGAACCGTTCGGAGAGCTGCCCCCATAGTTTCTAGATTCTGCTCCCTTTTCCTGGAACCCACAAATGGGAAAGCTAAAAAAGAATCTGCCTCAGTAATGTCATCCCCATCACGGCGTATGGTGATGCTGACCGGAACCCGGCCTGACCCGCACAAAGACCTGGAAGGAGACCGGATTGTCGCCGTACGCGGAGTTCAGGGCTAACGGTTTCGAATAGAACGTCAAGTCCGCGCCCAGGGCCAACTGCCAGAGCCGGCGCTGGACCAGGTCGTGCGCTCCGTCGAGAGTGTAGACCCCGATGCGGAAGTGAGATGAGCTTTTGCCGCTAGGAACCCGTGATCTTCATCCGCAGCTCTTCCGGCAGCTTTTCCCGGATCTCGGCTGGCAGGCGATCATGCACGCGACGGGCTCCCAGAAGGGCCGCATCCACCACCGCCGTGGGCGCAGGAGTCGCCACGGCCACAATCAGCCAGATCAGAGCCGATAAGGCGAAGCCCGCCAGCGCCGCCACTTCGAGCCAGAAGGCGTGACGCGGGCCGAAATGCCGGATCACGCCAAAGGCCAGCAGGAACATGGCTGCCGACACCGAGGCCAGCACGATGAGTGAAATGTCAATGATGCGATGCAGTTGCTGGCGGCTGCGGCAATGCTGGCAAGCGGCGAAGTGCCCTTCGTAGTCGCCGCGCATTTCCGCGGCCAGGCCGGAGATGTCATACCGCCATCCAGCCAGAATTTTCCCTACGATGGGTTCAACACACTGACTCATAACATGCTACAGCCGGATGGGTTCGAGAACTTCCGACTGGCTCGCCAGCAGCACGCGGTTTTGCCACAACCCTTGACGCTCCCGCAGGGCCTGTTCCGCCGCCGCGCGTGCGATCTCAGGATGGTTATTCTGTTCTGAGAGGTGTGCTAACACCACGTATGCCGCTCCTCCATCATAGTCGTTGGAGAAGAATTCCGCGAGAGCGTCATTCGAGAGGTGGCCGACCCGGCTCATGACGCGCTGCTTCACCGACCAGGGGTACGGTCCGGAACGAAGCATCTCCAGATCGTGATTCGATTCCAGCACCAGCACTTCGCAACCGCGCAGATGATCGCGCACGCTCACCGGCATGTAGCCCAGGTCGGTGGCGAAACCGATCTTGACTCCTTCCACGCGGAACGTGAAACCGACCGGATCGGCGGCGTCATGAGGAATCGTGAAGGGCGTGACCGCGATATCGCCCACCTGGAAACTGCGGCCGGAAGCGAAACGTTCCAGCTTTGGGAGTTCGGGAACCTTGCCCTCTTCATCGCGCACTGCCCTGCCCCATTCGCGGTGAGTCGGCTCGGTCAGGAACACCGGCACATTCAGCTTGGCCGCCAGCCGCTGCAGACCGGCAACGTGGTCAGAGTGTTCGTGCGTGATCAGGATGGCCGACAGTTCTTCCGGACGCTCCCCCAACGCGCGCAGCCGCTTGAAAGTCTCCCGGCAGGAAAGGCCTGCGTCCACCAGGATGCGCGTTGTGCTGCTCGCGACCAGGGCACAGTTGGCACGGCTGCCGCTGGCCAGCAACGAGACGGACACTGCCATATGTTGGCAGCTTACCCTCAACGGCTGTGGAAACGGGAGTACTTTTTGAGCCAGCCAGGACCAATTGGGTCACCGCCTGCGTAACCCGCATCGCGGCAGCGAACCCAGAAACACCAGTCCCAGCAAAACGGTCCCGGAGGGACCACTGGCAATAGCCCGCCAGTTCACTGGCGGGATTGTGAGCGTTAACGGGCGGAGAAGTGCCGGAGGCACGACTGAAAAGTTGAGAGCCTTGCCACTGTTTCAGTCGTCCCTCCGGGACTAGCAAGAAAGGACGCGGCGATCCCGGCGTTGAAACGCCGGGCTATTTTCAGACGTCCCGTTCCGGGACTCGGAAAACGGCGGGCGAGATGTCGACTCCTCGAATCACTGCCTACTTGCCGGGGAACAGGTTGTCCACCACGCCTCGCCCGAAAGCGCCGCTGTAGGCGCCCACGATCCCGGGCAGGAAGGCAAGAAACGACTCGTAGATCTGGGCGCGCTCCGGCTTCTGCGCCAGGATCGAGTACGCGAGCCACTCCATGATCGGCACGAACATGCCGACCAGCACCACCCAGCGCCAGGGCTTCTGCGGCCGCACAAATCCTAGCGCCATGCAGGAGGCCAGCACGATCATGGCGGTAAACAGCAAGTCGCCCACCTTGACGTCGATCCATCCGGCCATGACTCCGAAGGCAGCCGCCAACAGATACTGCAAGGAGTCGCCGCCGGAGTGTCCTTCCGGAAGAATCCCGCCCCACGCTGTCGTCATATCTTGATCCTACGCGTACGAGTAGAAGCCGCGCCCGCTTTTCCGCCCCAGCCAGCCGGCATCCACCATCTTGATCAGCAACGGGCAAGGACGGTACTTGGGATCGCCCAGCCCGTCTTGCAGAACGCGCATAATGTCCAAACAAACGTCGAGCCCGATGAAATCGGCCAGCGTCAGGGGCCCCATCGGGTGCGCCATGCCCAATTTGAAAACTTCGTCGACCGCCTGCGGGGTCGCGACCCCTTCCATCACGGCGAACATTGCTTCGTTCAGCAGCGGCATGAGCACGCGATTGGAGACGAAGCCAGGTGCATCGTTGACTTCGACGGGGGTTTTTCCCAGCTTTACCGCCAGGTCTCTCACCGTTTCAAACGTCACTTGCGAAGTCGCCAGTCCGCGAATCACCTCGACCAGCTTCATCACCGGCACGGGATTAAAGAAGTGCATCCCGATCACCTTGTCGGGACGCTTGGTCAGCGCGGCGATTTTCGTAATGGAGATGGAGGACGTGTTCGACGCCAGGATCACTTCCGGCTTCATCAGGCGATCGAGGTCGCGAAAGATCTCCGCCTTGATCTCAAATTTCTCCGTCGCCGCCTCGACGACAAGGTCGCAGTTGACAAGCTTCGCCCGGTCCAGGGCCGGCGTGATGCGGCCGAGCGCGGCCGCCTTGTCGGCGTCAGTGATCTTGTTCTTGGCCACCTCCCGGTCGAGATTCTTGCCGATCGTGTCCAGGCCCCGATCGAGAAACCGCTGCTCTACGTCGCACAGGACGACCTCGTAACCACTCCGGGCAAACACGTGGGCAATGCCGTTGCCCATGGTTCCGGCGCCAATCACTCCTACGCGCTGAATTGGCATGATTGCCTCGCTCGATGCCAGCGAACCAAAAAGTGTAGCAGAGCAAGCCGGAGGAGTGACGATTTAGCCCGCGTTACGTTGGTGCACACAATGGTGCGAGCAATGGAGTCGCTATTGGATGCTCACGTCTCGAGCAATGCCGCCAGTAATTCGTGTTTTGCCGGGGAAAACGGATTGGCGACGGTCACTCCATTCCAGGTAAATCCCGCTTGCAGGTCTTCCGAGAGCAGGAGGCGGCATCCGGCGGCGGCCGCGGAGAAAATGATCGAGTCCCAGATGCCCAGACCATGGTGAGCCGCCAAATCAACCGCGGCCACCAGGACAGCCGGCGAGGTTTCGATCAGCGGAAACGCATCCTGCCAACTTAGAATCGCTGCCCGCGCCCGCTCCGGCCGGCGTCCCGCTTTGCGCACCAGTACATGAAAGAGTTCTCCCAGTACCTGGACCGGTAGAAATGTGCTGTCGGCCGGCAGCTTTTCGATGATCTCCAGAGCCGTCTTCTTCCGCGGATTGCCGTTCACGCCCTCGGCCGGCGGCCATTTCCTTTGCAAGAAGAAAATTACTTCTCGGTGGCGACTTTCAAGCGCGTCTCCGCCCGCTGCAGAGCATCCTGGGCACGATCGTAATCCAGTTGCGGATCGTTGCTCTTCAAGAACTGTTCGGCCCGTTCTTTCGCCTTCTGTGCGCGCGCCACGTCGATCTCATCTGGACGCTCGGCGGTCTCGGCGAGCATCGTGACTTTGTCGGGAAGAACCTCTGCAAAACCCCATGCAACGGAAAGGGTCTTGGTCACGCCCTGCACGCGGTACGCAATGACGCCCACGGCGAGCTCGGTAATCAGCGGAGCATGTCCGGGCAGGATGCCCAGATATCCACCCACAGCCGGAATCTGGACCTCTTCCACGGCTTCTCTCACCACCAGCTTTTCCGGGGTGACGATTTCGAGTTGGAAAGTGTCGGGCACAGTTCTCAGTTCGCAGTTCTCAGTTCTCAGTTCTCAGTTCTCAGCGAGCACTTAGCACCTTGGCCGTCAGCGCTTAGCCCTCAAGCCTTGCTGACATCGCAGGAACCTGCACTGGCCAAATGCTAAGTGCCAAGTGCTAATTGCTGTTCCTACGCTGCCGCCCCCTTCAACTTCTCAGCGGCTTCGAGTACTTCGTCAATCGTTCCCCTCATGTAAAAAGCCTGTTCAGGAATGTCGTCATACTTGCCCTCGACGAGGCCGCGGAAACCCTTCACCGTGTCCGCAACCTTCACGTATTTTCCCGGCGTGCCGGTAAACTGCTCGGCCACGTGGAACGGCTGCGAGAGGAATTTCTGGATCTTGCGGGCGCGGGCAACCGTGACTTTCTGGTCTTCGCTCAGTTCGTCAATGCCAAGGATGGCGATGATGTCCTGCAAGTCCTTGTATGTTTGCAGCGTCTTCTTCACCATCTGCGCCACGTCGTAATGTTCCTGGCCCACAATGCGCGGATCGAGAATGCGCGAGGTCGAAGCCAGCGGATCGACGGCGGGATAAATTCCGATCTCCGTGAGCGCGCGAGAGAGCACAGTGGTCGCATCCAGGTGCGCGAACGTAGTCGCCGGCGCCGGATCGGTCAGGTCGTCGGCCGGAACATAAATCGCCTGCACCGAGGTGA
>ORMF011831958.1_pt1 | contig 41828 bp, 30 predicted proteins | sample 1779871 | NCBI WGS metagenome assembly ORMF01 (sample SAMEA104232316, study PRJEB22302) | groundwater metagenome | biome: forest; feature: aquifer; material: groundwater | place: USA | collected 2011-08-07 | depth 5.4 m
CCGACCGGGGTTAGTTCCTTACTCAATCTACCCATCTCTTCTGCCGTTAGTCCCGCCAGTGCCGAGTGCGAAGCAAAGGACATACTAAGTGCAATGCTGATCAGACTCATGCTTCTTGCAATGCTAATCATAATTTCCACCTCCTAATATTTTGTCGTTGGTTAGAACGCAACGCTTAAGCTAACCCCAAGATTGTCCCGATCGTGGGTTGGATCCCATTTTGTAGGGTTCGGAAATGCTGTGTAGGCCACATCCACCGTTGTACGATACTGTCCGAATCGGCGCGAAAAAGCCGCTCCGAGACCGAGCATCTTTCGACCTTGAAGAAACGTATTGTCACCGGAGAAACCAGTCACATCATGAGCCCATGCAACTCGAGGGTTGAAATCCCATCCACTGAGAGCATTAAGGTATGAGAGTTGAGCTACTAAGCGGTAACCCCAAGCGAATTTAGTCGCGTAAGCGTCAAACTCGCACATTGTCGGATCTGCGCCTCCAGCAGTAAGAGCCCCCTTACATGCCGCCAAACTTGACAGAGGTCCAGCCGTATAGCTCGCCACCGGCGAACCGAGGTATGTAGCGGCACCTCCGTATCGAACCCCGGTTTTAGGATCAGGGATACCACGCCACCACTGGAAACCCGCTTCACCCGCAACAATTAGTCCATCAGCACCCAAGACTTGGTTAAATACTTGAGACGCACCTAACTGGAACTGAGTCTTGTCCAGCTGATCATAGCCGCGCATATAGTCACCGTAAGTTCGATGACCCACTAAAGGACCTTGTGTGCCGCGACTACTGGCAAACTGACCGAGATCTGTCGGATTCACACCGACCGGAACATCCATGTGGTGAGTCAATTCTGCAGTTATCGCGGCTCCGCCAACCAGCGTAGATGCGCTTAGGCCAAGAATCTTGATGCCTTCTGCAGAGTAATCGAGCCGGTAGCTCATTGGTGCCTGGGCCGGATGGACGCCTGAATAAATGGATCCCGCCCTTGATGGAATATTTGTCCATGTATTTACAGGAATCCGCTGGTTGTACCTAACAAAATAGGCACCGACATCAGTGTCGTTCAATTCCGGGACCACCTTATGGATAGGAATACCGAATTGACCTCCATTGCGGGGTTTCTTGTCAGGCTGACGATCAGCAATCGCCGTAAGCCCTGTAAACGGCCCTCTTAGTATCCTTGTATAGCCTTCGCGGTCAGAAATTCCTTGATTGAACGGAGCAGCAACAACAGCTGAACAAATGGGATCGCTGATCGAATAGAACGTTCCGCATCCATCGAGCTGAGTCGGCTCCCACTTGAGTTGATAGAACGCCTCAAGACTGACCCCCTGCCCAAAACCAAGGTTTGCAGAAATCAACGGAAATGGAATTAGTGTTTCCTTAACCGTCGCTCCTGGGCGCCTCGCTGCAGCGACGTCGATCGGGTTGAAGGAATTGATTCCCGAGATAAACTGACTCTCTCCCCAATTCAAAACTTGGTTGCCGAGGCGAACGCTAAGGTTCTTGTTGTCCCCGAGATTCCAGTCCTTATATACAAATGCGTCGAGCAATGCGACACCTTGAAATTTGGATAGCGAATTGAACCCAGCCTCGCTAAGTTTCGCGCCCGGTTCATGTCCATTTCCAAAGTTCCCTTGCGGAACACCCTTATCATTAAGAGTAAAGTCGTACCAAGCTTTTCCGCGGAGAAATACACCCCAGTCCTTATCCTTGATTTCGATTTCGCCCATTACCTTTAATGGACTTGAAACCGACTCTCCGCGTTTGAAGTTCAAATTTCCGTCATCCACGGTTCCGGTTGCTGCTCGTCCAGGTACGTTGCCGGCAGCATTATTTCTACCATTGGTAATGCCGTACAAAAATGGATCGGGCTTTGCGGCACGTACAGTAGTGCCCATGCTAGCGTTGATCGACCAACTGCCTTTGAGGCCGTTATCCATCTCAAATTCACCAGCACAGACGACCGTTGGAATCGCGGCAACTACTGCGACAGCAAGTCGGCTGATCGCAACCTGATGAAATATCCCTGCGCCAGCCGGCTGACCCAGCGCTCTACTTGTGTTACGTCCCCCACTGTTCCTCTTCATCTGCCAATCCTCCTAATTTAATTTATTCGGCGAGAAGTACTGTGCATGCTCTCACTATCGATCTGCTATGAAATCCACTTCAGACTAATCCATACCCATGTAGAGCCTAAGCCAACAACGCACCAATTAGAACACCAGTTGTTCGTTTGTGTCAAGTTGACATCTCGGTCTATTGCGTCAATAGTTTTGTGAAATGTTGATTCTCCAGCAATTAGCTCCATCCCCACCCTACCCGCCTCAGTCACAGATATAAGCGATATCTACTTTTACGATTTGTCCCCAAACAGCCTGCCCGGATTCATCATGTTAATGACGAGTATTTATGCTTCCCACATGGCATACGTCGAGCGCGTTGAGAGTTACCCAGAGTGACTGTCCTTCATGCTCGATCATTGAGCAGAGTGAGAAGGAGATGATCAATATGTAGAATCTGCGAATGTTTCGACGCATGATCTACAGCGACGTCTTATCGCTGAGTGAGCTTGAGAGGTGTACAACCGATGACGCGCAGGACGCTGCGGTGTTGGTTGGAGGTAGCGAATAGTACAGAGTAGAAGTATCGACGGCAGCCCACCGCGGATACCAAGATTGCATCCATCGCGCAGCGCCTGAAATAAGCCCTGGTAATCGACGCGTGCCATCCGCGCAAGACTTCACACTGCAGTGAAGCTGCTTCAACAACTTCCGGCGGAAGGCTATTACGGAGACTACAGCAAGGTGAATGAATATGTTCGGCGTTAGCAAGAGAACGGAGCCTGCGATTTTCTCACTCCATACCCGCTGAGATCTTTTCAGCAATCATCACTGTAGGAATGTGAGTATTTGCGCTAGGAACATTCGGCATCAAGGAAGCGTCGGCGACGCGGAGTCCCGCCACTCCGAGCACCTGACCAGTAGCGTCGGTCACTGCGAGAGGATCGCGGGCAGTTCCCATACGACAGGTACCACATACGTGCGCAGTACCTGTAACACTCGCCCTCACAAATAACTCCAATTCTTTGTCGGCACCTACCAACTCTGAAAGCAGCCGCATCTTAGTGACATGGCCAAGCACAGAACGACCAAACTTGGGTGCCAGGTCAATACACGCTGAGGCGAATGACGCCAAAATAGCGTTGGCACGGGTCAAGTCATTGAATCGCATTAGGCCACTAGGATTAGACACTGCGAATGGACTGCTGGCAATCGCGCTGACCTCTTTCGCTTCATACAATCGCACTGCTAAACGAAATCCATCCATAAGGCGAACCAAGTCACGGTCATCGCCAAGAAGGTTGAATTCAATCCGTGGGGAAGCCCAAGGATTGACTTTGTTAAGCTGAATCTGACCGCGTGAGACGGGACTCAATAGGACTGGGGCCAATGAGGCTATTTGCCGACCAAGCGCATGCCAAGCAACGCTACTGCGTATGTACATCCCCATGTCGCTCCCAAAGCAATTGGCCAATCCGGATGACCAACGCAAATAAGTTGATGCTATCGGCCGCCAACCTGGCTTCTCGCGACCGTTTCGTTTAAGGAATGAAAGTGCATAGAGTACGGCGTGGTTTTGGAGGTTTTGTCCAACTCCTGGTAGGTCACAAACAACGGGGATACCCGCAGCCTGGATTTGTGAAGCTGGTCCTATTCCCGATCGCATCAGAAGCACAGGAGTGTGAAGCGCCCCAGCAGTCACCACAGTTTCTTTCGCCCGGAATGTCACTTCACTATTGTCGCTACGCCTAGCAATTACCCCCGTTACGCAACCGCTCTCAATCAGTAGCCGGGTTACGGTTGTGTCGGTTAATACTTGAAGGTTAGGACGAGAGCGCACCTGTCTATTGAGGTAACAGAGACCGCTTGAACCACGGCTATTCTCAAAACGACTGTTTGGTATAGCACCATGTCCGTCACGGAAATCAGCATTCATGTCTTCAATATGCAGCATGCCGTCTTGTCTCGAGGCACAATAAACTGCGTTAGCAAATGGAGACCATTCTGATCGAGGCTCGCGCCTGATAGGAATCGGACCATCGCTGCCGTGAAGCGGGCCTTGAAAATCGCAATCAGTTTCAAGACGTCGGAAAAAAGGAAGAACATCATCCCATCCCCATCCGATTGCGCCTGAGTAAAGCCATCTTTCATAATCCGCTGGTGTTCCCCTTAGCGCCCACATTCCCATAATTGTCGAGCTACCACCGAGTACACGCCCCTGTTGCAGTGGCGAAGCTTGCGAAGTCTCAGCGTTTCGCCAGTGAACCCGAACATCTGGCCACATATAGTCCTGATTAAATGCAGCCAAAGGAAAAACGTTCCGTATATCTTCGGGCTCCTGGCCTGGCGGCAAGTCACGACCGGCTTCCAATAGCAAGACATGATTGGTCGATCGTTCCGAAAGTCGGTTTGCTAGGACTGAGCCTGCCGCTCCGGAGCCTATAATCAAATAGTCGTATGCAATCATGCTAGTGATACATCTCCTAGTCTACTGATATAGCGATCCGCAACCAATAAAGGGGACCCGTGAAAATGAATCTGAGCGAGCCCGAGCAATAGGCATTGAGAATGTCTTTAGTCGAAGCGACAACACCGATGGCCATCAAACCCGCCGCGCTTGAGCGATCCCTTGCCGCCTTTGGACAAACATTCCTCCCATACCGACTGGAGCGGCGAGCAATACCCAACTGCCGGAATTCGGATTTCCATATGCCGTGTGTAAGTAACTTGACACTACGCATAGAAATATGCGCGCCATAGTCGAAGAGCGCCAGTAACCAAGATCGTCGATGTCGTGCACTGCATGTGATTGCGACAAACAATGCAAACTTCACACCCACTTAGCCATGCCGATAACGCAGGAGCGAACTGGTGGCTCTGGCCAGCTGCGGCGCAACGCGCAGTGTTGTTGACGGAGTGTCTCTTAAATGGAAATGATAGGGCCGAGTCGATAAACGTCGCATCCACAATAAGGAAACCGTTGTACAAGCCGAGGACCAGTCTTATTGAAATTGACCTGCAATAGCAGCGTATACATGCATGGTGTCTTCAATAGCGCGGCGCTGGCCTAAGTTTTGGGCAATGTGATAACGGCTAAACAGCTTCCGAGATCGGAGTGGAAATTTTTGTCCAATCAAAAAATGTACCTCTGTACCCGGTCATTCAAATACTTTTTGTCGAGATTTTTGCTCACAACCAAAGCTAACGAACGCAAAGAGCGCACAAGCGGAAACTATTGCTGGTATTGCACTGAACTGAAACATCTGCGAGGGCCCGATCCCGGTGGTCAAAACCAAGCCTCCCACAAGAGGTCCAACCAATGAGCCTGATCTCGCAGCCGTCTGAAGCCACCCACCACCCGTACCACGAATAGCGGTTGGATAGAACGTGGTTGCGTAACCTGAAATGGTCAATTGGGCTCCAATAATAAAAAACCCAGCTAGCGATATGCTCAATAACGTTGCTCCATATTCTCCGCCAACCATTCCTATTGATGCGACCGCACCTGCACCGAGTGCGTAGGCAATACTGGCTGTAAGGGGCGCGTGACGCTTATTGTTCATCAAAAAGGAGAAGACGAGGCTGCCCGCTATGCCGGCGAAATTGAGAGCTACGGTTCCCATCACTGCGTTTTGGGTTGAAAACCCCTTCTGACTAAGCAGCGATGGAATCCAATTGATCAAACCATAGGTCACAACCAGACTGCTAAAACTTGTCGTCCAGAGAAGTAGCGTTCCCGATGCTAGGCCTCTCGAAAACAAAGCTTTAACTCCTGTCCGATTGGACTCCGGTTCTCCGAGATTGAATTTGTTCTTTGGGTGAAACTTTTTATCGGGAGAAATTTTCGCCAATAGTTTGGCGACTTCCGCCCGCTTACCTTTGAGCGCAAGAAATCGAATTGACTCGGGAAGACCCCATGCAATGAGAGGTAGCAGGAGGAGTGGCAAAATTCCACCAATGTAGAAAATTGTTTGCCATCCATACTGGTCGATGAGGCCACCCGTAGATAATCCACCAACAACGGCACCAAGTGGGAAACCACACATCGTCATTGTTATCATTGTCTGACGCTTTCTGTCAGGCGAAAATTCAGATGCGAGTGCTAAGAAAATAGGCACCGCCCCCCCGAGTCCTAGTCCAGCAAGAAAACGTAGGATCAGTAGGTTTTGGACAGAGTCTGCACGTGTGCACAGTAATGTAAGCGTGGAGAACTCAAGAATTGACGCCAGTATCATTATCTTTCGGCCAAATCTATCCCCGAGCGTTCCGAATAGTGGCGCACCAAATACAGTACCAAGTAGCCCCGCCGAGAAGATCGCACCGAAGGCGGATGGTGAAATCTTCCACTCTGCACTGATTGCGGGAGCGACAAATGCAATCGCCTGGGTATCAAAGCCGTCCAACATCGCGATCAAAAACAAAATTGCGATGATTCGCCATTGAAGCCTACCGATAGGTGCTTCGTTAATTATTTGAGAAACATCGACGCTGTTTGTCGTTCGCACAATAATTGTTCTCCGCTAATTTTATTTCTAGAGCGTGTATCTACGCTTAGTCGGCTGATCAATGCCGTCGTTGCTGCCGAGCAGACGTCTTGAAAAGTGGTTGCTAATTATCAGTATGTAATTGTTCTCAGATTATTGAGTTACTTGTACAAAGGCTGCATTCCGATTGAATCATTCGTAATCAATGGTACGACTGAGGTAGCGCGCCTCCAATCATTGAAAAGTTACTCCAAAGTTACGTGAAATGTACTTATATGTCAACTTGACACTCTATAACAACTACAAATTCCCTAGGAAACAAGCCCATCAGAATGGGAATGCCTTCATCCGAACGTGATCAGAGTCTTGGCAATGTAGAGTTGAGGAGGCGCCACTTTGCTGTAACTATGTGCAAGGTCTGATGATGACCCCGACCGATGCCGTAGATTGTGCCGACGTAAAAGGTGACCTGCATCTGCGCAAAAATGAACTTTGCTCTTACGTCACGTTCCAGAAGAAATCGTATTTCTAGAACTCGAAACACAGCAATGGGGCCACAATCAGGAGAATTGCAGCTTGGCTGGCTTCAGAGAAATAGCGCACTAACCTGAAACCTTCTGCGTCAATTCACTGTCGGTCACCCGCTGCTCCGGAAATGATCAGATCGATGGCCTCAGCACCCGGCTGAGAGCTGGATCAGTGCCTCCCGAATACATGAAAATCCATCCGAATCGTCTCGAGCCGTTTCTTCAAAGTCGAATCTGATGACCCTCAAGCCCGTTCACTCTTCTCCCACTAACTCGACTGTTTGGCACCCCGGCAACCAGAAATTGTAGTAAGGACTTTGATCGCCTCCAAGGGTAAGGGCCGACCCGTCCAGTACCCCTGAATCAACGGGCAACCCAAAGCTTTTAATGCCTCAAACTGCGCTTCTGTCTCTATCCCCTCAGCAACAACCTGCAAACCCAAGCCGCGCGCCAGAATTAAAATGGAACCCACAATCACCTGCACTTGAGTATCGTTACCCAATTCCACCACAAACGATCGATCGATCTTCAGTGTGCTGAAGGGAAACTTCCAGAGGTAGTTCAACGACGAATATCCTGTTCCGAAATCATCCGCTGCGATCCTCACACCTAGTTGGCATAGGTCGCGCAGAATCTCTGCTCCTGCTGCTGCGTTCTCGATCAATACGGACTCGGTGATTTCCAGGTCAAGACGATCCGGCGCCAGCCCGGATCCGACAATGGCGGCTTTAACGTCCGCCACAAAGTTCGGATGCATTAACTGCCGCGCCGATATATTCACGGCAAGACGAAGTGGAGTTGTACCCCCGGAATGCAACTCCGCGACTTCGCAGCAGGCGGTCTCAAGCACCCAACGGCCAACGGGAATGATCAGCCCATTGCGCTCCAGTTGGGGAATAAAGCGCCCGGGGGAAATGGATCCAAGGGTAGGTGACTCCCAGCGGACTAAGGCTTCGAGACCGACAATAATCCCATCGGAAGAGCAAACGACAGGCTGGAAGACTAGGAACAGTTCTTTCCTCTCAAGTGCCCCATGCAGAGCGGACTCAATCTGCAGATCCTCGCGCAAGTTGTCGCGCATTGATGTCTGATAGAAGCGGAACACATTTCGCCCGGCTTCTTTGGCTCGATGCAGAGCCAAATCCGCATGGCGGATCAAATCCTCTGAATCCTTGGCATCCTCGGGATACCGAGCAATTCCGATACTAGCGCTCAAGAATACTTCCTGCCCCCCCAACTCCAAGGCTTGGCCTAGAAGATCCAGCATTTTTTGTGCGACAGTGTGTACTTGGTTTGAATCGCCGCATTCCTTGACTAGTAAAGTGAATTCATCACCGCTCCAGCGTGCTACGCTGCAAGTGGCAGGACAGAAGGAATCAAGTCGACTTGCAATCATGCGCAGGGCTTGGTCGCCGGCACGGTGCCCAAGTGTGTCGTTGATCTTCTTTAGATTATTGATATCGAGCAGTAGCACCAGACCATCGCTATTACGGCTATCTTGTTCGATGTAGTCATTGAGTTGTTTCAAAAACAACTTTCGATTGGGCAAACCCGTCAGGGTATCGTAGTTGGCGAGCCAATGAAGCTGTCGTTCTGATGCAATGCGAGTATTGACATTTCGCCCAGTAGAGACGTAGTGCGTAACGCGGCCGGCCCGATCAGTTATCGGGCTGATAGTCTTCTCTTCATGGAACAATTGGCCATTCTTGTTGCGGTTGATGAATACTCCGCGAAAACTGCGCCCCTGTTTGAGCATGCTCCAAACACTGGTATAGAAACCGTGGTCATGTTCGCCTGACTTTAGAATGGACGGCCGCTGCCCAATCGCGTCCTCCGCGGAATAACCAGTAATCTTCTCGAAGGCCGCATTCACATATGTGATTGCTCCGTCGAAATTGGCAATTATTACCGCATCGCTAGACTGAGCCAGTGCTTGATGATAAAGACGCAACTCCTCAACGCCCTGCTCGCTCACGCTACTGAATTCAATGGATGATGCTACGGATGGTTGCCTACGGAACATCCTTAGAAATCCGGCTAGTGGTGACATAGTTGGCCTTCCGGTCCGTCCAATACGCCACATCCATTTTCGGTGTTTAACAACCAAGTTATGTCGTCTGCTGCCGTAGGATGACGAAATGGAAATATTTGGGCTTGACTGAATCTCCAGGGCTCAAGCATCACTGCCTATGCTGCAATTTTCGCTTCGTCAACTGCGATTCGAAGTCCTCAATGATCCTTGTCACCGTTAATATTATGAATATCAATCACGTCATCGCCCTTCATATACGCTTGAAGTTGTTTATAGGCTCCTTCTACATTGAACTTCAGCCTTGATGCGATAACTGAATTGATTGCCTTATCTGGCGAACCAGGGGGAAACATTCCCGCGAATGACTTTCTTAAGTGATCGGGCAACTGAACAGACTCCATGGTTTCTTCAATTGATTTACCATTAAAGATTGCCTCTTTAACCTTATCGACAATAAATTCAACATACTCTCTAAAGCCAGTCAGCATTGCTTTTGGCATCGGCATAGCGTGACCATTTGTGAACATCTTGAAGTTGCGTTCTTCAATCTTCTTTGTGTCACTGAGCAACTGCAATATTGGGGTAGCACGAAAATCCATAAAGGCGAAGCCATTTGGAACCACGCTATCAACAGCAATCACCAAACCGGACTCAACAACGGTAATTAGAACCACATCACCAACTGAGTGACTGTAGGATTTTGGGGACTCCAATTCGATTGTCTTTCCACCTAGTGACAAAGTAAGGTGTTCAGAGAAAGTTACATCTGGTAGCGGATCAAGTCGAACAACCCGGTTTGCCCTTTTTGCTGCCGCAACTTCTAGTTGCCGTCGCCGCTCAATCTCAACTTTCGCTTTCTCGTGACTGATGATGATCGCTTCATCTGCGAATACGCTTGCGCCTGTGCTATGGTCAGGGTGTGCGTGAGTCAATACAACATAACGTACAGGTACTTTAAAACGACGAAGTTTTTCTTTTAGCTCTAGAGATGACTCCATAGAAGTTGGGTCAAATACGATAATTCCTTTTGGGGTCACAATAAAAACCGGTGACCATATTGAGAAAGAATATGTATAGACCCCGTCACCAAACTCAGTGATCTTGTCACCGGTTCCTGGGCTCTTCAAGTTGCATGGAGTCTCACCAGCAACATTAGTGCACCGCTCCATATCACTATAGTAGTCAGCCAATTGCCGGATCTCGTCATCCTCGAGAACATGAGTAACGGCGTTCATCAGCTCGTTCTCTCGAGTTCGATTGTTGTAGTTCACGATTTGGTTGTAAATGTAGTCGCTTTTCTGGCCCGCAATATTTGGCCAATTATTCCGCACGCTTATTCCATTAGCGCCATGGCACACGACACACAAGCTGCCTGCGACAAAGGCAGCATGTTGCGTGTTTGACGATTTTTCGTTCTTGCCGCTCGCAGGTAACTGGGAGCTAAAATACTCGGATAGCATCTTTATTTCGACGTCACTCAACGCCTTTGCTATTGGAGACATCAGATTGTCAGTTCGTTTGCCATCTCGGAATTTCTTCAGTTCTTCTAATAGGAATTCCGGTTTCTGACCGGCAATATTTGGCCACTCATTATTGACACTAATACCTGTGTCCCCATGGCAAGTCCTGCATTGATGTTTCGTAAGCACATTCTCGATCAGGGTCGAATCAATACTGGCATGTGCACTAACACTAAATACAGTTAGCGAAAGTAGCAAACTTATCAAGTTAGAGGACAATAAATTCATATGCATTTTCCAATCGTGCAATTCGGCTAATGGAAATCATCGGTTTCACGCTGTTTCAATTTCTGATATCAGCTCAGGCAATCTGCGTAATTGCTTTGCGAAATGGCAAAACTCAAATCACAGCCCAAGGAGCCAGAACACGCAAATGAAGAAACCTCAATGACATAGCTGCGCTTGGTAGCGATCTACTCACTTTGATGTCATCGCCAACCTCAGTAGTACCCTGCGAATCGGAGGCGATAAATTAGATTTGGCTTCCGCTTTCGCTTTCGCGAACGTTAATGAAATGCTTCCCAATCAGAACGATTCAGGTTAGCTTTTGTTTCACACCGTATAGCAATAACCTTAACACCAGTTGTTTACGTTCGTCAAGTTGACATAGTGGTCTATTTCAATAAAGCCGTCAGCGTGCATTCGCTCCAATACCACACGCCCGCTTTTCCCTAGCAATCTAAATACATGCTCTCCACATCATGTATGCCGCAAGCGCATACAACATAATGGAGAACAACATTTTCAGGGTCCTATGCTGCACACGGTGTGCCGCTCTGGCTCCAAGCGGAGCTGTCAGCACACTCGCAGCCGATACCGCAACTAGCCCTGGCATATATACAAAGCCGAGAGACCCAAGTGGCAATCCAGGGAACCCCTGGCCCTGGAAAACGTTAGACAGTGTTCCCGCAATTGCTATCGGTAGACCCAACGCTGCACTTGTGGCGACCGCGTTATTAATTTTCACATTACACGATGTCATAAATGGTACCGACAAAAACCCTCCCCCAGCACCAATTAGGCCGCTAAGGATTCCAATGACACCGCCGACACTAAGCATCGCAATAGATCCAGGCAGCTCGCGCGTGGCCGTTGGTTTTTTGCCAACAAGCATTTCCGTCGCCACAATAGTCGCGAAGAGTGAAAAGAAAAGCGCCAAGCTCGAGTCACTCAACTGTTGGCCGATCCATGGACCAATCCACGATCCCAACAAGATTCCAGGCGCCATTATTTTAACGATAGGCCATTTGACGGCTCCGTGTCGATGATGCGCCCAGATTGATGACATCGACGTAAACATGATCGTCGCTAGTGAGGTAGCAATTGCCACATGTACTATTAGGTCTTTTGGGAAATCTGTGGAAGCTAATATCATTGCCATAAAAGGAACAATTAGCATTCCACCGCCTACACCCATCAACCCGGCGATGAACCCTACGCCGCCTCCGAGCGCAAGTAACCATAAGACGGATGCTAATTCCACTGTAATTTTCCTTTGCTCTTCCCATGACTATTGCCATGTTCAAATGTCGAAGCAATCAGTCGACTTGTAATAGTTGGTCTATCAAAGAATTGACATCTACCTGTCTGGTTCAAGTCTTCACCTTACGCAAAGAATTGGCTGCTGCTTTAACCTGAACACCGTAGCACCCAAGCAGCGCGATTCAACGTAAGAAAATGGAGGCGCCTTGACAATCCGCCATATAGATTAGATGACGCCCGACTACGGCGAAGCTGTTCATATCCGTAAGGATGTCCTCGCAATGGATAATTTCGCCGTGCCTCATTGAAATGGATCTAGCTTCACGGCTGAGTTGACGGATAGCGCTAGCATTAGAAATCAATGAATTTGTGCCTAGGGCGGATAGAGGATTTGGCCAATATTGGGTTACGCGTCGTGCGCCTCATTACCAGACTCTTCGCCCAAATGCATTTTGAAAAATGCAACTGCAGGGCTGGCCACTCGGTCAAAGCCAAAGACATAGTCCGGGACCATGTCAGTGTAGTGATTCATCCCTGGAACAATTTCAACCGCAGCGTTCCTGTTTCCAAAGCGCTTAAGCTCCTGGATCATCCAAATGGATTGCTCAGGCGGAACATGCATGTCGAATGCGCCGTGAATGGATAGCACTGGTTGACGTATCCGAGCCGCGTGGCTGATGGGCTGAACCTCTTCATAGAATGGCCTATTTGTATCTGGCTCCCCGCCAAGCCATTTCACAAGCACAGCATAACGCCCTGGCGCGTAGCTGATCACAGCTCGCACGTGCTGTAGAAGATCTGTCGGCGACCCGAAGGTAACGACCGCACGCAGACGATCTTCATCAGCGGCGGCACGCAGCGCACTCATTCCCCCACGTGACATGCCGAATATCCCAATGCATTCTGATCTAACTTCCGGCTGATTCTCAAGCCACGTAATGGCGGCCGCAATATCCTTCGGGTCGTCAATTGGAGAACCGCTACGCCACGTTATGGTGAGTACAACAAACCCGGCCTTTGCTAGCCTGATAGCCAACCACTCTATGCTTTTAATGATCCCGTTCTGGATGCCGCCTGGTCCAACCACAATCGCCGGTTTTGGGAACGCACCTTCACTGGAGCTATACAGCATGGCTGGCAAGTTAACCGTACCAACATTTAGAACAACGCCTTCCATCGTGACGCCTTCAATTGTGTCCATTGTTCGTCTCCTTTGACTTAGTTTTAAACATGACGTGCTAAAGGGTGCCTCATATACCGTCGGCCTATTTTTTGGATACACGGCTTGGTAGCTAATGACGTGGCGTTATATCTTTCGTCATGTCTAACTGTTGGCTTTGACTAGGATTGCATCGGATATTTTTTCCGCAATCATAGTTATCGGAATATTGGTATTGGCCGATACGATGGTAGGCATAACAGATCCATCGACGACTCGCAAACCCCGAATACCATGAACGCGGCATTCAGAATCAACTACCGCAGAGAGATCGTTGGCAGGTCCCATCCTGCAGGTCCCGACGACATGTCCAGCCGGAACGGCTCGATCGATGATGAACTGTCTCAACGCGTTTGGATCAGCTACTAAGCTCTTTGGACTGATACCCACACGCTCCAACATAGAGCGACGGAGAGTGGATGGTCCATCGAGCAATAGTCCTGCCAGAAATCCTCGCAAGCTATTCGCGAGGGTTGGCCTATTAAGACGCTGAATTAGCGGGCCGGCAGTCGGAATGAACACATCCGTTATTGTCTGCATTACCCTGGAATCCTGCAGAAGTTGCCATGCAAATAGGAACCCGTCGGATAACCTTACTAGGTCTCGTTCATCTGCCAAAAGGTTAAATTGGACACGGGGGTCAGCATTCGCATCAGATGATCTTAGTGATACCACTCCACGCGAATGTGGCTTATAAACAGATACACCAAGGCCTCCCATTTGTCTGCCCACTGCATGCCAAGATGCTTTATTCATCACAACCAGAAACATGTCCCCTCTAGAACATGTGCGGACATTAGAAGAGTAGCGAAGGCAATTATGGAAGGCTGGACGAATGGCACGTCGCTGACGAGCATGCCTTGTCAGATGTACAGCAATGGTCGCTAGAGGGTGGTTTTGGAGATTCTTTCCTACACCGGGAAGTTCTGCAATTTGAGGGACACCCGACTCCTCCAAGTTCGCTCGTGGCCCGATTCCAGAGCGTAACAGTATGGCTGGTGAGTAAATGGCCCCCGCTGAAACGATAGTTTCATGCCCGTTTACTGCGTAACGACCGTCAGGACCCCTAATACTGACGCCGGTAACCAACGTTCCTGTGGTTACTAGCTTTTCTACACAACTGTCTGTCAGTATCGTTAGATTCTCGCGATCCCTAACTGACGGTCCGAGATAGGCCATTGATGCGGATACTCTTCGGTCAGGGAGATTACTCATTGGTAGTGCGCCAATCCCGTCGCGAAAATCGACATTCATATCTTCAATATATGGGTATCCGAGACCAGCAAGTGCCTGTCCAATCGAATCGCAAAAAGGTGGCCAATCACCCTTGGCATGTCGCCGAATCGGCAATGGACCGTCTGTTCCATGCATATCGGAAGCGATCCCCAAGTCCTGCTCTAACCTCTTGAAATACGGCAGGACGTCGTCCCATCCCCAATTAGGTAAACCTAATTGCGACCATTCAGAGTAATCGGACGGTAAGCCGCGTAATGCAACCATCCCCATTATCGTTGAACCGCCGCCCATGACGCGGGCTTGCTCAAACCGTCTAGAAGGGGGGCTCGCGGTGTCCGATAAGTTGACTTCAGCGGTCAAGTTCGGCCACATGAGCGACGGTTCGCCATACGAGCGTGGATACGAGTCAAGGACAATTGCAGGCTCATGCCCAGGCTTGATATCAGGTCCCGCCTCAATAAGTAAGACGCGGTGGCGTGAATTCCCGGACAATCGATTGGCGAGCACACACCCTGCGGGGCCTGCTCCGACAATAATAAAGTCAAACGTGGGGAACCGATTGCCAAGGTTTTGCCAACATTGATCAGTAGCCATAGCTCACTCCCCGCGTAGCGAAACCCACCATTTGCATGAACATGCTCTAACTAACCCACCGCGCGTCGTCGCCTGCAAGGAATGTCACGATGTCCGCAATGATCTTTGTTTGGCGCAAACGTCCCAATGGCGTGAGGCTACCTCTGACAAAATCGCCTTCGCCATGCACCGCCTCAATCAGCGTTTCCGCAAACGCCTCGGATTCAAAACGCCTCACGAGGTCTTCATGACGCAGCTACACTCGCGTCATAACGCTGTTGCACTTCAGACTTGAATCCGCGGACTATCCGAACTGCGATCGAACGAGGTTGGTCCATCCAATGGGCAAGCGAACCTGGGCGCTGGGTGCATCTGTCATATTCAAAGTCGGGCGCCCTGTAGAGGGGCACGCGAACCGAACAGGGGATGAATATCGCGCGCGCCGAAATGTATGTGCAGAGTGTGCTGAACAAAGAAAACACCTTTACATTAGAATTTCTCAGGCTAGTCCAGTAGCGAATCCAGTGATCTATTCAGCCGATCAACATTTGTACAAAGAAACACCTCTCGTAAAACAGGCTGATCTAGCGCCTGGTAATTAGAGTATTATTGTTCGTGTTTGTCAAGTTGACATTTTTGTCGTTTTCACTTTTCTGATTACTGCATCTCAGGGTTCGGAACATTTTCATAACGTGAGTGTGGCACGTAGGCTATTCCTCAAGAAGACTCTCCTATTGCCCGCCCTGGCGATAGCCTCCGGCACGTCCCGAGCTAAATCAACGTCAAAACCTATCGTTGTGATCGGCGCGGGGCTCGCGGGTCTTGTTGCCGCCCGCCTACTCCAACAGTCTCAGCGTCGGACGATCGTACTTGAGGCACAACACGTTCCTGGTGGGAGAGTTAGAACCATCCGCGGCGCCTTCGATGACGGCCTCTACGCAGAAGCTGGTGCCGCGCGAATTGCTAACGTTCATGAGCGCGTTATTCGGTATGTCGGTGAACTTGGTCTCTCGCTAACGCGTTTTCAGCCTGCCGATGCACCGTCCCTTCTCTATGCACAGGGACAGATGGTCAATAGCAGGGGAGATATCGATGCTCTAAACATTGCCCTGAGTCAGGCGGAACGGGGCCTAGGACGACGCGAGTTGTTGCACCGATACCTTGGAACTCTTCCAAAGGAAATCACAAACCCTCGCTTTGATCCTGTTGCCTATTCTCGGTGGCGTCGTTACGACCAATTGAGTTGGCAAACTTTCCTACGAGTTCGTGGCGCTTCCCCGGGTGCAATTCGACTGATTACACTCGGCGCGTCTGCCGAGCACCTATCAGCCTTATATGTTCTACGACAAGTCGCACTACATAGCGAAGCGAAGCAGTATTACAAGATTCGCGGTGGGATGGACCAACTTCCTTGTGCGTTAGCGTCGTCGCTCGGTAACGCCGTACGTTACAACGCAATCGTCACCGGCCTACAGCAGTATCAGGACGGCGTTCAGGTCGACTTTGTCGAACACGGAAGGCACATTCATATCGACGCCGATCGAGTGGTTATCGCCGTTCCGTTTTCAACGCTGCGAAACATTGAAATCCGCTCGCCATTGTCCGAATTAAAGAAGCACATTATTGAGAATCTTGCCTACTATCCTGCTACGCGGTATCTACTGCAGTTGTCATCGCATCAAGGATATCCACTCGGCCATGGAGGTGTGGTAAGAACTGACCATCCGGCAGAAGTATGGAACAGTACTTGGGATCAGCAAAGCCTCAGAGATATCATGTCCATCACTACTGTAGATGACGGTCGCCAATCACAATCGACAAGGACCGAAAACGATCGCCTCGACCTCGAATTTGGCTTCAATATTTTGTCTTCCCTATTTCCGCATGCCGGAGTTCAATTGGAACGTTGTCGGTCTTTCCGATGGGCAGAAGAACCTTGGTCCCAAGGTGCATTCGCAATATTCAGACCTGGACAAATGGTTCCGTTTCTATCCTATATTCGACAACAGGAAGGACGACTTCATTTCGCAGGAGAGCATACTTCGCAGTGGGGAGGATGGATGGAGGGAGCAATTCAATCTGGAGAGCGCGCAGCAAACGAAATAATGCATTTGAGTCGCAATTAAGGAATTGGAGGGGCATAGAGAAGACCTCCAGTTCCCCATAGATTGTTGAGTCCTCTTCCAAGACGAACAGGACTCGCAATTCCTACATTACGTGCAAATATCTCACCGTAGTTTCCAACATTTCTTATTACATGATAGGCCCAATTCGGTTCCAAGCCTAGTCTTTCCGCTTCAGGCATGTACAAGAAGCTCTTCACGTGTGAGTTGCCATTTTTCAGCATAACATCAACACTGCTGGACGATATTTCCAACTCCTCCGCAGCAATCGTTGCGTAGATCGTCCATCGAACAACATCAAGGAATTGTTCGTCGCCGCTGCGCACGATTGGTGCAAGCGGCTCTTTGGAAATTATTTCCGGGAGAACTTTATGCTGCTTGACATTCTGACGCTTGGAAAGAAGCACAGACGCAAGCTGTGAAATATCAGAACTGTATGAGTTACATCGCCCGGTAATGAAACCCGCAATGGCCTCTTCCTCATTATTCATCACCAACTCGCTTATCGCGAGACGGTTCATGCGAGTAAAGTGTCTCAAATTTGAGAGCATTTCATGTTTTGCAGCGACACAAATTGTGAAGCCGGATAGCTGCTTTGCGCTTGAAATACGACTCTTCTTCGATACAAGAAAACTCTGTCCATCATAAAAATAGATCGGACCAAACCTAAATCGACTTCCTGCCTCCCTGGCAAAAGTCCAAGTGAGACCGTGAAACACAATATCTATATCGGGAGACTCCAGGAACTGCCGAACCGTATCGATTTCAGAAAATCGAACTTTATTCTGAACTCCGAAAATTGCGGATGAAATTGCACGACATAAATCTACTTCAAGTCCAGCGTAGTTTCCATTGTGGTCAATCTGCGAAAAACCTGCAAAATTTGAACGAACACCACAAGTCAAGAACCCTCGCTCTTTGACCTTGGGAAGCCTAGCGTCGCGCTGTTCCGCTCCCACATCTGACAGCATAAGACATATCAGAAGACCCCAAACAATTCGAACCGCCTTTGCCCTTATCGATGCCGACTTCGATAAGTTCTGGATCTTCATTCTGCTATCTCGTCGCACCCTTATCCAACCGCTTGACTGTGAAGTTGACTTCCATAGGGTCACCTGGCTTCTGATTTCCATTTGGCGAAATCTTCTTAACCAGCTGGTACCCTTCCTTTTTCATGGAGACGTCAACTTGCGTCGGCTTCAGATCTAGCGCCACGTCTGTCGATCGATAACGACCACGCCAATCTGTGGTGGTCGAGAACACGCGGTTTCGCTCTGCAATCATTAAGAATATGGTCGCACCTTGAATAGACTTTCCCTCCGAATCCTTAACCGTCCCAAAGTAAAGTGTCCCATCGTGATGCTCCTCGAAAAATAGCCCTCCATTTGCAAACGAGCTTGCCGACCATGATATGAACAATCCTATTAATGCTGCAATTCGGATCAACATCCGTATGCTTCTCATTTAATTTTCCTCCATGTAAAAATAGTCGCCGCTACTACAGTAAGTATCTCCGCGCAATAAGCGCAGTCATAAGTATTGCGACTATTAAAATCGATGGCGTAAGAGACCAAAGTCGGCGTAGCCATGATTCCGATGCAAGCAGGCACGACCCTGCCACCACGACGCCTCCGATAAACGAATTTGCTATCCATCCATACCACATCATCGCTGGCCCGGAGGCTTCAGGCTGTATCCCCCAATGTATTTCCATGACCAATGGGTAATAGGCGAATAGCGCGATGTCTACTCCAACACAGATAAAATATACTGCTGTAAATGCTACCGAGAATATAGGCAGGACTCGATGCCAGCCAATAGGTCGGGTGACAGTTTCAGATGTCATGATCCTATTCCTTTGACATTGTTTATCACAAGTCCAACGAGAAAGCTAAACCAGACACTGAATCCTAAGAAAATGGTTAGCATCAATCGATTCAATTCTTGTGCTGCTCGAGGCACTTTTGCCCAGAACATCCAATACGCTGGCAGTATCCCCAGACCGATCGCGGCGAGATGCTCTTTCAGTTCGAACATACCAATCAACTGCATTCGCCCCATATCTTCCAGAGCCGGCTTGGCATCAAGGCGAAAGTCTGTGTAAACCACACCACCGAGAAGAAACGTTGCCACATATAACAACGCGATGGCGCTCGGATAATACGAAGGCCGGACCGAAGAAAAGCGCACTATGAATCCGTTTTTCTTTTTTGGCACCCAGAGGGCGCTCGCGATTTGATGGCTCACCGCTCCCATAAGGAATACTGCCATCAGGCTATGTATGACTAGCAGTACTCTCAATGTGCGCTCCTTTTACTAAAATTATTTCGACAAGGCCTATGAATACTACCCTCAACCTATTCATCTATCGTTTATATCCTCAGTGAAACAAAACCACGAATGCAATTCCTAATGTTTAGCCGGCGATAAGCAATACTCTCTTCGCCAGACAAGCAGTTACCAAGGCCATCACGATTCATTACTCACCATATCCGGCTTCGATTTTGACTTTCGAACAATTTCCTCAAGCGACAGTCCACGTGTTTCGATTCCAAAATAAAAAACGATAATCGCTTGAAACAGCATCAGCCCAATTATTGAGCTCACGACAATCGCAAGGCCACCAAGATTGAAGAGGAATAAAATTACAAAGGGTGCAATCATGGCTCCGACATGGCCTATTGCGCTTCCAAGCGAAATACCGCGCAGACGATAGTTAGTTGGAAAGAGTTCTGGAACATAACTTGCCGTCGACATAACGGCCGCCATGTAGAGATGGGCAATCAGAAGGAACCCTGTCACTGCTATCCATGTATCGGAGCTTGCTGTAGCAAAAACGGCCCCCAACGTCGCATTGGCAATTGAAAGCATGATTACGGCTTTCTTCCTTCCAATCCTGTCCGCCATCAGCACAGCAATGGCTGCTCCTACCGGGGCCCCTATCGTGATGATAGTTGATAGTCCAAGTGCGAATGTCATAGCACGTCCCTGTTCCATAAATATTAGGGGAAGCCACGCCATGAATCCAAAAACTGAAAATGACATTGTAAAATTCAACAGGCAGGCAATGAGCGTACGTCGTCTTACTGCACTGCTAAAGAGCACAAGGATTCCTTCTGTCTTGGCCGATCGTGCATCTGTGACCGCGAAGGGAGGAAGAAGTTTCTCTTTCGCTACTTCAGCTTCTATTTCTTGAAGTATCTCCTCGGCCTCGGTATACCGGCCTTGTGCTTCGAGCCAACGCGGCGACTCTGGTACGCCACGCCGCAGGAAGCAAAATGTTAGAGCTCCGACACCTGCAATCACAAACATCAATCGCCAATATCCCAGTGGCAAAAGATAGTACCCAATCACCGATGAGAAGATTATTGAAGAAATTCCAACTAGCGATGCTCCTGCGAGCCATTTGCCACGCGAACTTGGCGGAACCAGTTCAGCGAGTCCTCCATAACAAGTTCCAATTTCTGCGCCCAAGCCAATACCTGCGATAAACCGGAGGGATAAGAGCCACGCCATAGACGGAACTGCGGCACTCGCGAGCGTTGCAATCCCAACAATGGCAAGATTTATTTGATACATTCGGCGGCGTCCGAAGCGATCTCCGAGTACACCAGCACCCAGCGCCCCAACGGCAAGGCCAACAAATGTAATAGTGAAGAACTGTGCGTTGGCACCCAACGTCGCTGTTCCATCATGAAGTAGCGCAGTAGCTATTACTCCCGCCATTTGGATCGCGAACTGGTCAAAAAATAGACCACCAGCTATCAGAAAGAAGACCCTGAAGTGAAATCTACTTAGCGGAAGACGATCAAGGCGTGGGCCTGCATTTACGGACGGTGGGGCCATTACCTCGTTCGTCGTTGTTAGCATATATTTCACATGTCGTTGTTGCACACAAATGCTCCGCTCTCAAGCTATGAGGCGACCGCATCGAAGCGAATAGTTCCCGCTCCATTTAGTGGGTGGCTTGTTGCACAATCGGTCCATGCAATAGCCTACATTGAGGCCAATCGGCCTATGCCGCCTCTACTGTCGCATGTGAGGAGGCCACAATCTCCACTGCCAAGGAGCCAACCTGCTCGATCTCTGCTGTAAGGTGATCACCTGGCTGTAAATAGATGCCATGATGAGCACCAGAACCAGAGGGAGTTCCAGTCAACACGACGTCTCCCGGCTCCAATGTAATAATTTCGCTAATAATGCTTAGCTGCTCCTCTATTCGAAACAACATCTCGTTTGTCGAGGCATGTTGCCGCAACACTCCGTTGACTGACAGCTTCAGCATCAGATCATGTGGGTTTGGCACAAAAGCAGCGGGGCGCACCACTGGACCAAAAGGGCACATTGAGTCCTGACATTTCCCACGCATCATGTCAAATTTAAGGGCGGAATTTGGCTGAATCAAAAGATCACGGGCACTTAGGTCTATTCCGACGGCGTATCCGGCGACACCTGCCATGGCAACCTCAGGTGAGACATGGCTCATGCGTGTGCCAATGACGACCGCCAACTCTATTTCCCAGTCAAGGCTCTGCGTATGCAGCGGCATGATCACAGTTCTGCCAGGACCCACCATTGCAGTTGTCGGTGGTTTCAAGAAGAACTGCATTGGCTCCATCCGCTTCGGCGGCATTCCCATTTCGGCCAAGTGACCTGCATAGTTTGCCCCTACTGCTAACAGCTTGTTTGGAAAACGGATCGGAACATCCAAGACTGCGTCACCGCGAGGTATCGCTAATGATCGCGCAATCTTGCCGGAGTCGCATACCGCTGCAGCTTCTTGAAGCTGCGGAAATGCTACTGACCAGTTTTCCAAAAGCTGCTTAACGTCAGCAGATGGGACGACAATGCCATTGTCACGCAAAACATCCAGAGCCCAAAAGCAATCTCCGATCTCTAGAGCTGCAATGTAGCCACCGTTCCGACGAAGTGTTGCAAGTCCAAAGTTCATTTCGTTATTCCCTTAACAATATAGTGACCAATAATTCAAAAGCCGACTGTGTGCCCAAGTAATCTGCCGCGAAGGCGTTCTGGTTCAAATTGGCCACGTAAATGCTGCTTTATGGAGGAGGGGCGCCCGCAGAGAATCCTTCCGGGTAAAAGTGCACCGCTCCCGGATGCGGGACGTTACGAGATCCGAACCACATCGTTCCATTCGGTTCAATCGAGAGCTTAGGAACGCTCCAGTTCAGCTGTGGCAAGGGATAGTAGGTAAATGTCTTTTTGCTTTGGTCGAATGCGACAATCGACGAATTAAATTCATCTGAAATCCACAGTTTGTCTTGCGCGTCAGCCTGAACGTCATACGGCGATGAATAGCGCATTGGCATTGAGTATTCGGCCATGTTGCCGGTAGATGGATCAATCGAAAGCATCTTTCCGGCAGAAAACTCGGTAACCCAGACAATTCCCTTCGAATCGATTCCAGGACGCCGCGTTCCTGCCAATCGGCTTGGCGCCCTGTATTCCGTGAATGTCTGAGTTACAGGGTTAAACTTCGCGACCATGTTCTTTGCCCAGCCGGCACTCCAAATACTGCCATCCTTATCTATAGCCATACCGTAGACACTGAAATCAGCAGTTGGTACTGCCCATTGCCTAATCCACTTAGTCTTTGCATTCAGCTCACCAATGGCGCTTCCGTGCACAAGTCCGTACCACAAGTTATCGTCCTGATCAGTAATCACTTGAAGTTGGCTTCCAGATGTTGGAATCCTGTATTCGCGAATCCGATCTGTCTTAGCCTCAACTACACCAACCATGTTTGTCGCCACCTGCGCGAAATAGATGTTTCCTTTGCTATCCTCAGCAAGGCCATGAGGAACAGCATTCGGAGTCGGCAATGGATAGAATTTCCACCTCTTTGCAGGATTGAGTTCCTTGGGATCCAGTCGAACCATGGAGTTCGAGCTTCCTCCCGTAAACCAAACCAGCTTACTTAGTGGTGAAAACAAACCGTCGTGCAGTAATTCGGTCGGATTTCCATAGAAAAGCTTTCCATCTGCATCCCAATAGGGCTTTCTTGCAGTCGGATGAGGTGTATCGGCAGCAATGTCGTAGTGCACATAGATAGACTTGGATACAGCTTCCTCGACCACCGGGTACTCATCACGTTTCAGGCGCTTCTTCGGCGAGTTTCGCCCAAAATTCGCTGCCAGATACTTTGCTATCAGATCCTCATCTGCGGCAGATAGCTGTGTACGACCCAGCGGTGCACTTCCCGCAAAGTTGTACCCAAATCGCATGAATCGGATGGCTCCTCGCCATCCAGCTTCTGTGCGCTGAAAATGGTGAAACCAATCCTTTCCGTGACAACCCATGCAGACATTTTCGAGCATATCTCTTCCCAGTCCCGGAGGATAAAGCTCGTCGTAGTCCCCAAAGATCACCCCGAACGGCAACGGTCGCCTGGCAACCTCGATGTCCACCTTTTGCTCCCGACCAGGGCTCAATTCGATTTTTTGCAATGGCGCTGAATAGCCATCCTCGATGATGCCGACCTCGTATGGCCCGGGCAACGCCTGGGGGACTTTATAATGCCCATTATTGGTAAAGACGGTGTATCTGATTCCATAGCGTGAGTTGTGTGCCGTAACTCTGAAGGCTCGTACCTGCCCCTCTTTCGCAAATACCGTTCCACTAATACTTCCGCGCACGACAGGTTGCGAATTTGTGAACGCTTTGCGATCATCCCGCAGGACAGTCTTGCGCATCACTTCGCGCTTCTTTTGACTGAGTTTCACATTAGGTGCGGGTAAAGCCTCTGCCAAGTAGTCGCCTACTACAGGGACCTGATCGCGAGTTAGCCACGCTCCGCGACCGACCATGGAGGCCACTACCTTGTGCCAACCATCCCTCGAATAGCGGGATGTAGTAATTAGCTTTAAGTCGTGACAGTCTTGGCATTTTGACATCACCAAGTTTCTACCAACTCCCGGCGGCAATTCCGTTGTGCCTTGAGGCTTAAGACCAGGTGGCAAAGGATTTTCGGGACCGAAATTCGAACCCAAATATTCCGCAACTGCCGATATCTTCTCTGAAGGCAACGGCGCTCCGCGTTGCACCATCAATTTCACGTATTCCTGCCATTCATTCGCAGTATGGCGAGAGGTAACTACGCGCTCGAGCGTGTGACAGATCTTACAGACTCTCGTTACAGTTCCTTTCTCGTTTCCTTTGGGCAAATAGGAATCCCAATCCTGAATGCCAGCATGAGCACGAAGAGCGATCGACAGGAACATCATGAGGCCGACTGATGTGAAGAGATTCATTCTTGCTCCATAAGTGTCATTCCGAAACCGCTAAATATTCACATTCACTCGATGACCGAGATACCTCATCCGCTTGCTCGGCAACGAGACGCTTAACCTACATATCCCTTGCGAAATATCACAGTCCTGCACAGTCCTAACTAGGTAGTTCCAGGAGATGAATAACCATGCCTCCGCAATTGCCTCCCGCTCAAGAGGCCGTAGCGCTTTGCGGCCCGTTACTTGTCGAGGATTACATCATAGCAAGACCGTTCTGTCAACCTGACATTTGCGTCCATTTTGATGAGAATTTTAATATCTACATCGAACGCGCCATCGAGCCAATGTTTTGTACGAATGATCCAACTGCAAAGCAAACATTTCATTTGTGTCTAACCGCGCCACTCAATTTCCATGATTCGCACTGATCAATATCGGCTGCTATTGACCCGCGTTGATGAGAAAAGCTATAAGTCGTCCGTAAACAAAAAAAGCCCCGTAGGTTCCGGGGCGTAACTCCCAAGAGTACCGGGAGAGAGGAGAAACAATGCTTAGTTCCGATCAATGCGCATCTAAAATAAATTCCAAAATACACATTAAGTAGTCATTGCGATTACTAGTAGCTATATTTACTCACCTGGTTACCACGTGAGCACGCAGCGAAGGCCACCGATGGTTATCTATGCTGAGTAAAGCAGCAGAGGTAGCCGTTAAAACCCACAAAATTGTGCACAGAGAAGTCGACAGCATCAGATCAGTCTCAGGATACGGAACAATCTGGCGTGCCTTTGACTCTTACTTGCTCTCGCCCCACTTCCAAAACGGACCACTACTTCGTTGATATGCTCTCGGGCTTAAATGCAATCAGATTGTTTCTGCCAAATGACGCACCCCACATCCAGCCCTCTGAGTCCATAAAGAAATCGCGAATTCCACCACCTTTCTGCGGCAATGGATAAATCGAGGATTTCTCTGTTGCCGGATCGAACATAACCAGCTTGTCGTCAAAGAATGTATTTATCCAAACACGATCTTGTTTATCGATGCCCAGCGCATATGGCATGGAGTTTCGCACTGGCAAGTTGAAATACGATACGGTACCCGATGCCGGATCAATCTTGGCTAGATTGCCCGAGTACCAAAGACCAACCCAAACAAATCCCTTTGAATCAAACTTGAATCGCCGCGGACCGGATCTTGGCGGCATGGAAAATTGAGTAATCTTGTCGTTTGTCGGATCGAGAAAGCCAACGGTATCGCTACTCATACAACTAAACCACACACGTTCTTTCGAACCTAGCACAACCGAATAGACGCCAGAATCGTAGGATGAAGCGCCAGATTCGGCCTTGACAGCCTCGATCGGATACTCGGTTACCTTTCCCGTAGAGGGATCAAGCTTACGAAGCATATTCTTCGACGAAAACCATACAACTCCGTGCGAATCAACAACCGGCGTATGTGGACCACTCTTCGTTTCGTTAAACGCGGGGTTCTTGGAGGGCGGAATAAACCACTCAGTAAACTCCTTGGTCTTCATATTCATTCGACCAATTTTTCCGGCTTGCTGGCCCGCGTACCAAACATTTCCCGCAGCCATATCAAGTGTTAATCCGTGAGCCCCCACCAAGCCTGGATGTGGTGGCATTGCAAATTCCTGAATAGCGCCGGTTTCGACATGTAGAAGCCCTACCTTGTTACCAGAATATTCAGAAAACCAGACGTTCCCTTGATTGTCCGGATATGCCGTATGCGTTATTGATAATGGCGTCGGAACTGCGTACTCAACGAAATTGATGCCCAAACTATGATCTCCAAGGTCCTCTGGTGGCAAATCGACCTTTAGTTCCGCCTCCGGACCAAAAACACTAGCTTTGTAGTCTGCAATGCCGCACGCATCTTCGCGAGACCCCCTAAAGAATCCCAGTGATTCCATTTTGCTGATACTCGCCAGCCACCCTGTGGAATCAAGCTTCAAGCGTGCTGTAAGGCCGCTAAGCGTATGACATCCGCCACAAAGAATAGCACGCGCCTTATATTTCCCTTCCGGCAACACCCTCTTCCACTCCAGATCACTAAGCCCTGGGTCTAACACATTGACAGGGCCACGTGCCATCGTAAAACTTATAGATTTAGCGGATGTAAGCGGAACTTGCTTCCGGGTAACGGTTCGATAGGCCATCCTCTGTGCCACAACATCGAATGTTCCGCGCGGCAAATCTTTAACCTGGAACGTACCATCTAACTTGGAGAACACCGTAACGGTGATTCCCTTCTCTAGGTCTTTGACCTTAACGGCGACTCCGGCCATTGGCTTACCATCTTCACTCTTAACCTCACCAGTTAGCAGCACGTCGCCGACCGGACGCACGGTCCGAAATTCCGAAATCGCAGCAGACTCCGTACCTTGAGCAGACGCCCCATATATAGCCAGAATTCCTGCGACAAACAAGTTACCAACGGTCAGCGACAAACGGATTTGTTCGGTCATGCTCCGGCCCTTTCTAAGAAGTTGTGTGCTGGTATAGAACAAGCGTCTCATCTTTACTTCCGAGCCACCAACTATAGGGGATCACTTTAACTATATTGTACGCACGTGTCAAGCTGACGGATTCGGCTATTTGACACATAGATCCATTTTTGTTAATATTCATATTCTTACATAATATGCGAGATACATATCATGCCAGCAGTTGACGTTGCTCGCCGCGCAGAAATTGGCCGAATGAAGCGCTCGCGTACGCGCGCGCAGCTAATCGCAGCGGCTAGACAGGTGATGGTGGACAAAGGACACGAAGCCACTATTGATGACTTTATTGCTGCCGCTGGCGTTGCTCGGGGAACGTTTTACAACTACTTCAAATCGCGTGAAGAAATTGTTGTCTCAATAAAACAAGATCTCACGGAGTCACTTCAGGCCGATGTCACGGTTGCACTAAAGGGCGTCACCGGTCCTGCAATGCGAATTAGCGAGATCATGAAAGTCTGCATCCGAAAGGCAGCTGCGGACCCTATTTGGGGCGAACTCATGATTCGACTTATTTCGGTTGGTCCAATACCCAACAATCCGATTGCGCGACGATTTGCTGCTGAACTTAAATCCGGTCGCGAGACCGGCCTATTTAACTTTGAGTCTTTTTCGGCTGCAGAAGATATAGTAAAAGGAGCCACACTGATGGCAATGCGGTCCGTCGTGCGCAAGGACGAGCCAGCCAGTCACGCTGAGCAAGTGGTGTTCATCGTTATGAGAAGCTTGGGAATGGCACTTACCAATACCGATGCAATTTGCATTGAGTCTAGCATTCCATCAATCAGCGATTCAAAGCAACGGATCAATGGAAATAGGCGGCCACGCCAGGCCAAACAGACTTGAACGTAGATAAGTGATACTTATCATTTTTGCCTAGTGACGCAACCTCACTAGGGCCTATTTTGAGTTTGAAACGAGCCAGTCAGGAAGTAGGCCACTCCGAAGACGTAAGAGTGTAACTGGCTGAGCAAGCTACGAATCTATGCGGTAGCGAGCATTCGATCCAAGGATTCTCCCGTGTCGTCCGCTAGTGCTGCTTGGCGCAAGTCTCGTAACTGTTCTGCCCCCATTGTCAAAGCCTGAAGCTGTGGAAGCGTCAACATCACGCGCTGAAAATTGCGCCATCCATGAGTGTGAGTATCACCGTAACCCTTAACCAACTGCTGTAGGCGCGCCACTTCTAATGCCAATGCAGGTTGTTGCTCCAGAGCAAGACGGTGAACGGTCATGAGCCAATCAACAATACGTCTTTCCTCAACATAAAACCGCAAGGACTTACGGCGCCATATGCGCAATGCAGCAATGGTATAGAGCAGCAGAAACCCCCCTACCGCGCTTGTCTGCACGATACGACCTTTGTGCATAGCGAAATCTACGACTGCGCGTGCCCAAGGTGTCGCTAACAGCCAACGCCCCAACACCGCCGGCAGTATATCGGCGACTTCTTCGACACGCGGGTGCAGAAATTCATTGATACGCAACTGCTGCGACGGACCTAAGCGCACCTCGTCACTTACTCGTTCGAAGCGCGAACGCCGAGTCTTCAGGTCAGCCACCCGGATAGCGTCTTCGTACGACATCCACAGCGCGAGATATCTTGCAGTGTCGTCAAGTAGATTGAATGCGAGTGCCGAGTCAGTCGGGAGGCTTGCAACCAGTGGCATCAGCCGATCCAAATAGTAGGCAGCATAGTCGACATCCTGATAGTCCGCTAATCGCAAAAGTCCCGCGACGAGCGTCGCATGAGCAGCCACTGGAAACTGGTTTTGAATACGCAGCGCCAAGGTTGCAAGGCGCGGCCCAACTAATGGAATGGCGGCTGCGGGTGGAGCAGGCAAATCTGGGGAAAGGGAAAGTAACGCTGCATCAAAACCCGAAGCGAATGCCTTAAGGCTAGACTCTACTCCGACCCCGCTGCGCTCGATAGTCGCCTCGAATTGCGCGCGAGTGAAGGGTAACCGACCGCTCGCAGCTAGCGCACCGTATAGTGCAGGACTAATCAGGCTAGCAGCAGCATCCGCCAGCTTGGCGAAGTCGGCACTGATGAAATGCTTTGCCGCGGCATGACTGCCTTCCAACAACTTTTCTGAGTTCACACGGCCATCCCCCATCGCAGTGCGCTCGGCCATTGAAAACACGCGGTGACTGGATGCAATTAAGGTGGTGCGTTCGGCTGTGACTAGTCCTCGCTGCACAGCGCGGCCAGCTTCCATCAGTTCCGACGCGATCACGATATCGACCTCACCGGGCACTGGGCTCAGGGCTAGCACCGGATAGCCCCCTACGGGTACTATCGATTCAGATATCATCTCGAGGTAATAAGCGGTGGCACCCGTACGCTGTGCGACGCCTGGCATGGAAGTTGTCTGCGCAAAGTAACCATTTTCCTCTGCAAGATCGACTAGCCAGTCGGCTAGCACGCCACCGCCTTCTCCACCCATGGCAAAAATTGCAATCGTGATTGAGCGCTCCCCACTCATGCTGAGATTCCTTTCAGTCGCCGCTCAATACGGTCTTGCAGCCAGCCAAGTATTGCACTCCGCAGTTGAAATAACACGCGGTCCAAAATGCTGGGATTATTGATAATCTCTGCACGATAGAAGCTTGGGCACAGCGCGGCCGCGTGCACTACCTCGCCACAGAGACCGCAACCAACACAACTGTCAATAACGGTAGCAATTGGATCTCGCCGCAAGTGATCTGGACTAGGCCTGATGGTGAGGGACGGACAACCTGAGAGTCGAATGCACGAGTGGTCGCCAGTACAAGTGTCAGAATCAATACCGAATCGCTCCCTAACTACTCGTTGCCCCTCTTCAATCTGCTTACGAACCTGTGGCTTAAGCCTCCGCTGACGGTTCAGCATGCATTCACTTTGTGCAACAATGACTTTGGGGCCTTTTTCACCTGTAGTCAGAGCTTCACGTAGTTTGTCGCGCATCTGCGAGAGGCTGTAGGTGTTAGTGACTGACCTGACCCAATTCACGCCGACGCCACGCACCGCCTTTTCGATTGCGTGATGGGTGCTCAGGCTGGCGCTGTCGGATCTCGAGGACGGCACGTCCTGACCGCCTGTCGCCGCAGCATAGCCATTGTCCACCACCAACAACACGTTGTCAGTCTGATTGAAAACGGCATTCCCTACACCACTGGTCAATCCGTTATGCCAGAAGCCGCCATCGCCCATCATAGCTATTGCACGCTTGGAGGTTCCACTCGTATTGAAAGCAGACGCCCCGGCCCACCCCAGTCCATAGCCCATCGTCGTAGCACCGATATTGAAGGGCGGTAGGATAGAAAATAGATGACAGCCAACATCGCAACTAACATGATGTGGCCCTAGTTCTCGCTCCAAAAGCTTCATAGCCGTAAAGATTGGGCGCTCCGGACAACCGGTACAAAAAGTCGGCGGCCGGGGCTGCACCTGGTCAACCGCAGCCTTGATAGCAACCTTTCTTTGATCAGCATACAGTTGCGCCTGTTCAATGCTCACCCGGTACGCCTCTACCGGCAACTTCATCCCTTGCAACAACTCCGGCGCGTAGTTCTCGATGAATTGAGTCACCCCATTGAGCAGCACACTGCCCGTGTACTCGCCAGCCATCGGTAGTATGTCTTTTCCGTGTACTCGTGTTTGCAGACCGGCCTTACGTAAGATGCTATTTACATTTTGCTCTATAAAGTCTGGCTGCCCCTCTTCGATCAGCAAAATGCCACGCTTGCCTGCACAAAAGAGCTTGAATTCTTCATCCACAAGTGGGTAGGTGACATTCAGCACGTACAGAGGAATCTTTGAATCGCCGAGTACGCTGGCGAGACCTAACAGTTCCAACGAACGCAACACACCGTTGTACAAGCCGCCTTGCATAACAATGCCAAAGTCTTGAGCGTCGTCAGCAAAGAACTCGTTTAAAGCATGCTCCCTAATAAAATTGATAGCTGCTGGCCAGCGCTGCCCTATCTTTTCCTGCTCATGCAGGTAGCTAGCGGGAGGCAACACGATGCGGCTTACATCGCGCCGAGGATTCTCGATCGCCTCCTTGAGTGTGAAAGCCGGCCTTTTATTGTCACGGGTTGTGAAACGGCCATGCACATGACAGGCCCGAATGCGAAGTTCAAGCATCACCGGCGTATGGCTTGCTTCGGAAAGTTCGAAACCCTTTTCTACAGCCCGCACGATCGATTGAAGATTGGGTCTTGGATCAATCAGCCAAACTTGAGACTTCATTGCAAAAGCGTGAGAACGCTCCTGCATGATACTCGAGCCCTCACCGTAGTCCTCTCCAACAATCAGCATGGCACCGCCCGTTACGCCTCCTGACGCCAAGTTGGCAAGCGCATCAGATGCGACGTTGGTTCCAACCGTTGACTTAAAGGTCACCGCTCCGCGCAATGGATAATTTACGGAGGCTGCCAACGTGGCAGTTGCGGTTGCTTCGGACGCACTATGCTCAAAATGAACGCCGAGCTCCTGAAGGATGTCCTTTGCATCGGTCAGTACATCGATCAAATGTGATATTGGTGCTCCCTGATAGCCCGCGACATAGGCCACTCCTGATTGCAGTAATGCTTTAGTCACAGCGAGGATACCCTCACCATGAAATTCGTCGCCCTCACCAAGCCTAAGCTTTTGTACTTGATGGGCGAAAGAGCGCTCAGCCATGGGACAGATACTCCATGGCTTCGTCGCAGAATCCAAGACATCGGAGAGCAAACTGTTGCTGAAGGATTAATTTCATCGCATCACCGCGGAATCTGAAAATGAGAAATATGAATCAGCGAGCTATTGACTTTTTGTTTAAACCTAATGTACACAGCCCGTCCGCATGGAGCAAATGGATTGTTCTGATCAGTAACATCCATTTGGTGAATAATCTTTCTTGAGCCTCTTTTGGTTCCCATTTGGAGATGCTTAGATGAACTTCCGTCAGCTCGACCTCAATTTGCTACGCGTTCTAGTTGCCATCTATCGCACGAACTCGGTTACTCTCGCTGGCAAGGCGCTCGCACTTTCTCAGCCCGCCACCAGCAATGCGCTGGCGCGTCTCCGTGACTACTTTGGCGATGAACTGTTCGTACGTGCACGCACCGGGCTCAAGCCCACCCGACTTTGCGAAAGCATGGCACCAGCGGTACTTTCCCAATTACTGACGCTGGAAACGATGCTTACCAAGCAAGAAGAGTTCATTCCGGTGCACAGCAGCATGCACTGGCGCTTATCACTTTCCGACCTCGGGGAAATGCTATTCCTACCAACACTCGCGGGGGAACTACGCACCCAAGCACCAAGCGCACGGCTTTCTAATATCTCTGTGATGGAATGTGATGTAGCTGACGCTCTGGAGGCAAGGGAGATTGATCTCGCGATCGGCATTCTGCAACCAAGCCATCGGGGCATACGCACCGAACTACTATTCCGCGAGAAATATGTAGCGATAGCTGCACCGCAATGGCGCCCTAGCTCAGGGCGGAGCGGCCACACACTAACAATAAACCAGCTTGCGAATGCAGATCTAGTTGTGGCTTCGCCGACGACGACATTTCACGGCAGCGTGGAGAAAATGTTAACGCGCATGAAGTTGGAAGACAGAATTGTGCTCAGAGTTCGTCATTTCGGTGCGATGCCAGATCTAGCGCTTACGTCAAACCTACTAGCCATCGTACCGGAAATGTATGCACGCAATCTTCGCAAACGTTATAACTTCAGTATCTGCGGAATCCCCAACATGCCCACCTACGAAGTCCGATTAGTTTGGCATCGCAGCACCGACAATGACTCTGCGCATCATTGGATGCGAGCGCTGGTGCTACACCTATTCAGGCGTACTGTACCTACAGGACGCGAAGATAAGTGACAACGAATTCCAAGTCGCTACCTCAGATTGATGCAGAACGGATCTTAGCTGGTTGTTTCTGACGATCTGATTCGAAATTTTAGAAGTCGACAATTAGAAAAGGCTCGTCTGAGATAGTCATCAAACGAGGATGATTGGTAGGTGCCGGGCTGCGAACGCCCATTCAAAGGATGAACACACCTGCGCCTTACTTCGCTTTTGTCTGACATTATTGCCCAAGTGACAGCTGCCCTTAACCGACGCAATAAGTTCTGGGCGTCCGCCTTTTGTAGCAACCGATCTATGAGTGATGCGATGGCATGAATATCTAAAGTCGTCAAAATGATGTCATGCGAAATAGATTCTGCTCCCAGGGTTGCTCATCCGCTCCGCCCAGATCAACGCTTGAACCACGCTATCTACCTGATCGTTGAACCGCCCGAACGGGAAATCCACGACTTCGTTCAGAAAGGGTTCAACCCACCCTTTCCGGCTGGTATGGCTGACCAGTACTAAACGTCCCTCCTGGACGATATCCAAGGTTCTGGATGCACGAGTCAATTTGTCGTCGCGAGGATTGCTGTGGATAGTAGTCAGGCGACGCTTACGCAAATGTTGAATCAAAGGGATTCCATTGCTGGCCGCCTCGATGACGAACGTGATATCGCGGCCCGGTTTCACATAGGCCATCACCTTATCTCGCAGCATCTCGTAATCCCAGCGGCCCCGTTCGACGTCAAGCACGTAATGGGCCGTCCTGTTCGAATACCCATAGGTGATGGCCGAGAAACACGCCGTCGGCGACGTTGACGCCGCAGCATCGACACTCACCCAGTAGTAGCCACCAGGTTCTATCTGATGAGACTCATCGACGATCTTGATGTACTTGCGTTTAAACAGCGCACCGTCGGGCGTCTCTGGGCGCTGCTGATACTGTGCGGCAAATGTCGCAGGCGAGATTTGATCCCGCATCGCTTCCAGCGTGGCCAGATCTTCCCGTTCCTCGTGCAGAGCCTCGCCGGCCTCCCGATGGTAGGTTTCCGTGGCACTGATCCGGATGTCCTCGTCCTTGATGGCGATGGCCGGCAATGAAAGCTTGTGGAACCCTCCAGTATCCTGAACGAAGCCGGTCAGGTCGCTCACATGTAGCCGCTGCATCACAATGATCAACACGCTGAGCTTCTTGTCATCGAGACGGCTGAGCAGCGTGTTCTTGTACCACTCCTGGGTCGAAATGCGGATCCTGTCCGAGAGTGCATCCTCCGCCTTGATCGGATCATCGATGATGATGAAATCCGCACCTCGTCCGGTCAGTGTTCCACCGATTGACGTTGCAAAACGTCCACCACCCGCTTCGGTCACAACTTCACTTTCGGTCCCCTTCACGAAGCGAACATGCGGAAACACGCGTCGGTACCAATCACTATCGACGATTCGCCGGAATTCTCTTGCCAGCGTTCTGGCCAGTTCATCGGAATAGCTGATGCAAATGACCCGGGTCGTTGGGTCCAATCCCAGGAGAAAAGCCGGGAGCACCACCGAAACAATAAATGACTTGAGATGCCGCGGCGGCATGTTGATAAGCAGTCTAGGCATCTCCCCCTCAATGCTGCGCTCGAGGCAATGGACGATCGCATGCAGGTGCCAGTTGTCGTATAACGTGGCCGTTGGGTAAAGCGTGGCAAAGCTGTGACGCATGAAGACCATCAAATCTGCCCGCAGCGCCGCCCAATAGGCGTCAGAGGTGCCGATCGCCATGGTCAATCCACTTTGGAGGGTGTTTCGGCATGCTTGGCAGCGTTTGCCCTCTGCCGTTGCGCCACATAGGAGTCCAAGATGGATTCGTAGTCATCGGGCAGCAGTGCCGCGGGTTCTGCCTGGGTAAACTGGCCCGTTCGTCGCAAGATATCCACGAGGGTTATCAGCGCCTTGGGATCGCCCTGCAGGGCTCCTGCCACCATGCGCATTACCATGGCCTGAAGCCGACTGACGGTCTTCTTCTTGCCGTTCTCATTAACGGTGATGGACTGGCCAAGTTCTTTCTCGAGCAGGGTCAGGAAGTTTTTTGACCCTTTAGGCCGCCCCTTTGAATTGCCTGACTTGCCCTTCTTGAACTGGCCGTTCTTCGGTGGCCGCTTGTACCCGATGTCATAGGCCATGTCACACCTCCGTGCTCTCGCTCAAGCGCTCCGCACGGACCTGCGACCAGGTCTGGCCCGTAGCCGCGAGAATGGCCTCCTTACCGGTCACGCGCTGCCAACGCATGATTGCAACGTCAACGTACTGCGGATCGAGTTCGATCGCCCGGGCGTGGCGACCGGTGCGCTCTGCAGCGATCAGGATCGTACCGCTCCCAGCGAAGGGATCGAGAACGACACCCTTACGGTGGCTGCAATCGCGAAGAGCATCGGCGATCAGACTGACGGGCTTGACGGTTGGGTGCAAGGCCAGGAGGTCGTGACCTTCGCCTTGGAACGAATTGGCACCCGCGTATTCCCAGACATTTGTGCGATAGCGCCCATGTTGGCCGAGCTCGAAATTATTGATGTGGGGTGAATCCCCCTTCTTGAAGGCGAACACGAGTTCGTGTTGGCTCCGGTAGAAGGTGCCCATGCCACCGTTGTCCTTGACCCAAACGCAAAGCTGACGCGGTGAACCAAACAGGGGTTGCGCGGCATCCTGAAGCTCGCGGATGTGCCGCCAGTCGATGAAATAGAAATGAATCGCGCCATCCTGGCTGAAGGCATGGGTATGTGTAAAAGCGGTATTCAGGAAGGATGAGAACTCCTGCGGCGACATTTCGCCGGAGGCTTGGAAAAACTCGGCATGCTTGGCCTTGCCCTTGCCCGACACGTGACCATTAATCTTGACGTTATAAGGAACGTCGCTAATGACCAGCTGCGCAAGCTCATCGTGCATCACAGACTGATAGCTGACGAGATCCAGAGCGTCGCCACAAAGCAGCCGATGGGAGCCGAGCTGCCAGTGATCGCCTTTACGGGAGATCACTCCCTTGGGAATATCGTCCGCTTGAAGATCGTCGGGATCGGACCCTTGCAACGCCGCGGGGTCGTCGAACATGAGGTCGATCTCGGCGGTACTAAAACCTGTCGTTTCGATCTCGAAGTCGGCCTTGATGAGAAGTTCGATCTCACTCTTTAGCAGAGTGCTATCCCATCGAGCAAGTTCAGCCGTCTTGTTATCCGCGAGAACATAGGCCCGCTTGCTGTCTTCCGACAAACCATAAATCGTGCGCGTAGGTATGGCCGCGAGTCCCATTTCTATGGCGACCTCGACACGACAATGCCCGCTGAGGATCATCCCGATCTCGTCGATTACCACCACGGAGGTGAAGCCGAACTTGCGGATGCTGGCCTTGAGCTTGGCCTTTTGCTTGTCGGAATGCTTCCGCGGATTGTTGGGCCAGGGCTGCAGGTCGGAGGGCGCCCGATGGACGATGTCGCCAAGATACGGTGGATAACCTTTCAGGTCTTCCGGCACGCTTGGAGCAGAACCCTGGATAGCTTCAATCATGGTCAACTCAATGTCAGGTTGGGGATGCTGGAGTCGAGCGAGCGTCGTCACTGTTCAGTGCGAATGCGCAGTGACGACGGCAGGATCAAAATTTTTTCGATTTGGAATTCGCGCTCTCGGCTATGCCCAGTTCAGAACTCTCACGATTGGGCTGCGTCGGCAGGGGTGCTGATTTCTTGCACCCCTTCGCGGCTACGAAACCAGGTCCTCGAAGCATGGCGGCAAACCCTGGCAACGTACTGGCCGGGGCAGCCTCACTGGACTGCTGATTCTGGCCGCCGGATTTGGACGCGGCCTTGGTGGCAGGGTTGGAAGGATTGAACGAGAAGGTTTCTCGATTTTTGAAGATTCGTGCGAACATGATAGACTCCAGGTTAAATTTAACAATCAAGAAATTTATTAATAACATTTATCACATTGAAATCACGATATTTGCCACTAATACCCACAATTCAGGCTCATATTTGTAAATAATACCGTAAAATAGTCTCATATATTTAAATAACAGTCAACTTACTTGATGTAATTTTACATTACTATTTAATATAGCAATGGAAGTGACTGGTCGCGCTTGGCCTCAAGGGGATGGTGATGGACGAGAAGATTTTTTTTAGCCGCTGTACCGAGCTGTTCCAGCAGAGCGGCATGACCGTCGCCGGACTGGCGAAAAAGGCCGGCCTTCAGTACCACACGGTTCGCAATTACGTGAAGGGCAATACACTTCCCCGCCCTAAGCATCGTCGGCAGCTAGCGGCGGCTTTGGATAACTCGGTCAGCTACCTGTTTGATGCGCCAGAATCACTCGAGCCGAGCGGAGAAGCCGATGCCTCTTGACTAGCCGCCATAGTGAAATCAAAAGGTATCCCTACGGCGAGTTCTGCAGCGGCAATCCATAGGGAGGTCGGCAAAATTGTTGAAGGGATTGCGACCGAGGTGTCCGGTGGTACGTTGGCGGTTCGCGATGTGTGGCTCGATGATGGACTGTGGCCGGTGCAGTCTAATTTGGGTGTTTTTTCCCAAGCTGGATGTATCGCCGTGTTGCACGCGGTGACGTTCCAAGGGGACTATGCGGACCTTGGTCCCACCAAGGAAATCGCTGCCTTACGCATGAACCTGATTGCCGGCAATCACGCCCATCCTCATCAAGCGGACTGTGGAGTAATTGTTTCGTTGGTAATCGATGGCCACGAGTTATCCGCGGAACGAATGGCTGAGCAAATGTATTTTTTTGGGCGCCAGATAGACGCACTGCTTGAATGTAAGGTCATCATTGCCGGGATAGTTTCGCCGCTGTATGTCGACGTAGTTCGCCTAAATCAAGCCCTCACGTCTATCGGTACGCCCGCGAATACGCTTGAGCATCGGCTACATCTCTACTTTGCCAATCAGGCAAAGATGAATTGAATCCGCTCCAAGAAGCGCCCACCCGAACAACTTGCTGACAGACGAAGTTAGCTAATCGGATCCTCCTACTCGCCCCACGGCCGTTCTGCCGGGCAGCGCCCGCTTTCAACAACAATTCACGAAAGCCACAGATTCTTGGAGTGGCTCACGTGGCGAGCCTCGAATGCAGTAACCTAGCAAATATTCCAAAGTTGTAATTGAGGAAATATGTTGATCGCGCCAGCATTTAGGCTCATCCGAGCTATTTTTGTTGATTCCTACCGGGAAAACGCCATCGAGGAGATCTGCCTGCCCGGTCATTTGTCGCTGACCGGTGAGAACGGCTCCGGTAAAACCACGCTGCTGCGAGTCCTTCCAGTGTTTTTCGGAGAAGCGCCGAACCGCGTAATCCGTAAGGAAGGTGACCAAGAAGGGTTCGTAAGGCATTACCTACCACGAGTTTCCGCCTACATCGTTTTCGAGTACGAACGCCACGGCGCCTTGATGTTGGCTGTGATGCATACAGCAGCTGGCCCTGACAAGGCCACTTATCAATTCATCGATAGTCCATACCGTCAAGAATTCTTCGTGTTACCGGATGACACATTTGTTCATGCCGGAAAGCTCAAACAGCACGTTGAATCTCTCGGCGTTTCCGTCTCGGAGCGGCTGACTCACGACGGCTACCGCCAGGTAATTCAGAACAATCCTTCCCGTGAGCACAGCAAGCTCGCGGCGCGTTTCGCTTTTTCTAACAAGCAGCGAGGATTGCAGCACGTCGAGCGGGTGATGACTGCGGTCCTTCAGCGCGAGACAAGCTTCTTCGACCTCAAACGCATGATCATTACCTCGGTGCGAGGAAACGAAGATGCATTCCGACTTCACTTGGACCGACATGGGTTGGTTCGGTGGGTCGAAGAATGCGAGGCGTATCTGGACATCATGTCCTACAAGGAGAAGGTTGTTGCCCTTGGGGAAAAAGATCTCGCCCGCATACACATGGTGGCGGATCTAAAAAACCTCTGCCGCGAATTCCTAGCGTTGCGCCACCATTTGGACAATGAGGAAAAGGTTGTCCTGGGATTGCGGACAACAGAACAGGAACAACGCGATCTCCGGCTGCGCAACTTAGACGAAGAAATCGCCCAGATCAGGACGCAATTCGAGGAGTCATCTGCCAAGGCTAAGGCTGCTCGCAAGCTTGCACATGGTCTGGCCGACGATCGACGACGCTTTGAGGCAGATGGAATGGATGAAAAGCGACGCAAAGTCGATCAGATTCCGGCCCTGAAAGCTCAGCTTGAGCGGTGCGCCACTCAATTAGCCATATTGGGAGACGCCCAGCGCCCAATTTTGAAACAGTTTGAAGATATCGAGGCCGCTATCGGCGACGAGAAGTACAACATGATGAGCAGGTTTTCAGCTCAAGAATTGGAAATTACCCGTACGGCAGCGCAGGACAGTCAGCATGCTCGGGATGCGTTCGACAAGGCCACCAGCGAGTTGGATGATTTGCAACGCGAGGAAATAGGTACTTTCAATGAAGCGGTGGAAGCCGCGACGTCCGCGGCTTCCACCGCAAAAGCAACCCAGGCTGCCGCAGATCAATCCCTGTTAAAGGCTTGGGAGACTGCACGAACACATCAACAGGCTTGTCTGCAAGCGCAAGCAGATGCTGTGGATCAGCATGGCTTAGCCGAGAAGGCACATCGCAGTGCTACCGCTGAGTTCTTATCGACAGATGCCAATGTTCAGAGAGAGTTACAGCGCATCGAATCCATCGATGGAGAGATTTTCCACTGGTATGCCTATCAAACACCGGGCGAAGACACCTTGCTGGCGCACTTACGTCAGTACTATCCAGAGTGGAGCCAGGATATTGGAAAAGTCATCAATGACCGGGTCCTTCTGCGTACTGATCTTTCTCCAGCGATTACAGACGGTAACTCCTTCTATGGCTTGTCAATTGCTTTGGACCGTATCGCTAGAGAAGACTTCTCTGACGAGCAGGAGATCGTCAAAAGAATTGCCGACCTAATCGAACGTAAGGAATTTGCAGCAAGAACATTAGAAGAACTCCGGGCCCTTGCGTCCAAGGCAACGGACCATGTTCGAGTCTGCGAGAAATCTCTGGAGGCGGCCCAGGTGCATCTTGCCCAGTCTAAAGTGGCCGTGACGAATGCCCGCCGCAATGAACTGGAACTTGAATCACTAGTTGAAAAAAGCCTACAGCTCGACCGGGAACGCATTGAGGAAGAAGCGGCTCGTGCCTCTGCACAATTGAAAGCTTCACGAGCAAATCGGGACCAAGCAAAAGCGCGCCATCAACAAGACAAAGAGTCTCTACTGAATAGCTATCAAGGAAAGATTAAAGCCCTCGAAAAAGGTATGGTAACAGCGCTAAAAGCGGTCGAGTTGGAGCGCCAGTTCAACGACTCAAAATATCTCGATCTAATCCGAAAGTGCAACGAAGACCGCGATCAGGCCCTGGCCGATAAAGGGATCTCACCCGACCTTCTCCAACAGTTGTCGTCGGAACAGGCCCTCGCGGAAAAGCAATTGAGGGCCGCAGAAAAGTGCATAACGGAAGTCGAGAACTATCTTTCCTGGCTCAAGACCACCTGGCCTCAACATGATGAACACTTGAGTATCGCGGTACGGGAAGATCAAGTCGCCCAGACCAGGAAGGCGGCTCTAAATGATCGGCAGGGCAATCGGCAAGACTACTTGCGCCAAGTCGAAGCGCGGTTGAATCAGCTGGAGGAGCGGCTCCGAGGTATTGAGACTCAGCGCCGAACCATTGAGATCTATCTGGACGATATGGCTTTGTGGAGGCCCGACGAGGCTGTTGCGCTTCCGCCGTGGCAGCCCAACATGATTATCGAATCCTTGATCCGGCGTCAAAAAGAAGCCAAGAAGAGCTTGAGAGACTTGGAGTCAGACATCCGGGATGGCATCGAAGAAATCCGAACAGCTCTTAACAAATATCCGAGCACGACGATTGGGCAGTTTTATAGACAACTTATCTCCACTCACGGAGTTCCTCGGCCGGCACGCGAGCACGAGTGGATACAGCCTCTGCGCGAATGGTTCATTGACGACCACACCCAGGCCCTCAATGGTCTCCTGCAACAGGGGCGCAGTATGGCGCAATCGGTAGATGAGTTCCGCAAACAATTGGCTGACTTTGACCAGCACGTGCGCAATTTTCATCGAGATCTGCAATCCAGTTTGGATGGAAATGTCCGCTTCGCACGTATTCAGCGGGTTCAAGTGCGGATCCGTACCCGACTTGACGAGCAAGATTACTGGAACACCATCACCCATCTATCGGCAGAATATTCTGAATGGGTCGCACGCGGCACGGTCGCCCTGCCCGAGCAATCGTTTATGGATGCCGCCAGGCGAATGGCCAACACACTGCGGGAAGGAAAAGGATTAGTCACTGAACCCGCGGACCTCATCGACATTGAGGTCGAGGCCAACATCCAAGGGAGGGAACGCCCTGTAGTTGCCAAGACCGAACAACAACTCGCGCACCTCAGCAGCACGGGGTTGTCCTACCTCATCCTGTGCATGGTGCTGATCGGATTTTTGAAGCGAATCATTCGTGACGCACCCGTGGAACTGATTTGGCCGGTAGACGAGCTGCGGGATCTGGACCTGCAGAACACCAGAGCCCTGGTGGAAACTCTGACCCACAACGGAATAACCCTGGCATCGGCGTTTCCTGATCCAGATCCAGAGATACTGACCATGATCAAGAATCGGTATCACGTGCGTGAAGACCGCAGAATTTACGAAGTGGCATTGCAGGAGGTTGACCATGTTTAGGGATGTCGCTGAAAAGCTACTTTCCGGTGGCTTCCTATGTGAGGTCACAGCTCCAGATTCATTCCGCTGGCTCGCCGAGCCTGAGCGCCAAGAGGAGGTCGGGCGTTTCCTTGAGCGTCTTGGACGACGACTGGCGTCGACTGGAAATCGACGGGCATTTTTTGTGGCTTGGCAGCGCATCGGACAGGACGA
>ORMF010413647.1_pt1 | contig 41817 bp, 33 predicted proteins | sample 1779871 | NCBI WGS metagenome assembly ORMF01 (sample SAMEA104232316, study PRJEB22302) | groundwater metagenome | biome: forest; feature: aquifer; material: groundwater | place: USA | collected 2011-08-07 | depth 5.4 m
CGGAATTCCGCCTCGGAAATCTGCGAAACTCGAACTCAGAGCGTGTGAAAAAATGGGGACTGGCTCCGGCCATCCCTCGAAAAACCTTGCGAATTTGGAGACGAGGCCGGTGCCTGTCCCCATTTTTTCACACGCTCTCACTCTTTCTTGTCCAGCCCGGGCACAAACAGGCGCGTCGCCTTCTCCACCGTGCCCAGCTTTTGATTGCTCTCATCCAACTTGCCGCTCACCTCGACCAGCTTCGCATTCGTGTCCGCGAGCTGTTGGTTGATCAAATCCATGCGCTGCGTCAGCGGCCGCAGACAACCGCCGGCGAACGAGAGCAGCGCCGTGAGCAGCATCAGGCGTTTCATACCTGACGTATCGGTTATTCCAGCTTTTTTCCTTGAATCAAACAGGTGGGGACAACATAAACTGGTTCTCCGCCAAACTTGTGGAATCGGCTGGTCTTTGTGGGGCAGACATTCTTGTCTGCCTGCGTATTCAGCGGCTTCAGTGGCAGACAGGAATGTCTGCCCCACAAGAATGGCGCAGCACCCATAAACTGAAGGCGACGTGGCAAGTTCTCATCATCTGTCCAAGGAATCCCGCATGAATGCCTCCCTCACCGACCTGCTGCGCAGCGCCCGTGTTTACGACCTGGAGCAGCCGCGCTTCTTCGGCATGCCCATCTATCCATCGCACAAGCCGGGCTATTTCTACGCGCTGCATCGCCGGCATCGCGACAGTTTCAACCCTGAGCAGCATGGCCCGCGCACCGGCGCCGCCGGCATGCTCACGATGATGGAGCACGCCGGCACGCATATCGACGCGCTGTGCCATCAGGCGTGCGGCTTCAGAATGTTCGGCGACGTGCCGGTCGAGCAGGTCGAAACGTCGGCCGGTTTCACGAAGCTCGGCATCGAAACCGTGCCGCCGCTCTTGGGCCGCGGCGTGCTGCTCGACGTGGCCGGCTGGAAAGGGCAAGTTCCGCTGCCGCCCAAGTACAGCATCAGCGCCGATGAATTGCAGGCCTGCGCCGACGCGCACAAGGTGGCCGTGCAGCAAGGCGATGTGCTGCTGGTGCGGACCGGTTACGCCACGCTTTGGCACGACGAAGCCGCCTATCTGCAAGCGGCCGGCGTCCACAAGTCGGGAACACTGTGGGCCGCGGAGCGCGGCGTCGTTGCAGTCGGCGCCGACAACATGTCGTGGGATGTCCCCGGCGAACGTGATCCCGAAAGCGGCGCCACGCTGTTCGCGCACTATTACCTGTTGCCGCAAAAAGGCGTGTACATCATCGAGAATCTGAACCTGGAAGAACTGGCCCGCAATCGCTGTTACGCCTTCGCGTTCGTCGGCATCCCGCTGAAATTCACCGGCGCCACGGGTTCGCCATTGCGGCCGCTGGCGCTGGCGTGACTAAAGGAAGCTCATCCGGCAAACGCGCTGCGTGATCAACTTCATGCCGGCCCACGCTTCTCCGTGCGCGACGTCGGCTCCAGAATCAACCGTGATCCGCGTTGCCGCGTAAAATACGACCAGCCCCATTGCGTCATGGTGCGCAGGCGGTTCAACCAGGTCTTTCACGTGTGCCGCGCCGGCGCCGCGTTTCCTCATTGCCCCGTCGCCTCGTTTCGTGGTATCCTAAAAGACTCGGGGAAGTTCATTGGCGAGGGCTCAACATGCGTACTGGATTCGCACTGGTCGCCGTGCTGGCGCTGAGCGCGCCGGCGCGCGCCCAGAATAAGGAATTGAAAGAGATCACCGAGGTCGGCGGCCGCTCGCTGTCGGAATGGACCAAGGACATCACCCACAAGGACCCCAGCAAGCGGGAAACGGCCGCGCGCGCGGTGTTGGGTTTCGGCCCGGACAAGGCGTACGAGGCGGTGCCGGCGCTGCTCACGGAATTGCGGCGGCACACGCCCAATTCGAAAATCGACACGAGCGTCCGCGTCAATATTGCGATTTCGCTGGGCGCGATCCTCGGTTCCAAGAAGGACCCCGATCCGAAGGTGGTCAAGGAGGCCGTCACGCTCTTGACCCGGCTGCTGCGCGATTCGCAGGGCATTGTGCAATACCAAGCCGCCCGCGCGCTCGCCGCCATTGGCCCGCCGGATGCCCGGGCCGCAGTCCAAGACCTGCTGCCCCTGCTCAAAGACCCGACTAACTATGAGCTTCGCCAAGCCGGCGCCCTGGCGCTGGCCCAGATCGTCATCGATCCCAAGGCCCCCGCGCCGCCTTACATCCACACCCATCTGCAGGCCTTGCTGGCCGACCCGGCGTTTGGCGTGCGCCAGGCGGCTTGCCAGGCGCTCAACATGATCGGTCACCCGGTCGATGCCAAACAAAAGGCGGCGATTCTCCTAACTCTCGATCCGTTGGTCAAGAAGGATCCCGAGCCGAGTGTGAAGATCTGGGCCACCGTGACCACCATGAGCTATAGCGGCAAGATTGGCGCCGAACATCTGGAGACGATCACGCAGTTCTTGTATAAGGGCGACGTGGCCACGCGCGTGCAGGCCGCCCAGGCGCTCGGCACGATCGGCAAGCGGGCCAAGGAAGTCGTGCCCTCCTTGATCGCGGCGCTGTCCGATTTGGATCCCAACGTCGTGGGTTTTACCATCTTGGCGCTGGGCCGCATGGAATCGGCGCGGGCGATCCCGGCGCTGGAGAAACTCGCGGCGGACACCAAGCTCGAAGCGATCAAGAAGGCAGCCCTAGACTCCGTGCAGCAAATCAAGAGGGCCGGCACGGACGGGAAATAGCGGCTCCGGAATGTTGAACCCTCACGAGATTCACCCATGTCACGCACCTTTACGGTCGGCATCGTTTGCGGCATCACGTTCTTGGCGACGAGCGCTCCGGTCCACGCCCAGAAGTTTCTGAAGAAGGATGTGGCGGGCTGGGTGAAGGATTTGGGCAACGACAGCAACGAGGGACAACGGCGCAGCGCCGCCTTCGCGCTGGGCAAGATGGGCAGCTTCGCCGCCGACGCGGTGCCGGCGCTCAAGCGCACCCTCGACAAGGATTCCAGCCCCAAAGTGCGCGACGCCGCGGCCTTCGCGCTGGGTGAAATTGCCCGCGAGAGCATCAAGGCGGCGACCGATCCGCAGCTGGTGCCGCTCCTGAGCAAGGCGCTCGAAGACAAGGCCTGGCCGGTGCGCCGCAGCGCCGCCTTTGCGCTGGGCTGTTTGGACAGGGATGCCGCCCCGGCCCAGGAAGCGCTGGAAACGGCGCTGCACGATCAGGCCCCTGAAGTGCGTCAGAACGCCGCCTGGGCGCTGGGCCGTGTCGGACCCGCGGCCGTGCCCAAGCTGCGCGCGGCGCTGCGCGACGTCGATCCGTTCGTCAAGCGCGACGCCGCGCAGTCGCTGGGCCTGTTCGAGCCGGTGCCGGTGCGCGCCGCGCTCGGCGATCTGCTGACGCTATGCCACGACGACAATTCCGAGGTGCGCCGCGCGGCCGTGGGCGTGTTGATCCGCATCGTCGGCCCCGAAGACGCCAAGATCGCGGCCAAACACCTGCAAGAAGTGCTCAAGGATGGCGATGAAGAGATTCGCACCAACGCCGCCCTGGCCTTGGCCAACATCGGCGGCAAGGAATCGGCCCAGGCCGTTGGCGTGCTGGTCAACGCCATGCACCGCGGCGACATCGAGCTGCGTCGCCAGGCCGCCGCCGCCATTCGCAACATCGGTCCCGAAGCGCACCGTGCCGTGCCGGATCTGATCAAGACTTTGCATGAAAAGGACAAAGAGCTGCGCACCAACGCGGCGTTGGCGTTGGGCGGCATCGGCGAGGCGGCCGCCAAAGCGGTGGCGCCGCTGGTCGCCATGCTCGCCGACACCAAGCTCGAGCCCGAGCCGCGCAAGGCCGCCGCCGTCGCCCTTTCCGGCATCGGCGCCGTGCCCCCCGCCATCGACGCTTTGCCGCGCTTGATGCAGATCATCAGCAACGCCGCCGACGACGGCGAAGTCCGCTGGCGCACCGTCTGGGCAATTCGGCCGCACAATATCAGCTTGCGAAAAATGGAAGGCGTCTACCCGGCCCTGTCGAAAGTGCTCAAGGAGCCCAAGACCGACAACAACCGCATGCTCCGCTACGATTGCGCCTACATGCTGTGTGCGCTTTTGGGCAGCGAAGCCCCCGCGGACGCGCTGGAAGTGCTTGGCGAGTTCCTCAAGGACACGAAAGTGCAGATCTACATGAGCACCCAGGTGAACCTCCAAGCCACCGGCGCCGAAATCGGACCGGGCACGGCGAAGAGAATTGAAATCGGCAAAGGCGACGGCCGCACCATGGCCTTGCAGGCGCTCGGTTGGGTCGGCGCCGCCCGCATTCGCCAGCGGCCCGACATCATCCAGCAACTCCAGTTTTTGGCCCGTGACCCCGAGACTTTTGCGGAGCTAAAGAAGGACTGTCAGTCGCTGCTCAAGGTGATTGGGCAGTAATGCATGCATCTGCCCGCGTCACTTTAGAAGCTGTTTCGAAACAGGTAGTGGTACAGTTTGGCCCCAGAAACCCGGTTTCTTCGGAGAAACCGGGTTTCTTTTCGGTCTGATCGTCGCGATCGTCATTTTCATCCGGAAAATGTCCTTGTCAAGCCACAAAGGAAAGCAACACGTGAATTACGAGCAGGGATTTGCCCGCGGCGTCGGTGTGGCTCGAGCGGAAAGCTGGCATGGTTGGTTCCACGTCGAAAGATTGCCATTCACCGCCTGCCGTAATGCGGTGCTTGGCCTGATCGGCCGAGAACTCCTGGGCGAGCTTGCTCGACCAAAAATCAACCGTTTGCTCTTGAACGTACCCGAGCATTCCCGCTTCGGCGTGGGTCGTGGGGTAGTAACCGCTGAAGAAGGCAGCCATGCCGCGTTCGCCAAGGTAACCGCCAATTGTTTTGCCGCGGCCCAGGCGTTTGGCTTCGAAGCGAAGCCGCACATGATCCCCGCGACGGCGCCGCCTGATTTCGATGTCGATGATCGGCCGATCCTTGCCTTCTTTGCCCGCGACATTCTGCCGGGTTTGTTCATGGACCTCACAAAGCCCCACCCAATTGGGAGAGGATGGGTCCTCACACACGATATCCATCTCGCGGACCAAATTGCCGGTAATGACATCTTCTTCCGCACTCGTCAGCGAGGCTGCATGGAGCCGCCGATAGCCGAGCCAGATCAGTGCTACTGCACAAACTCGGAATTCCACGGCGTAGATTTCGCGCAGAGCGATGTCGCCTTCGGCGGGTTGCGTCATGAGCCACCGCCATCCGCAAGTGTTTCCGCGATGATGTCGTCGGCATCAAGCACGGCCTGGCGACGCGTCCAATGGAGTCGTTGCAACGGCTTGAACTGATAAAGCACGCCGCGTTGGTAGACCTTCAAGCCACGGTCGAAATAAATCCACTGGCTGTGCTTTGATCGCAATTGTTCACGAATGACTTTCAGGTTTCGCGCTGCCGGTGCATCGGCATCAAAGATGATCGGTTCGACCGCAGCCTTCGACCGTATCAGCGAGACGGAGAGCAGTGCGGACTCGTGGTCGGCGAGGACTTCTAGATTGTGCCGAAGGCCACGATTTGTCGAAAGGAAGTCGTCGAGGCAGTCTCGGATTACTCCAAGATAGACGCGCATTTCGGCGGGAGTTGGAGTCCGAATTACATCATTACTGACCTTTCCTTGATTTAGTTCCAAATGATGCAGCACGAAATCGTCGACGAGCCATCGTTCGATCGTTCGCAACTTAAGCAAATTGTAGACGCGTTTGTTCAACTCATCTAAGAGTGCTTCGTGGTGATCTAACGGCTGGCCGACGTCCCAAAGACCTCGTGTCGAGCGCACCAAGTCTTGGTAAAGCTCCGACCAACTTGTCAATTCCTGAATCGAGAGATCTGCGAACGGTACTGGCAGATCACGAAGTGTCCGCAGTTCGGCCCTGCTTGTATCGACACCCCATTGGTGTGAAAAAAAGAACTGGTGGTAAGTGCAAAACCTGGAACTCAAGTATAAGCTAAGAGCTCTTAGAAGCGGGCCGGCTTCCTTCGGACCCTTAATTGAGATATTGGGCGCAGGAATAACAAGAAAATCGTTGGAGTAAACTGCGTACCTTCGTGCTGCGTCCAACAGAATATGCGGCGGTGATGCTGTTCTAACGGCTAGCTTAGCACGGCCCTTGGGAACGAATTGCTCTTCGCGTGGAATATCTTCGAGGGCGAACGGCGGAAACTCAAAAAAGTTGCGCAAGCTGCGCAGTCTGTCCGGAATCACACGTTGTTTGTCGCGCAGTTCTTCCACGGGGACTGAAGGACGACTGTAAGTTCGATTGGCGTTTTGAAGCCGAAACCCTTCGTGCGCGTTCAAGCTGTGGGCCTTTGCAAAAGCGCCGAACCTGCTGGTGCGAACGGCCACGCCATGGAGGAGCTTGCGGTCTCGGGAGGTTCCCCACATCGCGAATTTCCACGTCAGCGACGTCCCTAAGAGCGCGTCCTTATTCTCAATTTCGCGAAGCTCGCTTTCACCGACGACGATGTTCCAGGTAGAAAGTCGTTGGTTCGATTCTTCGGGCCGATTGGCAAGTTGCTCTGCGACGAAAGGGGCGAAACTTAGGATAACGTGACCGATCTCCGGGGGCTGTTCTTCGAAAAAAACGACGGACGCGCCTCGACGTGGCCCTTTTTTTGCGGCTGCGCTCTTCGGTTTGGCAAACAACACCTCAGCCAAATTGGCAAGATTTGCCAAGCACCAAACGCGGCGTTCTGCAAAGAATCGCTGCCGGAACGCAGCGGCTTGATGCTTGAACCATGTCATCGCAAGCACTACCAGCCCGCACACTCCATCCGGCGCGAGATGTTCACTAGCCTTCCAAATGAACGCTTCGGCAATCTGATTGGCGCTGGTGGGATGAGTTGTCTTGCGGCTCTTCATCCATTGGTGAGCGACATAGTGTTCGTGCTCTTCCGTTGGCGTGCCCTTTACTTCGGCCCACGGCGGATTACCCACGATCCAGTCAAACCGTTGCTTTGTCAGCAAATCGTGAACCGGGCCCGATTCGTCGAAAAAGTCCACCTTGTGCTCTTGACCGTCGGAATCCTTCCACGGGCCAAAGATGTTCTGGCCGCGAAGACACGGTAGCTGGAAGTCGATGCCTTCAAGATCGGGCGGTTCAACGTAGTCGAGCAACGTCAAAATCAGACTGAGTTCGGCGACGCGGCAGGCATCGTCGTCGCGGTCCACGCCGAAGATGTGCTTGGTCAACAGATCCTTCAGCTCCTTCTTCTTCAATTTGCGGCTTTGCGCGCGCCGCTGTTTTTCAATGAGTCGTCGATAGCATTGAACCAAGAACGTCCCTGACCCGCATGCCGGGTCAAGCACTTTCATGCCTGGATTCAGCGGATGCCGAGTTTCAAGTTCGGTGAGTACGTAATCTGCCAGTGGCAGCGGCGTGTAGTACGCGCCGAGCGTTTTCCCACGCGACCTGCCGTTGTCCTCCTTTGCATCGTGCAGGAATTGTTCGTAAACGCTGGACAGGGTTTCGATGGAAATGTGCGCGAAATTGTAAGGATCGAACAGGCTCGGTTGAACGGCGTCCTTGCCGACCGGTGAAGCGCCGCCAAAGACGCCCGCCACAAGCTGCAACTGCGGTGCCGTGATGTCGGCCAGTTCGGCTTCACCCAGCGAGAACACCGAGCCGTTGAGCCATGTCTGAAGCTCGTCGTTGACTTTCCAAAAGGCCTTTCGCGTAGCCTTACGCGTGAAAAGATGATCGGGATCGATCTGCCATCTCGCCAGTTTCTTGTCCGAGAGAATCTCACGATCGCGCAGGTACCGCAAATAAACGAACTTGCCGATCAAACCGTGGGAGGCGTTTCGATCAACCCCTTGTCCTTGGAGGCGCTTGTCAAGCGATTCAAGATCCCGGAGCAACGCTTCATCGACTCGCTTTGAAGGATCAACGGCGTGGGCCCACTGCTTCCATAGCGTGCCGTCGTCGATTGAGTCCGCGCGAAAGGCGGCCAGTTTTTGCAGCACTTCGGCAATGTCTTTGGATGCCGTGACAAGTGGATTGCCATCGTCATGGTGAAAGTTGAAGCCAGGGTAAAGTCGAATCGTGGTACGCGATTCCAAGAGCAGGAATGGAGACTGGTTCTGGTTCCAGACAAATTGATGCACACGCCGGGCAACGGCATCGGAGTTGACCTGGACGACAAAGACAACGGGCACTGCCGGCGTTTTTGGTTCTCGTTGCAGAACGTACACGCCTTCAAAGCGAACCGGAGCGACATCCGTCCCCATCTTGGCACATTCGGCATCTGCCAGGCGCAGCGCAAACGACAGTTCATTGGCCGGCAGGTCATCGACTTGCTTTGGGCCGTAGAACCGCTTTGAATCGGAATATCCAAGGGCCTCGCAAGCTTGCATTCGCGGTACACCAAGGCTTGATCGAATCGGATCGATACCAACGCGGCTGACTATACCAAAACAGGCAAGGGCCTGGTAGATGTTGTCGAATTCGTGATTCGGCAGCAAAAGGAGCCGACGGTACGGCCAGTCCCGAAGGTCACGCTTTCCTCACCCCAACAACCCCGCTACTTCAATCCCGCGCTCGCGTGCCCGCTCCAAACCCCACTCCAAATACATTGCCAGCGGCTTGCCCAGCAAGTGGTCCACGTCGGCCCGGGCGCCGTGCGAGACATCGGTCAAATGTTCATAAGCGTCCAGAAAATCGAAATCGTCGCAGTCCGCGCCGTACAGTTCCTCTTCCGCGGCGAGCGGCTCGTAATCGCGGCCCAGGTACATGATCGCTTCCACGCCACGCAGCACGGCCGGCGGTTGCGACAGCAGATACTGGCGAAGCTCCAGCTCTTGCGGCGACGGCGGCTCGATGCAAGCGGCCAATTCCATGTCCCAAATGCCGCCGAACGGGTCGTCCCGCGCGCACGCTGGTTTACGCGGGATGGCTCGAGCCAGGTCGATCACCCGGTGAACCATATTCAGCAGATCCATGGCATCCTCCTATTTCGCTTGGCCCACACCTGGAAATGGGTCTCGGCTTTTCCGCGCGTCATGTGCACAGGGTCCTCCTTCCCTTGGGCCTCCTTGGCCAGTCACCCTGGCGACGCGCCCATCACCCCGTCACTGGCGGATTCGTCTCCGCGGTGGGGCAGGCCGCCGGGCCTGCCTGACGCAAATCAGGCTAGTGCTATGTCACACGTCGAATGATGGATCACAAGAGCCGCGCACGAAGTAAGCGGCTGCGAGTGGGCCGCTTACTTCGTGCGCGGCTCTTACTTCTGGCGACTCATCAATTCATGCGTGACAGAGCACTAGGTGGCCTGCTCCCCATCAAAACTTCGGCGCTTCTTCGAATAGCGCTCCAGCAACGGCTTCAACCACGGTTCCAGAATGGCCGGCGTTTCCGACACGTCCTTTTTCCACTCGGCTTCCTTCGTCGGCAGCCAGTAGCGGAACGGGTCATTGCGGCGGCCGGCGCCTTGGTGGGCGATCAGGCCCAGACCGGCGGCGCGGCACAGCCAGGCGTACAGGCTGGTGTCGGCGGGACGGGCGAAGTCGGCGGGCCATTGAGCGAGGATGTCGCGGCGCGTCAGTTTGCCCTCGGCGTCTTCGAACACCACGCGCAGCCGCTCCCAGTTCGTGACAAACTCATCGCTGGCGAAGTCGCCCAGACTGCGATAGTCGGTGCCGGCGGCGTTCAGTTCCAGGACGAGTTGGCGCGGCGTGCGCTCGGCGCGCGAGAAGGCAATCAGGCGACGTCGGCGATCGTCGGCGCCGGCGTATGGGCAGCGGTACATCTCCAAGACGATGTCCGGGTTGCCGCCAAACGCCCCGCTGCCGCGCGCCGCCTGGCCCGGCAGACACATGCCCTTCTTCGGATGATGCTGCAGCCAAATGGCCATGCCCGCGTCCGTCAGCTTTTGCAAGGGCAGCATGGCCCGCATGACGCAGTCGGCGTTGTTCTCGCTGCCGCCGGGAAAGAGCGACGAAATGGTGTCGATCGCCAGGAAGCCCAGGCCGTGCTCGCGGCGCAGGTCGGCCACCTGGTCGATCAGGTCGAGCCATTGGTCCATGGTCGGTTTGCCGGCGAACGGTCGGCACAGGAAATAGACGTGGCGCAGGTCGAGCTTGTGATGGCGCGGCCGCCACAAGCTGTCCGGTTCTTCGGACACGACGATGGGCCGCGTGGGCGTCACCGGCATGTCCGCCAGGGCGCCGCCGGCCTTGAAGCGGTTGAGCAGAATCGACAAGAGCGTCGTCTTGCCGGACTTCCATTGGCTGGTGAGGATGGTCACCTGGCCCGGCGCGGCGTAGCCGTCCCACAGCCAGGGGATGGCCGGCGCCTCGAGGTCGAGGCGTTCGCCCCAGAAGCCGGGCTTGCGGTTGGCGGGTTGAGGGTCGCGCGGTGAGGAAGCGGTGGACATGGTGGGCTCCTTGATCAAAGGTGTTGGACCAAAAGGGTGATTTCATTCAGGGGGTCCAAGTGCTGAACGAAACGGGTCGAAAGGCCGTTTCCGCAACGTCTTGCCAATCCATCGGTTACGCCGCAAAGTTCCGCCACTCTCGTTTTCGTTCGACACTTTCGGTGTGTGCTGAACGCAAATGAATGAAATGCCGAGAGTGCTCGGGACGAGTTCATCGCCCCAGCTTACCGCGCGCGTTGAGGAATTCATAACTCAGTTGCGGCACATTCTGCGGACGCTCCGAAATCGGGACGGCGGCGCACCAATTTCGCGTCCGCGGCCCACAGCGGATCCGGCTCTTCCTGTGCGGGCGGCGTCCAGGGCACGGGCGTTTCGGCCATCCAGCAGCCCAGGTGATTCGCTTTGGCGAGCACCTCGACGTGCGCGAAGCTGCCGTTTGACTGGATTGGAAAACGGCGCAACACGTCCGCGCGATACAAGCGGAACACACACTCCGCATCGTGCAACTTGACGCCGAATATGTGCCGGATGCGGCAGCGGCGTCCCAACCCGCGCCAGCCGAGCCAACTGACGCGCGGCTCGTCGGCGTAACCGAGCAGCACGCGCGTCAACAGCCGTTTGATCAATCCCAGGGCGCGTAGCCACAATGGCGGCGGGGATTCGACACGCCAGCCGCCAACGACATCCACCTGGTCGATGCGCGCGAACAGGCCCTCGGCGTCGGCGGGTTGAAATTGTCGATCGGCGGTCGTGGTCAGCAGCAAAGGATGACGTGCCAAGAGGACGGCGGTTTGCAAACAGGCCCCGCTGCCGGTCGGCGTGACGTGATGGACGATGCGCACCCGAGGATCGCCGAGCGGGCCGATGCAGTTGGCGGATGCACGTTCCGGGATGACCACCAGCACCTCGGCCTCGCCGGGACGTGTGTTGAGCCAGGCGCGCCAGGCGTGCACGGTTGCTTCAAGCTCGGCGCCGCCTGCCCGCGCAAGCAGCACTACGCTCAACGGAGCATCGGCGATTTTGGGTCGCTCGGGCACGGCGGCAAGCATGCGACTGTTGTATCACTTGTAATCCGTGCGCGTCAGCGTTTCCTCGCTGAGGATGCCTGGGCCGCCGAGTTGCGAGTAGTTGCCGACCAGGCGGTGCCCCGATTCGATGGTGTACATCGTAATGCCGGCCTGGCCTTGACTGATCCACGACATGCAGAAGACGTTGCCCTTACGCAGGCCGATGCCGATGTACGCGACGCCGACCCCGCGCTTGTACGTGACTAGATACGCGTCGCCCATGCGCTCGATGTCCACCTCGGCGGCGTGCTTGCTGCCGTCGATTTCCGTCGAGACCGAACGGTAGGTGCCGGTGAGATCGGGCCCGTCGTCCTTGTTGCGGATGCGCTTGCTGACCATGAGCAAGCGCCCGGAGCCTGCCGCCGCGCTGAATTCCTTGGGCCGCTCTTCGCCGGGAACATGGAAGCAGATTTTCAGGGCGTCGCCTTCGACCGTGTAGATGCCGAGCATGGTTTCGCCTTTTTGCGGGCCGCGCATGATCGTGGCGTTGACCGTTTTCGGCGATTTGCCGGGGTCGAGCTTCAACATGCCGATCTGAATCAGGTTGTCGGGCCGGCGGAACAGAAAAGTGTCGCGGCCGAAGAAGAGCGTGCGGCCTTTCAAATCTTCCGCGGCGGTCTTCGCGCCGTCTTCTTGCATCGATTCGATCTGCCAGCCGCCTTGCAAGCGCGCCAGTTCTTGTTTGAGGGCCGTCTCCTTGGGCGTGGGAATATCGGGCTGTGCGAGCAGCAAACCAACCAACGTGGCGGCGTGGAACACCATGACAATCTTCCTTGAGTAAGCTCGACTTGCCTGTCGCCGGGCAAGCCGATGGGTGAATCCCTGGGCGAAACAAAGTTCCCATTCTACGCAGTCGCGCCGAAGCACGCTAGGGCAGTGCGCTGCAAGGAAGCGCGCAGCCGACACGCGAGCTTCATTCACGCGTGTTATCGGACATCGTGAAAAGCGCTCGCTTGGCGGTTTCGCGCTTCGTGATATTCCGCAACACCATCAAATCGCGGTCATGCTTCGCGTCAAGCAGATCGCCCAGCGGAAACACTTCTTCAAGTTGTGGATGGGGCGATTGCTGTGCCCATGCGCGCGCGCATTCGGCAGGCATGACGAAGTAGATTGGCCGCGGCTCGTTGGCCCAAATCGCAAGGTTCTCCCATTCCAGAATGCTGCCGAGCGGCCGGCGCAAGTGAAATGCCAGCGGATGGACCTCGGCGCGGAAGAAGATGATGGGCGTGTCCGGCCCGGCGTGCGTGCGCAGTTTCTGGGCAGCGGTGCGATAAGGCCAGGCGTCATCGTGCCGGTGCAAGTAAACCGCCCAGCACGCGGCATAACCGAGCAACGTGCCCGCCAGCGCCGCCGGCGCCCAGCGCGGCCGCGCTTCGGTCCACCAGCGCTCGGCAACGGCGCCCAGGAACAGCGCCAGCCCTGGAAAAGCCGGCAGCAGATAATCGGCGCGCTTGAAACGCATCAGCGACAGCAGGCCGGCGATCGCCAGGAACCAAACAAAGCCGAGTCGAATGACGGTATCGTCGCGCCACCACCCTTTTGTCCAAACGAGCCAGGCGGCGGCGGGTGCGATCAGACTCCACGGCAGGGCATCGATCCAGAAGCGGGCGGCATAGAACCACCACGGATGGGCGGCGAGTGTTTCGGAGCCGAACCCGCGCTCGAAGTTGTGATAAACGAAGAAGACATCCCAAAGCCGGCCGCTGGTTTGCAAGTTCGCCCACAGAAACCACGGCGCGGCGATGAGCGCGACGATTGCCGCGCCCCACCACCACGAGCCGCCGCTGACTCGTTTAGCGACGCTTCGCAGCAGCGTCGTGGGTCGCAACTCGTCGGCGTCAGCGACCATCAGCGCCGCTGCCACTCCCGCCACCAGCACCGCGGCGATGGGTCCCTTAAGCAGCATGCCGCACGCGACCGCTACATAACCACCGGCGCGCCAGCGCCACGAGGCGCCACCCAGGTAGAAGCACCCCAGCGCCGCGGTCACCGCGAGTGTCAACGGCATGTCAATCCGCCCGACGCGCGCCAGCCAGGTGAAGTGCCAGCAAGTCGCCAAAACGCACGCCGCCGCGAATCCCGCCACCGATCGACCGTTGCGCCATAGGAGAGCGAAGATGAGCAGCGCGCACACCAACGCCGCAAGCGCAGCCGGCAGCCGCACGGCCCAGGCATCCACGGCCCCGTGCAGCCAGGCGACGAGCGCGACCAGCCAATAATAGAGAGGCGGCTTCTGCAGCTCGATCTGTTCATCAAAGAGCCGTGGCAGTCCCCACTGCCCCGTCTCCAAGATCACGGCCGCATTTTGCCCCGCCCGCGCCTCGTGGCTGCTGGAAAGTTCGCGGACGCCCAGGCCGCGGAAAAAGAGAAAACTGCCGAGGACGATCAGGATCGCTGCCGGGACGAACCAGGAATAGCGAGCGCCGGATGAATAAGGATTGAACATGATCATTGGTCGTGCAGGCGAGCCGCCCGCATTACGCCACCAAGCGTTGCGCATGTGCCTCATGGAGGCGCTGATAGAGCGGACACGTCTTGAGCAAATCGGCATGCGCCCCTTCCGCCACCACGCGGCCCTGATCGAGCACCACGATGCGATCGGCGATTTCCAACGTGTTGAAGCGGTGCGTGATGATGAACGTCGTGCGGCCGCGCATGAACTCGCGCACGATGCGATGCACTTCCACCTCGGTCTCGGCGTCGGCCTGGCTGGTGAATTCGTCCAGGATCAAGACGCTCGGATCGCTCAGGATCGCCCGCGCCAGGCTGAGCCGCTGCTTTTGCCCGCCCGACAGCTTCGTCCCCGCCTCGCCGACGCGCGTCTCGTACCCCCTGGGCAGCTTCAGGATGTAGTCGTGCGCCCTGGCCTGCTTGGCGGCTTCCTCGACCTGTTCTTTGGTCGCGTTCGGCTTGCCGTAGGCGATGTTGCTGTAGATCGTGTCGTCGAACAGGATCGTGTCCTGGGTGACGACGCCGATCTGCTTGCGCAAGCTGCGCAGATGCGCGGTGCGGATGTCGACGCCGTCGAACAGAATGGTGCCGTGGTCCGGGTCGAAAAACCGCGGCAACAGATTCAGGAGCGTCGTCTTGCCGCAGCCGTTCTTGCCGACCAGCGCGATGACTTCGCCGTTCTTCACGCGCAGATTGACGCCGCTGAGGATCGGGTGGCCGGGATCGTACGAGAAGCAGACGTTTTGGAACTCGATGGCGTCGTGGTGGCGTTCGAGGCGCGGGCCGCTGCCGTTGGCCAGAATCTTCGGCTCGCGGTCCATGAAGCCGAAGATGCGGTCGGACGCGGCCCACCCGGCCTGGATACGCGTGTAGACGCTGGAAAGCTTGCGCACCGGATCGGCGATGGCGGCCAGCAACGCATAGAGCTGCAAGAGCGATTCCATGTCGAGCGGCGTGCCGGTCAAGTTGATGAAGCCGAGAATCCGATCCGGCCTTTCCAGCACGATATAGGCGCCCATCAGCAACGAGGCGGCGATGATCACGACGCTGAAAAACTCGATGATCGGCCCCGACAGCGCGTCGAGCGTGACGACCCACATCGCCTTCTGGTAGTATTCCTTGGTGGCGGCGCGAAACCGGCGCCGCTCGTGCGCCTCGCGGGCAAACGCCTTGACGATGCGAATCCCCAAATACGTCTCTTGCAGAATCTTCAAGATGTTCGACATCCGTTCGAGAACCTTGCGCGTCGCCCGCTTCATGTTCCGGCCGATGCGCGTGAGCACGTAAAACGAAATCGGCACCAGAACCAGGAACATCACGGTGAGCTGCCAGTGAATCCAACAGGCGACGGCGATGCAGGCCAGCGCGCGCAACGGCTCGGCGATGATTTTGCCCAACAGCGTTTTCATGCCCGAACCGAGCGTTTCCATGTCCATGGTGCAGCGCGACATCAATTCATTGCTGCCGGTGGCGTTGAAGCTGGCGACGTCGAGCCGGACTGTGCGCCGGAAGAAGACGTTGCGCAAGTCGAACAGCGAACGATTGACGACGTTGCCGACTAGCGTTTCCTGGAAGAATTCGAAGATGCCCTTGATCGCCACTGCCGCGATCACAAAAACCATCATCAGCGCGAGAGTTTGGAATTTGCCTTCAGGCAGGAACGCGTCGATAAAGCGCTTGGCGACCTGATAGCGATACGATTCATTGCGGGCGGATTCGAGCTTGCTTTCCCAGTCCGCGAGGTTGCCGGAGATCTTGCGGATGTCAATGCGGACTTGCGCCCCGTCGGGCTGTAGCTCCAGGTCCGCCTTTTTGTCCTGGATTTCTTTGATTTTGTCTTGCAGCGGCGGAATCGTTTCTTTGTCAACTTTCTTGATCGTCTTGTTGACCCAGCTCTGCAGATTCTCCTCGCCGCCGAGAATTTTCAGCAACGGATAAATCGCCGTGAAATTGAGGCCCCACAGGATCGCGGCCAAGAGGGCGCACAGCACCGAAAGCAGTACGCGATAGCGATAGGGCCAGGCGTATTTGAGCGCCCGCAGGAAATTCTTCATGGCGACCGGTTTCCAACATCCGTGTGTTAGCCCGAAGCGCAAGCGAGCGAAATTTGTACCACAATCGCGGCGCGGCGAACAAGGCAGGACAACCATGTGCATTGCGCGGCTTAACGCGCCTGCCTGTTGCTCGCTGCTTACCCAAAATCACGCTCCACAATCTCATGTTCCGTACCGGCGCGCGCTTTTTTCTTCGGTCCAACCACCGCTTCGTGTAGAATAACCCCATCTTCACTTTCCCGTTTCCCAGTGAGGGCCATGTCATGTTCCCACAAACTCAGCGGCGCACGTTTCTACGGCAAATGGCGAAGGCGGGCTTGTTGGCCAGCGCCGGCGAATATGCGTTTCTCAACAGTTTGCCGCCGCTGTCGGCCCAGGAGGTGCGGGCGGCACGCAACATGGCCCGCGTCGCCGCCGACATCGAGCCGCTCGTGCGCCTCATCGAGGACACCGACCAAGCGCAGCTCATCCAAGCCGTGGCGGAGCGCGTCCGCGGCGGCACGAGCTATCAACAACTGCTGGGCGCCGTGATGCTCGCCGGCGTGCGCGGCATTCAGCCCAGACCGGTCGGGTTCAAGTTCCATGCGGTGCTCGTCGTCAACTCGGCGCACCTGGCGAGTCTGGCGGCGCACGACCGCGACCGCTGGCTGCCGCTTTTCTGGGCCTGCGACAATTTCAAGCGCTCGCAGGCGACCAACGCGCAACAAGGCGATTGGCGCATGGCGCCCGTGGACGAAGCGCATCTACCCGCCGCCGCCCACGCCGGCCAGCGCTTCCGCGAGGCGATGGAAAACTGGGACACCGACGCCGCCGACCGCGCCGTTGCCGCCTGGTGCCGCACGGCCGGGGCCAACGAAATCTACGAAACCTTCTGGCGTTACGGCGCCCGCGATTTCCGCGACATCGGCCACAAGGCAATCTTCGTCGCCAACAGCTACCGCACGTTGCAAACCATCGGCTGGCGGCACGGCGAACCGATTCTGCGTTCGCTCGCGTATGCTCTCTTGGAACACGAAGGCGGCAATCCCGCGCAGCGCGACGCCGAACAGGACCGGCCGTGGCACGACAATATCCGCCGCGCCGCCCGCATCCGCGCGGACTGGCAGCGCGGCCGCATCGACCGCGCGGCAACGACCGATTTGCTCGCCACCTTGCGAACAGCGACGGCGCCGGAGGGCAGCGAAGCCATCGTCGCCAAGCTCAACGCGGGCATCGATCCGGCCTCGCTTTGGGACGCCATCTTTCTGACGGCCGGCGAATTGCTCATGCGTCAGCCCGGCATCGTCGGCCTGCACACGCTCACGACGATGAACGCCCTCTGCTACGCCTACCAGACGAGCGGCAACGATGAGACGCGCCGCATGATGCTCCTGCAAGCCGCGGCGTTCTTGCCGATGTTCCGCAAGAACATGGAAGGCCGCGGCCAATTGCGCGGGGACATCCGCATCGACACGCTGGAAGCAGCGGCTGGAAACGGGGCGCCGACCGTAGATGAGGTGTTCGCCGAGGTGAGCCGCGACAAGCTGACCGCGGCACGGAAGACGCTGGCGCTGTTGCAAGCAAATCAGGACAACGCACAACCGCTGCTGGCCGCGGCGCGTCGGCTGATCTTTTCCAAGGGCAACGACTCGCACGACTACAAATTCAGCTCGGCCGCCCTGGAAGACTTCTACAACGTGACCCCCGGCTGGCGCGACCGCTTCCTGGCCAGCAGCGTTTTTTGGCTGAAGGGCTCGACCGGCGCGGACACCGATGTGGCGCGACGCATTCGCGCGGCGCTGGCGTGAAGGACGACGGGGTGAAGCGCCCGCGCGTAGTTTACCGTTTCGCGCTCGGAGAAGACAGTCGCATAACTACAATCAAGGAACGCAAACGTGAATCGACTGATGACCTTTCTGTTCGTTTGTGTGACGCTTGGGGCAACGCCAGGGTTCGCTCCCGCCCAGGAAAAAAGCGTCAACCCCGGCATCAACAAGCCGTTCGACAGCCCCGATCTCAAGAAATTCCTCGGCGCCTTTGAAGGCGAGAGCCGGGAGATCTATGCCAAGCGCAAGGAAATCGTCCAGGCCTGCAACGTCAAGCCGGGGATGGCGGTAGCGGACATCGGCGCCGGCACCGGCCTGTTTACGCGTATGTTTGCTCAGGAAGTGGGCTCGAAAGGGAAGGTCTTCGCCGTCGAGATCGCGCCGGCGTTTCTGGAGCACATTGCCAAGACCGCCAAGGAAGCGAAACTGACGAACATCGCGCTGGTCAAATGCACGCAGACATCCGCCGAGCTGCCGGCGAATTCCGTCGACGTCGCTTTCATTTGCGACACGTACCATCACTTCGAGTTTCCGCACAAAACCATGACGTCGATCCACAAGGCACTCAGGCCGGGCGGCGCCGTCATCGTCATCGATTTTCACCGCATCCAAGGCAAGAGTAGCGACTGGGTGATGGGCCACGTCCGCGCCGGGCAGGAGAAATTTGAACAAGAAATCGCCGACAGCGGCTTCAAGAAGGTCGGCGAAGAGAAGTTCTTGAAGGAGAACTATCTGTCCCGCTTTCGCAAGGTGGAGGCGGGCAAATGAACTAAGCGGCGCGTGTCGCGACGACCGCGGCTGTGAACATCGCGTCCAATGCTGCAAGCGTCGCCGCGGTCGCCCCCTGCTGCGATTGCACGAAGTGCCGCGCCGCTTCGCCCAAACGATTGCGCAATTCCGCATCGCCCAAGAGTCGCAACACGTCACGCTCCAGCGCCGCCGCATCGGCACATTCGAGCGCCGCCTGAAGGTCCTTTAGCCGCGCCACCGTATCCTTGAAGTTCCAAGTGTGCGGCCCAAACAGAACGGCTGCCCCGTACGCCGCCGGCTCGATCATGTTCTGCCCGCCGCGCTGCCCGTCGAAGCTGCCGCCAACGAACGCGACATCGGCGAGGCCCCAGACGGTGCCAAGTTCGCCGATGGTGTCCACCAAAATGATGGGATGATCCCCGTTTAGCCCCAGTTCGCAGAACCGGGGCGGACCGAGGGCACTTCTGCGAATCCAGGGCAGTCCGGAAATCCGCAACAACTCGGCAACCGCATCGAAGCGATCCTTCTGCCGGGGCACTATGATCAGTCGCAGGTTCGGAAACTGTTCCTGTGCACGCCGGTAAATGTCAAGCGCCATTTCTTCTTCCGGTGCCTGCGTACTGCCGGCGACCCAGACCAGCTCATCTTCGCTAATGCCGAACAGCTCGCGAAGGGCCAGCGTCTTGGGATTGCGCCGGTCGCTCTGAGCGCCGTCGTATTTCACGGAGCCGGTGACGATGACGTTGCGAGCGCCGAGATTGCGGTAGTTGCCCGCGTATTCCTCCGTCTGAGCCAGAATGACGTCAAACCTTGCGAACAGCCCCTGCACGAGCCAGCGCAATTTGCGAAAGCGGCCGGCGCTGCGCGGGCTCATGCGGCCGTTCATGATCGCCAATTTCACGCCGCGTTTCTTCGCCGCCCAAAGGAAATTGGGCCAAATCTCACTCTCGGCCAGCACAACCAAATCGGGCTGCACGCGCCGGAGCGCGTTTTTCACCGCCCACGAGAAATCGAAAGGCCAGTAGATGACCGGCAAATCCGGGAAGCACTTGCACGCCTCGTCGTGGCCGGTGTCAGTCGTGGTCGAAATGACGACGTCGTGATCCGGATGCCGCTGGCGATATTTGGCGACGACCTGCCGCAAAAGATGAATCTCACCGACGCTGACGCCATGGAACCAGACGCAACGTCCTGCATTTCGCTTGCGGCTTAGCGAAACGCGGCCAAGCAACTTGTCCGCTAACCCGCGTCGATATTTCCCCGTGGCAATCGCCTTGTAGACGAGCCACGGCGAAAAGAGCAGCAGCACGAGCAGGTAGATGAGGTTCAATAGGTAAGGCATGGGAGTCCGTTCCCGGTGCAATTGGTACTCAATTCTGAATGCTTGCGATCAAGCCAGCTCGTCGGAGCTTTTCTTCCAGCTCGACGGTAAGCTCTTGTTGCACCTGTCGCACAGCAACGTTGGGCGGGAATTCACGCTCCGCAAAAATCCCAGACGGAATGTGGCGCAAAGCAAGCGCGTAGCGACCGCCACCAAGGATATAGTGCAATCGCTCCAATTCCATTTCGGGAATGCCGGGAATCAACATGCTATTTGTCCTACGTGCCAGCAGATGCCAATCGTTGCCGAGCAAGCGCTTTGGTCATCCGCATCAAATGCTCGATATGCAGGCAAAGCGCCAATTCGTCTTTTTCTTCCCGAGACAGCACGTTGGTCTTTTGGCGATGAATCAAATCGGCAACTCGCTCACTGGCTGCTTTGGAGGCCTGGAATTCCGCCACAGCTTTTTGCGAAGGACCGCTCGCAATGAAATCCGCAAGCTCTGCACAAACGGGGTTTGTAGCGTCCATTCCATGCCCGCCTTTGACCATAGCGCACAGGTCATGCAGCTCCGGTTTTCCGCATGCAACAATTCTTATACTTTTTCCCGCTCCCACAAGGACACGGGTCGTTGCGCCCAATCTTGGCGCGCGTGTTGCGGATCGGCTCGACCTTCTTGGCGCTCTGGCTGGCGGCGACGGCGGCTTGTTGTTCGGCGGTCATGCTGCCGGCCGAGGCGTAGGTGCTCTGCGCTTGCTCGTGAATCACGGCGCTGATCGACCAGATCGATTCCTCGAAGCTCTCGTCGTCTTCCAGGCGGAAGATCGAGTCGGTGACCTTGTCGCCCAGGCCTTCCCACATCGCATCGAATTCCTTCATGCCCTGGCGTTTGTACTCGGTCTTCGGATCGATCTGCGCGTAGCCAACCAGTCCGATGCCCTGGCGCAGGTGGTCCATCACGTACAGGTGGTTCTTCCAGGCGCGATCGAGGCGATCCAGCAAGAGGCCACGCTCGACGCGTTTCATCTCGGGCCGGTAACGCTGATCGAAGGCGTTCCACAGATGGTTGCGGGCTTCATCGAGCGTCTTGCCGATTAGCTCGTGCGGCACGACTTCCAGGCCCAGGTTGGTGCGGCACCACTCGGCGAGGTCCTGGGCGTCCTTTTCCTCGGCGACGCTGGCGCCGGCGAACTCGTCGTGCAGCTTGGCGTCGAGGTCGGCCTGCGTCCCCGGCGGAAAAGCCTGACGGCTCGCGGCGAACAACATCTCTTGCAGCTTGCTGCGCGTCTGCGTGCGGAAGTCTTCCTCGGTGATTTCCGAAAAAGGGGTCAGACCCCCTAAAATCACGGGGTCAGACCCCTTTTTCGGAACGGCGCCGCCGAAGCGGGCCCCGAACCAGCGGAACAGGCCCTCGCGATCGTAACGCGGTGCTCCCATCTGGAACGGCACCCGCGACTGCTCCGGCATGAACCGCGCCATCGCCACCTTCACCGGGAACTCGTTTTCCTTTTGCCGGTAGAGTTTGTGGACCTCGGCAATCAGCGAATCCTTGATCTGCTCCCGGCCCTTGTCGGCGATGCTCGCGGGCTCGATGAGCAGGTCGAACTTTTTCTTCATCCACTTGCACAATTCGCTCGGGCCCCAATCCTCCTGCAAATACTCGGCGCCTTTGCTCAGATCGACCGCGGCGATATACTTCTCGGCTTCGGCGATCAGGTATTGCGCCAGGTTGTCGCGGCCGATCTTCTTCAACTGTCGCTCGTTGGTCTTGAGGCTCCACAGCTTGTTGACGCGGCCCGAGATCGCCTGCCAGTTCCATTCGCTTTCGTCGGTGTCGAGCGGTAGGTTCTCGTCCATCGCCTCCTGGATTTGCGTCTGCACCATCTTCTTGGCGCGCGTGCAGGCCACGTTCACGGCGTCTTCGTAGGAAGTGCGCACAAACTCCGCGGCATTGAACTCGATGCCCAGTTGCAGCGCGGCCAGCTCGGCGAAGCTAGCCGGGCCGTAATCGTCGGCCAGGAAGCGGTCGAGGGCGCCGTCGAGCTGCCCCTCGATCATCTTGAGCATGAGGATCTTGCAGTTGCCGCCGTTGAGAATGTCTTGGCGGTAGCCGTAGACCTTCTTGCGCTGATAGTCCATCACCTCGTCGTATTCGAGCAGGTTCTTGCGGATGTCGAAGTTGCGCTCTTCGACCTTCTTTTGGGCGGCTTCGATGCGCTTGCTGACCATGCGGCTTTCGATCGCCTGGCCGTGCTCCATTCCCATCTTTTGCAAGATGCGGGTGACCCACTCGCCGGCGAAGATGCGCATCAGGTCGTCTTGCAGCGACAGGAAGAAGCGGCCCGAGCCTGGATCGCCTTGCCGGCCGGCGCGGCCGCGCAGCTGGTTGTCGATGCGCCGCGCCTCGTGCCGCTCGGTGCCGACGATGTGCAAGCCGCCCATGCTTGCGACCTTGCGGCCTTCTTCTTCCATCTTCTCCTTGGTGCGAATCTCGGCGACGGTCTTTTTCCAGACATCGTCGGGCACTTCGAGGCGCGTGGGATACAGGAAGCGGCCGTCCTCGCCCTTGACGTCCTTGAGGCGGGCCCAGGCGAGCGTCTCGGCGTTGCCGCCCAGGATGATGTCGGTGCCGCGGCCGGCCATGTTCGTCGATATCGTCACGCCGCCGATGCGTCCGGCTTGGGCGACGATCTCGGCCTCGCGCTGGGCGTATTCCGGTTTGGCGTTGAGTAGCTCGTGCGTGATGCCGCGCCGTTGCAACAGCCCGCTCAGCTTTTCCGACTTGTCCACGTCGGTGGTGCCGATCAGCATCGGCCGGCCATGATAGTCGATGCGGTCGATGTCGTCGCGCTTGATCGTCTTGCGTTCGCGTGGCTCGCGGACTTCGAAGTCGAGGCCTTCGTCGGTTTCTTTCTTGACGATGCCGATCAAGGGGGTGCCGTCGTTGAGATAGACGACATCCAAACGGTGGATGCGCTCGATCTCATCGACGACCGCCTCCCACTTTTCCTTCTCGGTGAGATAGATTTGGTCGGTGTAGTTGGTGCGGATGAGCGGCTGGTTCGTGGGGATGGCAACCACGTCGAGCTTGTAGATCTTCCAAAACTCGCTCGCCTCGGTCATGGCGGTGCCGGTCATGCCCGCCAGCTTCTTGTAGAGCTTGAAGTAATTCTGCAACGTGACGGTCGCCAGCGTTTGGGTCTCTTCCTTGATCTCGACGCCGTCGCGTTCGTGCTTGGCTTCGACCGCCTGGTGCAAACCGTCGGACCACTGCCGGCCGACCATCAAACGGCCCGTGAATTCATCGACGATGATGACGCTCATCTCTTTGGTTTCGGGATGCGGCATCGTCACGTACTGCCGGTCCTTGTGATACAGGTGGTGGGCCTTGAGGGAATTATCGATGAGGTGCGGCCATTCCATGTTGCCCGCGGTGTAGAAACTCTCGACGCCGGCCAATTCCTCGGCCTTGCGGATGCCCTCGTCGGTAAGGTGGCAGGTGCGTTCCTTTTCGCGAACCTCGAAGTAGTAGCCGAGGCGGCGCTCCTTTTTGCCTTTCGCTTCGTTCTGGGCGATTTCTTCCATTACCTTCTCGAGATCGATTTCGCCGGCTTCGGCCTGCGCCATGATCATGTCCTTGGCGTTCTGGAATTTTTCGCCAAAAGTCATCGGCTTTGACTCTGGTGGAGTGCCCATTTCCGGTTCTTTTTCTGCCTCCACTTCCATTAATTCGTGGCCGGGAATGTTCAAGCCGTGCCCGATTTGCCGCAGCTTCCCCTGGGCTTGCTTCTCCAACTGCGTTAACTTCACGGCGATATCGTTGGCCTTGCGATACAGGTCCGGATCGTCCTGGGCGGGGCCGGAGATGATCAGCGGCGTGCGGGCTTCGTCGATGAGGATGTTGTCCACCTCGTCGATGATCGCGAAGTTGAGGATCTTGCCCGTGGCTTCCTCTTCTTGCCGGGTCAGGTGCCGCTGGCATTGCTGGGCGCGCGGATCGTAGTTCGGGTCGCCCCAGCGGGCCGGCTTCATGTTGTCGCGCAGGTAATCGAAGCCGTACTCGCTGTTCGTGCCGTAGGTGATGTCGCAGGAATACGCGGTGCGGCGGGCCTCGGGGTCCATGTCGCTCTGGATGAAGCCCGCGGACACGCCGAGCAGGTTGTAGATGGGCGACATCCATTCGCAATCGCGGCGGGCCAGGTAATCGTTGACCGTGACGATGTGCACGCCCCGGGCTTCCAGGCCGTTGAGGTAGGCCGGCAGCGTCGCGACCAACGTCTTGCCTTCGCCCGTGGTCATCTCGGCGATGTTGCCCCGGTGCAAAACGACGCCGCCCACGATCTGCGTATCGAAGTCGCGCATGTTCTTGGTGCGGCGCGCGGCCTCGCGGCAAGCGGCGAACGCGTACGGCAAGATGTCTTCCAGCGTCGGGCTGCTCGGCAGGTTCGCCTCCAACATCCCCAGCAGCGTTTGCAAGGAGCTGCTCGGCTCGTCATACGCAGCATGCCCGTTCGGCGACGCGGCGACCGCTTCTTGCCACGCCGTCCTCTTCGGCAACGGCTTGTGCTCGACGCCCAGACGCCGGCGAAAGTCCACCGTCAGCTTCTCGAACTCATCGTCGCGCAGCTCGATCATCAGCGGTTCGAGCGCGTTGACCTGATACAGCAGCGAACCGGGGGCGACTTGGTGTTCCACGGCGTGCTTGGGCCGCACATAGCCGAGCGAGCGCACGAGCCGGTCATTGCTGGAGCCCATCAGGCGGCCGAGGAACCCAACGACGCCATCGCCGATGGTGCTGATGCCATCGGTCAGGCGTTCCCAGAGGGTGGTATCGATCTTGGTTTCGGGACTCATTTCGAATCTCTGCACCGGGTTGGGGCAAATCGAGTTTAACCACGATAGCACGGATAAGAAGAGAAGCGGCTCTTCTTTGCATTATCCGTGGTATCGGTGTCATCCGTGGTTGGTGTTGCCTTTTTGGACCAAGGCGACACAACTGGCATGATCGCCAAAGTTTGCGTCATTCCGCCATTCTAGACAATCAGTTTAAGTTGACAGGCGGAAGGGGTCAATACGGACTAATAGGCCCCTACCCTCAATAGGATGCGACGGAGGGCGGATGTCGCCGGGCCCGATACGCCGAATCGCCAACCCTTTGAGCCCGCCAAAGCAGCAGCGGTCGCGCCGCGTTTCATTTCACCCCCCCCGGGGGCGCCCTGAAATGCGGCCGTCGGTGTTTGTGCCGAACCATACGGCAATCTCCCCATGCACCTGAGCGAAAATGCTCGCGCACTTCCTACTGGCAATGCCCGCCGCGACCTGATAGCCTAGAACCCAAGCCGCCGAAGCTTGCACGGCGGGCGGGATGGTGCGACGCACATGAACAATCGGTGGGGATGGGGTCCGCGCCGAGCAAGCTGGGCCGTGGCGTGGCTCCTGGCGCTGGGCCTGCCGGGCTGCGGCGGCTCGGGTGCGCAGCCGGACTTGGTCTGGGGCCGGCGCGGCGTCATCGACGGCGATCTCGTCAAGCCGCGCGCCATTGCCATCGATGACAAGGACCGCCTCTACCTCGTCGATTGGACCGCTCGCATTCAAGTCTTCGACACCGACGGCAAACATCTCGGCAAAACCTGGACGCCGCCCGATTACCGCAACGGCAAGCCCAGTGGACTGAGCATCCATCCCGATGGCAACCTGATCGTCAGCGATTCCCATTATTCGTGCATCCGCATCTATTCACCGGACGGCGAGCTGCTGCGCACCGTGGGCGGCAAGATCGGGTTGGCGCCTAGGGAATTGAGCTACATCAGCGACACGGTCTGCGATATGTCCGGCAACTTCTACGTCGCGGAGTTCGGCGAGAACCAGCGCATCACCAAGCTCGATCCGGACGGCAAGTTCCTCACCTGCTGGGGCGAACCCGGTTCCGAGCCGGGCCAATTCGCCCGCATCCGCGCCCTCGCGCTCGGCCCCGACGGCAACTTGTATGTCGCCGACGCGTGCAACCACCGCATCCAGGTGTTCACGACCGACGGCAAGCTGGTGCGTCTCTTCGGCAGCCCCGGCAGCGGGCCGGGCGAGCTGTCGTATCCGTATGATGTGGCTTTTCCGCCGGGACAGGCGAAGCATCTGTACGTCATGGAATATGGCAACCAGCGCGTGCAGAAGTTCACGCTCGAAGGCCAATCGCTCGCCACCTGGGGCGGTCCCGGCCGCACCCCCGGCCGGTTGAGCGCCCCCTGGGCCCTCGCCGTCGACCGGCTGGGGCGCGTGCATGTGGTGGACAGCGAGAACCACAGAATCCAGCGGGTGAAATTTTAGCCACCAGAAAAGAGGGCTTAGCCACAGATGAAACACAGATCAAACACAGATAAAGAACAGAAGCGCTGCTCATCTTTGTCTTTTGCATTTCATCTGTATTTGATCTGTGTTTGATCTGTGGCTCAAGAACTTCTTGAAGGGGGTGAGCCGTGGCGGTCGAGTTTTTGCACAAGGAGATTACGGAGAAGATCATTGGGGCGGCGTTTGAGGTGCACAAGACATTGGGGTACGGGTTCTTGGAGAAGGTGTACCAGAAGGCGCTCATGGTTGAGTTGGAATCCCAGGGATTCAAAGTGCAATGGGAAGCGAACATAATCGTTCTGTACAAAGGAGTGAACGTCGGCCATTATGAAGCGGATCTGTTTGTGGAAGAGAAGGTCATCGTGGAAGTGAAGATCGCCAAGGAATACAATTCGGCCGACGAGGCCCAATTGTTGAATGAGCTGAAGGCCACCGACGTAAAGGTTGGACTGCTCATCAACTTCGGCCGAACGAAAGTCGAATTCAAGCGAATGGTGTTCTAAATCGCAACCTTGAAACACACGATTCTTCTATCTGTGTTTCATCTGTGTTCGATCTGTGGCTAAACATGCTTTTCGAACTCCTTGAAAAACACTGGCTCGCCTCGGCCTTGATTCTCATGGCGATGGGGTTGCTCGCCTGGGGCCTAGCCAGTGCGGGGCGGCGGTTGCCGTGGCTGGTGACCGGGGTGGCGCTGGCGCTGGTCGGCGGCGGCGGGTTGCAGCCGGTGCCGGAGCCGGGCGGGTTGGCGATCCTTCTCTCCGCGGCGGGGGCGCTGGTGGCGCTCGTTCTGTTGCTCACCTTCACGGGCCTCTGGTCCGATTGGCTGGGCTATTTTGTGTGCGCGGTGTTGCTGTTTGGCGTGGGGCATGTTTCGCTGTTGCCGCTCACCGAAGGGCTCAATGAGCTGGCCCGAATCATCTTCACGCTGGAGCCGCTGGAACCGTGGTGGCTGGTGTTGCTGCTGCTCATTCCGTGGCTGGTCTGGTACAGCTGGCGGCGCTTGGCGGCGCTGGGGCCGGGGCGGCGCGTGCTGGCGATTGCTTTGCGCTGCCTGCTGATTACGTTGCTCGCTTTCGCGCTGGCCGAGATGCATGCGCGGCACACGGAACAGCGGCTCACGGTGTTGTTTCTGTGGGATCGCTCGCTCAGCGTGCCGCCGGAGTATGACGACGCCGGCAACAATCTGCGCGAGCAGCGCATCAAGGACTTCATCAACGAATCCGTGGTCAAACGCGGGCCGGGCAAGGAGAACGATCGTGTCGGCCTGGTCGTCTTCGGCCGGCAGCCGCGGTTGGAACTGCCGCCGGGGGCCGTGCCGCAGCTGCGGTTCCAGAAGATTCAGAGCCGGGTGGATGACACCTACACCGACATCGCCGCGGCCATCAAGCTGGCCCTCGCATCGTTCCCCGAAGGCTCCGCCAAGCGCATCGTGCTCATCAGCGACGGCAACGAAAACCTGGGCAACGCCGAAGAACAAGCCCGCATCGCCAAGCAGAACGGCGTCGAGATCGACGTCGTCCCGATCGCCGGCGGCAAACGCAATCCCAACGAAGTCCTGGTCGAGCGCCTCGATGTGCCGGCGATCACCGAGAAGGACTCGCGTTTGCCGTTGCGCGTCTTGTTGCGCAGCTTCAACCCGCAGATCGTCGTCGGCAAGCTGCAGCTTTACAAGATCAGCCTCGGCATGAAAAAGGGCGACGAGAAAAAAGACGTGCCCGTCATCGAAACCCGGCCCGTCCAGGAAAGCATCGTCAAGCTCAAGTACGGCCTGCAGGGCTTCAACTTCAGCCAGCCCGGGGCGACCAAGGACGACGCGTTTGTCTATGAAGTCAAGTTCGTGCCCACCCATGTCGAGAACGACCGCGGCATCAAGATTCTCGACGGCTTCCCCGGCGATCGCGTCGAGAACAACCGCGCCAGCGCCGGCGTCATGGCGCGCGGCCAACGCACCGTCTTGCTGATGGAACCCGACGCCGGCGATCACAAGCTGCTCGCCGATCGGTTGCGGGCCGTAAAATCGAGCCTGAAGGTCGTGCCGATCACGGTCCATCCCGAGCGCAGCCAATTGCCGCAGAATGCCGCCGAGCTGGCGATGGTCCTCAGCAAGTTCGACGCGATCGTCATCGCCAACGTGCCGGCCGACTATCTGACCGACACGCAGCAAAAGGTGATCCGCAGCCTGGTACACGATCAGGGCGTCGGGCTGATCATGATCGGCGGCCCGCAAGGTTACGGCGCGGGCGGCTGGCAGAACACCGAGATCGAAAAGGCCCTGCCGCTCATCTCCGAGTTGAAGTCGATGAAGATCGAAGGCAAGAGCGGCCTGGTGCTGATCATGCACGCTTCCGAAATGGCCGAGGGCAACGCCTGGCAGCGCAAGATCGCCAAGCTCGCCATCGAAAAGCTGTCGCAGATGGACATGATCGGCCAGATCCACTTCGACCATCAAACCGGCCGGCACGAATGGCACATCCCGTTCCAGCAGATCGCTGGCAAACGCAATCAAATGATGAACCTGGTGGACACGATGATGCCCGGCGACATGCCCGACGTCGATCCGGCCCTGCTCAAGTGTTACGACGCGCTGACCAACCCGCTCAACGGCCTGGGCACCAAGCACATCATTCTCATCAGCGACGGCGATCACTGGCGCGCGAGCCCGGCGCTCTTGGCGAAAATCGGCATGGCCGGCGTCACCATGACGACGGTGTGCATCACGACGCACGGCAAGGCGGAGATCGACATGTTGGCCGCCGTCGCCGCCATGGTGCGCACGCCGAAGGGGGAGAAGGGGCGGTCGTATAACGTCACCGATCCGTCCGAATTGCCGGCGATCTACATCAAGGAAACGCGGCTCGTCAGCCAGGCGTTCACGCATGAGAAGATGTTCCCGCCGCGGCTCTTGGAGAAGTTCGGGCCGACGGAAGGCATCGAGGCCCTGGAACCGCTGCACGGGTTCAACCGCACCACGCGGCGCTCGTCACCGTTGGTCACGGTCGCCATCGAGACGCCCAAGATCGGCGAGTACAAATTCCCGGTGCTGGCCCACTGGCAGTACGGCCTGGGCAAATCGATCGCATTCACCAGCGACGCTCGCACCATACCGGGCGGCAAGACGTATTGGGACCGCGACTGGGCCAACGCGCCGCTCTACACCAAGATTTGGGAACAGTCGATCGATTGGGTGCTGCGCGCGGTTGAGTCGGGCAAGAACATGCAGATTCACACCGAGCACCGCGACGGCAAGATTCGCGTCACCATCGAGGCCAACGACGCCCAGCAAAGGCCGCTCACCGATCTGAAGTTCAAATCGGCGATCACGTCGCCGAGCTTCAAAGGTCCCGAAGGCCAGCGCAAGGAGCTGCGCTTCGAGCAGAAGAACAGCGGCGTCTACGAAACCGAATTCGGCGCCGACGAAGTGGGTTCCTACTTCATCAACGTGATGGCCGAGTGGGAAGAGGGCGGCAAGAAGATGTCCGACGGGATCCGCGCCGGCGTGACGATTCCGTATTCGCCGGAGTTCGCGGAGATGGAGAGCAACCCGGCGCTGCTGGAGAAGATTCGCCAAATCACCGGCGGCCAGCACTACGCCGAGGATGCCGCCGCCCTGGCTCGCGCCGCCCAGACTCCGAGCGAGGTCTTTCGCGCCATGCCGATGGGCCATTTGAGCCTGCAACCCCTGTGGCACTGGTTGGTGGCATTGGCGGGGGCCGTATTGTTGTTGGACGTCGCCGTGCGCCGCATCGCGTTCGAGCCGACGGTGGTGTGGACCAAGGGCGTCGCGGTTTGGGAACGATTGCGTGGCCGCGAGCCGGTCACCACCAAGGCCGATGCGTTCATGGAACGATTGAAGAGCCGCAAGGCCCAGGTGGGCGAGAGCATCGAAAAGGAGAAGGCGCAGAAGCGTTTCGAGGCGACGGCGGGCGCTACGCCGATTGTCAGCGACGCCGGCGCGACCGGGATGACGCAAGAGCAAGGCAAGCCCAAGCCGCCGCCGCCGCCGAAACCCGGCGCGAAGCCCAAAGAAGCCGAGGATTACGCGACTCGCCTCATGAAAGCGAAGAAACGCGCGCTCGAAGATCGGGACAAGGAGAAAGGCAATTGAAAATTGACAATTAGCAATTGCAAATTGCAAATTGAAGACCGAGCCTCTTCCCGCATTTCAATTTGCAATTGCTAATTTGCAATTGTCAATTGTCAATTTGATTGCGAGCTCAGAGATTCCCGCCGAGGAGTAAATTCAAGCATGGCAGACACCCTCGAATTCAATCAGCGTGCCCAGGATTTTCGCAAGGAATACGACGCCGTCTTCCGCGAGATCGGCAAAGTCATCGTCGGCAGCGCGGACATCGTCAACGGCGTGCTGACGTGCCTGTTCGTCGGCGGGCATGCGCTTTTGGAAGGCGTGCCGGGCCTGGGCAAAACGCTGCTGGTCCGCACGCTCAGCCAGGTGCTCGATCTGAAGTTCAACCGCGTCCAGTTTACGCCCGACCTGATGCCGGCCGACATCATCGGCACGAACATCATCAACGAGACGGCCGAGGGGCAGCGCGTCTTCAGCTTCCAGCCCGGTCCGCTGTTCGCGCAGATCGTGCTGGCCGACGAAATCAACCGGGCCACGCCCAAGACGCAGTCGGCCCTGCTCGAAGCGATGCAGGAGCATAGCATCACGGTGGGCGGCACGAGCCATCGCCTGGAAGAGCCGTTCTTCGTAATGGCGACGCAGAACCCGATCGAGCAGGAAGGCACGTATCCGCTGCCGGAAGCCCAGCTCGACCGTTTCTTTTTCAAGCTGATCGTCGAATATGGGACACGCGAAGAAATGGCGCTGATCCTCGACCGCACGACGAAGCGCGAGAATCCCAAGCCCGAAAAGGTCATGGACGGCGCCCGCATTCGCCATTGGCAAGAGTTGGTGCGCGAGGTGTTGGTCGCCCCGCCGGTGCAGGATTACGCGATCCGGCTGGTCTTGGCGACGCACCCGGGCGGGCCGTACGTCGCCGCGGTGGCCAACAAGTACATTCGCTGCGGGGCCAGTCCACGTGCCGCCCAGGCGCTGGTGCTGGCCGCGAAGGTGCGGGCGCTGTTGCAAGGCCGGGTGAACGTCAGCTTTGAAGACATCAAGTCGGTGTACTTCCCGGCGCTGCGGCATCGCATTCTCATGAATTTCGAGGCGCAGGCGGAGAACATTCCGTCGGACAACATCCTGGCGGATATTCTGAAGGAAGTGAAGGAGAAGGATGCGAGCGCCGCGTGAAGGGCGCCCATTGCTCGTATCGCTAGGGACCATTATTCCTTTGGAAAGGAAAATCCACGGTAATCCAGCATGAGTTCGGCAGCCGCTTGCACGTGGGCAAGCGCGTGGTAGAGAAATCCGACCACGATTTCGCCGACAGACTCGCTATCGTAATCCTCCGGATGCGCATAAAGGCGCGCCAAGCGGCGCAGATCGTTTTGCCAATCCGTCATGTGAAAGACAAAATCCGCTCGGGCTTGCTTATGCTTGCTTGGATTGTCGAGCTTCTGGTATTTGTTGAATACGTGCCGCAAAAGCCGTTGGAGTTCACGGTCCTTGCGGCGCAGCGTCGAGCCGTTCGCGGAGATTCTGGAGGATCGGGCGCCATTCAGCGCCAGTTTTCTGACCGACATGCTGCACCATGCTTTCCATGACGCCCAACCACGTGCGCACCTCGTGGCGCCAGTGCTTTTGGGACGAGTGACCCGGATTAGCGTAGATCTTATTCAAGTGTTCCGTAACTCGCGGTTGGAGCTTATGCAGGCGATCCAAAGCAACCTTGCGCGGTATAGCCATGCCGAGCCATCCCGAATGCTCAACCGTTCGAACGATGCGATGCCATTATAACGACCTCGACCACAATGGTGCAATGAAAGGATGCGAATGGCCATGACTCGATTCTATTGCTTGATGCTGGCGATTGCGTTGACGGCGCCGCTGGGCGGCGCCGGCTGTGGAAAGCAGGACGCGCCGAAGCCGGTGGCGGTCGCGCCGAGCAAAGACCATGGCGCGGAGCCGGCCAAGTTGCCGCCGCTGCCTGTCGCGACACCTCTGGATGCGAAGAAGCCCGACGTGCCGAAAGTCGTCGTCGTCGCCCGCAAGGACCGCGCCAAGCCGACCGAAACGATGACGCTGACGGCCGAGGCGTTCGGCGGCGAAATCCGCAAGAGTGCCGACGATGCGGCCCGAAAGTTCGAGAACGTCTACGTCGAGCTGACGGGCGTCGTCCGCGCCGTCGGCTCGCGCGACAAGGAAGGGTTCGTCACACTCGACGCCGGGGCGGAGTCGCTGGGCATCGTTTGTTTTCTGGGCAGCGAAAAGGAGCCGTGGGCGAAGATCAGCCGCGGGCAAAAGATCAAGCTGCGCGGGCAATGGCCGGACATCTGGGTCCAACCGTCGCTGGAGGCATGCGAGCTGGTGGACCTCGGCACCAACCCGGCACAGGAGTTGAAGGCCGAAGCGCTGGCGGACGAGTTCGCCAAGGGTAAGGATGCGGCGCGGGCGAAGTACCAGGAAAAGCCGCTGATCGTCACGGGCATCGTCGTGCATGCGGCCAAGAATGAACTGGGCGCCGTGCGTTTGTTCCTCAAGGGCGCCGGCGACACGCGCGTCGATTGCGGCTTCAACGCCATCGACCAGGCCGAAGCCGGGACGCAAATGATCGGCGCCACGGTACGGCTGACCGGCGAGTTCTCCGCGTTCGAATCGACCGAAGCCCCGGCCCTGCGCGGCTGCCGGGTGATTACTGAGAAGAAGTGAGCGCGTGGCTTGCCGTCTCGCGCTCGTGAATGCCACTCTGCAAGCTCTGCACTTCGCTGGCTCGCAGGAAGCGCGAGCAAAGTTCGGTGCCGCTTTGCAAAACGTCCGACTCGATGGCAGTCAGGCGCTCGATCTGGCGGAAGCGCCATTGTACGGGTTCATTGGTTGCCGCAACGTAGCAATGTTCCTCGGCTTTGCCAAGCGACTCGGCTTGATGCCGCGCTTCGTCTTCCGTCGGAGCGTTGAACAATACAATCCGCTCTTCCCAGAGGTTTTCGGAGCGGGGCTGGCCTGGATGAACGCCTTCGAACAGGAGATTTGCCGTGAACCACATGGGTCAGTCCTTCGTTTTCTTGAACCTTTGGTCGCCCAGGAGTTTTTTGGCTGTTCGCGCTGACTTATCACCCTTGGCCGCCGCTTGCTTGATCTGTTCAAGAGTGTGATCGAGCCATTGCGATGGAAACACACGCAGGACGCCGGCTTCACACTCCTGCGCGATTATATCACGGGCCTTCTGGGTTTCGCGCGGCTGGGACACGATTTCTTCCTTTGTTGTGGACAACATCGTACTTGATGCCATGCCGACAGTACAATCCCCACCCCTGCTCGACCCCCAATTCCTCGCCCGGCTCGAACAGCTGGAACTGGTCTCGCGCAAGATTTTCCTGGGGCTCATGAAAGGCGAACGCCGCAGCAAGCGCAAAGGCCAATCGGTCGAGTTCGCCGACTATCGCAACTATGTCAAGGGCGACGACCTGCGCTTCCTCGACTGGAATTTGTACGCCCGGCTCGATCGCCTCTTCATCCGCCTGTTCATGGAGGAAGAGGACCTGCACCTGTACGTGCTGGTGGACAACAGCCTGTCGATGGACTTTGGAACGCCGACCAAGCTGCACTACGCCAAGCAAGTGGCGGCGGCCCTGGCGTTTGTCGGTTTGGTGAACATGGATCGCGTCGCCCTCGAAGTTTTTAGCGACCGGCTCACGCACTCGATGCCCGCGGCGCGCGGCCGGCGCAGCCTGTGGCGCGTCATCGATTTTCTCAATAACGTCGAGCCGGCCGGGCCGGGCAACATGCGCGAATCGCTGCGCACCTTCAGCCTCAAGTCAAGTGGCAAGGGCATCGTCATCCTGCTCAGCGACTTCATGGACAAGGGCGGCTACGAGGACGCGCTCCGCTACCTCGTCGCCCGGCAATACGACATCTACCTGATCCACGTCCTGTCGCACGAAGAAATCGAGCCGGAGCTGATGGGCGACTTGAAGCTGATCGACGTCGAGGACTTCGACGAGGCGGAAGTGACCGTCGGCGGCCCGCTCATCCGCAAGTACAAGCAAAACCTGGCGGCGTACCGGGCAGCCTTGCAAGAGTGGTGCCTGAAGCGCGGCGTCACGTACCTGTTCACCAGCAACCAGGTGCCGTTCGACAAGTTGGTGCTGACGTATTTGCGGCAACGGGGGCTGGTGAAGTGACCGCCGCTTGCGGCTTAGCGAAGCCGTCGCAGTCACGATTTATGTCGCGCTAAGCCGCAAGCGAGGAATTCAGCAACATCATGACCATCCAATCCCGCAACTGGTTCCTCACCGCCCTTGCGGTCGTGTTCGTCGTCTCGCTGCCGGCGCTGATTCTGTGCATCATGTGCCTGGCGGGGTGGGAGAGCGATTTCAATGAATGGCTGCAGGAGGAATTTCAGATCAGCTTCTCGCTGGTTCTGCCGGCGATTTGGACGATCCTTTTGTTGCTCATCCCGCCGCTCATCATTCTGCTCTATTTCCTCAAGCTCAAGCGCAAGCCGATGTCGGTGCCGAGCACGTTCCTGTGGAAAAAGGCGATCGAGGACCTGCACGTCAACAGCCTGTTCCAATGGCTGCGGCAGAACATCCTCTTGCTCTTGCAACTCTTGGTGCTGGTCGTGTTCCTCTATTCGCTGCTCGGCTTCCGCTATCACGGCAGCAAGGTGAGCGCCAAGCACTACATTCTCATGATCGACAATTCGGCGAGCATGTCCGCCAAGGACGTGACGCCCAGCCGGCTCGATCGGGCCAAGGAAGAAGCCCTCACGCAGATCGATTCAGCCGCCGACAGCGATTTCGGCATGGTGATCGTCTTCAATTCCAAGGCGACGACGCTGCAGGGCTACACGAACAACCGGGCCAAGCTGCGCGACGCCGTCAAGAACATCGAGCCAACGCAGCGGCCCACGCGCATCGAAGAGGCGCTCAGCCTGGCGGAAAGTTTGGCCAACCCGGTACGCTCGACGGAAGCCCAGGCAGTGCGGCCGCCGGATGAGGAGAAGGGCCGTGAGAAGGAATTCGTGCAACCGCAAGGCATCACCACGACGGTACACCTGATTTCGGACGGCCGATACGCGCCGCTGTCGGAGACGGCGCTGTCCAATCTCGCGGCGCGGCAAGCGGGCAGCGCCCGCATGTTGGGGAATCTCGACCTGCGCTATCACTTGGCCGGCAAGCCTGGGGCCGAGCACGTCAACAACCTCGGCATCGTCATGCTCAACGCCCTGCGCTACAACCCCGGCGACCCCAAGGCGGTCAATCTCGACGTCGCCCGATTGCAGGTGCTGGTGCGCGTGCAGAACTTCCGCAATCAGCCGGCCCAGGCCAAGCTGCGGCTCGACGTGCTCAAGGATGGCAAGCTTGTTCACCCGGAACAGAAAGTGTTGCAACTCGATAAACGCACTTTCGCCAAGAGCATGACGCTCAACGACGGCTCCGTGATCGACGAGCGCGACGAGCCGGGAGAGAAATCGGTCACCTTCATCTTGCCCGCGTTCGATCTGCGCGACAATCTCGTCCTGCACGCCTACCTGGAGAACCCCAACGACGACTTCCCCGTTGACGACGAGGCCTGGCTCGCCATCGGCGCCGTCCGCAAGGCCAAGGTGCTGATCGTCGGGCCAAGTAACGCCATCCTCGACGCCTTCTTCGAGCAAGAGGCGGCCCAGCGGCTCGCGACGATCGAACGCTTGTCGGCGGACGACGTGAAGAAGGACGCGTACGTCAAACGAGCGCGGTCCGGCGAATTCGATCTGGTGATCTTCGATCGCTGCCATCCGGCGGACGAAAGCGAACTGCCGCAGTCGAACACCATGTTCATTGACGACGTGCCGCCGCCGTGGCAGCGCGGGCAGGCGCCGGTCAAGAACCCGTTTCTGCTCGTCAGCAAGAAGGATCATCCGGTGCTGCGCTGGATTACGACGCTTTACGACGTCGGCATGTCGGAGGCGTTCTTGTTCCATCCGGAAAAGAGCCTCGATCCGAAGGTGAAGGAGAAGCTCGACTTGCCGGAGGGCGACAAGGACCGCCGTCAGCTGCCGCCCTATACGCGCATCCTCGAAGCGGGCGGGGGCGTGCCGATGATGTTCGCGGTGCAGCGTGCCTCGTACACCGACCTGGTGCTGACGTTTCCGCTCATCGATCGCAAGGGCTTCATCGCCACCGATTGGTATCGCCAGCCGAGTTTGCCGCTGTTCTTTCGCAATGTCCTGTATATGTTGGGAAATGTCGATGATGCCGTGCGCGTCTTGTCGGCGCAGCCCGGCGAGCCGATGGTGCTGCGGCCCGAAGCGGGCATCCAGAAACTGACGATTCACGGCCCCGGCGGCACGCGGACGACGCTGGAGCGCGGCAACCGGCCCGATTTCATCTTCGCCGACACGGACAAGATCGGCGTCTACAAGGTGGAGCGCGACGACTTGGCCACGCGCTGGTTCACGGTCAACCTGCTCGACAGCGGCGAAAGCAACATCCAACCCAAGGAAGAGATCACCATCGGCAGCGAGCACGTGACCGCCGGCGAGGAGCGCCGCCAACCGCGCGAGCTGTGGAAATGGATCCTGGCGGCGGCAATTGTGTTGCTGCTGCTGGAATGGCAGGTTTATAATCGCCGCGTCGCGGTGTGAGATTTCTCGTGGTGACAAGCGGCCTCGCTTGTCGGCCGGTCGGCGTTGTCCGTTGTCAGGCTAATCAGCGGCCGACAAGCGAGGCCGCTTGTCGCCACGAAAGTGCTTCCATGAACGGCCAAACCGCTCTCCAAGACAAGCCGACCGGAACGCAAAAACCGAAACGCGGGTTGCGCGCGGTCCTCGAATCGAAAAAGCACCACCGCCAACCGTTCAACGAGTATCGCCGGTTCGTGCAGCACCATTACGATGGGTTGGCGGGCAAGCTGACGCACGTGACGGGCATTCTCACCGGGCACGCCGTCCTCGCCGGCCGCGTGTTTCGCCCCAAGGCGTTCGACGTGCGCGGCAACAAGCGCATTCTGGACGCCGGCTGCGGCAACGGGCGCTACACCAAGAACATCCTGCGTTGGGCCGACGGCGACGCCTTCATCACGGCGTTCGATCTGTCGCAAAGCATGCTGCGCCGCGCCCGCCGCCATTTGAAAAACGGCCGCGTCAGCCATGTGGCCGCTGATGTGACGCGGTTGCCGTATCCCGACGAATTCTTCGACTGCGTCGTGTGCGGCTGGATGCTGGAACACTTGCCCGATCCGGCGCCCGGCCTGCACGAATTGGCCCGCGTGCTCCAGCCGGGCGGCAAGATGTTGCTCATGGTCACCGAGGACACGGTCACGGGCGCCTTTTGCAGTCGCATGTGGCATTGCCGCACGCACAATCGGCAAGAGCTGATGCGTGTCTGCGAGGAATGCGGCTTGCGCTGGCATCGGCCGCTGTACTTCACGCGCATTCACCGCATGTTCAAGCTGGGCGGGATCATTGTGGAGTTGATGAAACAACGGTAAGCGGGGCTTGCGTTTAGCGCGCCCGGTGCAGCGCCCGCGATCGTGGGCGCTGCACCGGGCGCGCTAAACGCAAGCAAGGCACTGGGAACTATTACCATGCGTTTCTGGGTGCGCGAGATCGCCGGTTGGCTGCTGGTCGGGCTGGGCATCTTCATCTTCTACGTTTGCTTCAGCATTCTCCTGCCGCCGCCGCCGATGGAGCCATTGTTGCTGGAAGCGTCCTACCTGACGGTCATCGGCATCATCGTGTTTCGCGGCGGGATTCATCTTTTGAAGGTGGCGGTGGCGGCACGGATTTGCATGAAGGCGCCGCCGCTGGCAGCGCAGCGCTCCGCGGCAGCAGAAACGCCGCGACGAGCGTGGCAGCCGCTGGAGTAACCGCATTTTCTCCCCTCTCCCCCTTGGGGAGAGGGGCCGGGGGTGAGGGGCAGTCCCGCAACCGTTGCCGGCCTCGTCAGCGACATGGCACCGCCCCTCACCCCAACCCCTCTCCCCAAAGGGGAGAGGGGCTTCAAGGTCACGGCACCATCTTTCGCACCGTCGCCGGGAACAAGCAGCTGCCTTTATCGTTGCACGCCTGGAATTTGACGCTCACTTCGAGCGGGCCTGTGTCGCCGTCGGCGCGCTGGACCGTCGCTTTGATCGCGATCTTGTCTTCGTACACGCCGTACTTAACGCCGAGAACCTTGTCGTCGATGATCTGCCCTTTGGGATAATCGATCTTTACCGACGCAGGTTTGGTCTTGCCGGTGACCTTCACCTCCGTTTGGGCGGCGGCGAGGTCGTCGTTGCCGACCGGGTTGCTATAGATGTGCCAGCCCTTGTTGATGTCGAGTTCGATGGTGATGACCAGCTTACCGGCGCCGTCGGGTTTGGCGGCGACGACGCTGACTTTGACTTCAGCGTCGGACTTTTTGCCGCCGGCGTGGGCCGAGCCGAGGAGCAGACAAGCCGCCAGCGCTGTGCCGGCAAACAAGCAAGTTGTCAGATGTCGTTGTGCCATGACCATGTCTCCTGAAGGTCTCAATGATTCTTCGCACCATTATATCGCGCGGCATTCATCAATGGATCATTTAGCCGGCGAGGGTGGTGGTACAACTTGTGGTGCGGCCGTCTCGGCTGCACCGTGCAGGCGGGACGCCCGCACCACAATCCAAGCAAACAGCACCACTTCTCCGGCGAGCAAGCTCGCCGGCTAAATGACCAGCGTTGGGCGACGTTGCCGGTCCGGCAAACTGGGCGAAGTGGCTCAAGCAGGTCAAGATTTGCCAGTTGTGGCAAGCCGTGCCGGCGTCGCCTCGACTCCTTCGCGGGCCCTTTCCTCAGTCCTGGGGCGTCTTGGCCGATCATTAGTAGGTAACCGCTCCGCTGGACGAGAGCCATTCATGGAAAGCCTGCGCCAAGCCCCCGCCGACAGCGTTTTCCCCAAAATTGCCTGCAGCCGTTGCAGCGACGGCGCCCGCCCCTGGGATCGCATCGCCGGCAAGACGTACTGTCCAAGCTGCCTGGAGCTGTTGGCGCTGGGCGAGGCCGATCCGGTCGTCGAGCGAACCGATCGCCGCCGCTGTGCCGTGTGCCATCATCAGGGCACGCTGCGCTATCTCACCTTCCCGCTGCATTCGCGCCGGCCAATTGAGATCGACTTGTGCGCGGAACACATGCGCAGCCTGGTGGGCCGGCGTCTGGGGCCGCACGCCTTCGAGCAATTGCGGCGTCAACTCTACACACTCGGGTTGGACACGCGCGATATCTTCCTATTGCACGAAGCATTTTACGATCGTAGCGGCCGCGCTCTGCAACCGGCGGGCGAATGGCAGTATTGATTGGCACGCTCAACCAACAAGCGCCTGCACTTTTTCCTGTCCCAAGCGTTGGCAGTAATCGCCGAAGCTTTCGCCGGTCTGACGCTGTTTCTTGAAATCTTCGAGCAGCAGCCCCAACGTTGGCACGATCTGCGCCAGCGGCACCAAGTCTTTGAGTAAAAAGTTCAGCCGCGACCCGACGAGATTGCCGCCGACGAATAGGGCGTATTTATCGCCGCTGCGGCCGACGATGCCGATGTCGCTTTGGTAGGGGCGCACGCAGCCGTTGGGGCAGCCGGTCATGCGGACGCCGATCTTTTCGTGATTCAGCCCAAGGCGCTGGATTTCCGCTTCCAAGGCATCGATGAGATTCGGCAGCGCCCGCTCGGCTTCGGAAAGCGCCAGGCCGCACGTCGGGAGCGCCGGGCAGGCCATGCTGTGCAGCTGGACGAGCGAGAGCCGGTTGGGCGGCGTCACACCGTGATGAATCAAGGTCTTGTCGATGTCGGTGATCGCCGCCGCGGGCAGGTCGCACAAGAGGATGTCCTGCATCGGCGTCAGGCGCAGCCGCGGTTGCCAGCGCTGCACGAGGGAGCGCAGGGCGCTGCGCAGGCGCTCGTCGCCTTCGTCCTTGATGCGGCCGTTTTCGACGGAGATGCCGTAGTAGTATTTGCCGTCGCCTTGCGCCTGCCAGCCGAGGAACAGCGGAAAACCTTTCACGTCGATGTCTTTGGGAGAGACGAGCGGAAACGGCACGTAGCCGGCGTAGACCTCGCGGAACTTGGCAATGCCCCAATCGTGCAGCACGTATTTAAGCCGGGCACGTTTGCGATCGGCGCGGTTGCCGTGATCGCGGAACAGCTGGATGATCCCCTCAGCCGCCGGCAGGAATTGGTCGAGCGTGATAAAGGCAACGGGTTGTGCAAGAAACGGAAACGTGTCGGCGTTGCCGTGCGTTCGCCCCATGCCGCCGCCGGCGTAGAGGTTGAAGCCGACGAGGTTGCCTTTTTCGACGATGCCGAGAAAGCCCATGCACTGGGCGAAGAGGTCGATCGAATTGTCGTCGGGCAGGGCGAAGCCGACTTTGAACTTCCGCGGCAAGTAGAGTTTGCCGTAGATCGGCTCGATGTCCGGGTCGTCGCCGCCGATGACCTTTTCGCCGTCGAGCCAGATTTCGTGGTAAGCGCCGGAGCGCGGCGCGAAATGAGCGGCGAGTCGGTCGGCCAGCTCCTGCATCTTCGCGTAGACCGGCGTGGCGAACGGCGCCGGCGAGGCCATGACGTTGCGGTTGACGTCGCCGCACGCGCCCAGCGTCGTCAAGAGGCACTGATTGATGTCGGCGAGAGTCTCTTTCAAATGGCTCTTGAGCACGCCGTGCAGTTGAAAGCCCTGGCGCGAGGTGATGCGCAAGGTGCCGTTGGCGTGTTGGCCGGCGATCTCGTCGATGGCCAGATATTGGGCGGCGGTGAGTTTGCCGCCGGGAATCTTGCAGCGAATCATGAAGTTGTACGCTTTGCCGGCGCCATCCTTGTGGCGCTCTTTGCGGGCGTCGCGGTTGTCCTGCTGATAGAAGCCGTGGAATTTGATGAGCTGCTTGTCCTGCTCGCTGAAATGGTCGGAGTCCTTGCCTAACTCATCCGCGATGCCGCCACGCAGTTGCCGGCTGTTTTCTTTGATCAGCTCCACGGGGGAGCGCTTGGGGTCACTGGCCATGGCACGATCTTCTCTGTGTCGATGCAGCGAGCGCGAAACGGCAAGCCAGAGGCCGCTTGTCGTTGCGCGCTTGGCGTGAGTCTTCTTGAGGTCAATTTACGCGCCGAAAGTGGGAAAATCTAGCGAAGTTTGCGGCGCATGCCGAATCGGCAAGCTCGTCAAAGCTGGCAATCTAGCGAAGTGCTTCACAGTCGCCCCATTCCGACGTTTGCCCGCCCTTTTGGGCATGGTTCAATTCTTGTCATTTCTGGGTGACAGTGCAAACGCTGCAGGGACTACACCATTCTGTCAGGTGATGCCGACATTTTTTTTGATGTAACATTTAATGACTCAAGGGGATAGGAAGTTGAGTGCGTGCCAACTGTGTCGGAATCCTGTCGTCTCGAATATCACCTATGCCAGTGACGAATGGCACTGCCGCTTATGTACCAACGAGTTACGTCAAACGCTGCTACGCCGTGTTTTCCGAATGTTGTGAATCCCTGGTTTTCGTAATTGGACGTGGTGTTTTGATCGATAGGGTTTGACGTAAGTCCTTTCATATCAAGCGGCAGTGCCATTC
>ORMF012102615.1_pt1 | contig 41733 bp, 40 predicted proteins | sample 1779871 | NCBI WGS metagenome assembly ORMF01 (sample SAMEA104232316, study PRJEB22302) | groundwater metagenome | biome: forest; feature: aquifer; material: groundwater | place: USA | collected 2011-08-07 | depth 5.4 m
CCGGGTTTAGGCAAAACAACACTGGCTTTTATTATTGCCAAAGAATTGGGCATTAATATTAAGACTACTTCTGGTCCAGCAATTGAGCGGGCCGGCGATATAGCTTCTCTGCTAACTAACCTGGCTGAGGGCGACATTTTATTTATAGACGAAATTCACCGGCTGAATAAAATAGTAGAAGAAGTGCTTTACCCGGCCATGGAAGACGGCGTGTTGGATATTATGCTGGGCAAAGGACCTGGAGCAAGGAGCGTGCGCATGGAACTGCCAAAGTTTACTTTAATTGGCGCAACCACCAGAATTGGTTTGGTATCCGCACCTCTGCGGGATCGGTTTGGCTTAGTTTACAGGCTAGAGTATTATAACCCGGAAGACCTGGAAAAAATTATTACCCGTTCTTCAAAAATTCTGCAAGCCAAAATTGAGCCGGAAGCAAGCCGCGAACTAGCAGAGCGAAGTCGGCTGACTCCGCGAATTGCCAACCGCCTATTAAAAAGGGTCAGAGATTTTGCCCAGGTCGGCAAGTATGATAAAATTAACTTAGCAGTTACTAAAAAAGCCTTGCGGTTACTGGAAGTTGACGAATACGGTTTAGATAAAAATGACCGCCGCATTTTGGACGTTCTCGTAAACAAATTTGCCGGCCGGCCCGTAGGCTTAACTACTCTGGCGGCGGCCACCAGCGAAGAGGCGGACACAATTACCGATGTTTACGAACCGTTCTTAATTCGCCTGGGCTTGATTGAACGAACGCCTAAAGGCCGACAGGCCACAGAGGCCGCCTTCCGGCATTTGGGCAAAAATATAACGGGTCAGCAATCAACAATTTTATAAATATGGACTTCAACGCCTTCCTTAGCTTAGCGGTAAAATTAATTTACTACGTCTTAGTCGCAATTTTGGGCTTTTTCAGTTTATTTACTATTTATGTATTGAATCGTTTTGGGAGAAACCGGACAGTTACCATAACAGTAAGCTTGTTTTATATTGTTATTTTTATGGCAATCTTAATGAACTCACTATTAACTCTGCAGTCAGTCTAATTGTATGCGACCGCTATTCCCAGGCCAGCAACCAACTGAAAAAATCTTTCTTTTGGTCAGACAACACTGGATATTATTGTTTTTCCGTATATTACTATGGGCGCTATTCGTTGTGGCTCTGCTGCTATTCTATAAATTTGTGCCACAAATTCTACCTGGGTTATTCCAAGATAACATTGCTCCTATCACCAAATTGTTCACCGAAATTTACACCTTATTTTTAGCGCTAAGCCTATTTACTATTTGGGCAATGTACTATTTAAACATGAATGTAGTGACTGAGCAACGGATAGTAGACATTAACCAGGTCGGTTTATTTAGTCATGTAGTTGCCGAACTTAACCTGGACAGAATAGAAGATGTCACCAGTGAAAGCAACGGCGTGTTGGGTAATATTTTTGATTTCGGCAATGTCTATGTCCAGACCGCCGGCACGGTTGACCGGTTTAAGTTTGAGAACATCCCTAACCCAGGGCTAATGGCCAAGACTATTTTAGACCAGTACGAACTGCGCATGCATAATAAACCTACCGGAAAAACTGACTAATATTTAATGACTAAACCAAGAGGAAAAGCGAGAAAGCAAATTACCGTCGCGGTCAGCGGCGGTTTTGATCCAATCCACCCCGGGCATATTAGAATGTTTGCGCAAGCCAAAAAGCTAGGCGACAAATTAATAGTAATTCTAAACAGCGACAACTGGCTGAAAAAGAAGAAGGGTCATGTGTTTATGCCTCAAAACGAACGTAAAGAAGTCATTGCCGCACTCCGGTATGTAGATAAAGTGGTTCTGACCGAGCATAAACCAAACCCAAAAGATATGAGTGTGGCCAGTGACTTAAAAAAAGTGCGTCCTGATATTTTTGCCAATGGCGGTGATAGAAATGAAAAAGATGCCGCTAACCCAAAATCCTCGCTCTACCGAGATATTGCTGTCTGTAAAAAAATCGGCATCAAAATGGTCTTCAATGTCGGGCACGGCGGAAAAGTTGAATCCAGTTCCTGGTTGCTATCTAACTACTTAAAAAAGGTTTCCAAAAAATAAATAAATTAAACTAAACATTCCAACATTCTGCAGAATGTTGGAATGTTTTTATTCCATCCATCAGTGCCGGCGCTATCCTTAAAAGAGTAACAAATTTATGACTCTCATCGTCTAATTAATTATGGAATAAAGTGTAGGAATTAACCGCATTGTCCAGACTTTGTCATTCCGACCGAGCCGAGCGAGAGCGAGGCGAGCGGAGGAATCCCTTAATCTGACTGCCTATTTCCCTAGTTTAAGCGATTCCTCGACTTCGCTCGGAATGACGGCTAACCGTTAAAAAAGTCTTAACAACGCTCTAGGATCTTACATATGGGAAATACAAAAAGAAGCTTATTTAAAGGTCCTTGACAAAAGTATGAAAAATGTCTATTTTTAATACATATAATATTAACACCTAACTCTATGAATACCACTTTGCATATAACCATTGACAAGGAGACCAAGCAGGCGGCCCAAAAGCTGGCCCGCGACATGGGCCTGGACTTAAGCACGCTAGTGAAGTCAAGTCTTAAAACCTTTGTCCGTACCCAGAGCTTCCACGTGGAGAAGTCACATCGCATGACCCCGTACTTAGAGCGTATTATTGCCGAGGCCAAAAAGGAGAGCCAAACCTACGGCCCTTTTAACACTGCAGACAAGGCCATATCGTTCTTAAACTCAAAACGGTGGAAATAATATATCACCGAGTATTTCTTAAAAAGTTTGAGAAAACGCCATCTAAAATACAACAAAAATTCAAGAAACAACTAGTATTATTCACGGCTGATCCCTTCTACGGATTGTTGGATAATCACGCGCTCACTGGCCGCTGGCAAGGATTCAGAAGTATCGATATAACCGGAGACTGGCGGGCGGTTTTTGAAGAAACTGATTATAATACCGTGGAATTTTACACAATAGGGACCCATAGCCAATTATATAAATAAAAAAGAAAACTAAAAAGCTTTTAATTACACCCTTACATACTTGAGAATGTAAGGGTGTCTTTGTTCATTTGTATTTAACTAGTTTTACATTCCAACATTCTGCAGAATGTTGGAATGTTTTAATTTATTCCGTTTACCAGTGCCGGCGCTATCCAGATCCCCAACTTTGAGGGAACATAAAAGTGGCTCCACTCTCGGCTCCCCTAAGGCGGGGATGAGGAGAGAGTTCAACTTCGCATTCGCTTCGCTGAATATAATTCAACTAAGAAAAACTAAATTGTTTTGGATAACACCGGCGCCACTAAAAAGAAAATTACCATTCGCCAATTCGCTCGAATTGGCGAATGGTTGAGCAGCGACTTGAGGTGATCGCCTCGCTGCTCAAAGCTAGTTGAAGCAAGAGACTAACCCTTGCTTTTTGGTTCACGGCGCAGGGAAAGTTCTCCCAGTGCCATCAAAACATCGCGGTAAGCGCTCTTGCTCTTCAAACGAACCCGTAGCTCGTCTGGAGTAAGCCGCTTAATGCCGGCGACACTCCAAATCCCGGCCCGGACCAGCGCACGCTGCGCCCTGACTGAAAAAAACTCATCAATTCTTTTTGCCATAAATCCTCCATGTTTTGAAATTTGACCAATTTTGGGATCGCGATAATCCTCACAGTAAGGTATCGTAACTCCCAAAAAAGGTGGTAAGCTTACAACTCCAAAGTGCGAGGAGTACTTACCGTGAGTGTTCCTTACTCCACCGTGTAGGTGGAGAAGGTGAAGGTGGCACCGGCGATCTCCTCGCCGGTGTATTCGTGCCGGTCGGTAAGACGCGGGAGTCCGCGAACTCCCATCACGACGACACTGTCGCCGTGACCAACCGCCACGCGTGGCGGAGCCTCGGGGATCGGTAAACTGATCCCGAAGCGACTTTCCATGGCGGCGATAGTCGCGGCATGGGAAGGATTCAGACAGGGTTCAACACCCTGCGCGACGAGGCTCTTCACCTCGTCGATGGAAATCTCCCGGCGACGAATAGTTACGTCGCCGGCGAACATTGAATCCGCTAGTGCGAACCCGAAAAAAACTTTAGGCATTTTGCCCTCCTTTGGGCTTTCGGCATAAGGTGCCGTGCCTGGCCATTTCTGGCCGGTTTTTGTGTTAGTGTCCAATTCCAGCCTACTTCGCCATAGTGGCTACGAAGGCTGAATGGAATTGGACACTTGAAAACTGTTTTTGCGGGAACTATCCTCCTTCGTCCCGATACATTGGGGCTACGGAAGGACAGGTTTCCCGATTGAGTTTACGAAAATCAATTCATACTCTCAATCGGAAAGGGAAGAAAAAGTTGTGCGAACTTTTCCTTCCCAAAACCGAGTGCTTGCGACATCCTTGTTTCGGATGTCCCGCATAATGTTTTTTGTATTACCGGTGCCATCATGCATCACCGGCTTGTTAGGAGTAACGTCAAAACGATCCTAATCACGAAGAGTTACGACCTCTCAAACGTCCACAACTTACAAGCTGCCATACGCTATTGTGGAATGACGTTTCTCGGATATGGCTCCGACTGCAGGCCCCTCAAGGAGGTCCTCAATACGATGTGCAGCCACCGTCTAGTGCTAACGAGCGCTAGAAACCGCCGGCCTCCCCGACCGGAAAGGGGTGCTGTTGGCCGCCGCCATAATTTCAGGCGGAGGCCGAGCTTTTTGTTGCGTCATGTTTCCCTCCTTTTTGACGCTTTTTCTCTAGCCGTAGCGGCGGCTAGAGTTTGTCAATTCCTACCCCACCGGACTTTACCGCTAAGTCCGTGAGTGTTTTATTTTCGCACTCGACCAAAAAACCGTGCAGTCGAGTGCCCTTAAGATCCTCGGGTCGCATTCGCACTGTGTCGCCGCCGTCAGAGACGACGACGAGTTCTGGCCGGTGCGTCTGTCCAGAGCGCATGATCTCGTCAATGCGCTCAATGGCTGCCCGAGAACAACCATCAATTTCTGTTCCGCCGCCAGAAAAATTGCCGTTGCGGACCATTTGCATGGCCTGCTTGGCTTCCTCCGGCGTTGACACGAAGTGCTCCGCGTGCAACTCCTCGTCAAAAAAACGAAAATACAGGACTGCGTCGCCCTTCATAACCGCTTTCAAGCGGTTCATGAGGACGCCGCAAGCCTTGGGAACCCGCATCCCGTCTTTCATCGACCCGGAACAGTCGATGATCATATAGAGCAGCTGCTTTCGCTCTACGCGGATGCCGCGCTCCCGCACCGGCAGCTGGCCAGTGCTGGCCTGCAACCAGAAAAGCGTGCGGCTCTTCTGGTAGGTCGCCCAGGCAGGCTTGGCGACCTTGGAAATTTCCCCCAGGTTACGGATGGGGCGATTGCGGACATCGTCCCCTTGGGGGTCGGGGGTGAACTTATTCTCCCGCATGACCTTCATGCGGGAGAGCTGGTCGAGCTGGCGGGAAACGCGCAGCATCTCTTGCTTGCCGCGGTCTCCCAGGAAATCCTCTGCAATTTTCATTTTTTGCAGAGAACCGCCCGACTCGCTCCCCGCCTGCGGGGAAGAGTCCTCGCCCTCTTCCTGTTCTTCTTCTTCGGGGTCGAGGAGCTCGCGCTCCTCTTTGTCCAGCGACTCGACCTCGTCGAGCACGCTTGCAAGCTCGCGGGCCACACTGTCGCCCGCTTCCTCTTCAAAGATGGGGAGTGTGTCCCCATCCCCACCCGGCTGGCCGCCCTGCTTGGCAGACAACAACTTCAAAAGCTGTGTTGCCTGCCCAAGAGGCGTTGCGCCGGGAACCCCGTCAAATGAAACTTGCGACAAGAAGTCGCAGACAGCGGAATGATACTTCACCGCCTTCTGCGCCACTGCCGCAGTTGCCTCGCCGAACGACTTTGTAGTGTCGCCGTCCGGGAGGCGGTAACTGCCGTCTCGCTCGGGACGGATTTTTGCCGCGCACTGCGCTTCCACTTCTGGGCGCCAGTGCGACGGCAAGTTCACCGTCCCGCCCGCCCTTAAATTAGCCAAGTCGGCAAGAAGCGAGGGCGAGTACCGCTTCAAGCCGACGTTTTCAGCCGCCGCCCGCATCTCCTCCCGAGTGGGAGTGAGATAATGCGGGGGCGGAGACGTTCGTTCAACCATAATGTCTCCTTTCCCCCGCGGCGGGGCTAAATGTTCGTGAGCTCCTCGGCCTTGACGCGGGCCGAGGAAATGTTCTGCCCAATTGCGGCGCGGAGATTGTTTCTCCGCTCGACGAGCTCGTCGGGCACAACGAGCTGGCCGGTTTCGTTCTCCAAAGCTTGCAGGCGCTTGGCCGCCTGTAGGGCTTTGATCGGTGTGGCGGCCTCGCCGAGCTCTGCTAAAAGCTCGGCGAGTTTCTGTTCGGCGGCCTCCATTTTCGAGGTCGCCTCTGCCCGCGCCATTGCCGCTTCAACTTCGGCGGCAATGGTTTCGCCGATGGTTTCCAAGCCATCGACAAAGCGCAACGCAGAAAGGTCTTCCTTCTCGACCTTTTCCGCGCCGCGCGCGTCCGCGCGGCCGACAACAATGTCGCGCGCGTGGATGGCTGTGCGCGGGGAAACGAAACTCCCCTCCGCGCAAGCCTTGGCAATCACCTCGGCCAAAATGGGTATAAACCCATTCAGCCGAGACGACGCCACCTTCGCAAATAGCGCTTTGAAATCTTCGGCGCTATAGGAAGGCCACGCCACGCGTAGCTGGAGCGGAAACCGCTCCACAAGAGCCTGGGCGGCCGGCCCAAGCTCGGAAAGTTCGCTCGGTTCGCGATTAGTGCAGGCGATGATCACCTGCGTCCTCATCGCAAACTGCTGGTTACCCTTGCGCAAGCAACCAGCAGTGAGCGTGTCCTTGAGACTCAAGAGCACACTCGCCGGAGCATCGAAAAGTTCCTCAAACACGGCGTACTGCCGTGCGAGGAACGACCGCTCGGGGAAATACTCGAGCACCTTCTCGGTGTCGAGTTTTCCGAAGTCAAGGCCGCCCCACAGGGTGGCCTCATCCATGCCCTCACCGAACGACATAAAAAATACGTCGTCGGCGAGACCGAGCGCATTCACAATCGCTTGAACCATGGCGGACTTGGCATGTCCGCCAGGCCCCCACAAGATTATGTTCTTCTTGGCGGTGAGCGCCACCGCCAAGATTTCCGCCACCTCATCGCAAAAGATGAAGCCAGCGGAGAGAATCGCCTTAATTTTTTCCAGCAATTTTATTCTCCTTGGGTTTTAGCGCCGCTTAGCTATCTATTGTTGACAGCTTTGCGCCCTGCACCCCTCGCAGTCTTGTTGGCCGCGAATCGCCCAGGAGCCACTCACCCTTACCGGCAAGCGCCCTGATTGTTTCAAGATCACTCGGTAAGGAGTGTAATGCGACCTCGTTTCCGCCTGGTCAGAGCGTCCCGGTGCTGCCCCGGAATATTACGGGCATTTTAAAGAGCGCCATACCTCTTTTACCACGGGCAGTCCGTGGTTTCAGTGCCGGAAATCGTAGGCTCACTGCCCCAGACCAGGGCGTGAGTATTCCAAAACGTCACGGAGGCAGCCGTGGCGCTGCGATCCCATGGCTCCGGTTCTGGTTTCCGGCCGATGAAGGCCGTGATCAGAACGTAGAGCCCTGGCTCGTCGGTGGCTTTCATTAAAATCACCACCAGCGAGGGGCAGGGTTCGGGCTTGCGATTCTTGACGAACCGCGATAGCCCTTTCCTGCCCGACCGTTTTGCGTAGACAATCACGTCCGAAGACGTGGTCACCACGCAAGTTGTTTCGCCGATGAGGTGACCGAAGTCAACCTCATCGACGAAAAACTGTCTACCGGCCGATTCAATCCGACCGAGCGCCTCCGGCAGTAGGCGCTCAACGTCCTCATGGAGATGCGAGCGGTGACGGTCCACGACTCGCTCCCCACTTTTCAATTTCCATTCTGCCATTTTTGGCCCCTCCTGCGGGTCATTGCGCACACATTTCAAAATGTGAGGCACAAGGACACCGCACGAGAAGTCAGATTAACTCGCCCAAGACAAACTTAGGCCAAAATTACTATCTTATATTTAGTTGACAAAGTTCATTTCGACAGGCTCAGTGCCTATCGGCTCTCCTCACTTGCTCTCTCCTAGCAAGGAGTGGCTGAATTACAAATTTTATTTTCATGTTGCATGCTTCATGTTGCATGATTTATGATTGCAAACCAAACACTCATTGCTATGAAATTTTTAAGGTGATATAATACCATTATGCTAAAGAAAACTAAACAACTTCAAAAAATTTCTTCTTATTTTGCCGTATTTGACCCAATCAAAGATGGCGGTTTTAATGTTTCTTTTCCCGATTTCCCAGGGTGTGTCACTTTTGGTAAAAACTTTGAACAAGCCAGAAAAATGGCTAGCGAGGCCTTAGAACTATGGATTGAGCAACTGGAGGCTGATAAAGAGCTTATTCCCAGTAGGTCAGCACGACCGCTTATTGAAGAAATCCGGATTAAAACTCTTGCAAGGTAGCGCTACCGTAATTATGAAACCATTAAGCGCTAAACGGGTCGCCAAGATTTTACAACAGCAAGGATTCACATTGCTCCGCCAAAAAGGCAGTCATACAATCTGGCGCAATCTCACAACAGGTGCTACAGTTCTCCTAGCTTCGCATGGCAGAAACAAGCCTTTACCAATTGGAACTTTTTTAGCCATAGTTAAACAGTCAAAAATTCCCAAAACTAATTTCAAATAATCATACTTTTCCTTTCTTTGCCGCCGCTGTGGTGGCTTTTTTAATTCTCCTTCTAGCAAGGAGTGGCTGAATTACAAATTTTATTTTCATGTTGCATGCTTCATGTTGCATGATTTATGATTGCAAACCAAACACTCACTGCTAACTTATTCACTATTTTTTTAAAGTAATCTATATATTCACAACTAGAAGTAAAAGAGTAAAGAATGGTGAATATGGAATAGAAAATGAAGAATGGGGCCATTGATTTTTTACCTGTGTTTGCTATACTGCTTGTATGAAGCTGCTTGATTCGCCGTTTGGCCCAGTTGCATTGACCAAGGAACGATGGCAGCACATTATTACCTTCCACCCGGAAGTCCGCTCTGCTCGCAAGTACTTGTCCCAGGCGGTCAAAGATCCCAAAATTACTAGACGCTCCAAAACCGATTCACAGATACTTATTTGCTACCGAAAGATTACCACTGGCAAATATTTAGCTGTCGTCATAAAAACCAACGCTCGGAATTTTATCTTAACTGCCTATATTACCAATAAACCTTACTCAACATGAAACTTTATTACTATTACGACAAAGAGGCTGATGTGTTCTACCTCTCCCAGGGTAAACCCTCGGCCAAGCATATTTCCCAAGAAACTGCTGATGATGTAGTTTTGCGCCTGGACCCAAAAACTAAAAGGGTGAGAGGTTTTACTATCCTTAACTTCAACAAGCGCCTGAAGAAATCTGGAGCGAAAGCCATTGTGTTGCCCATTGAAGTCAATCTCCAGCCCGCGTAACCACATAAGTTACGGTTCAAAGTGCTATACTACACATATGGCTACACTAGTCTTTACCGATCATGCACGGTTTCAGATGAGAGAACGCCACATTACCGAAACGAAGGTTAGGCTTTGTGTCAGAAGCCCGGACAAAACTATCCATCAAACTGCTCGCCGCCAACGCTTTGTTAAACTTTTTAGAAAATCCGGTGGACAATATGCCATAATAGCTATATGTGACATTATGCCCCCAAATACCCGTAAAATAGTTACGGTATTTATTACCTCTAAAATTCGCAAATACTTATGAAGTTCCACTACGACAAATCTGCTGATGCTCTCTATATCCGCTTGAACAGCAAGCGCTATGTTGAAAGTGATGAAGTGTCTCCGGGCCTTATTTTAGACTACGATAAATCCGGCAATATTATTGGCATTGAGGTGCTGGAGGCGTCCAAAAAAATTCCCAAACAGTTTCGTTCTGAACTCAAAGATAAAGACTTATCTATTGTATTTGCTTAAATTACTAACTCCTTCCTTTACCCCGATTAGATCGGGGGATTTTAATTATTGCTCCTATGGTAGTTTTCCTTTGCTCATTCAAGCTTCGGAAGGACTAGCCCTACTTCGCTCTTACGAGCTTCGAAGGATTTATAACAAGGAGTGGCTGAATCACAAATTTTATTTTCATGTTACATGCTTCATGTTTCATGATTTATGATTGCAAACCAAACACTCATTGCTATGAAATTTTGACAAGCCCGCTTTTGGGCGTTATAGTATTTACATGATTAGAAAACATAAAAAGTCAATTACTATGGATGTTCTGGCTGGCATGGTAGCCAAAGGTTTTGAAGATGTTGCGAGTAAAATGGCAACTAAGGAAGAATTACGGAAGATGGCAACCAAGACGGATGTTAAGAATCTTAAAATAGAACTACAGTTGGAAATCCGGGGTCTGCGGAATGCAGTTAACAATTATCTTGAACTTTCAGATAAGCGATACTTGGAACTAAAACGACAGAATACAGTTTTAGTTAAATACATAAAGCTTATTGTTCAAAAGGGTAAGTTGCCTATTAATGTTGGGGAGCTTGAAAAAATTCATTAGGCTATTACTTAACATTTCTCCTTTCTATCCCGATTACCTCGGGATTTTTTATTTGTCCTCCCTATTTTCCTCCTTCCTCCTCTTTATTACTTTGATAACCCCAGTCTAGATTCCGGATCAAGTCCGGAATGACAATAGGGCTAGCAAGGAGTGTCCCCCAGCTCTTTCATATAAGTTTGGAGGTTAACCGATTAAAGATTTTGCTTAATCGACTAAACCTGTACCAGTGACTATATTATTTGGAAACAGCTAGGGTCGCACTCATTGCTATCGTTGATCCCTGGGAGCCTTGTCGCAGGTAGATTTACCCGCCCCTCTGGCGGGAAAGTCCGGCAACATTGGCATCACCTAAGGCGATAGTAGAAATCTGCTAGGTCGTAACTCTCTCCCCTTGCCCTTCGAATCCCGACAAGTCGGGGGAAGTAGGGTCGATACAACCCGGAAAGTCTTTGGCTTTTCTAGGGCTAAGTGCTTTCTTTTCGCAAGACTATAAATTTTTAAGGTATCTTGCCCCGTTAAATATTTTTCTATTTAACTGGGGTCTCTCTCCCCTGTCCTCCGTAGCTTTAGCGAAGGAGGATCCTAAATTTTAGAGAGAAGTCTGGAAAGGATTCGGAATCATTTGGGCTTTTATAGTTAATGTGTTTCCCTTATTCCTGCCTGCCCGCCAAAGCTTCAGCGTAGGCTGGGTCCTTTCCATGCTTCCATCTACAACCCATCCTACGCCAAGGCTTCGGAGGGTTATTCGCTATTTATTCTTTAAAGAGAATAAAAAGCGGCTAACCTATATATTCATGTTGAGAGATATAAGCTAACCGCTTTGCCCAATCTTTGTACGGCGATTGGCTACCGCCCCCAGAGTATGCCGCCTTTGGCGGATACTACGGGGTAAATCTCTCTCCTCAGAAAGTTTTATTATTAAGCTTTTAAAGTGCTTCTTAATTCAGCTATTTCTTTGGGTTCTTTACTGTGACTAACCAGTATACATGATATTTGACTAAATGTCAATACTATGTGGCAATAAATTATATATTTGTCATTAGCTCTTTAAAAACAATAACTTTATAACTACAATTATTAATCATTTTTGTCACAAACTCTTGACAATCAATTTTAAATCAGTTATAATACCCATATAAATAACTAAATTTATGGCAGAAAATACTTCACAAATTTCCTACGTTCAGTCCTTAACCCAGGCTGGGTTAGAGCCAAACCAAGCCCTAATTTATGAGGTTTTACTGAAAAACGGCCCGCTCCCTGCTGGAAAAATTCACCAAAAAACCCCGCTAAAGCGGGGGTTAGTCTATAAAATCCTGGATAATTTAATTAAAGACGGCTTGGTAATAAAAAAGGAAGAACCCAAAAAAGTGGCTGTTTTTGAACCAGCTCACCCGCTCAAACTCAAAGAACTGGCCGAACAAAAAGAAAAAGACGCAAAATCGGCTCAAGTCGCACTGGAAGGAGTCCTGGATCCTCTGACTTCGGAATATAATTTGGCAATTGGCAAACCCGGCGTCCAATTTTACGAAGGTTTGGAAGGCGTACAAACAGTAGCCTTTGACAATCTCACGGCCAAGACTGAAATTCTCGCTTACGTTGATATGGCCAATGTTGAGAAATATCTATCTGATATGAACAAAAAATACCTAGTTGTGCGCAAAAGGCTAGGTATCAAAAAACGCGATCTGGTTAACGACACGCCTGATAACCGCAGATTGTTAGCTAACTATAGTCGGGGGATAACAGATATTCGCACTATGCGCTTACCCGATGCTTTAATTCAATTTACCAGCATGATGCAAATTTACGATAATAAAGTCAGCTACATAACAATGAATTCTGAACGCATGATCGGCGTTATTATTCAGGATGCGGCCATTGCCGAAATGCACCGGCAGCTTTATCTCTATACCTGGCAACTGGCTCAGCCGCTGGCAATATCGTCTACGCCGCCAGCTTCAGCTCCACCGGCCGTGCCGGAATCATCAACTTAACTTCGGGTTCGCCCAATTCCACATTTTCGCCAACTTTTCTAAAGCCCATGGCCAAGTATTTGCGCAGCATAGGATTGGTTGGATTAGTTTCAGCATGTATCTCAAATCCGGTCTCAATTTGCTGTTGCAAAGCCTGGTTCAAAAATATTTCTCCAATTTTTCCATTCTGGTAAGAAGAGCCTACATTGAACGCGCCGGCATGGACATACGGATTGCCGATATCTGGCCTTTCTGAAATAAAGCGGGTAAAGGCAATTATCTTGCCATCATGGCGGAGTATTCTGAATTTAGCCGCCAGATTTTCTGTACTGGTTAAAAATTTATTATTTAAAAATTGCCAGTAATCCGGGGTTGTTTTAGAAGCCCAGTTAGTTTCATAAATGCTTCTCATGTTCTCTGTATCTTGTTTTGACAGCTGGGGACCGGAAATTTCTTCTGTGTCTAAGCCGCTAAACGACTCCATGTGCTCACCCTCATCAATAAGGGTGCGAAAAGTGCTGGCAAACAACAGCGCCTCCTCATTGCATTTGTCCAGCTGTTTTTCAATTTCCGTGCTGTCAGCAAGTTTATCAGCAAACTTTACATGATAACTTTGTACCAGATTTTTAGCTTTTCGCAGTAAGTTATCCTGAATACGCAGGACAGTTTCACTCTGAGGCTGGCTGGCATTGGGCAGGCTTTTGAGCACATAGTCTGCTGCCTTATAACTAATATCAACAATAGCGTTATACTTTTGGAAGATCCGCTTCGCGTCTTCAGTCTTCAACTTTTCCGCAATTTCAAATATCGCCTTACCCATAGTGCGGTCGTAATCCAAAGACAACAGCGACCTCACCCCCTCCAAACCAAACTGTTTAGCAAATGCAACAATTTTATCCCGTTGATGTTCTTCCAATATAGCGCCAGCGAGTACAATTTGTTCTGACCACGGCAAATTATGAATGCCAATGCCAGCTTCAGAAAATAATTCTGCACATTGTTTAACCACGAAGTTCGGATCGTGCAAAAAAGTTTTGCGCTGCTCATATTGATCGTCTGTTTCATCTTCGTGTCTCGCAATAAACTCTTGGGCTATATAAGGGCGCAAATGACTCTGGGTAAACTTCCTGTCAAAGGTGGTTCGAGCTGAACGGTTGGTTTTGGGCAAGTCTGTCAGCCCTTTCTGAGCTTCAGCAATTTCTGCCGGGCTTGCTAAATCTAAAAGGTAAATAAGTTTCTCTCCTCCATGAGTTTTATCAAAGATTCCGGCGGAAGATTGAGTCAACCGGCGCACAACGATATTTTCTATAGGAATTTTTTTTAAAAATTTTCCTTTCCCTATATAATAGCGGGCAAACCCTTGGCTACTGCTAATAGAGACAAAACCATTATTGTCTACTGTTCGTTCTGGTACATTGTAAATACGTTCTGCAGGAGAACCTGCTACCCGTTTGATATCGGAAGCTCGCAATACTCCAAGTTTCTGTAACCTTGGCAAATACTTAAGAAATACTCCAGGCTCTCCTTCAAAGCTCCACGTCCTTCGGTGACGCAAATCTTTGCCAGCACTTATGGTCGGGTTAAGGCCAGTTAAGCGCCGGAACAATTGGTTGTTGAATTTTTGGTATTCCCCAGTTTGTGGGTCTTTAATCATCAGTTGCCCATTTTCAGGATCGCGTTTTGCTTGAAGGTCATGCAATTTTTCGGCAATAGCCAGTTCAGCCAAGTTGATTTTCTCTCCAGAGTCTAAAACTACTTCCCGCGACCAGTTGGTGTTCCTACCTATATCCCAGGGTTTTAAAATGGCTGTGTTTAATTGTCCTGAATTGTCCCGGCCAAGTTCCAATTCTTCTAAGCTACCAGGGAGAGAAACTACTTTCCTCGGCCTCAACTCTCCAGTTTTAAACTGTTCAGTTTGGATATCTTCTACTGTATATCCAGACAAGCCTTTTAAAACACTAATTAGTTTAATTTTATTTATATAGCCTTGGTCTACCCGAGGATTACTGTCGTGCTGTAAAGTCTGCTCTAACAATGCGGTATCTATAACAGAATAGTTGCTCGTCATAGTTAAAATTCCCTTATTTTTTAAATAGGCTAAAACTTTCCCGTGTTCCGGATTTTCTTTTTCTACTACTGCGGCCTCCGGCACAATTTCTTCAATTGGAATTCCTAATCGTTCTGGCATAGCTCTATTATAGCTCTAAACACTTAAAATTTAAACAGTGTTTTGAGCTTATTTTATTGCGCCCTCTTTGCGCAGCAGGCGCAATTTTATTTTTTCCCCGCGGTTATAACCACCAATTCTCCCGTCCGATCTAACTACCCTATGGCAGGGAATTGTCTGGTTATAATTTTTATTTAAAATATTACCAACCGCCCGAAAGGCTTTCGGCCGTCCGGCTTTACTGGCCACTTGCTTGTAAGTTAAGGTTTGGCCTCTGGGAATTTTAACAACAATTGCCAAAACCCGCTGTTTAAATTGTTCTATTTTAACTACCATGTTTATATCTTAACAAAAGGAGTGATTCGGTCAACCAATAATTTAAAAAGCACCTGCACAAACTTTGCTTTAAGGTGCTTTTTAAATTAACGTAGTACTACTCTTACATACCGGGCATAGATGCGCCACCGGACATCATGGCTTTTTTGTTCATGGAGGCGTAGAGCGCCCAGGCGCCAACTGCTAAGTGGAGTAGTGAGTCAGCCGGGTTCTCCAAGTTAGCTCCCAAGAAACTCTGGCTAATGACCAAACTGTATAAACCAACCAAAATTCCAACAATCCCAAGCAGCATAACCAGGGGGCGCTGACCGGAGGCAGGCAGGGCGAACGCGGCAATAACAGCAACAATGCCAAGGATCAAGTGAGCCCAATTTTCACCATTATCAAACCACCAAGCCGAACCAAAAATACTATGGGCTGGCGTTGGTCCAATAACATTAATAAAACCCAAGATTGCAACTACTATTAAAATAACTCCGCCAAAGGTCAAGAATTGTTTCGGGTTCAACGATATCACCCCCTTCCCTTCAATAGTCTTATTAATTCTTAATTATTAAGTTCACTACTATAATAACAAAAAGCCATGATTATGAGTAGAAAAGCTGTGGATAATTAAACGGGGCGGTTGTCCTCGCTCTGGTTATAAGGGGTTAGCGTGACATGCTGGCCAGCCATTTCTAAAGGGTTTGTGGTCGTAATCAGGGTTTGGAATTTGCCTTGTAAGTATTTAAGCAAGAAGGTTCTCCGGGTTTCATCCAATTCTGACAGGACGTCATCTAACAGCAAGATTGGCTTGTCCTCACCATGGCTTAAATATTCTAATTCCAATATTTTTAAAGACAGTACCTGGCTGCGCTGTTCACCTCTAGAGGAAAATGGGGCCAAATATAGACCTTCACTTTTTAAAGAAAAATCATCTCTGTGCGGCCCGACCAGAGACAAACCGACGGCTTGCTCGCGCGGCGTGAGTAAATTAATTTGTTCCATAAAACGCTCGTAAATTTCTGCTTCCGTTTCGCCGCTTAAGCTATCGTAAGCTACTTCAATGGGACGCTGGAATTTGGAAATGGTAGCATAGACGTCAGCAATATGCTGGTTTAGAAAGTTAACAAATTTTCTCCTCTCTGCAATAATATTACTTCCTACTTCGGCTAATTGTTTATTCCAAGAGTCTAAGTCCCCGCCAACAAGCCTCTCGTTCTGTTTAAGATCTTGCAGTAGGCGATTTTTTTGCAACAGAATTTTTTTATAACTTCCTAAATTTTCCAAATGCGCGGGGCTCTTTTGGCTTAACACCATATTTAAATATTTTCTTCGCACTTCTGGGTTGCGCGTGAACATATCTACGTCAGTAGGTTCAAAAATTACTACATTAATAAAACCTTGTGCCTCTTTTCTTTTTTTCTTTACTCCATCAATTTTGAAGTTCGCGTAAATCTTTTCCTTCTTTTCTAAATAAATTTCCATGGTGTGGACTTCACCGCCTCTTTCCAAGGTTACTTTTATTTCCGCATTGTCGGCCCCTTGCAAAAAAATAAATTCTGCGTCGTCGCGGAAAGACTTAAACAAAGAGCTGAAATAAATAGACTCTAACAGATTGGTTTTACCAACTGCGTTGGGGCCGGAAAAGACAACCATGTCACTGGTAATTTGCAAATTTAGCTCGGGGTAATTGCGGAAATTCTTTACTGAAATATTTTTTATTCTCATATAATGTTAGGTTTTTATTGGCATTATCAAATAAGTGTAATCTTGGCCGGTTTGCTCTGTAAGAATAACCGGGGCTTCGTCATTAACAATTTTCATGACCACGTTTTCTCCCGTCATATTATTCAGCGCGTCCAAAATATAGCGGTAATTCAAAATAATGGATCCGCTTTCTCCTTCGGTGTGGCTGCTTAATTCAACCCTGCTTTCCCCTAGGTCATTTGAAGACGAAGAAACCACTAAATTTTGTTTGGGTTTAAAATTAAACGTCACGCTGCCTGTGCTATGTGAAAAAATTCCGCTTGTTTTCAATGCATTTACTAACTCCTGCCTTACTAAATTAATGGTTGTATTGAATTGCTGGGGAATGATTTGTTTATAGTCTGGGTATTGCCCGTCTATTAAACGGGTAATAATTTGGGTTTCACCTATTTTTATTACAGCCTGATTCTCTCCCAAATTAATTTCTGCTGGGTTGCCCTCTAAACTAGAAAGGAGCCTAACTGCTTCTACGACTGCCCTGTGGGGGAAAATTACCTGTTGTTCATTTTTTTCCCTTTTGGCAACTATTGATTTTTCTGCTAAACGGTACCTGTCTGTGGCAACAAGCTTTACAGTTTCCCCGGTTTGTTGCATAAAAACCCCAGATATTTCCGGTTGGGATTCGTTTTTGGAGGCAGCGAAAATTACCTGCTCTATGGCTTGTTTTAGTTGTTTCGGCTCAAACTCTAGGGCGTATTTTGTGTCAACGTTTGGGATTAAAGGAAATTCCCCCCCTGGCAAACTTTTAATCTTTGTTGTGTAGTTTTCAGTTTCTATTAATACTGCATTAGGTTCGGTTTCTAATAAAATATTTTGGTCGGGCAGGGTGTTAACCAATTCAATTAGTGTTTTCGCTGGCAGGCAAACTTCTCCTTCTTGTTCAATTTTACATCGGACGGTTGTTGTAATTGCTATTTCCAGATTGGTTGCTGATATTTTTAATTGCCCGTTTTCCGTTTTTAGTAATAAATTACTTAAAATAGGCAGGGTATTGGAAGGGGAGATTATTCTTCCTGCTGTTAATAAACCAAATTTTAAATTTTCCAGGGTACAGACTATTTTCATTACTTTTTATTTAATAAATTAAATATAATAATAAATATTGTTGACTACGGGATAACCGCCTTTTATGCGGTTATAACCGGCCCCGCAAAGACAATTTTATTTTTTTTTCCTGTGAATAAGCTGTTAAATAAATTTCTAACCGAAACCCCTTAGTCTATCCTTAATAGTTATTAACCACAACTTAACCAGTGGTTATACTTAAGATACATACATTTTATCCAGAATTAAATCCACCTCTTGCTTTAACCCCACGGAAGAACTAACCATTTTCTCTATTTTCCCTACCCCATGCATTACGGTTGTGTGGTCGCGGCCCCCAAAAAAATCCCCTATGGTTGGAAAAGAGCTAAGTAGTTCTTTTCTGGATAAATACATGGCTATTTGTCTGGGTTTAACATACTCTTTTTTGCGCGATTGTTTAAGGAGGTCGTCCATTGTAATATTGTAAAATTCGGCAACAGACATGGCAATTTTTTTCATGGTCACGGCTTTCTTTTTTGAGTTTAACATCCCCGCAAGAATTTGTTTAACTGAATCCAAATTTAACTGGCCATCACCCATTTGTTCGTAAACAATTAACCTATTTAACGCCCCCTCTAGTTCCCGAATATTATTAACAACATTTTCAGCTATAAAGTAAAGGATTTCTTCAGATATTCTAACCCCCCGCTTATCAACTTTCTTGCGCAAAATTGCCAGCCGGGTTTCCAGGTCAGGCGCCTGGATATCTGCAACCATCCCCCACTCAAAACGGGACACCAAACGCGATTCAATGGCAGGGATTTCTTTTGGTAGCCGGTCAGCAGTAATAATGATTTGTTTGCCTTTGTCCCGCAATTCGTTAAACGTATGGAAAAATTCTTCCTGGGTCCCTTCCTTCCCCGCGATAAACTGAATGTCGTCAACAAGCAGCATGTCTACCCCCCGGTAAAGTTTTTTAAATTCATCCATTCTTTTATTGCTAATGGCATTAATATAGTCGTTAGTAAATTTTTCACTGGTAACGTACAAAACCTTAGATTTAAAAGAGTTATTTAAAAGTTTATGGCCAACAGCATGCATAAGGTGGGTTTTACCTAAGCCCACCCCACCATAAATAAATAATGGATTATATTGGCTCCCAGGATTTTTGGCCACGGCGAGACTGGCTGCGTGAGCCAATTCGTTGTGTTTGCCTATAACGAAAGTGTCAAAAACGTACTGCGGATTTAAACCGCTTACCATAGTGTTGGCTACTTCTTTGTAGGATGTTTGGGTGGTGGCGGATGGAAGGCCTGGAGTTTTATTGGAAGAAGGAGCAACTTTATTGTTTCCAACCTGGTATTTTATGTCTTTAATTTCTGGGGCAATTGTTTTTAAAACTTTTAACAACTCTTGGTGATATTTATTTGCAATCCAATCACGGCTAAATGCGCTTGGAACGCTAACAATAATATGTTCATTATTTCTTTCAATGATTGAGGTGTTTTTGAACCAAGTGTTAAAGTTAGCTTTACTCAGTGATACCTCAAGGCTCCCTAAAATGGCTTGCCACAATTGCTGATTATTCATGAAAATAAAAGATAAAAATTATTTCAAAACTATAGTCTACTAAGATATCTCATTCTAACAAGCACTTATCAACATGTAAATGCTTCGTAATTAAGGCTTAACTAAAGGGTAATCTAAAATATATGTGAATATGTTGTGGACAAGTTGTGAGTAAATCGAATAAAATTAGGAATTTAAAAGCCAGGGTGTAAGCAATGGCTCGAGGACCCCATTTTGGGGGAAAATGGAGCTCCACGGCTAAAGCCATGGTCATCTAGCGGAGGCGGATAAAAAAGCATAAAAAATTTATTCATTGGCCCAGTAAGACTTCTCGGTATCCGGTTTCGATTGGGTTTAGCAACGTTTTTGGGACGATAAAAAACTTCTTGTCAGTTGAACAGAACTAAATTTAATCATGATCCCGCCAGTGGCTAAAGCTATGACGTGTTGCTCTGTGTGGTTGACCCCGTTAGAAGTAAGATGTCTTAAGCGCCTGGCAATGAAATTTTTTTAGACTTCTAACGGGGTTGACTTTGGGGCTTATAATCTTTATACTTATGCAAGAAATTGTTAATTAATTAAAGAAAAATGAAAAGAACTTACCAACCGAAAAATCAGCGGAGAAAAAGAGTTCATGGATTCAGAAAACGAATGAAAAGTAAGACTGGCCGGAACGTAATAGCCAGACGAAGGCAAAAACGCCGCCGAAAATTAAGCGTCTAAACATAAGCTTCCAGAAAAGCCATGTTAAAAAGATATTATCGCCTTAGCAAAGAAAAGGATATAAAATTAATAACTAAGCAGGGGCGGAATTTTTTTACTCCTTACTTTGTTGTAAAATTTCTGACAAAAACAAATCCCTCGCCCCGTTTTGTTGTTATAGTTTCCACCAAAGTTTCCAAAAAGGCTGTGAGGAGAAACCGGCTGAAGCGAATAGTCCGCGAGACATTGCGCACCCACATAACAGAATTTGTTCCGGGGGATTACGCAATTGTCATGCGACCGGCTTCCGAAAAATTAGACAACCAAACTTTAGTTAAGAGTTTAATAGAGTTACTTATTAAAGTTAAACTCTTGACTCCGAAGAAAGTATAAAAATATTATGTGGGTTACAAAAATAAGCATATTTATTATTACTGTTTATCAACGCACCCTTTCCCCAGATCATGGCTTCCCCAAAGGGCGTTTTCCTTATGGTTATTGTAAATATTACCCTTCTTGCAGCCAGTATACAAAGGAAGCTCTGGAAAAGTTTGGTCTGGTTAAAGGAATCTCTCTGGGGCTAAAGAGGGTACTGCGTTGTAACCCCTGGAGTCAGGGCGGACTTGACCCAATATTGCCCAAATATTAATTAAACTATCATGCTCGCTTTATATAATCTGATTATTTACCAACCCCTGCTAAATTTGCTGGTATTTTTTTATAATATCATACCGGGGCACGATGTTGGTATAGCAATTATTATTCTGACTTTACTGATACGAGTTTTGTTAGCTCCTTCTACTGCCAAATCTTTAAGAAGTCAGAAAGCCATGAGCGCCCTGCAACCAAAGCTCAATGAACTCCGAGAAAAACATAAAGATAATAAAGAAGGCCAAGCCAAGGCTATGATGGGACTTTATAAGGAACATAAGATCAGCCCGCTTTCTTCTTGTTTACCTTTGTTAATACAGCTACCAATTTTGATTGCTTTGTATCAGGTATTTGATAAAGCATTGAAAGGGAGCCTGACAGGGTTATATGTTTTTATTAGCAATCCTGAACATCTAAACCCCAAATTTTTTAATTTAATTGATCTTTCGCAACCAAATCTTCCTTTAGCTGTTTTGGCCGGCCTGGCCCAGTTCTGGCAATCCAGAATGATCATGAAAGCCAACCCCAGCTCCGACAGTACCACCAAGGCCATAACCATGCAAACTACTTACGTTCTGCCATTTATTAGTGTGATCATCGCGCTGAAGCTACCGGCAGGACTGCCCCTGTACTGGATAGTCACCACGCTGTTTGGCATTGCCCAGCAGTATTATATTTTTAATAAAAAATCTCCCGCAAAAGTATAAATAATAAACCTTTTTGCTTGGGCCGAATGATAATGAGGTTAAGCGAAAAGGTTAGAGGAGTGCCTGGTGAAGATAGTGAGAGATTGGCAGTAGCCAATCTGGAACAGTCCAAGACAGGCACGACGATATGACTAATTACGACAAAATTGAACAAATCAAACAAATTATTATGGAATTATTGGCCAATGCCGGGATTGAAGGTTCAGTAGAATTTGAAGACAGTATTACCAAAGGATTGGTGTTTAATATTTCTAGCCCCGATTCGCGTTTGTTAATTGGCCGGCAGGGCAGTCATTTGCATGCTTTGGAAACTTTGGTCAGGGCAGTTGCCGGGAAAAAAATGATTGGACAAGAACCGTTGTTCTTCAGTTTAGACGTGGATGATTACAAAATAAAACGGGAGTGGCACTTAAAGGAAATGCTGAAGTCGGCAGTAGAAGAAGTCAAAAAAACCGGCCGGCCCTTAAATTTAGAGCCCATGCCAAATTACGAACGCAGGTTTGTTCATGCCTATTTACAAGATAACTACCCAGAGGTTACAAGTATCAGCTCCGGCCGCGACCCTTACCGTTATATTGTAATCAGCATAAAAAAAGTGACTTAATTCAAATTCCAAGTTTCCCATTTACTGTTGACAGGGCAAGAAAGAATAGGAAGCTTTTTTGTTTTTAAATAAAATAAATAAGGATCCCGAAATGCTCGTAGGATCCTTATAAACTGGTTTGGAGAACCAAATCTTCTAGAAGTGCTAGCCGTTCAACTTCATTTTCCAGCCAAGCTTCATCTTCCAGAAAACCTTGCTCCTTCCAGGCAAGCCAGACCTTCTCCATGATTTGTCGAACTCGCTCGCCGGTTACGACGCTATCAACCCTCTCCAAGCCAAGCGGGGTTGAATCCAGATTCAACCCATACCGTAACTTGAGCATGGTTTGAGTTCGTTCAGGAAACTGCGAAAGTCTGGCCGATATCGCTGTCAAGTTTGCCTTGGTACGCTGTAGCTCCTGCTGTATTTCTTCGTGTATCGAAACTACATCCTCAGGCGAAGGACCCACGCCGTCACGGAGATTCGGGTTATAATCCGCGTTGGGTTCTGAATCATCACCAAACGTATCTATAGAGACTGTATCGGTGCTGATTCTGGCAAGCTCTTCCAATAGGGTTGACTTTGGGACTGTCGGAAGGTGTTCAGACAATTCTTCTGAAGTTGCCTCTCTTCCGAATTGTGCAAACAGCTTTTTGGCAGCCTTGTGGATTCTCCTTTGCAAAAAGCGGACATGGCTAGGTACTCGAATCGTTCTGCCGTAGTTATCCAACGCTCTTGTGACTGCTTGGTCGATCCACCAAACAGCATAAGTGCTAAACTGGAAACCTTTGCGGTAGTCGTACTTTTCGACCGCTCGCATGAGACCGATGTTAGCCTCTTGGATTAAATCGAGAAAGTCTAAACCGCGACCACAATATTTCCGTGCTATCGTAACAGCTAGACGGAGATTGTGTCGAACGAGGACATTACGGGCGTTGCCATCCTTGTTCTCCCAAACTCGTTGTGCGAGTTCTTGTACATCTCCCCCTTTAAGCAAGCGGTACCGGGAAATTTCTTGAAGATAACGACGAACATCATCAACAGGGTCCCCCTCATATTGCAGGAAGGCTACCTTGTTGTTAGGGGAATTGGCGTTGGAGGATAAAAACTCGTCTTCTAAACAAGAATTTTCATCAAACGACAATTTGGTTGTCCACCAAAGACCGATTGGAGGTCTTGAAATACCCATGTTGCTAACCTCGCCCTCACCACGATCGTCATCGTTGTAAGTTAGAGGGACACATGGGACGCCATAAGCTTCCATCGTTTTGTTCCAATCTCCAAACAGTCTGACCCCAGCTTCGTAGAGGTCTAAACAATGAGAGGGAACAAAACCAGGAGTGATATTTTCGCCAGCATCCCGGAATGCCTTGATGGCTGCCAGAACGCTTTCTTGATCTGGATACTTCTCCATGATTCATGCTCCCTTCTTTCAGTTTTATAGAGAATTATAGCAAAGAGAAGCCTAATTGTAAACAGTAAGGTTATTGATTAATGGGTATTGCTAAAGAAGAGTAGCTGGACGAAGATAATATTATTTTGTATATTTGCTTTACCAAAGACATCCAACTTCGCCATCCATCCTTCGCATAAAGCTACGGAGGACTCAGAGGCTTCGATGGACAGGGATAAGTTTTCCCCGACTTCACTAAAGCTACGACGGGCAGGCACCTGTTCAGAACTGTTCCATCGACTACTATTTATTTAGAATATTTGAAATTTTGTACATTTGTATAATTTTTCAAATGTTTATAGTAAGAAGGATTAAAAAAACCGCCCTGGCAGGGTATTGACAAAACATATGCTTTGTCATAATATGAGAGCATGAAGCCCTTTAGCTGGAACCCGGAAAAGAACCTTTTGTTAAAAATCCAAAGGAATATCAGCTTCGAGGATGCCATAATCGGCATAACAGAACATGGACTGCTCGATATAATCCAACACCCTAACAAGAAAAAATACCCTGGGCAGAAGATCTTCGTAGTGGAAATTGATCATTACGCCTATCTGGTGCCTTTTGTGGAAAATGAGAAAACAATATTTTTAAAAACAATTATTCCCAGCCGGGCGGCGACCAAAAAATATCTAATAATTTAATTCAACAATATATTATATGAAATATGCTGACATTGAGTTAGACCAAGAAGAAAAGCAAATACTCAAAGATTTTGAACAAGGTAAGTTTAAAAGCGTACCTAATCTTAAACGTGAACAGGAAAAATATATAGCGTACGCCAAATCAATGCTAAATAAGACTCGCAACATCAACATCAGAATTTCTGAAAGCGACCTCATGGCAATTAAGGCCCTGGCTTTCCAAAAAGGCATACCCTACCAAACCATGTTGACTTCACTGATCCATCAGTATTCCAGCGGACAGCGCAACGAAATCAGCAAAGTATAACCGTTCCCAAAATCATCCCCGACGCGCCGGGGATGATTTTAAATATATTTTAGGGGACGGCTACGGAAATTTTTGGCGAACTTATGCTGGTGTTACTGCGGGCGAAAATTTTATACTGGCCAGGTTTAGGTGGTTTAGTCCATAACAGCGAATAATCGTATAGTCCGCCAGGGTTAAGCTTTGGTTTGGCCTGACCAATAGTTTTAGTAACGCTGCCAATTTGGTAATAGAATGTGACGTTGTCAAATTTGGTCGGGCTTTGGGCTGTTAGAGTTTGCGGGAAATTTAAAGTGTCTCCATCGTTTGGTGCCGTTATGCTCAAGCTTTGGTTATTTAGCGAAACAGTCACGGTTATGCTGGAATCGTTACTTAAACTATTATTATCAGTCGCTCTAATAGTTAAAATATGCTGGCCTTCTGACAAATTGCCCACGCTAAATTGATAGGGAGCAGAACTTAACGTGCTAACGTTATCATCGTCAATTAGTAAATCAACCCGGCTGATTGAATTACTAGAACTTACAGAAGCAGAAACGGCAAACGGCAAAGCCGTAATGGTCGCTCCGTCACTTGGTTGATTAATCCGCACTTGTGGCAAGCTTCCGGTTTGTCCGGGACTGGCCGGATTACAGCCCCCGTGTTCAGCCAGCCAGGCTTGCACCGGCAGTTCCCAGTTGGGGTTATCCGGTTTTTCACTGCGCAGGTCCAAACAAACCCGTTCTTCAATATTTTGCGGCAGGGTATTGTCAGTTGCCGGCAGTCCAGTAGTGCGATCAATCTTTTTTACCACGTGCACATTGTCATAGTCTGTGGGCTGGTTATAATCTGCGAAAACTTCAGTTTTTGTTTCAGGACTATACTGGGTTGGCAATTTTCCGGACAACGTATCAACTGTTATTTTGCTAATCCCCGGCGGCACAGCAAAGTCTTCCACTGGCTTGCCTTTTAGGTACTGGTTCATGACTTGATTAACTATGGGCGCGGCCACGACCACCCCGTCAGCACCAGCTTTGAGTAATGTTCCATCGTTATTGCCCGCCCATACCCCAACAGCGATGCTGGGCGTAAAGCATAAAGTCCAAGCGTCATGCCATTTTTGGGTGGTGCCTGTCTTGCAAGCAACCGGTCGGTCAGGGTAATACAGTGGTGAGTTCGCCCCAAAAATAAAACTTCTGGCCGAGTTATCGGTCATTATGTTAATAAGTTGGTAGGCAGCCTCGGGGCCTATAACTTGCTGGCTCTGGTCTTGGTATTCTTCCAAAACTTGTCCGTCTTGGCCAATCACTTTTAAGATAGAGGTTTTATCGTGGCGATTGCCTTCGTTAGCAATGGCAGCAAAGCTAGCTGTGTGGTCTATTAACTTTACCTCACAGCCGCCTAAGACCAAAGACAGGCCGCAGTTTTGCAGGGGCGAGGTAATGCCAAGGTTGTGTGCCGTTTGGGTGGCATTGTCCACTCCCACAAGCGCCAAAGTTTTGACTGCCGGAACGTTGAGACTGCCTGCCAGTGCACTGCGCATGGACAATGGCCCGTAATTTTGTCCATTGTAGTTACGGGGGACATAATTTTTTCCTGCGAAACTGCCAAAGTTAGTGGTAACATCTATTAACAGGGAGGCGGGAGAATAGTTAAAGTTTTTGCCGAAAGCTGTGGCATAAACGTAAGGCTTAAAACTGCTGCCTGGTTGACGCGGGCTAGTGGTCACATTGAAATTTGGTTCAAACAAGCAATTTTTTCCTGGGACACAGCCAGACGGGCTAGACTCGCCAAAGTAATCCCGGCTGCCGACCATAGCTAGAATTTGCCCTGTCTTGGGATCTATGGCCACGAGGCCGGCGTTATTGGCGTTGTATTTTTTGGAAAATTTGTCAATGCCGGTTTTTACAGCATCCTCAGCAATTTTTTGCAGGTCGGAATCCAAACTAGTATAAACTTTTAAGCCCCCTTCTCGCACTGTTTGTTCGCCGTACTTGTTGGCTAAGTAGTCTTGAACGTACAGAACAAAGTGCGGCGCGGAAATAGCGTTGGTGATTTCGCTAAATACTACTTTTTCATCAAGGGCTTTTTTGTATTGCTCATTTGAAATATAGCCTTGCTGTTTCATTTGTTCCAAAATGTAGCGTTGTCTGGCCATGAGCGCATCTGCATGCGGCCCGGCTGGGTTATAGTAGGTCGGTGCTTGGGGAAGAGCGGCTAAGTAAGCGCTTTCGGCTAGGCTGAGGTCTTTGGCGGATTTGCCGAAGTAGGTTTGCGCTGCAGCCTCAATGCCGTAAGCATTCCTGCCGTAGGGAATTTCGTTTAAGTATAATTTTAAGATATCTTTTTTGGAAAACCTCGCTTCTATTTCAATAGATAGAATAATTTCTTTGAGTTTTCGCCAAACCGATTTTTCGCGAGTCAAAACGGCATTTTTTACAAACTGCTGGGTAATGGTACTGCCCCCTTGTCGTTTTTGTCCGGAGAGAACGTCTACTATAACGGAGCGAATAAGCCCGGTAATGGAGATGCCTCCATGTTGGTAAAAGTTTTTATATTCCACTGCCACTGCGGCGTTTTGTACATCTGTGGGAATTTGGTCCAAGTTGACCAGCGTTCGCTTCACTTCACCGTGAATTTCATAAAGCAGTTTGCCGCCCCGGTCGTAAATTTTAGTTGACTGCGGAACATTTCTGCCTAAAAGCCGGTTTGGGTCAGGCAGGCTTTTGCTGAAGTAAATAAACAAAAAAGCAATCAATAAAACCCCGGCCGCAAGAGCCCGAAATGACCAGGTCAGTATTTTTTTACGCGGTAAACTATGAAACCAGCGCCGCAATTTAGTAAAGGGTGCAGTTTTTTTTGCTCCACTACGGTAGTTGACTATACGCATACCCAGTAAGACATCTTTGCATTCTGCTCGGTAGCCTATGGCGACCCTCGCAGACGCATTTAATTACAAAGTTTGATGGTTTTCAGTAAAGCTCTCGCATACTTATAGTCAGTCGCCATGGGCATGCAAAGAAGCTTTACTGGGCATAGTGTTACTATTATACCGGCTTTAAGACAGAAGATAAAGTTACAGTAAGACTATGTAGATGACGGCCATGCTATAATATAGTTACTTATATAGAATTTCCAATTAAGTATGAACCAGCGAGAAAAAATTAAAGAGTTATTGACCCGCGGCGTCGAGGAAGTTATTGACCGGCCGCATTTGGAGCGGAGTTTGCGCTCTGGAAAAAAACTGCGCGTGAAGCTGGGCATAGATCCAACTAGCCCCAATATTCACATTGGCCGGGCAGTGCTTCTTTTAAAGCTACGAGCGTTTCAGGATTTAGGGCACAAAGCAGTCTTTATCGTTGGTGATTTTACGGCCCTTGTTGGCGATACTTCGGATAAGGATTCGGAGCGGCCTATGTTGATAGAAGCCCAGGTCAAGGTTAATATGGTGAACTATTTTCAGCAAGCGTATAAAATTTTAGACAAGAAAAAAACAGAGGTCCATTTTAACTCCGAGTGGTTAAAAAAATTGGGCTTTATTGAAATAGCTAACATGGCCAAACTTTTTGGGCTTCATGAGTTTGAGTCCCGCGAAATAATTTCTAAGAGGATGAAAGTTGGGAAGAGAGTATCGTTCCATGAGCTCATGTATCCGCTTATGCAAGGCTATGACAGTGTTGCGGTAAAAGCAGACGTGGAATTAGGCGGTACGGACCAGAAGTTTAATTTGCTGTCGGGCCGCAAAGTTCAAAAAGCCTATGGACAGAGTCCTCAAGACATCATGACCATGCAAATCCTGGAAGGAACAGATGGACGCAAAATGTCTTCTTCGTGGGGCAATGTCATAAACATTACCGATTCTCCGGAAAATGTGTTTGGCAAAGTTATGTCTATCCCGGACAGTTTAATTGAAAAGTATTTTTTGTTAGCAACACGATTACCACAACCAGAAATTCAAGGCATTATAAAAAAGAATTCTCCCCGTGACCAAAAAATAATTTTAGCGGAAGAAATTACAAAACAGTATCATGGCGCGAATACTGCCAGACTGGCTAAAAACAGATTTATCCACCAGGTTGTAAAAAAAGAGCTGCCAATCAATATCCCAAGCAAAAAAATAAAAAATGGGAATTATAAACTTTCAGAGTTATTGTCACTTACCGGTTTGGTCTCTAGTAAATCAGCGGCGCGTCGAGTTATAGCCCAGCGGGGAGTGAAAGTAAATAACGTCGTGGTTGATAAAGATGTAAGTATAGAGAAAGCAAGTAGGGGCATATTGTTGCGAGTAGGCAAAAGGAAATTCCTTAAAATTATGTAAAAACCCCCCGATCTTATCGGGGGGTTTTTAGTTAGACAGTTTCCTGTTCCGAACCGTCTCCTGCACCTGCTGCCTCGGCGGCGGGTGCACTAGAATCATCATGAGCAGCATCATCGCCGCCCACAGCGCCTGCATCGCCCATGGGCGTAGCGGCTTCTTCGTCAAAGAACATTTGTTGTTCTCCTGAACAGTTCTCTAAAAAAAGAGAACAGTTTTAGTTGTTAATAAATAACCAGCCCTAAAATTTAGGAACTGTGGTGAAATTCTAACACGAAGCTATTATTTTGTCAACGCTGCGCACAAGGCAATTGCCAATGCGTCAGCCGCGTCGTCGGGTTTGGGCAATATTTTTAACTTGAAACTGTGCTTCACCATATATTGCACTTGCTGTTTTGAAGCCTTGCCGTAGCCGCAAATAATACTTTTGACTTGCAAGGGCGTAAATTCAAAAATAGTCAACCCGTCTTGCTGGCAAGTAAGCAGTATTGCCCCGCGGGCCTGTGACACTGTCATGGCCGTTTTTTGATTGGTTGTAAAAAAAAGTTTTTCCACTCCGACTTTTTCCGGTTTGTATTTTTTAATGAGCTTTTGTAAATCTGTTGCCAAAACATGCAACCGTTCTGCGTCGCTAGAAATTTTGTTAGTGCTAATAACGCCATAAGCTAAAATAACCGGCCGCCCGTTTTTTTGCGTTCTGATTATGCCATAGCCAGTGGTGGCCGTGCCTGGATCAATTCCTAAGATAACCATAGTGTAAAGTTGAGAGTTTAAAGTGACAGTTTATTTGTCATCCCGAGCAAAGTCGAGGGATCCCTCACTGCGTTCGGGACGATGCTATGCATCGATTTTACATTTTTATTTTACATTTTAAGTTTAGCAAATCTACAGATTTGCCGAAGTGTGCACGGCAATAACGTCTTCGTCATTTTCCAGCTCGGAAAATAGAGCGTCAACTTTAGGTTTTTGCTGTTCGGTTAAGTCCACTCCTTGGGTACTTTCCTGAATAATTTCGGCTTGGGCAATAACCCCGCTTGAACTGAAAATTGCTTCTTTAATTTTATTTAACTCATCGGGTCTTGTGTAAATTTCCAAGCCCTCAGCGGACTCTCGCACATCTTCAGCACCAGCATCTATGGCGGACATAGCTAATTTAGAGAGATCTGCATCGTGCCGCTCCACTAAAATTTGTCCACGGGTCTTAAATTGCCAGGCTACACTGCCGGAAGCCCCAAGGTTACCTCCATGTTTGGAGAAAATATGTTTAATATTGCTTACAGTCCGGTTATTGTTATCGGTAGCAGCTTCTACCAAGAACGCTGTGCCGAATGGCCCATAACCTTCATAGGTGATTTCGCTAATTGCCGTGCTCCCGTCGCCACCAAGACCTTTTTTTATAGCTCGCTCAATGTTGTCGTTTGGCATGCTTGCCTCTTTAGCTTTTTCTATGACCATGCGAAGTTTAAAATTGTGAGCCGGGTCACCACTGCCGCCTTCGCGTGCAGCAATGCTGACTTTTTTAGCCAGTTTGGAAAACAGTACTCCTCGTTTGGCGTCGAGCAATCCTTTGCCTCTTTTAATTTGTGACCACTTTGAGTGTCCGGACATCTTATTTAAACGATATTAGTAAAGTTATTTCGCCTTTAATAGATTGACGTTTTTCCAAAATATTCGCTACTTCTGTGGCTGATCCACGTACAAATTCTTCATACATTTTTGTCAGCTCGCGGGCAATAACCACCTGCGCTTCTGGATAAGCTTTACTAATTGCCAGAACAGTTTTTTTAATGCGTTGAGGTGATTCATAGGTTACTAAAGTAGATTTAGAATTTTTTGCTTCCAAAAGCAAGGAAAGCAGTTTTGGTTCAGTTTTGGGGAGGAACCCGGCAAATAGAAATTTATCAGTCGGCAGTCCCGAAGCAGCCAATGCTGTAATGGCGGCACTTGGTCCTGGGATGCTGGTTACAGGAATGCTATTTTCCACACAGGCACGGACTAAGCGGAAGCCTGGGTCCGAAATCCCGGGCGTACCAGCGTCCGTGACCAAACAGCCATCCTTATTGCTAAGCAGTTCAATTAGTTTTGGCAGTGCTTTTAATTCATTGTGTTCGGCAAATTGTAACAATTGCTTTGGTGCAACACCCAAATGATTCAGTAATTTTTTAGTGTGACCGGGATTTTCCGCAATAATTAAAGGCATTGCTTTCAGAGTCTCTACGGCCCGCAGAGTAATGTCTTTTAAATTGCCAATTGGGGTAGCGATTAAATATAGCATAAAAGAAATTTAAGATTTAAAAGATTGATCAAGATTGTTAGGATTTATTTAGCTTTTTGGTTTTTAATAGCAGAATTTTTAGAAGCCGCTATAATGGCAGTAATTTCATTAGCTTCTTTCATTAAGTCAGAGATCATTTCTTGTTTGACAATTTTTGAATCCAGCAATAATTCAAGCCAAAATAAAGTTTCATCCGCCTCTTCTAAAACTGTACTGATTTTAGATATAAAATCTTTGGCAGACTTGGCCCGACAAGCCGCTCGATAGTTAGCCGCAACGCTAGTTCCTGAGCGGAATATTTGTCGACCAATATATTTTCCTAAAGTGGATTTATCCAAAAACTGTGCTAACTTTATTATTCTTAATGCAAAAGCTTTTGTTCTTGCTTGTAAATCTTTAGGTTCCATAATCTTATCAATCTTATTTAATCTTGATCTTGTTCAATCTTACTTAATCCTGGTCAATCTTGTTCAATTTCTTTTACCAGTTCCTGTCGTTAGCTTCTAAGTGATAAATATCTTCAATCAGGTCGTACTCGGCCTTTAGTTTGTCGCGGTATTCTTCCAGCTCGTCTTTCTTCTCGCCTGTGGCCTCAAACCACTCATCGTAAGTAGCGTTTAGCTCCCGGTCAATAGCAATACAGCGCCCCCAGGCCGTACTTTCGGTCTGCGGGCCTTTCTCCAGCCACTCCTCGTAGCTCATGTCTAGGAGTTTTGTGTATTTATCCTCAAATAATTCTTTGATATCTTCTTGATCCATATTAGTTAGTATAGGCAACTAAAAATTAAGAAGCAATTTCTTCCCAAATACCTTTGAATAATTCCCTCATGTTGTGCGCAAGTACAGCATCATGGATTTCCACCAAGTAATGTGGTCGCTGACTCGTAATAATCATTATTACGTAATCGCCATTTATCCAAGTTGTAGCCGTAAAATCTTTTCCGCCCTTCCAAAATTTAATTTTTCTCCTGGTGAATTTTTTTCCCTTAATGTTTTCAGCCGACTGGTTGCTTAATAGCTGCAACTCTATGTCAGAAGGACTTCCCTTTTCCCAATACCAATCAATCCACTTCTCGTAGTACTTAACGAAGCTGGCATCTTGGAATCCCCACCACATGCTTTTGGTTTCAACAATACTTTGATTCCATGCAGGAGTTTGTTTGTAAAGGTAGTCCTCCAGTTTGTCTTCAGCTATAAAAACTATTTTAGGTATGGAATAACTTGATCCTCCGACAAGGGACTGCAGTTCAAGCACGGCTTTTTTGGCCACGTGTTTTTTTCCTTCAATGGCTTGCTGTTCCCTGTCTAGAAAAGATATCAAATCTTGCGGAGGCCGTGCCACTAAATAAGTGGTCGTGGCACCTAAGTCTTCGCTTATTAAACCGCGGTTAAGCAATTCTTTGGCGATGCTATAGACTGTGGTTCGGTTAATTTTAGTTAGCTTGGCCACATTGGCATGCGTAATTTTGTCCTGCTGTAGCACGGTAGTATATACAGAAATTTCTTTTTCGCTCAAGCCCAATTGGCTTAAAAGGTCATTAATCATGGATAAATTTTAACATGTTGTTGAAAAATTATCAACAATAATATCTATCTTAAATAAAACGAATAATTATAAAAATATAACACTTTTGTGGACATATTATTGACAAAAAGACAAAAATATCATATACTGCTAAGTCAATTAATTTTGACCTAACCACGACACCTAATTTTTGCTAAGCAAGTCGCAAGAATAGGCAACAGAAGGTTAGAGCAGGAGGAAATTGTGAAAATACTCGTCATTGAAGATACCGAAAAGAACATTGATTCGGCTAAGTCAACGCTCCCTGGTCACGACGTAACTATCTGCACAAGCATTCAGACAGCATTTAGTACATTGAGGGATGGCCAGCAACAGTTTGACGTCTTACTTACGGATCTTTTTTTGCCGATTGGGGAGTTCAGGGGGATGGTGTATCCGTATAGCAAACCGTTGGGCGAACTTCCAGCCGGACTCGTATTTGCGCTCAAAGCTGTTAATCTTGGAATGTCCGTTGTGATTGTCACTGACACTGACCACCACAAGGACTGGATTTGCACTTTGTTGGATTTACTCTATCCCGACCGTTCGGACAGCAACCGTAGGATTGCGTATGTTGAGGCGCGCAACGCCACGACAGGAGACTATGACAACCCCACGAAAGACTGGGGCAAAGCCATAGAGATGGCCGATATTCCAGGACTCGTTCTGGAGTAAGATAACGAGCATGCCGAGCAACTGGTAGCACTATAATAAGAGAAACAAAGCAACTTGTTTCTCTTTATTTTTTTTCGAGGGTTATATATACCTCACAAAACAGTTTTTATTTTGCTATACTAATAGTTATGAAAACTTCCTCGTGTCCCGACTGCGGACCTGTGCCTGTTAATCATTTTGCCGAACGCTTCTCGGTTATAGTTAATCAATTTATTGAAACTTACTTAAAACCATTTGGATACATTCGGAAAAGTTTAGCACCTGTTTTTCATTCATTTGATCTGGAAAGACTTGGTCTTTCATCAATAAAAATTTTGGTAAAAATACGAGTGATAAAAATACTGCATAATCCCCATGTTTTGGATAGTTCAAGAACGCGCACTCTATGGGAAGCTGCAAAAAAGAGAGGAATTAAAATGTATAAGTTGGGTCTATTTGGCAGGCCTACAGAATTAACGGTCGCAGAGCTAAATGGGAAGAGCAGAGTTTTCATGAGTTTGCCTCGCCTAAAAGGACCGGCATCGGAAAGCTTTCAGTGGATGGATAATAAAGCCATTATGAAGGAGAGATTTAGGTCTGCTCAAATTCCGGTTGCGCTAGGCAGAGTAGCAAGAAGTAAAAAACAGGCTATAGAAATATTTAGCTCCCTATCAAAGCCTGTTATTGTTAAACCGATTTTGGGTTCTAGGGGTCGTCACACTACCATCCAGGTTACAAGTCAGAGCGAGTTGCTGACTGCTTTTAATAAAGCCAAACAGTTGTCTCCCTGGGTGATTGTTGAACAGCAATTGTCAGGCTTTGTTTTTCGCCCTACGGTGATAGACGGAAAGGTAGTGGCAGTTGCTAGAAAAGAGCCCGCGCATGTGGTTGGCAACGGAAGCAGTACCGTTTTAGAATTAGTGAACCAAGAAAATAAAAATCCTTTACGGCAGGGACCTATTTTCCACCACCTTGTTATAGATTCTGCCGTTGAACAAGAGTTAAAAAGGCAGAATTTAACTTTAATGAGCATTCCTGCTTTGGGCCAGTTTGTTGTTTTAGGGCAAAAAACCGGAAGAGGATCTGGCGGCTCCATTACTGATGTAACCGATATTGTGCATTCTGACAACGTAAGATTATTTGAAAAAGTAGCCCAAGTTTTAGGAGATCCTTTAGTAGGCATAGATTTTATTATTCAAGACATTGCTCGGCCTTGGCATGAACAACCGTTGTCTGGAGTAATTGAATGCAACAGTTTGCCATTTATTGACGTTCATCATTATCCGCTGTTCGGCCAGCCGAGGGATGCTGCGGGAGCTCTATGGGAGCTTATTTTTCCTTTAGAGGGATAGTATGTTGTTTACAGCTTTAATAAAGTCGTAAATATTTTTTTTACTTAAATATCCTACTGGACAAACTTCAAAGGTGTTTCCTTGTTCACCTAATAGGCTGTAGCGCACGAAAAACCCCTTTTTTTGTAGTTGTTTATGGAAGTTAGGGTATTTCCATGGTAAGGGTAAATACAAAGGTAGAGTAAAATTCCCCAAAAAATTCGGATCGATTAAAAATTTTAATTTTTTTTTCACCGCCCAGCTTTTTAATATTGACATTTTTTTTAAGATGTCACGCCTTCTATGTTGAACGCCTTCTTTTAATAATTCTGTCGTTGACTTCAAAAGAGACATAACTGCATAAGGTGACAATGAATTTGTTGGTAAAACGTTTGCATTTTGGCATAAAGCTTCCGCATAGAGATTCAAGTAACTATTTTTTGAAGCTTGTATTTTTTTTAAGGCAGATTTTTTAATTGCCACCATTCCTATTGGCCCTATCGATCTTAAAGCCTTAGTAGAATTAAAAATGATTAAATCTATACCTAACCGTTCATAGTCAATATTTTCAACTACCACCGCAGACATGGCGTCTACTACAAGCATACAATTATATTTTTTGGCCAGCTTTGCTATCTTAGCAACGTTATTAAGGAGACCCTGTTCAGTTTCGTGAGCTACAAAAAAAATTACCTGAGGCTTTTTTTGGCGGATGATTTTTCCTAGCTTTTCTAAATTGATAGGTTTATTCTGGTTGAAAAATGCCACTCCACACTTGGGATCGTAGCAGCGAGCTATTCGCGCCATATAGTTTCCCCAAGCTCCGTTTACAAGTACCAGAGACTTTTTTTGGGGTAGAAAAGGACTAAGAGCGGCTTCTACTGCTCCTCGTCCACTAGAGTTGAAGAAAATTATACGATAGTTATTTGACAGTTTTAGAATTTTTTTAAGGTTCTTTTGAATTTTTATTAACGATTCCCGCACTGTGTCGCTGCGGTGATTAAGCTGATATTCCCAGGCGGCTTTCCAAACAGCGGGGCTTACTTGTAGCGGGCCTGGGGTTAACAAAGTTGGTGACAGATCCTTTTTCATTTGAACTTTCTATTTACATGGTGGGCGTGCCTGCTTGTCCGCCTTTGGCGGAGACTTTCACCCCGTCACCTGGCGGAACACTCCAGTTGCGAAGCATCCAGCTAGAAGTATTGTAAGGGGTTTTGAAGAATTTGGATAGAGGGTTTTGGGAAGAGCCTCGGTCGGGTCCAACTAAAACTTGTCTGGCTTTGATAAGGGAAATTTGTTATACTATAATTAAGAACTCGTTTCGAGGAAGCTCTAAAAAAGCAATAAACATGGAAACAAACACAAACCCCAATCCCGTTCCCAGCTATGGCATTTTTCTGAATAACAGGGGAATACTGAAACTGGTTGTGCCAGCCAATAAATACGATATCGCAGTTTTGCAACACAATCCTAATCTACCATGGTTGGATTACAATGATCCCCGGGTAGAAGTACAGTAATCTTGTATAAATATAACTTTTGCATTAATAAAATATATGGGACGAATAAAATTTTCGCCGGAGGGTAAGAATATAATTGAAGGCATCAAAAAACGTAATGAACCTTTATCGTTAAGTCCTGAGAAAAAATTGACAAAAAAAGAACAAGAAGATGCGGCAGCAGAGGCTTGGGTCAAAGGGGACCCCAGGTATGATGACGAGAGTGACCATGGTTACTAAGAGTAGCGCCACAAAAATTGTACGTCTTTATTTTTTCAATACCTCGCAGCTTGCTGGTGGCTAGTTTACTAGGTTTTCAGAGTCCAGAGCTTGCTCTGGGGTTTAATACCTTTTATTAAACAGAGCCAAGCAGCTAGCGCAGGCTTGTCCAAATTTCTGACTAAAAATTAGAGTTGTATCGTATATAATAATTAGGGCGAAATCGTAGAAAATGCCCCCCAACAGGTTTTTAATCAATAAATTAATACTTTTCTTGAGTTACGTTGGTTACTCTGTTGAATAACCAATCGCTTTAGAAAAAAGGAGTATATATGGGTTTATTAAAAAAACTTTTCGTCATAGTTTCATCGGTGGCGATAGCAGCTTCAGGTGTAGCTTTCCCCTTGGCCGCTCATGCTGCCACCAATGCGCCGCTAGGCGCAGTTCTCAAGGATTCATCGGGAACAATCTTTTTTATCACTGCCGATAATCAGCGCCGCCCTTTCACTTCAGCCGGCGCCTTCCAGAGCTACGGTTTCCTTTCATTCAATCAGGTAGCCAGCACCACTACCTACTCTGATTTTTCCGCCCTCCCGACCGGTTCGTTCATTCCGCCCCGTGACGGCAGCGTTTTCTGCGCCACCACAACCAAGGGGACTGATGTAGCTGGCGAGTGCGCCCTAATTACAGGTGGGATGAAAGCCTCGTTCATCAGTTCCGTAGCATTTACCGGTTTAGGTTTTTCCTTCAGCCGCGCCCAATATGGGGATTCTTCGTTCTTGTCTCGGACAAACAATATTGACAATACTACCAGCGCTCACCGCCCAGGCGTATTGGTTAACATCAACGGCACGATCTACCTGGTAGGCCCTTCCAGTTTGCTCGGTATCCCTTCCAGTCAGGTCTTCGGCGGCTGGGGCTATTCCTTTGCCGATGCTGTTCCGGCAAATGCTGCTGACCTGGCCATCCCCAAGTCCGGCGTAATGCCCGCGCGGGTCGCCGGCCAGCTTAACCCCATCTCCGCTTACGCACCGACGGTAAAAACAGAAAACGTAACAGGGGTATTGTCAACAAGCGCCTACTTAACCGGCAAGGTCTTTACAAACGGGGCGGTAACTTCCTACTGGTTCGAGTACGGCACAACAGCTAACCTGGGCACCTCCACTCCGTCGTTGTCGGTCGGCAGCGAAGTTGTGAGCAAGGATCCCTTCACCTCTGTTTCTAAACTTTCGCCTGGAACAAAGTACTATTATCGGCTGACTGCCGAAAACCAGTACGGAAAAGCATATGGCGAGACGCTGAGTTTTACCACGGCGAACTAAAGCCAAAACTCAATATATACAAAACCGTGAATGAGGGCGTAGTAATTGTGAAATAAGATTTTAAACTCGGTAAAGAAAAACACGGCCATAGCCGTGCTTTCTTTTTATAGACCGTCTCGGTCGTCAGAACTTACACTTGCTGGTGCGCGTGCCAGGGATCGAACCTGGGACCGGACGTGTATAAGACGTCTGCTCTACCAGCTGAGCTACACGCGCAGATATAAATTAAGATAGGTGACGGGGCGTGCCTAGGACCGTCAAGGTATAAGCTTGATGCTCTACCAGCTGAGCTATGCGCGCCCCAAAAATTTTCAACACCAGGCAAGCTTTTTTCTAGAAGCAGGTACCAATCCCGATGCCTTCAGGTCGGGACTCCGACCGCAAGCGTCGGGGCTGAGCTACACTTCCGCATTGTTATACATTATAAAATAAAACCAGCTTCCGAGCCAGGTTTTATTTTAGTTTGATTTGGCAGGTTAGACAATGGCCGCGCTGGCCACGCTGTCTCCTTCATCCAGGCGCATAATGCGCACGCCTTGGGTTGCTCTGGATAAAGTGGCAACCGATTTTAAAGGAGTCCGAATGGTTTGGCCCTGTTTGGAAATAACCATTAAGTCATGTTCTTCACTGTTGTCCAAAATGCACATAGAGACAATTTTGCCGGTCTTTGGCGTAATTTTTACTGTCTTTATGCCGCTGCCCCCGCGTTTCTGGACTTTGTAGCTGGATAGGGTTGTCTTTTTGCCCAAACCTTTTTCCGTGACCACTAAAACTTCAAAGTCTTTGGTGTCCAAGGCTTTGCTAATAACGTCCATGGAAATAACATGGTCGTCTTTTTTCAGGCGGATGCCGGTTACACCAGAGGCGGTCCGGCCCATGGGCCGGACGTCTTTTTCGGAAAATCTTATGGCTTGGCCATTTTCTGTGGAAAGCATTACTTCATCTAAACCGTTCGAAAATTCTACCCACTTGAGTTCGTCTGCGCCCTTCAGAGAAATGGCAATGATACCGCTTTTACGGATTTTAAGGAATTCTTCTCTGGCAACTTTTTTGATTAACCCGTTTCTGGTGGCCATAATTAAAAATTTCGCGTTGCCCTGTTTCGGTAAAGCCAGAACAGTAGTGGTGAATTCGCCGCTGCCTAATTGTAGAAAGTTAACCAGGGCTTGGCCGCGGCTAACCCGGGAACCTTCCGGCAGTTCGTAAGCTTTGGTAATAAATACTCGGCCTTTATTGGTAAAAAATAAGATATCGTCGTGAGTGTTGGCCGTAAACAGCCGGTCAACCGCGTCTTCTTCTTTCAGGGTTTGGCCAATCACCCCTTTGCCTCCGCGTCCCTGCTGTCTATAGGTGTCTTGTTGCAGCCGCTTAATGTAGCCAGACTTGGTAATGCTGACAATAACGCCAGATTCCGGAATAAGGTCTTCGGCGCTAAATTGTCCAATTGGCGCGGTCACAATTTGGGTCCGTCTGGCGTCGCCATATTTATTTTTTAGTTCTAGAATTTCAGTTTTAATAATCCCCAGGATTTTTTTAGGAGATTTTAAAATGCTTTCCAGTTCCGCAATAAGCAGAAGCTTTTCTTTGAGTTCGTCTTCAATTTTTTTGCGCTCCAAGCCCGCCAGAGTTTGCAGCCGCATTTCCAAAATGGCCCCGGCTTGTATGCTAGAAAGTTTAAACCTTTTTACTAAGTTGGCGTGGGCAACCTCGCGAGTTGCACTCTTTTTTATGGTAGCAATGACTTCGTCAATATGGTCTAGAGCTTTTTTTAGGCCTTCTAAAATATGGGCGCGCTCTTTGGCCCGTTCCAGGTCATGCTCAGTACGCTTCCGCACTACCACCCGGCGGTGCTCTATGTATTTCTCCAAAATAGTTTTCAAATTCAGCACGTGAGGTTCAATGCCGTCTACCAGAGCAAGCATATTTAAGTGGAATGTCTCTTGAAGCTGAGTATAAGAAAACAGTTGGTTCAAAATTTTATTGGCCAGAGCTTCTTTTTTTAAGTCCACTACCACACGAATCCCGTCTTTGTCGCTTTCGTCACGCACGTCACGGATGCCTTCAATTTTTTTGTCGCGCACCAAGTCGGCAATGCGTTCCAGCAGAGTGGCTTTGTTAACCCGGTAAGGAATTTCGCTAATTATAATTTGGTAGCTGCCAGTTCTACTTTCCACTATTTCGGCTTTGCCGCGCATAACAATGCCGCCCTTGCCGGTAGCGTAGGCATTTTTTATTGCGGCTATATCATAAATAATTCCTCCAGTCGGGAAGTCCGGCCCTTTAACATGTCGCAATAATTCTTCTGTGTTAGTGTCCGGGTTTTCAATGAGCGCGGTAATTGCGTCCACAATTTCAGACAAATTGTGCGGTGGAATATCCGTGGCCATGCCCACGGCTATGCCCAATGTCCCATTCAGGAGGAGGTTTGGCAACTTAGCCGGCAGAACAGTTGGTTCTTGGCGCGTTGAGTCGTAGTTTTCGCGCCAAGGGACGGTATTTTTATCTAAATCCAGCAATAATTCTTCTGCCACCGCTGACATTCTCGCCTCGGTATAACGCATGGCCGCAGCTTCATCGCCGTCCATACTGCCAAAGTTGCCCTGTCCGGAAATGAGCGGATAGCGCATGGCAAAGGTTTGGGCCATATGCACCATGGACTGGTACACAGCCTGGTCGCCGTGGGGGTGGTATTTTCCTAGCACGTCTCCAACCACTGCCGCAGATTTTCGGAATTTCGCATTGTGTCTAAGCCCCAGTTCAGCCATGGCATAAAGAATGCGGCGGTGCACTGGTTTTAAACCGTCGCGCACGTCTGGCAAGGCCCGCGCCACAATTACGCTCATGGCGTAATCCAAATACGACTCCTGCATTTCCGTGGCAAGGTCGCGGGGGCGAATTACTCCTAAAGATAGGTCGGTTTTAGTTAAATCTGTTTTTGCCATAATTATTTTTGCGGCAAGGGGGCATTGTAGTTATTTTTTAAATCGTTAAAGCCGCGACCAATTGTTTCAAACAGGGTTTTATCGAAAGAACCCTGTTTAGTGTACTTGGCGGTAAGGAACCAAATTAGTAATAGCAATAAGATGGCTATTACTGCCACCGTCCAAATAAGCTGGATTTTTTCCCGGTGCGGTTTATTGCGAATTTTTTCTAGCCAAGACATAAAATTAAGTAAGATTTAAAAGATTGAACAAAATTTAAATGAATTACTTACAATCATGGTCAATCCTGATCATTCTTGTTCAATTATCTTAAGGGGTCTAAAATTATTATTTTTATATTCTCATCAGCCAAATCTTTTTTCTTTATCGTCAATTTATCTAATGTTTCACTGCGGCCGCCCATTTCTTTTATAAAGGCTTCGACTCTATCGGCGCCCACACCAAGGCCCCCAGTCTGATAATGCGAAGGAATAACAATTTTCGGTTCAACTGCGTTTACCACTTTAGCGGCACTGGCGCCATCCAGTACTGACTTGCCGCCTACCGGCAGAAGCAGCACATCAATTTCGCCCAACTCTTCCAGTTCGTTTTCTTTCATGGAGAACTGTTTGATGTGGCTTAGGTTTAAAATTTTTACGTCTTCTAGTTCAATCAGATAAGCAGCCACATAGTGGTCGTCTTGCAGTAACGGTAAGCCGCTCACAGTTACGCCTTTTATGTCGTATTCACCAGGGTCAGAAATTAAAAACGGTTTGCCAGAAACTCCGCTTGTCGCTGAATATAGCGGGTTGTCTTTTTCCGCCAAAATTAAAATATCGGCTGAGCCGCGCGGTGGCATTAGGCCCGAAGCCTTACCGAAAGGGTCAGTAATAATGGTAATTTTCGGAGAAGAAATTTTAAAACTGGACAACCCAAAATATTGAATCTGCATAAAATGGTGCTTATATTATAGTATATTTTCTCTGCTCGGGCAATTATTTTTTGGCCTAATGTTAGGGTTTTTTAGCCTTGCAATCCTCCTTTATCCCGATAGAATCGGGATTACGGAAAGATTTGAAAAATTTAATCAAATAATTTTATCCGCCTCCGCAGAACACCACGGCTTCAGCCGTGGTTGAATGCGGTACGAGCTATGCACGACCATCAAACAACCACGATTA
>ORMF011360649.1_pt1 | contig 41683 bp, 45 predicted proteins | sample 1779871 | NCBI WGS metagenome assembly ORMF01 (sample SAMEA104232316, study PRJEB22302) | groundwater metagenome | biome: forest; feature: aquifer; material: groundwater | place: USA | collected 2011-08-07 | depth 5.4 m
AGTCATACGGGAAATTCCAAGTTCTCTTCCAGTCTGCGACACATTCTTTGTTCTCCTATATGATAGGATGATTTCCTTAATGCTTTTTTGCATATTACTTCAGTTTACACCGAAGTGTCACATATGTGGTGGGAGATTACGCCAACATTGACAGACAACTTATAGAAGAGTAGAATCCCGCGTAATGACAATTGAACGTGAGAGACAACCAATTAAAATTGTAAAGTTTATTCCTGAGAGCCATAAGATACTCTCAGATGGATTTCTTGTGTACATCCCAACCGTACAGTCAATTGCTACTCTTCGAGAAGATGGCAGAAAGTTTTCGTCTATTTGGCACAAAAACTATCCTGATTTTGAGAATAAAACCTCAAGACTTTCAGAAATCGCAATTCCCAAAAATCCGAAACAGTTCTTCCTTCCCAACAGCAACTTCAAAACCCTTTCCGAACAAGAAGAAATGATTGCGAAGTATTCAGAAGAACTTTTAAGGAAGATACCGGGTATAAAAGCCATCCTTGGTGAGGTACCCGACTACTTAGAGCTTACAATCTTGCATTTCATGAAAACACAAGAGACACTATTTGGAGAAAAATACTACAACTGCTTTACAAGAACCAAAACCCAAACAGCTGATTCCCGCTCCACCCTTGTTGGTAGAAGCGCTACCGGGTTTAACATCGTTCGATGGCCCAACGATGAGGGACATTATAGTCTCTTTGCGGCTCCTCTGATAGTACCGGATGAGAAATAGAGCTTCTTTTTCTCCAAATTTACATGATATAATCACATCAATATCTATTCATTATGTTAAAGACTCCGGAAGTACAAGCTAAAGTGCTCATGTTTCCTGAGGGGGGAAGGGGAGTTGGAATGAGCAGAATTTATAAAAGCGAAGCTATAGTCTACGACCTGCATCCAAGAACGAATGCAAATAGGATTGCGGAAGTAGTCAAGTTAAATCGTCATGGACCACTGACTTCTAAACAAGAGACAGAGCTCGGAAAATTGAGGGATGAAGGCAGAAGATTGGCAGAACGAGCACAATTAAAGCGCATATATCATCCGCGATTATCCGAGTATGAAAGAACGATTCTTAAGGCAAAGCAGTATCGTGGAGAAACTTTGGAACAGCTGGCAAAAGATGTATTTGTATTTCGTAACCGTGATCTTGCTAAAAATAGAGCTCATATGGCATTTTTGAATGATACTGAAGATAAAGTTTATCTAATCGATTTAATAACAAAGAGTGAGGCTACTCTTATTGAGGCTGCCAATAGCTTTGACTGGAGAAAAAGAACTTCATTTGAGGATTATGCGAGGGAGACAATTGATAAACGTTTGAAAGCGTTAACCACATCTCAGAATTTATCTGAACCTGAGATAGCCCCAGTAATAAGTTTTACACCAGATAGGAGAAGAACGGCTAAAGCGCGATAAAATCTGTAATTAATCAGGCTTGTTAAATCTTTCTAAATGGTGCTATACTCGTGTGTATGCGCTATTCAAAATTATTCGGAAAAACAATAAAAGATATCCCCAAAGACACACAGCTTACCTCCCACAAACTTCTCTATAAAGGAGGATTTATAAGGGAGTCAACTGCAGGTAGATACTATCTTTTGCCGCTTGGTATGCGAGTCCACCAAAAAATTGAGAAGGTCATAAAAGAGGAGATGGATAGAGCCGGAAGCCAGGAAATGCTGACACCGGTTCTTCATCCGAAATACTTGTGGGAAGAAACAAACAGAACGACATCAGTCGGGTTTGAACTCATGAGTATAAAAGACCGCAATGAAATGGAATTTGTCCTTGGTGGGACTGCGGAGGAGATGCTTATTGATGTGGTACGGAAATTTCAAATTAGCTACAAAGATCTTCCTTTTAACCTCTATCAATTTTCAATCAAATTCCGGGACGAGTTGAGAGCGCGTGGTGGGCTTTTAAGGCTTCGGGAATTTATTATGAAAGATGCTTATTCATTCCACGCATCCGAGGAAGATTTCAAAAAAGAGTATGAAAATATGAAAAATACCTACACAAAAATTTTTAAGAGGGTAGGGTTAGAAACTATAATTGTTGAATCGGATAACGGGTACATTGGGGGGGAATATTGTCATGAGTTTGTTGTCGAAAGTCCTGTCGGCGAGAGTAAATTTTTAGTAACGGAAGATGGAAAATATGCAGCCCATGTAGATGTTGCGAAATTCAAAAGAGAAGAGAAAAATGTTGGTGAAAAGCTCGAGCCTCTTGAAGAAGTTAAGGCGGTGCGGGGAACGACAATGGAAGACGGAGTGAAGCTTCATAAAAAACCCCTTTGGCAGCAAATTAAAGATGTTTTGTTTATGGATGAGAAGGGGAGATTCATTCTTGCGATTATCCGCGGAGATTTGGATGTAAATGAAACCAAGCTTCTCCATGTTATTAAATCATATGCCCTAAGACACGCGACTGATGAAGAAATCAGAAATAAAATCCATTCTGAACCGGGATTTCTTTCACCTGTTGGAATAAAAGAGAAAATTGACAAAGATGTTGAACTTGTTGTTGTTGCCGATACATCTCTTCGTACTATCCGCAATGCATATGGAGGGGCAAATACACTACATAGGGATTTATTTAACATGAATATCGACCGAGATTATAAAGCCGATATCGAAGGCGATATTGCAGTCGTAAAAGAAGGAGATGTAACAGAAGACGGGAAAAAATTAATTGAGAAAAGAGGAATTGAGGTAGGAAATATTTTTCAACTTGGATTTCATTACTCTGAAAAGATGCGTGATGCGATGTTTACCGATGCAAAAGGTGATAAAAAACCTTTTTATATGGGATGTTATGGTATCGGGCTTGCAAGGAGTCTGGCAACAGTCGTTGAGAAATATAATGATGAAAAAGGAATTATGTGGCCTTCTGTCATCTCTCCCTACACTGCTCATTTAGTCTCGCTTGGGAAAAATGAAGAGGCGGAAAAAATACATAAGAGACTTAAGGAGGAGAAGGTCGAAGTTTTATATGATGACAGAGACGATGTGTCTGCGGGTGAAAAATTTGCAGATGCAGATCTTATTGGGATACCGGTAAGACTGGTCGTAAGCACCAAGTCGGGAGATAAAATAGAGTGGAAAGAAAGATCGAAAAAAGAAACTGAACTTCTATCAATTGACGAAGTCCTCAACCGCCTCAGAAGTGCTTCTTAGAAAAGAAATGGGAGCTTGAAGACTTTGATCCAAAAAATTGTATAGACTACGAAAAAGACGATTGCCCCTACAATATAAAGGATTCGAATCATGGTTGAAGGTCCCTGAGATGGAATTGCCGAAGGAGAAGGTAGTGGACTTGCCGCTGCTAGATTTGATCCTCCCGGGCTTTCCGGAGTGTATGGAGTAACTGTCGGGGAAACACTGCTTAATAAATCTTGGGCGGATGTCGGATCATTTGGTTGAGAGAGTTTTGCACCTAGTGGGATATTTGATGCTACCTGTTGGGTTATTGGAGATAGTACTTCTTCTGATCCCGCTTCAACGTGAGGCGGGTCGTGAGAGGCAGGAGAAGTAAATGTCGCGAATCCATCAACCGGAGTAAGGCTTGCAGGTGAGGCTGGCGGGGCTGATGGACCTGCAGAAGAAGGAGTTGCTGTTCCCATAACCCGCTCATAGGTCTCACGAAGTTTAGGATCAAGGTTGGCAATTGATTTTGGATCCATAATTTATCCTAATTTTATCATCAATTATTTGTAGTGCTTTGTCAAGGGTGTTCTATTTGCTATAATTTGCTCTTATGACGAAAGAACAACACGAAAGACGCACATTCTTGCCCCGTCTTCCTATCCCTTACGAGGGTGTTGCAGATGAGATAATTAATGAGATCACTCTAGATGATCACCAATCTAAATTAAAATTTTCACTAAAAGTTGTAGAAAAACTTCCTGATGAAAATCCAAACCTAACACAACTTATTGGGATGTGTGCCAATGAATCATCTGTCCCTAATATTTCATTGGGAATTACTTTTGGCTACTACGAGATATTTTCAAGATCTGCAACAAGATTGGGAGTTCCAATGCTCAGAGTCTATCTTGAAGCAAAACGAGCTTTATTGCAAGAACAGAGTAGAATTTGGAGTAAAGCAGAAAAACTCGAAACACCCGAAGATCTACTTATAGCTCAACAGCAAATAATGACAAACTTGGAAAGCGATGTTGGGCAAGACCGTCAAAAAAGTCCGGAACTTGATAAGTATTGGAAGTTTGTTGATAAAACGAAAGAAGTTGTTAGGGAGCGTTTTCCTTGGTCCCAAAGTTCGCTTGTAAATACTTATAGAGCAAAAGAATTTTATCTTGTTTTTAGCCCGCTTTATATATTGCATAAATCTCTTAAAATTCAGGATGAAATCAATCAAAGAAGCTTAATAAATAATTGAATTTTTGATCACCCGCACCAATGTCATTTATTGTATACTTAATCCTATGAAAATTATTGTGACGCATACCTCACCGGACTGGGATGCGATCGGCTCAGTCTGGCTTATTAAAAAATTTTTACCCGGTTGGAAGGATGCAGTCATTGAATTTGTACCGGCGGGTGAAAAAAGTGATAAGATAAAAAATAAAAAAAACACTTGGCGGGGGACAGTTGAAAAAATTAATGATAATGAAATAATTCATGTCGATACAGGACTTGGTCCTTTGGATCACCATCAAACGCAAGACCTAAATGTCTCTGCAGCATCTCTTACATGGGATTATGTTCGCACGGAGGTAAAAAAGCAGGGAGGCAATATTCCTGAGGAACATAATGCAGCGATATCAAGAATTATCAAAGTCATCGTTGATACAGATCACTTCAAAGAAGTTTTTTGGCATGATCCGGCATCAGATATCTATGAATTTTCGCTTCTTGGGGTTCTTGAAGGATTGAAGTATGAGAAGCCAAATAAGGACCTTGAGTATCTCAAATTCGGCATTGAGTGTTTGGATGCATTAGTTGCCCAATTTGAAAATAGAATCTGGGCCGAGAAAGAAATTTCAGAGAAAGGCATAAAGTTTCAAACACGATTTGGGCCGGCGATGGGATTTGAGACATTGAATGACACGGTTCTCAAACTTGCCCAAAAAATGGGCTATGTGCTTGTCGTCAGAAAAGATCCGCGAAAAGGATATGTCAGGATTAAAGCTTTACCCGCCTCGCCGAAGACGGCGAGTCGAGGCGGGCCTGACGGGGAAAGAAAGAGCCCCGATTTGACTCTTGCGTATGAACAGTTGAAAAAAATTGATCCCGATGCGACGTGGTTTTTGCATGTGTCAAAAAAAATGCTTCTTAACGGATCTCCCAAAAATCCAAAAATGAGGCCATCGAAATTAAAATTGAATGATATAATCAAGGTACTAGAAAAGATTTAAATTTCTAAGTACCCTAATTTCTAATTGATCTAAAAAAATCCTAAATTCAAAATAATTTAGAAATTAGAGTAATTAGGTTAATTAGTAATTATGGACTCTTGTATTTTTTGTAAAATCGCAAAAAAAGAAATGCCCACGAAATTTATTTATGAAGACGAAGATGTCATGGTTTTTCCTGACATACATCCCGCCAAACCGGTTCATCTTTTGATAATCCCAAAAAAACACATTACCGAGTTGTTGACAGTTGATGAACCGGTACTTTTTCAAAAGCTTTTCTCAGTTGCACAAAAAATGATCCAGCGCGAAGGTCTAAAAGATAAGGGGTATAGACTGACTATAAATGGCGGCGGTGCGCAAATTGTCAACCATCTGCATATTCACCTTCTAGGACCACTTGATAAAACTGCCGCGCTGTAAGATATATTTTTAATTCAGGCTGTTTTAGGAAGATTAAACGCTAGATTATATGGATTAACACCATTTTCTCTTGCCACTTCGGTAAATGTCTGTTGAAAAGTGTGCAAAGCCCCATCCTCATGGTTGTGAGTTACTTTATTTTCTCCATTGATTCCAAGCCTTTGTCTTGTAAGGGATGAAACTTTCTCAATAATTCCTGCGTGGTGTGAGGTTAAAGACACTCCCTCTTCTCGTGGTTCGTCTCCGACAGCAATTCCAGGCGCTATCTTCAGAGGAATTTTTGGGGTAGGTCTATCTGCAAAAATACTCGGGTTTTCCCTATACATTGAAAGAACCATATTAAGAGCATTATCAGCATCGGCTTCACCGACAGCAAGCACAATGGCATCTGCTCGAATTGGCCTTCGTTCCGATGAATCAATATGGTTTGCTAGCTCATAGGATCGATCAAGCATTTTTCCTTGAACCAAAATACCTGCTTCATTGAAAGATTGCATTAAAGTAGAGAATGTGTGCACAAGCTCAGAAGTTTTTGGATTTAAATAAATCCTTCGATCCAAATTAACTGGTTGACCACTTACTTTTGCTTTCGTAGCAGCATCAGTTTCCCAGTGAATAAACTGCTCGACGGATTCAGGTTGTATCCCGATGTTTGATCGGACATTTGAAAATTTTTTACCCCCAAACTGTGCAATATCAACTGAAGACCCATCTTGGGTTTTGATCATAAAACCATGAAATTCACCAGCGCGTGTATAAAAGCCTTTAGGTCTTTCTCCTGCAGCAAGTTTTTCTAAAGTCTCCTTCCATTCTTCGCTATTTTTTTGTAAGCGATCGGTATATTGAGTTTTTTGAAATCTTACATAATCTTTTTGCTTCTCAGATGCATCTACAACCATAACCTTTAAGTTTTCTGTAATCATTTGTGCAGCATTAGTATGTAGCTGGGCAAGGGCCTGAGGTGAGTGTGCTGTCCGATTCTCTTCATCATCTGGCAGTACCTGATCGAGATGAGATTTTACTGGAGGATCCTTTCTTCCATCTATACCAACTAAGTCATTATTGAGGAAGCCTATAACAAACCTTCTACTGAATCCTTTCGGTTGAGCTTGGGCCTCTGTAAAGGTCCAGGCTTTAATTTCAGGGAATTCACGTCTTGCTTCAGCAGGTGATCCTTTTGAAGGGCTTTCTTGTGAATTCCCACCCAAAAATTTATCTTTTTGGGCTCCTGCCGAGAAGTTAGTGCCTAGATGCTCATTACCTAATGGAGCTTCAACAAAATCAAATTTATTGTTTTCCTCATCCTGAGAGTTAAAACTATCCATATACGGTAATCATAAACCCTCATCAGAATCGAGTCAAGATTTTCGTCTCCAGGTTATGTGGTAAATGAGTAAGTCTGCTGTATTGTAAAATCTGATAGGAGTTAGTTAGTTTTCGGATTTTGCAAAGCCGAGGTGATCTTCAATTTTATCAACTCGTTTCTCAATAATTCCATGATGTTCAATAACGGTGTTTTGTACTATATCTATTGTATTCTCTAGTTTTTTTAGTTTCTTTTTTACCTCTTGAAAACCAGCGTCCATTCTTTCTTTTAACTCTTGCTGTCCTTTCCCCAATCTCGTAGTGGAAATTTCGACATCTTTCAATCTATTTTCAAGCCCCATCAGTCTTGAGTCAATACGGAGATAGTGCATACCCTGTTGGGATCTGCTCCTTTCTCCTTCAGCTTCAACTTCTTCACGAATAATTTTTTAATTTTCCCCAATAGCGCATCTGTAGATGACATAGCTGTATTATACTAATGAAATTTCTAACTGTTTGCAATAAGAGTTTCTGTATCATTTTAGCTCTTCAGAAAGAGCTAAGGGATTTACACGGCGAGGTTTTTGGAGTAAAATAGTAAGTCGCAAGTCGAAAGTTAGAAGTCAAAATTCAAAATTTCAAGGTAAAATTAAAAAGTAAGAAAACTTTTGACTTTTGCATTTTGAATTTTTATTTTAGTTAGGGGGTGTTATTATTTATGGTATATGTGAAAAAAATGCCGGGTCAGTCTGATGAACAAGTAATCCGCAATTTTTCTAAAAAAGTAATGGATGCAGGTATTATCCAGGAGGCTAAACGCCGCAAATTCTATCTCAAACCATCGCTTGCTAAGAAACTCAAGAAAAAGCTAAAACAGGAAGAGGCAGCGAGAATAAAACTGTTCTAAAAACTTTATTAAAATGTGTAGTCTTACATTATTTATATACTTGAGGAAATCATCTAGGGAGAATTAAGAAGTATGAATTAAGAATTAAGGAGAGAATAAACCATAATTCTTGCTTCTTGATTCCCAATTCTTGGTGAGTAAAAACTTAGATTTTCTATTAAAACATATCCTCATGGAGAATGTAAAAGTACTAATTTATGTCGAGAGCAGATACAAAGTAAAAAGAAAACGCATTTCATCTGCTGTCGACTCTGTTTTGGAAGAAAACAATATAAACTCTCCTCTTGAAGTCTCAATCGCAGTTGTCGGGGACCGGAAAATGCGAAAACTTAATAAAAAATACAGGGATAAAGACGGGACTACAAATGTACTTTCTTTTCCCCTCTCAGAGGGGAAGTCAACGTCGCTTCCGCCGGGAGTTTTGCGCCTTGGAGATATCGTGATTTCTTACCCGCAAGTTATTAGAGAAGCGGCAGCGCAAGAATTACTGGTTGATGATCGAGTCGAAGAATTGGTAAAGCATGGAATGCTACACTTACTCGGGTTACACCACGAGTAAGAAATACTAAGCACTAATTTCTAAATTCTAAACAATATTAAAGTTCAAATGCTCAAGTTTTTTGAATTTGGTATTTTGAGATTGGAATTTATTTAGGATTTAGATATTAGAAATTAGAAATTTAAGCAAAGCGCATATGGTTTACTATCGCAAATACCGCCCCCAGACAATTGAAGATCTTGATAGTACTCATATTCGGGAGGCTCTGATTCCTGTCTTATCTAAGCCCATAAAAGACATCCCACACGCATATCTTTTTACAGGGCCGAAGGGCCTTGGTAAAACATCAACTGCGAGAATAATTGCAAAAGTAGTCAATTGTGAGAGGAGACAATTAACAGTTAACAATTCACAATTAGCAAAAGGAAAGAAAAAGTCAATTGTTAAAGGTCAAATGTCAAATGTTAACTCTATTGAGCCGTGTAATAAATGCGAGCAATGTCTTTCGATAATGGATGGGACAAATATGGATGTTTTAGAGATTGATGCGGCATCCAACCGCGGAATTGATGAGATTCGAGATCTTCGGGAAAAAATACGTCTTTTTCCACTGTCTGCGAGGGTCAAGGTATATATCATTGACGAGGTGCATATGCTTACAACAGAAGCATTTAATGCTCTTTTAAAAACACTTGAGGAGCCACCACTTCATGCAATGTTTATCCTCTGTACCACAGAGCCGCAAAAAGTTCCCGGGACTATCCTTTCACGCTGTTTCCATATCTCATTTCGTCCTGCCACAGAGAATGAACTGACCCGATCCCTTAAAAGGATTGTGAAAGCAGAAAAAATTTCGATCGCGGATGACGCAATTCAATATATTGCTAATTTGGCAGACAGAAGTTTTCGCGATGGGGTCAAGATTTTAGAAGAAGTTACATCATCAGCACAAGGTAAGAAAATAACAAAAGAGCTTGTTGAATCGCAATATAAAACGAACAATATGGCTCTCAATGTGCAGGACTTTTTAGTATCAATAAACAATAAAAACGTCAAAGAAAATCTTATGCTTTTAAAAAAAGTAACAGATCAGGGAACAGACATAAAATATTTCACAAGTCTCGTAATGGATACGCTTCATGAAATACTTTTATTAAGAGTTGGAATATCGGATGAAAATAAAAATCTTTTGTCAGGATATACATTTACTATTGAAGATCTTAAAAAATTGGTAGAGTTATTTTCAAAAGCATATTCGGACATGAAATATGCGGTCCTGCCCCAGCTTCCTTTGGAGCTTGCTGTAATTGAGTGGTCGATGATAAATACTGACAAGAGCACCGATACACCCGGGGATTTAGATCAGGATAAGTCAGCGTCCAAGTCGGCGAATATAAATGCTCCCAAAAAAGGAGTTTCCATTTTAACACTCAGACAGCAAGTCGGTACAATCACAAAAATTAAAGCTCTCTATGGTTCTGCAAAGCAGAATCCTTCAAAAGACACATCACAAAAAACGGAACACACTGTTACAGAGCTTTTACATTCTTCATCTAACGGAGAAATAACAAAGGAATGGCAAGATACATTGTGGAAACATATCATTGCAGAGATGAAAAATCACAACCATACTATAGCCGGCGTTTTACGAAGCTGCAGAATAAAAACATATGATAGAAAAAAACTTATCATAGAAACAGCGTATAAATTTCATAAAGAGCGTCTTGATGATAAAAAAACACAAGAAGCACTCTATAAAATTTGTAAACTTCTTACTGGAAAAGAGGTCGAGATTAAGGTAGAATTAAAGGGCAAGCCCGCCTAAGCTTGCTCCAAGTCTTTTCAGTACTATTCGTACACGATTTGAAGAGCGCTTGAGCGGTGGGCAAGGGAGGTGAAAGTAAAATATGATTAATCCTTTTGGACAATTAGGTGAACTTAAAAAAATGCGGGATCAGGCAATGGCGATCCAAAAACAACTGAAACTTGAAGAAGTTGAGGTGAGCAAGCATGGCGTTTATGTACGTATCAGCGGAGATCAAGAGATAAGGGAAATTAAATCAAACGATAAGTCCGATGACGACATAAGAGGAGCCGTGAATGAAGCAATCAAAAAGTCCCAAGAAGTTGCAGCGAAAAAACTTTCTCAAATGACCGGAGGAATGGGTGGATTGGGAAGTTTACTTGGTGGAGGAAAATAGTTCACCGGATATATCTTACTGCCTCAATAAACAAAAAATATGCCTAGATTACAGTCTACTTCTGAATCGGATGATTTTATTCTGCTTTCAGGCAGATCCAATACAAAGCTTGCTGAGAAAATAGCAAAAATCCTAAAAGTCACAGTTGACGAACCAATAAGCTCATTCTCTGATGGGGAAATCCGCGTCAGAATCACCCAAAACCTCAGACGAAGAATTGTTTTTGTTATCCAGCCGACTTCGCCTCCGGTCAATGACAACATTATGGAGCTAATCTTTATGATTGATGCTGCCAAAAGGGCATCGGCCCGGGAAATTATCGCAGTTCTTCCGTATTATGGATACTCAAGACAAGATCGCAAAGAAATGTCCCGTGTTCCAATCAGCGCATCGGCTGTGGCATCAATGATAGATCATGCCGGAGCCGACAGGATTTTAACCGTTGATATTCACTCGGAACAGCAGGAGGGATCAATCCAAAAACCATGGGACAATTTGTACGGCAGTTATTCACTGCTTCCTGCAATAAAAGCAAGAAAACTGTCCCAGCTTGTCATTGCAGCTCCTGACAAGGGAGGAATGCTCCGTGCGACAGGCTATGCCAGGCTTCTTCATGCGAAGGGTGTGGCAATTGTCTATAAAGAGCGGGATATCGCGGTAAATAATGTATCCGAGGCACTTGATATGATAGGGGATGTGAAGGGAAAAGATGTACTTCTCGTTGATGACATGATCGATACTGCAGGGACAATTGTGAATGCAGCCAATTACCTTAAAAAAAGTGGCGCAAGAAGTGTCCGCGCCGCAACGACACATGGGCTTTTTTCAGGCCGGGCAATGGAGAAAATCAATGCATCGGCAATCGAGGAAATTTTCATCACCGATACAATTGCGCTGCCTGAGAAAATTGTCAAAAATCCAAAAATCACTGTAGTCACAGTCGCACCGCTACTTGCTGAGGCAATAAAGAGAATCAGAACAGGGGAGTCAATCAGCAAAGATTTGATTTTGTAAATAATTTCTAATTCTTTTCTTCTTTACTAAAAACTACAGTCTCTATGACATCTTTTTGATCTGAGCTCTCAGGCAATGAATAGTAAAATGTGTTTCCTTTCCTCTCAGCAATAATAGTATTTGACTTTCTAGATATGGATAAAAGAACGCTTATCCTTCTATATGAAAAATCGCGTCCGTACTCATGCTGGAAATAGTCTCGCAGTTCATTAACAGTACTATGGGGATGCTTAGCAATAAGACGTAAAAGTTGATCTGATGTTTCTGAGGGGTTAGTTCTATTTGCTTGCGGTGATGCATTCCTTGCTCTCTCAAGAAGGTGAGAGAATCGAGCCGGGCTGGAAATTATTTCTTGAGCTTTCTTTCTCCCCTCCGAAAAAAATTCTGGGTCACGCTGTCTAAATCTCTCAAGTATATCTGCAAAATCTACAAGTGTTGTTCGTTGTCTATCTGTTAGGGTAAGTTCGGAAAAGGTATCTTGGTGGAATCGCCCTCGATCTGCATATCCCTCTCTTTCGAAAAGAGAAAGTACTCCTGAAATACTGTGAATTAGAGCCTTTTTACTATTCTCTCTTTTCTTTGGATCCAGTAGAAGCAATTGTTCATAGAGTGACTTGGAAGTATGTTCGGTGCCTGGATTGTTAGTTATAATCTGAAAAACCTGTTGAGTAAGGGATGGATTTTTATAATATGATGGAGGGGGAATTTCTGGCCTCTCTGTATTAAGTGTGTACTTCACATATGGTTCGTTGTTATGAACGGTTTCATAGGTTATGATACCATTCCTTGCAAGATATTGAAGATGTTGACTTATTTTAGGTTGTAATACTCTAACATCATTATACTCAGAATGTGTCTCTATAAATGCTTGTAACAAATCCGTTTCTCGCATTGGAAGATCATGTTTCACGAGAGTAGAAAAGATTCTATATCTGGTAAGGGGAGATCTATTTTTGAATTCAGTCTTATCATCAGTATTTTGTGGTTGCCAGCTTGCATTTGAGCCTGTTTTTCCTAGAAGGTGATATAAGGAGGTAGGATGGTTTTCAGAGAATGTTAGTAGATGTCCTGATAAAGCATCACCTATATTTTTTCCATATTCAGTCTTTTCATATCCATAGATTCCTTTATGTGGTTCAATAAGCTCTCGAGTAACAAGTCCAATTGGACCAAGTGAGTCTAAGCACCAGTCCATAGGTAAATTTTGATCCATACTCTTCCAAGCATCATATTCTCCTTGTCTTTCATTCATTATTCTTCGAAGTTCTAATCGTGTATACGCGGTATTAGGTTTCATTGAAGCAAGAAGAAGTGCTTTTCCTTCATGATTGCCGATGGCAGCTAGAAGATTGCCGAGTTCATGGTCAGATATTCGCTCCGGAGACTTTTTCGACTCTTGCCTTTCTTTATTAGCCATGAAGGGAATTATACACCAGAGCTAATAGAGGCTCAAGTCATCTTAAGTCTTGTATCCACGTATCAATACATCACTACAAGAAACAGGCGAGTCAATCAGCAAGGATTTGATTTTGTAGCATCTTTTCTCTTTTTATATTTTCTTACTTCTATTTCTCCACGTATTTTTAGCCGGTGAATGCTGTTGGCAATGTCATATTTACGAAAACCTAAGTGTTCAGCAATTTGAGCATGTGTTAAGCCCGATTCTCGGAGTTCTTTTACCTTCTCATCAAAAGCCGCAGCTTCTTCATGCGAGGTTCTCTTAGTTATAACAAGATTAGGTTTTATCCGTGGTATTTCACCTCGATCATAGAGTGTTCGAATTCTTTGATCAAATTTCCCGCGATGTATATGTAATATTTTTATTATCTCTTGAGGTAAATAGCCTTTTTCCCTCATATGTAAAATCTCATATTCAAGAACCTCTCTTCTTTCAGCTCTTTCTTCTTCGTATGTTGGACGTTTAGAAATTTGTTTTTGGTCAAACAATGTTCGCAATTGATAAGTTAATTTTTTATGATCAGTTATTTTTAACCTATTAGCAATTCCGAAAAATGTCCCGCGCTGTTCAACCAAATTTTTAATTCTTTCATTTCGTTCTTGTTTCACAGTTTGTACAAGACGCGGGAGTTCAAATCTTTTTGACAGCCTTATATAAATTTGTCGTGCTCCTTCTCTCGTTATACCAACTTCTTTTCCTAGTTTTGTTAAAGTATATGGGGCAGGTTTATCAGGATGCTCATGTTTGTGAGTTTGTAATATTTCCAAAACTCTCTTCTCGTTTTGATTTAGCGGTCTTGGACGCTCAGAAGTTGTCATGGAGTGAATTATACACCAGAGCTACTAATGGCTCAAGTTATCTTAAGTCTTGTATCCATGTATCAATACATCACTACACAACACTTATTCTATTCGACCTGTTTTTCGAAGCCTCGCTACAGATCTCTCAACCCTCTTTGGTGTACTGCTAAGTCTTTGACCAATTTTCCTATACGTTAATCCCGAGAGCCTAAGTTTTAATACATCCGCATCAAACTGCCTGATTTCTGCAGATCTCATCCTGTGGGCTGTCTCTTCAAGCTTGTCAGCTTTATAAAGTCTCTGCATTGACTTTTCAACTCTACCCTTAGAGCATCCAAGCTGTTGCACTATTTCTTTCATCAATAGACCATTTTTTCTTAACTGTAAAACTTTTCTATCAAAAACTTTACGTTCATCGGTTGTCTTATTGGTCGATAGACTTTCTATCTCTCCCATCTTTAAAAGCCTGCTCGCTGAATGCTCAACATGAGTTAGGGGAACGTGCAATCTTTTTGCAATTTGGACATTACCAAGGCCTTGTATTCTCAACCGCTTAATCTTTTGATCGAGTTCAAAATTTTTTCTTCTTCCTCTTTCAACAGCACCGCGATCCAAGAGCCGTTTCATACTACTCATAACGGAAAATATACCAGAGTCTAACTGTTCTGCAATTTGCTCATACGTCAATCCGGAGCGTCGGAGTTTTTTTACTTTTCTGTCAAAAACAGTAAGTTCTTTTTTAGTTCTTCTTTTCGCTCTGAAACGGGGGACTTCACCGCGCTCATATAGAGTAGTTACTATATTTGATATAGAGTTTTTAGTAGCTCCTGTAAATTGTTTTATTTCTTTAAATGATTTACCTCTTCTTCGAAGATGTGCAATTTCGTGTTCAAGTACTTCTCTTCTTTCGGCTAAATCCTCTTGATAATTAGGAATTTGAGAGATTTGTCCTTTTCGAGACAAGCGTTGTAAATCCGCGCTTAATTGTTTAGCGCTCAACTCCAGCCTGTTTCCAATCTCAATAAAGGAAGCGTTTTGCTCACTTAAGTATTTTATTTTTTCGTATTTTTCCTGATTTGCCGCTTGTCTTGCTTTGCTCGCAAGAGGTGGAAGATCGTGCTCTTGAGATAGCAGTTTATATATTTGTCTTGCCCTTTCTCTGGTAAACCCAACCTCTGTTCCAATCTGTTCCAAAGTAAGTGGTACTGGTTCACCGGGATGCTCACGCTGGTGAGTTTGTAAAATTTCCAATACTTTCTCGGCTCTTTCACTGAGCGGCTTTGGTGACTCCGGTCCTGCCATAGACTGGATTATATAATAAAGCTTATAGTAGCACAAGTTGAACCTGAAAATGGGTGATTAAATGTATAGCGAAGGGGGGGTGTAACATGGTAAAATAAATAAGTGAAGATTTTTAGCGGAAGTTCAAATATTCCCCTTGCCGAAAGCATCGCAAAAGAACTTAATCTCCAGCTATCACCAATTGAGATTCACGTCTTTCCAGATGGAGAAAGAAGGATCAAACTCAATGCGGATGTAGTTGAAGAAGATGTTGTTCTCATTCAGTCAACAGCAACGCCTGTTGATCAAAACTACATGGAGCTACTATTTATAAGCGACGCACTTAAAAGAAGCGGTGCAAGATCGGTGACAGCCGTTGTCCCGTATCTTGGATATCAGAGACAAGATCATGTGTTTCGCACCGGTGAGGCAGTATCCTTAGATGTAGTTATAAAAATGTTGGAGTCTGTTGGAATAGATAAAGTTATTTCACTTGATCTGCATTCAATTAAAATTCCTGAGCTTTTTCATATCCCAATTATCGAAGTATCTGCTCTCCCTCTTTTCGCTGAAAAAATAAAAAGTTTATTAAATTCTGATGCGGGTCCTGTCTCGCTTCACCCCCATCCGACGTCCTCGTCCATGCGGACTGCGGGCGCTCGACGGGGGACCCCCGCGCTCGCCACCCGCTCGCAATTTGAGAATTCGGTGCTTGTATCACCCGACATGGGCGGAATCAGGAGGATTAAAATCATCTCAGAACTTCTTAATAATATGCCTTTTATTGAAACGGTGAAGGATAGAGATTTGGAAACAGGAGAAATAAAAATCGAAAAAATAGAAGGCTTGGATAAAGAATCGGAGCTTAACGGAAAGACTGCACTTATTGTAGATGATATGATTTCAAGCGGAATAACAATTATAAAGTCTGCTGAGCTTCTGAAAAAAAACGGAGTTACGGAAGTTTTTGTGTTTGTTACGCATCCTATTTTCTCAGAAGATGCACCAGATCTTCTTCAAAAATCTGTTATTGATAAAGTGTATGTTACCGATTCTGTTTTGGTGCCGGAAGAGAAACGTTTTCCAAAACTTGAAATAATTTCAGTTTCCGATATGATAGCTGGGGAACTGCAGAAATCCTAATTTCTAAGCTCTAAATTCTAAACAATATTTAATGACCCAAAATCAAAACTCAAAACAATATGATCTTGAGGAGAGAACATTTTTATTTGCAAAGAGTATTAGAGATTTCATTAAAAGTTTACAAAGAACAATTTCCAATATAGAATATGCAAAACAGTTAATAAGATCTTCAAGTTCTGTTGCTGCAAACTATATAGAAGCGAATGAATCGCTAAGTAAAAAAGATTTTGTTATGAGAATTAAAATTTGTAGAAAAGAAGCAAAAGAAACAAAGCTCTGGTTAAAATTAATAGAACATGAATCTACAGAAAAAGACAAACTGTTACAAGAAATAAATGAGCTGATGAAAATATTTGGTTCTATAGTGACGAAATCGAAATAATTTGTTATTTGAATATTTGAAATTATTTAGGATTTAGAATTTAGTATTTAGAGTTTAATTTGATGAAGATTCCAAAAGCCATAAAACAAACAATAGAAGCATTTGAACGATTACCGGGGATTGGACCAAAAACCGCAGAGAGATTAACTTTTTATCTTTTACATGTTCCACAAGGTGAATTAGATAGGTTTGCACAATCAGTACAAAAGCTAAAAACAGATACAGTTATTTGTTCAGAATGTTTTAGCGTTGGAGAATCCGATCCTTGTGATGTTTGTAGTGATAACAAACGTGACAGGTCGATTATTTGTGTTGTTGAACAGCCGCTTGATGTTGTCGCTCTTGAAAAAAGCGGAAAATATAACGGAATTTATCATGTCCTTCATGGAAAGATTGACCCGCTTAACAACATAGGACCTGATGAAATTTACATAAGACAATTGCTTGAAAGGATTAAAAAGGAGACAGAAGAGCCAGAGGGGACAAAAGTAAAGGAGATAATATTAGCAACAAATCCTACTATGGAAGGCGAGGCGACAGCAATGTATTTGGCATCACAACTAAAAGCCCAGCATCCCCAATTCCTGCCTGCCGGCAGGCAGGTTAAGATAACGCGTATCGGACGTGGACTGCCGACGGGAGCGGATATTGAATACGCAGATCCAACCACCCTCGACCAGGCGATGATGGGAAGAAGTGAATATTAGTTAATACTACCAATGGCAAATAAGCCAGTACTATCAATCAATAATCCAATAAAGAATGAAGAAAAAATAAAAGATATTCATGAACGTATTTATCAGTTTGTACTTCGTGTTTTAAAATTAGTAAAAGCATTACCAAAGACCTCTCAGAATATTATCTTTATTGATCAACTTATGAGAGCTGCTACATCAATGGGAGCAAATGATCAAGAAGCTGATGGCACAGACAGTAGAAAAGACTTTATTGCTAAATATGCAATAGTTCGTAAAGAAGGGAAAGAAACAAATTACTGGCTTCGATTAATTACAGATACTAATCCAACATTTAGGCATCGTATGGAAAGTTTAATGCAGGAGGGAAAAGAAATTGTAAAGATAGTTAGTGCAATTATCCAAAACTCTAAAAGAAAGTAATTTGGAATTAGATATTTGAAATTGATTTGTCTATTTGATTATTTGTATTTATTGGTAGTATTATAGTAGAGTATGTCTATTCCTAAGCTTCTTACAGACGAGGGTGAGTTTGAAAAAGCCATCACAAATACCACACAGCAAACAGTCAATAAAGTAGCAAAAGCAACCGACCAGACTGCAAAACAAACCGGGCAACAAATTGGTCCAACTGTGAAAGATGTTGCAGCTCAAATATCGGTGGATACTCCAGCTTCCAATGATCAAAACCCCAATGCGGACCCGCTTCGCAGCGAGGCGAGCCCGCTTCGCGAGGCGAGTCAACAAACCAGCCAAAATTTTCTTAAAGATTTATATGGTCCGACACAGAAACCCACCCCGATTGAATCGGGGCCAACTACATTTCTGCCGGGTCATCAACTGCCTCCCACGGAACAACCGGGTAGTAAGTCGCCTGATGATCAGGCACAACTCGCCGAAAAAAGAAAAGAACTACGGTTTTTTATGGAGCAGCACGGCCAAAACTTTACACTGGAAGGCGGCATAAATAGATATAAAGAAAAGGTAAAACAAGAAGAGCAGATGAAAGCACAGAAAGATCAGGAAGAAGAGCAGAAAAAAGAAGAAGAAAAGAAAATGGAAGAAGTACGTGAACAGAAGAAGAAAAAAGAACTAGTAGCAGTAACTCGAGCAAAGACAAAAATTGAGCGCTACCCCGGAGCAAGCGGATAAGTTAAAGCCACTCTCTATACTTGAAGTAAGCGATAACTGCAACGCCCCCGGACGCAATAACAAGAAAAAGTACCCACACAATCCACGGCTCATTGGCATATGGTAACCCTTTAACGTTCATAGAATACAAGTTATTTACGATCACAAAAGGAAATGAAACCGCGGTTACTACCGTAAAGAATTTGACCAGCTCATTACTTCTGTTGGCAAGTATGGATTCATGGCTCTCAGAGATACCTGCTATTAATTCTTTGTTATCTTCAAGCCTCTCCCAAATTTTTTGCAAATGATCAAGGATGTTACTCCAGAACGGCGTCATTTCTCCATTCAGCTCTTTGTATTTACCTTTTTCCAAATCCGTGAAGATAGGTAAAAGCGGCTTAATCATTGTTTCAAATACCACGATATTCCGCCTTGTTGTTGAAATCTCTTCAATGATTGTCCCTGAGCTTTTTTCTTCCAATTGCCTGTCGATATAATCTATGGTGTTTGTAATATCTTCAACGTACGCGTATGATGAATCGACCAGGACATCTGCTAGCCGGTAAAAAAGAAATAAAGCACCTTTTCCCATAAGGTCCTCACGGTGTTTTGAAGTGATCTTACACATGTCAAAAACCTCATCAATTTGCGGAGTTCTGTCATCATGGAGAACAACGAGGTAATCCTTCCCGATAAAAAAATCCACTTCACCCGAATTTATCCTCTTTTTTCTGGGATTTTTCGGAAAGGTCGGAAAGAACGATCTGCTTGTTAAGATGTTTGGGAGAAACGGTTTGATAGGAGAAGGTTCTTTCGGCTTGGACTGCAGAATATGAGGTACATCCATCACGAAAAGAGAATAGTCTTTGTAAATCTCAAGCTTAGGAATTTGTGTTTTGTATAAAAAGTCTTCCAAATTAAGCATGCTGAAGCCGAAGTTCTTGTTAAGGAACTTAATTTGTTCTTCTGTCGGCTTATTCAAATTAATAAATGATAGCCCGCTATGGATAACTGTTGGAATGTTCATAGAGTAGACCTTTCTATTGAAGTACACTGGGGGCAGACTTGTCAACCCTTAATTCCATTCGGATAAGGAAGACTCCAATATACATTATACACTATAGGAGTTGGAATTACTATCTATTTTCTCTTTGAATTTAAACCTTCCGCAAGTTATAATGGAGTCTATGTTAAAACTCTATAACTCGTTAAGTCGCAAGATCGAGGATTTTAAGCCCCTCAAATCCCCACACGTTGGCATGTATGCTTGTGGCCCGACAGTGTATTCTTTTGCGCACATTGGGAATTTCCGGACTTACACAACGACCGATTTACTCCTTCGTATTCTGAAATATAACAACTACCAAGTAAAATATATTATGAACTTAACCGATGTTGGTCATTTGACCGGTGATAACGAGGGAGATGCGGATATTGGTGAAGACAGGATGGAGAAATCCGCCAAAAAAGAAGGAAAGACAGTCTGGGAAGTTGCTGAATTTTACACAGATGTTTTTCTGAAGGATTTTGATAAATTAAATCTTGAAAAACCTGAAGTCTTTGCAAAAGCAACAGATCATATTAAAGAACAAATTGATTTAATAATACGGCTTGAGAAAAAAGGATACACGTATCAGACATCTGATGGAATCTATTTTGATACAAGTAAATTTCCTGAATATGGCAAGCTTTCAAATTTGGATCAAATTAAAGAAGGAGCGAGGGTCGAAATTAATCCCGAAAAAAGAAATCCTCGCGATTTTGCACTCTGGAAGTTTTCTAATAAAAAAGGAGAAAGGCCCGCCGACGAAGTCGGCGAGGTTCGCCAAAGGCGACAAATGGAGTGGAAGAGTCCATGGGGGGTCGGCTTTCCCGGATGGCATATTGAGTGTAGCGCAATGAGTATGAAGTATCTGGGTGAGTCATTTGACATCCACACAGGCGGAACGGATCTACGAGAGACGCATCATCCAAATGAAATTGCTCAATCCGAAGCCGCAACAGGAAAACAATTTGTAAGATATTGGGTTCACAGCGCCTTTATTTTAATAAACGGCGAGAGGATGAGTAAAAGTAAGGGCAATCTTTACAGACTTTATGATTTGGAGAAAGAAGCCCGCCTCGCCGAAGACTCGCCTCGATCAGGCGGAGCGGGCGGCGAGTCGAGGCGGGGTTATGATCCCTTAGCGCTTCGCTACTTATATCTTCAAACTCATTACCGTCAGGAAATGAATTTTACTTTTCCCGCGCTTGAGGCAGCGCAAAATGCTTTAAGAAAACTTTTGCAGGACATCACAACGTGGGAGGATCCGGCGGTTGGAAGCCCGGAACACGAAGAGCAGTTTCTTGAGGCAATTAATGATGACTTAAATATGCCAAAAGCGTTGTCCGTCATGTGGGATCTTGTAAAGTCAGATGTCCCTTCATCCAAAAAAGCAAAAAGCCTTTTTAAGATAGATCAAGTTCTGGGGTTTAATTTAAGAGAGGGGAGCCTGAAGCTCGTCAAGGAGCGAGGTATTATCCCGGACAACATAATGGAGCTTGTTAAAGAGAGGGATAAGCTCCGCGGCCAGAGGCGTTTCAATGCCGCAGATCATATCCGAGCCAAAATTGGAAAGTTAGGTTACGAGATTGAAGACAGCAAAAAAGGAACGAAGGTTAGGAAGAAGTAGTCTTTTGTCATTGGTCGTTAGTCTACAAATAAATTAACTATGAAAAATAATTCGGTTCCGACACATATGGCTTTTATAATGGATGGCAATAGAAGGTGGGCCAAAAGAAAGGGTCTTCCAACGCTCAAAGGACATTATAAAGGCTATCAGCGTATTGTGCCTCTCGTTGAATATGCGCAAAAATGCGGCATTAAATATATCACATTTTGGGCCTTTTCAACAGAAAATTGGAATAGGAGCAAAAAAGAAGTTGATTACCTTATGGACCTTTTCCGTAAACTCTTCAAGAGTAAATTGGTTAAAAAATTAATAGATAAAGGAGGGCGTATCAATATCTTTGGTAGTTTATATCCTTTCCCAGAGGATATACAGAAGAGCCTAAAGAAGATTATCACTGATTCAAAAGATAATACAAAAATAGTAATCAATATTGGTCTAAACTACGGAGGAAGAGATGAGATTATATATGCAGTAAAAGGCATTATGGAGGATAAACTAAGACCGTCGCAAATAACTAAAGAAATATTCGCAGAATACCTCTATACCAAGAGTCAACCTGACCCTGATATGATCATAAGAACAGGCGGAACCCACCGGCTCAGCGGATTTTTACCATGGCAAGGGGTTTATAGCGAATTGTATTTTACAAAAATCTTCTGGCCGGAGTTTGATGAAAAAGAATTTGACAAAGCCCTCAAAGCATACTCAAGCCGCGAGAGAAGATTTGGAAAGTAACTTTTCTTTCCCAATCCTTACCGTCTTTTTGTTCAGCTCTTACTAGTGAAGCCTAGCATTTTTCATGTTAAGGTTTAGACCCGCCTGCTACCAGAACGGTTCGGGGCCTGCCGGCGGGTATTAAAAATTAGGATTTGTATCTCTGCCTATGAGGAAAGATGATTTAGTAATCGAAGAGTACAATACGGTTCCGTTGTGGGAGTTGCAAATAGAAGAGCTTGAGGGACATAACATTGAGGCAAAGGGACGAGAAGATGTCAATCAAATGCTTGAGAGGGGTTGGATCCTACTTCATATCTACACATTAAAATACCGTGAAGATGGTGTATGGCGCGAGCGTCCAATGGCAATACTGGGGCGCCCGAGGGGCAACAAGTATTCTAAAGAAAAAAGACTGCAAGAATCGCATTAAAGTTATGCATATTCGAAATATCTGGAATTCTATATATGATATGAGGGAGTATTTTCATACTTTATACGAGATCTTCTATACAAAATATCTTTTGTAGGATTTTATAAAAGGTGGGGAGTTTTTTCAGGAAGTTTTCTTGCTTTTTTAATTCTTCTTCTAAGCCTCTTACCATTTTTCAAACCATTTCGGGATGTAAAGAATCTTCTTCTTGAAAAAAGCATCGGCTGATTATTCTGAAGAAGAAGCTTCATTAATTCAATCGTTTTTTCAATCGCTGCGGGCAAGATATCTGCGTCTTCTATTCCACAATTAAGACGAATATGAAATTTTCCTCTTGGGTCTTTTATCCAATTCCACCTCGTCCGTCCGGAAAATTCCGCTTCTGAAAATCCTTTGGCGATTTTTAATTGACAAAGATACTCAAGAAGAATATGTTCAAACAAATGACCTATTTCAGTATTGCGCACCTCAAGCGTAAAGGGCAGATTTCCTTCATTGAAACATTGTGTCAAAAGGACATTTGGTAAATATTCTCTAAGGAGGTCAACGATAAAAGGAATTTCTGCAGTGTTGATGAGATTTGTTGACTGCATAACGATTTTTGTGGAACTTTCTTTTTGTGTGATAGCAAGTGAGAAGAGATTTTCAACTGTGTGTTCGCGGGGGAATTGTTGTAGAGGAATGAACTGTTTATTCATGTATGGGTAGCTTCTTACGAGACTCTTACCGGGTCCTTACTTAACTTTATACATTATTTTTATTTGTGTCAAGCTGATCGTAATATGGTGCGTAAGCCAAAGCTATCAGAAGAGTTTTATTGCGAGCCTAATGTAAGAATTTTTTTTGTTAAGCGGATTTTGGAGAATTGCAATAATTTCTCTAAAGTGCGGGCGTCAGTGGCGTGGTAGGTGTTACCGGATTGGTCGGTAGAGGAAGGCTTGTTGGCCCCGATTTAATCGGGGTTGGTTGTGATCCTGTTGTCGGTCCTAATTGAGTTGGAGTCGGTTCAGGGGTTTCAGTCGGTTGGGGTGTTTCAGTGGGCTCTTCCTTTGTCGGAGACGGTGAATTTGTCGGAAGAGTCGACGGTGAAGGTGTAACGCATGACTGATCAGGCTGTGTTCCCGAAATGAAAAATTCAATATATGCGGATGATGATGCATTACTTGCTCCTTGAGAAAGACAAATCGGTACATCAACGACGTTAAAGGGTTTTTGAAATGTTTCAATCGGGGTTCCTTGGAGAAAGGTCTCCATAAGAGATTTCCATATTGGTGCTGCTCCCAATGATCCTGCGACATTGTCCATAGGTGTATTATCGTTATTTCCAACCCATACCCCGACAACGAGACTTGGGGTATAACCGATTGTTAAAGCATCGCGATAGTCTTCAGTTGTTCCTGTTTTCACTGCTGCGGGTCGGGAGATAGTTAACGCCCCGCCAAATACTTCAGATCGCGCTTTATTGTCCGAGAGAATAGAAGATATAAGAAATGATACATCTTCTGAAAGAACATCTTTTGAGTTTGAGGTATCGAAAGAGTTAAAAATAGTAAAAGGATTAAACAAAGAAAAGAAGTTAACCGTTTTGGTATCAACGTTTTGATCATACTTGTTTTTTATTTCAAGAACTGCTTTGGATTCATGATATTTTCCTTTATCGGCAAAAACAGCATAAGCATTTGTCAGCTCAATCAGTTTTACTTCTCCGCTTCCCAAAACAAGCGACAAACCGTAATTGGACGGATCTTTTAAAGTCGTAATTCCAAGTTTTCTTGCAGTATCGAGCCCGGATTCGACACCGACTTGATCCATTACTTCAACCGCCGGAATATTAAGAGAATTTGCAAGAGCACGCCTTACAGTAACAGGTCCTCGGTACGTCCTATCATAATTTTTTGGTTTATAATTACCTTGAAAAGTTGTGGGTTTATCCTGCAGTATAGTAATCGGCGTGATAAGCCGGCGTTCAAAAGCATTTGAATAAATGATCGGTTTAAAAGATGATCCGGGCTGGCGGGGAGCAAGAGCCATATTTGTGCGGCCGAATTTTTCATCACTCCAATCATAGCTTCCAACCATTACCAAAATTTGACCGGTTTTTGGATCAATAGCAACCGATGAACCATTTGTTGCGTTATTTCCGCTTAGACTAAGAACGCGGTTCTTAACTACACGCTCTGCATACTCCTGCCATTTACTGTTGAGAGTTGTTGTTACTCGAAATCCGTCTCTGATGACTTTTTCCTCACCATACTTTTTAAATAAAAAGTCTTTTACAAAAAGCGCGAAATGAGGAGCAAGGACATTCACTTCTTCTTGTTTGACGGGATTGAAGACAGGCTCTGTTGCCACTGCCTGGTCTGCATGTTCTTGAGTGATGTATTTCTCAGCAACCATTTCATTCAAAACTATCTTTCGTCTGGCAAGTGCTTTTTCAGGGTTATTTGAGAGCGGGGAGAAAGCCGACGGAGCGGGGAGAAAGCCGACAAGGAGAGATGATTGAGAAAGCGTAAGGTCTTTTGCATGTACTCCGAAGTACGCTTGAGCAGCGTTCTCAACCCCAAACGCTCCTTCACCAAAATACGCAGAATTTAGATACATCTCAAGGATGTCTTTTTTGCTGTACCTTCTATTGAGTTCATAGGCCAAAACAATTTCCTGATATTTCCTGAGGACATTTCTTGAAGAGCTCAAGAGTGCGTTCTTTACAAGTTCCTGCGTTATCGTTGATCCGCCCTCAACAATTCTTCCCGCAAAAAGATTCGCGAGAAATGCCCGTGCAATACCCCGGAGAGAAAAACCTGGATTGGTATAAAAATTTTTATCTTCAGTTGCGATGACAGCCTGCTGGATCGAATCCGGGATCTCGACAAGAGGAACATAAGTAAATTTCTTGGGTTGATTAAACGTAAAAAAAGGCTGATTCTCCCTATCAAGAAGTGTAAGGCCTGTCTTACTCCGATTCATAATACTGTCTTTGTCTTTAAGATCTCTTGCAAAGTAGAGGTAAGTCAGTGGGGGAATAAGGAGAGTTATTGCAATGAGGAGAATTGATGTATAAAAAATCTGGCTCCGGTAGGTTTTAACGACATACAGAAAAACTGCTTTTAGACTTTTTGTTTCTTTGTAGACATCTCGAAGCTTTTTGAAAAAATTGATACTGGAGATATAAAAGCCTTTAGTAGCCCTGACAATAGCTTTAATACCGTTCCACATGTAAGATAATACGTTCATTCTAGCACAAATTTTCAATAATTTTTTGACTTATTTTTGAATTGTGATAGCATGTATTAGATTATGATTGATATGCAGGATAAACCTGATGAGTATTGGAAGAAAAAACTGACTCCTGAGCAGTATCATGTTTTGCGCGAGAAGGGGACAGAGCAGGCTTTTACCGGTAAATATGTTGATAACCACGAGACGGGCATGTATGAGTGCGCTGCCTGCGGACATCCGTTATTCTCGTCTGACACAAAATTTGAAAGCGGGACAGGATGGCCGAGTTTTGACCAGCCGGTTAACAGGGAAAATGTTGAGCTTAAAACCGATACGAGTATGGGTATGGTCCGTACTGAGGTGATCTGTAAAAACTGCGGAAGCCATGTGGGGCATGTATTTGATGACGGACCAAGAGACCTGCCTGACGGCAGGCAGGCAACGGGACAAAGGTACTGTATCAACTCCTGCGCTCTTAATTTCAAACCTGCAAAATAACTCGATACTCTATTTCTTCAGATCTTTGTATAATAGATGAGTGGAAGGAAATCAAACAATTGAAAACGTACTCAACGTACAGACACAGAACTGTCCATCTTGCGAATTAATTACGTATAAAGATTATTATTTCTGCCCAAACTGCGGCAAGCAGCTACGAAAAAAACCATTATCAACATCTATTGGCAAACAAATAGGTCTCTACCTTTTAAGCATTTTTCTGCCTCCATTTGGTATTTTCCCCGGCATCAAATATCTTTTAGAGAAAAGTGGCAAAGCAAAAATGATAGGTCTTGTTACGATAGTTCTAACCATCGCTTCAGTCTATGTGACAACAATTGCTATGATCGGAGTAATGAATAAATTCAGTCAGCTTTTGGGGACACAGTCTACTTTGAATCAGCTCCAAAATGTAAATATTAAGAATATTTCGTATTAGACTCTTCGCTACCTTTACACAGCTGAGCATAAATGATATAATTCTTCTATGCCCGAAAGACATTTTGGCCTGCATCGCGAACATTTAAAACGAGCACAAACTCCCCAAGCTTTAACAAACATAAGATCAGAATTCCTTGAACCGCTAGGAGCTGTTTATGATCCTATTGGGTCAAAAGCATGGGAAGCATTCAACGACACAGTTGAGTTTTTGCATGCAAAATATGAATGGGACGCCTCCCATCACGGTGATGATTATCTTGAAAAAATCGAAGAGACAGGGCTTATTAAAAAAAGGAGAACTCTCCAGGATATAACAACAAAAATCGGAAACAATAGAGAAAACCCTGTTTATAATAGCGCTGCAGAACATCTGGGTGAATTAACGAAAGAGCTTAAAAAAGCAATACATAAAGATCTAAAGAGGGGTCATGGACATATTGGAGAAGCAGATGAGGCACATAATATGTACGACAGTCTATTTGGGCTGAAAGTTGAGTACGAACAAAAATTTGGTAAAGTGCCTACTGCAGTAATTGAAAGACAAGAAGCAAAAGTGAGTTAACTGCATCTATTTCTTGCTGAATTTTGCTTGTAACATATTCCACAAATCCGGATAATCTTTATCATATCCCAACACCCAAATAGCAATTCCTGAAAAATTATTACTCCTTGCAAAGTTGAAGCGGGTTTCAATTGATTTATTATCCTCAAGCCACACTTGATGGTCTGTTTTCGTCTTCGGATCAGTGTACCAGCACCACGTTTCAAGAGCGTATTCATCCCACGTGCATTGGTTTTTCTTTAAATCTTTACTTTCGCGCGTCCGTGCGTATGAAATGACTGCAGCGTAATTCTTCGGGTCATCTGACGGGAATGTTTTGCTTTGGATTGTCTTTCCGTCCTCAACTGCCCAGTCCCAGCCGTAATATGGAACTCCCATAACGATTTTATTTTTGGGAATGAATTTCAGATAATCCGCATAGGTTGTAGTTACATCAAAAAAATATTTATTTTCCGAAAAACCTTTCATCGGAGCGATGGGTCCTGCGATATCTGAACCTATTCCATAATAGTCATACGACATTCCTATAAATCTGTCGTAGAGAGGAGCAAGAGCCGGGAAATCAAATAGGTCTTTCTCACGAGCAGCCAAAGGCATTATTGCCAGAGAAAGCTTGGTATTTGGATTTATTTTATGAATTTCTGACGCGAGACTACGACTGAAATCGGTGAAGCTTTCTTTGTAATCATAGGAAACTTTTCCGGTATACTCAAAATCAATAATCACACCATCCAGGTGCCGCGTTGCTACTTGTTCTGTAATATTTTTTATAAGTGTCTCTTGCGCAAATTTACTATCTAATATGTTTTCAATGACAGAATTCTTCTGACTCTGTATTGTTAGTGAAAAGCGAGTCCCGTAAATATGGGATTTGGTAATAAGATCCTTTACCGCCTCTTTATTCCACCCAAGCCATCCCGGATTTGTTTCACCGCGTATGACTTTTATAAATTGTCCATCTTTATCTACAGTAAGTGCAAAATAGTTAATCTCTGAAAGTAGATCCAGGTGGTAATATTTCATATCATCAGTCCTCCAATACGGCATAAAGCCAAGGATTTCTTTTGTGAGTTTTGCATGGGGAGTGAAAGGACTTTTAAGAAAATACAATGCAGTTTTGTAAGGCATAGAAGTTGGATATGAATAGGCAAGATAATACCAAAGGCTAATGAGAAGCATTACAACGGCGAGAATTATGGATAAAAGTTTTTTATTCATGAATATCATTATAAAAGCGTCTCCGACAAAACACAATGTAATTTTAGCCTCGGCTATGCTATAATGCAGCCTATGACAGAAAAGATTAGACCGTCGGAGCAAGCAGAGGTAGATAAAAGGCCGATCGGGGTTAAAACGTTAAAACTTATGGATCCCCGAACAGTATATAGATTATATGGCGGAGATTTTGCTGAGTCACCGGTTTTTGTTTCTCCTAAGGTACGAGGAGGACCATGTGACGATTGCGGTGTGGTTTATAGACCACTTGTTTATAAAATGGGTGAAGTTACTAAGGCTCATCACTACCACAAGGAAGAGGGTGGAATATATTATGATGACGCCTTTGGTGATGTTGAAAGTAGGTTAAAAATACATAAGTTGCTTCTTGCTGGATGGGATGAGAATGGATGGGTAGCAAACGTAAAACCAACAACTACCTTGATTAGTAATTCCAATGTAAATGGCTATAAGCGTAATAGGCCAACTCGGACACCCTCTGTAAGTGTTGAAGAAGTATTTGCATTTTGTCAATGTCCTTCGTGTTCGATCAAAGAATTGCCGGATCATATGCTTAACGAGGGATTATTATTTTTTGAGAGAAATCATCGCATACTTCCGGTGCGTAAGGATGATGTAGAAGATTTTTTAAGGTTTAAGGGTACTAGTGGTTCATTCCAGCTTCGATTTCGTAAAACACCCCGAGGAATATCATTTTCAAGTATATAATAAGATATTGACTTATATATACAAAACCAATACAATTATATTGTATGCAAAGAGTAATTATTCAAGTGCCAATGTCAAAAGAGCTGAAAGAAAAAGCAGAGGCTATATCTTCTGATTTGGGATTTTCTTCCCTTCAGGAGATTATCCGTGTGATTTTAACAAAGCTTTCAAAACGAGAGCTCAACGTTCGCGTTGAAGAGAAAACTGAAGAAATAACCCACCTCTCCAAAGCAGCAGAAAGAAGATTTAAGAAAGCCGTTGAGGATATTAAAGCGGGAAGAAATATAGTTGAAGCATCTGATGCCGAGGACTTCTTACGCAAGCTTCGTTCATGAAAGCTATATCGACAAAGGCGTTTAAAAAAATCTATGCGAAACGTATACTTCCATATAAAAACCTAGACAAGCGTTTTGTTGGAAGATACAGGCTTTTTGTAAAAGACTCTTCAGGTCCGATCCTCAGAGAACACTCCCTTAGCGGAAAACTGCGAGGCTATAGAGCTTTTTCTATCTCGGAGATATAAGAGTAATATACTACATTTACAGGAATACCGCGTACTTTGTCGATATAGGCACACATGCTCAGGTGTATAGTGCTTGATCACTTGCCATTAAATCTAAAACCCTCTATCCTAAAAAAGGACCTATTTATGAAGAAACATGCATATCAGGTAATTACTATCGGTGAAGCGACCATTGACGCATTCTTAATTCTTAAGAAAGCCAGTGAAAAATACAAAATTGATGAAAATAGCAGGGAACTTCGATTAAAGCACGGGGAGAAAATTGATGTCGACAGCATGGAGTTCTCTATGGGTGGAAATGCAACCAATGTTGCAGTGGGTCTGACGCGTCTGGGGATAAAAGTCGGACTTTGTACGGAAATAGGTGATGATGAATTGTCTCTTAAAATTCGAAATAGCTTAGCCCGGGAAAATATCGATCGGCTTCTCGTCAAACAAACAACCGGAGCCAAGTCATCCTTCTCGGTAATAATTGAAGTTCAAGGTGATAGGACAATTTTTGTTGAAGATGTTCAGAGGGAACATGATTTTCATCTTGAAGAATTTACAACCCCATTTGTCTATTTGACGAGCCTGGGAAGAGAATGGGAACGGCCATATAAAAAAGTGCTTGATTTTATAGCTCAAAATAACAGCACACTTGCTTTTAATCCGGGATCAAGGCAAGTCAAAGATGGACGCGAGACTGTTCGAAAAGTTCTCGAGCGGACAAATATGCTTTTTGTAAATAAAGAGGAAGCGGAACAATTGTTATACGATAAAACAACTGAGGAAGACGGTTTGGACTACGTTAAAAAGCTACTAACTGAACTACAGAAGTTAGGTTCTAATACAGTTATAATTACAGACGGTAAGAAAGGTTCATATGCTCTTTCCGATCATGGAGAGTTTTATCATGAGGGATTAAACGATGGGCCTGTTGTTGGAAGAACCGGTGCAGGGGATGCATATACTTCAGGTTTTATAGCTGCAAGTCTTTACGGCCATTCTCTACCAACCGCAATGGAATGGGGATCATGGAATGCAACATCGGTCGTTGCGAATATTGGCGCACAGAAGGGACTTTTGAGGAAAAGCGAGATGGAAGAGAAGGTTGAAGAGGTATCAAAAGCGGTCCCTCGTATGGATAACTTAGGCTATGATAAGCCACTCTATATTCTCGCCTTTGATCATCGCAATACTTTCTCACAACATATGTTTCAGACAGATATGGACAAATTAACTCCTGAACAAATTGAAAAAATTAAAGACTATAAATCTGTTATTTATGATGGGTTTAAAAAGGCAGTGTCTCTTGGTATTCCAAAAGGTGGAGCTGCGATATTGGTTGATGAAGAATATGGAGATAAGGTGCTGCGGGATGCAAAGCAAAATGGGTTTATAACTATACTCACAGCAGAAAAAACAGGACAAAAAGAATTTTCACTTGAGTATGGCGAGAAGTTTAAAGAGCATATTGATAAGTATCAGCCCACATTTGCAAAAATACTTCTTCATTACAATCCAGATGATGAGGAAGAGCTGAAAAAACGTCAGCAAACAAACATAAAAATTGTTAGCGATTACTGTCACGAAAAAGGGTATAAGTTTCTATTGGAAGTACTGGTTGAACCGACAGAGAAACAACTTGCTCTCTGTAACAACAAACAGGAAGACTATGACCGCTTTTTGAGGCCAAAACTTACGATTCAAGTAATAAAGGAACTGCAAAATGGAGGAGTAGAGCCTGATATTTGGAAAATGGAAGGAATGGAGAGTAAAGATGATTACGAAAGACTTGTCAGAGAAGTAAGAGATGCAAGTCGTTCAAATGTAAGCGTCGTAATCCTCGGACGTGGAGCTGGTGAAGAAAAAGTAAAAGAGTGGCTGACCGTTGGAGCAACCGTTGGAGGAGTCAATGGATTTGCTGTTGGTAGAACGATTTTTTGGGACAGTCTTATGGACCTAAACAGTGGAAAAATACAGAGAGATGAAGCTGTCGATGTGATAAATAAAAAATTCTTTGATTTGTATTCTATTTTTAAAAAAGCCAAAGACCAGACAGTAAATGCTTCTCCAGTTGCTCCAATAACCTCTTCAGAAACCGGCGGCACATATTAAATAGAACTCTTGTCTTGCTTTATACTTCTGTTATAATTTCAGTCTATGTCGCGGCAGGAACAATTGCAATTGCCTACTATACAAGATCAAGTGAGTGAGGCCATGGGAGGTAGCAATTAACAATTGACAGTTAACTCACTACTGATTACCAGCTCGTTCGAATATGCTTCATCGCAAAATCCAGGTCTCCTCGGACTTTTTTGCGGGGATTGAAGATGCCTTCGGGGTCAAAAATATCTTTTGTTTTTTCAAAAAGCTTTATGATTTTTTCATCATATTGAAGATGAAGATAGGGAGTCCGGATAAGACCGTCGTTGTGTTCACCGCTCGTTGACCCCCGATACTCCATAACAAGTTTGAATACTTCTTCACAAATTTCAGGAATTAAATGCTGCTCTCTCGGATCAGTGAGTTTGACAAGAGGAATAACATGAAAATTCCCATTGCCGACATGCCCCGCGAAAGTTTCCAAAATTGACGGATACTTTTTCATAATTTCATTGAATTTGGGCAAAAATTCCGGTAAGAACTCGGGTTTTACGACAAAATCATCAATGAAAGGGGAGGCGTACATGTCTTTAAAATGTGAGCGGAGAAGATTGAAGCTGTCTCTGCGGATGAGCCAATACTTGATTTCGGCTTTTTCGGTAGGAGCTGTTTTCATCTTAACATTAAATTCTTTAAGTTTTTCCTTAAGTGCTGTAATTTTTTCGCTCATTTCTTTATAATGGTCTCCTGTAAACTCAACGAGAATTGTAAGCTTGGGCAGGCCCCCAAAATATTTCATCCGGAATTCAGGTAAGAAATGGAAAAAAGTTTCAATTGGAGTTTTTGACCCCATTTTCTTCCCAAAACCTGAAAAGTATTTGAGCGCCAATTCCAATGTGATATTATCATATGATTCAAGGCTCTCAGGATCAAACGGGAGAATTAAGTTAACCATTTCGGCAAGATGGCTGAGATCGCGGACATAGATAATAAGCATTTCGGAATGTTTTTTGACTGGAACGAGTTTGATATCAGCCTGTGTCATAAGTCCAAGTGTACCTTGTGCACCGACAAATAATTTATTAAGGTCAAAGATTTTTTTCTCTCTGTCATAGACATTCCAAAGATAATAGCCGGCAGAGTTTTTGGAGACTATTGGTTTGGTCTGTTGAAGTAAATCATAATTTTCGGTTACGAGTTTAAACGTATCGCGGTAGATCTGTCCTTCAAAGTCTTGCTGTTTCATTTTTTCATTGAGCTCCGCTTCATTTAAGGGTTTAATCTTATGCTCGTTACCATCTGAGAGGATCATATTTAGTCCGACGACATATTTTTCAGCTTTTCCGTATTTTAAGGATTTTTCTCCGCCAGCGTTGTTATTGACAATTCCACCCATTGCGCAAATTTCTCGTGAAGAAGGATATGCAGGGAAAATCAAATTATGTTTCAACGTATCTTTTTCAAAGTCGCGATAAAAAACTCCCGGCTCGACTGTAGCTGTTTGAGACTCCCCATCAATGGTTGGGGGGTGATTAAAATATTTCTGAAACGCGACGATGATTGAGTCATTCACACCGCCTCCTGACATACAAGTACTGGCAGCCCGGGCAGTCAAAGAAAGAGTTGGGTTATCTTTTTTGTGCTTTGCGACGAATTTTACAAGGTTTTGAACATCTTTTGAGTCTTTGGGGCAAACGACGACCTCCGGCCTGACAGAAAAAATACTTGCGTCATGGCTATATAGTGCAAGTGTTTCCTCGTCCGTGAGGACATCGCCAGTTATAACTTGTTTTAATTCATCGAGCAAATCAGAGGTCATAGTTTTCGTCATTCTGAGCAAAGCGAAGAATCTCCCGCAGGGATCCTTCTCCGCCAGCTGGCGGATCAGGATGATAGCGAGTCATTTAGTTTTCCTCGCTATCACTTTTTTAACAGCCGCTTTAATAGCTTTAACGTCCATAGAATACTTTTCAATAAGTTCTTTTGGTGTACCGGATTCGGCGAAAGTGTTTTGCAGACCAATAAATTCCATCGGCAGGGGATTGGTTTTGGCGAGAAATTCTGCAATCGCACCGCCGAGTCCTCCCATAACTTGATGGTCTTCAACTGTTACAATTGCCTTTGTGTGTCCGGTGAACCGTAAAATTCCATCCGTATCAAGGGGTTTGATAGTTGAGACATTTATGACAAGAGTCGGAAATCCTTCATCTTCCAATTCTTTTGCTGCAAGCAAAGCATAATAAAGCATATAGCCGGTTGCAAAAATTGTTGCCTGGGGACTGTCGGATATCCAAAAGTCACTCATTTTTCCGACATCAAATGGGGTTTCCTCGGTTGTGATAATCGGTGTTTTATCTCTCGTGTAGCGGAGGTAAACAGGCATTGAAGTCTCGGCCGATGCGATCGTTGCTTTTTTGGCCTCAATAGCATCACATGGGACATAAATTTCAATATTCGGCCAGCAGCGGGTAATTGCGATATCCTCAGTCGCTTGGTGTGTTGCTCCGTCCGGACCTGTCATTATTCCTGAGTGATGTCCTGCGATTTTAACGTTTGATTGGTTGTAGACGATTGTCGTTCGAATTGTCTCCCAATTTTTTCCTGGAGAAAACGTGGCGTAGGATGAAATAAAGGCAATTTTTCCGCTGGCACCAAGGCCTGCTGCGATTGCAGCCATATTTTGCTCGGCAACTCCCACTTCGAAAAACCTTTCAGGATATTTCTCGGCAAAAAGGTGGGCGTGAGTCGATTCGGTCAGGTCTGCCGAAAGAGCCACTACATTTGGATTGGTGTCGCCAAGCGTAACCAGACCGTCACCAAAACCGGCGCGGGTCGGCTTTTGTTCAACATCTGTGTCAAAAAGCTTTGGATTGAGTTTTAAGTCGGGATTCAACATAAAGAAAATTTCTAATTATTCTAATTTCTAATTAACCTAAAGAAATCCCAATTTCAATTTTTTTAAAAATTAGAGCAATTAAGTTAATTAGGTCAATTTTATTACGCTTCGTGTTCTCCTTTTATTTTCCCTCGCAATGTTCTCAATTCATTAAGAGCCTTTTTTGCCTCTTCTTTATTTGGAGGTTTACCATGCCAGTGAAAATCTTTTTCCATAAAGTCTACACCTTTACCAGGGATGGTATGAGCAATAATCACAGTAGGTTTCTCAAATACGGCTTGGGCTTCACGGACTGCATCAACAAATCCCCTTATATTATGCCCATCCGCTTCAAATACTTGCCAGTTGAATGCTTCATATTTTGCACGGAGCGGCTCAAGAGGCATAATGTCTTCTGTAAACCCGTCAATTTGAATGTTGTTGCGGTCGATAACAAGCGTCAGGTTATTCAGTTTCATTTTTCCGGCAAACATGGCTGCCTCCCATGTATTTCCTTCCTCATGTTCTCCATCTGATGCAATTACAAAGGTATAGTAGTTTTTCTTATCCAGTTTTGCGGCAAGCGCTATGCCGATTCCTTGAGATAAACCTTCACCCAAAGGTCCGGATGTTGTCTCAAGACCCGGGAGGGCTGTTCGGTGAGGGTGTCCTTGAAGACGGGAGTTGATTTTTCTAAGCGTTTTTAATTCTTCGATCGGGAAGTAGCCGGCCATTGCCATTGAGACATATCGGATCGGGCAGATATGTCCATTTGAAAGAATAAGACGGTCTCGGTCAGGCCAGTCCGGCTTCTTCGGATCGTGACTCAAGATATGAAAATAAAAAGCGGTAAAAATATCTGCCATACCGAGAGGGCCGGCGGAGTGACCGGATCCGGCTTCAAGAAGAGTCTCAATTACCAACTCACGCGCCTTTTCAGCTTTTAAGTTAAGGTCTTTTAATTTGTCTTCGTATAATTCTTCTATCATAAGTTCCTTGTACTTTTAATCGTAAAAGTACCAAAAGCTCTTTACAAGTGAAAGTCGGCCTTAGTTTGCTTCGTTCACTTCTCGGGGGATTGTCCTCCCCCTTCCGCCACAAGAGCGGGATTCCCCCTGAGTCGTTCACTTCGCAAACTTTTACAAGGCCTTTGTTTCAGTTGCAAATACTAATTGTTAACAGACTGCGAAAAATTGTCCCTCGCTCTTATTTAAGTTGGCTCGACAGGTGCCGGCATTACGCGAGCCTCAACTTTTATCTTTTTGCCGTTTTTATAGACTATAAATAAATCTGAAACATTGGATTCCAGTTTGCCCGTGAGAATTCCATCTCCGACTTTCTCAAAGAATCCATAACTATTATCATTGTCTAAAAATGGTTTTACGTCAAGCGCCGTTTTTTCAATTTTTTTAAGTGTATCGCGATCTGCCAGTGCACCTGCAAATTCATAAAAATCCCAGCCGTCCGTACCGAAGGCCGCAATCACAACATCGTTTTTGATAAAAGGAAGAGAGCAGAGGACAAGTGCTTGGCTGCGTCCTCCTTTTCCTGAACCTGTTACTTTTATTGTCGTTTCACCGCCTGCAAGAAGAACATGACCTGGCGTTGCTTCACCGATTAATTTTTCACCCATTGTTCTTGCATCTCCTTGCAACCGATCGGTATAGATGAAGCTTGGACAATCAAGTTCTTTAGCACGTTTTTCCATAGCATCAAGAGCTGTAAGATTACTAAGCATGAGTACATTGGTCACTTTTTCAAAATACTTATCTTCTTTGGGCGTTTCAACGAAATCTGATGGTAGAAGCGATGCGTGATCTTTAAGATTGTATTTTTCATAGACATTCACAGCGTCTTGCATAGTTGTTTGATCTTTGAGGAGGGGTCCTGATGCAATAACCGATAAATCATTTCCCGGAACATCTGAAAAAACCATATTAACAACGGTCGTAGGATAAAGAATTTTGGCAAGACCGCCACCTTTGACTTTTGATAAATGTTTTCTGACGACATTCATCTCCGTAATCGTCGCACCCGATTCAAGAAGTGCTTTATTAACTGAGATCATCCGCTCTAGATCAAGCGCCACAGGAGCCTCAAACATCACAGATCCGCCACCGCAAGTCGTGATAAGAACAAGGTCTTTTTCCGAAAGTTCACTAAAGTGTTCGATGACGTGTGATGTGAAAGCAAAATTTTCTTGAGACGGAAGCGGGTGAGTGCCGAGGGTGTAATTAATGTTTTTGAATTCTTGCTTGACGACATCAATCACAAAACCGCTTTTCAGAATACCACCTAATTTTTCCTCCAAAATTTTACACATCAGGGCAGAGCCCTTACCAAATCCGAGAAGAAAAACCCGCTCAAAATTTGCAAGATTAAACGTTTTATCTTTAATAGTGAGAGTTTGTCCTTGCAGAGAAAAATCCTTTTGAAAAACTTCTTGCGGCTGGATTGAAGAGATAGCAGCCTCGATAAGTTCCAATACTATTTTGCGGTTCTCATTCGTGGAAAGCGTGTCGTAATTTTTGATATAACCCATAGGCAGTATAATTTAGTGTAGCAAAATATGGTCGGCTTTTCTAGTTGGATGATTCATGATGTTAATATATAATAGGTGCATGAGCGAAGTAAATAATGAGGAATCTCCTAAACTACCTGAGGAAGAGCCAAAAGGACTTTTTGAACAAAAAACATTGTCCGAGCTAGGAACAGAATTCGTAAGAGTAACAGACGATATGGTACAACGCCGTACGAAAGCAATTGAAGAAGTAATGACCGAGGAAGGCTACTCTATAACTGAAGCATTTGAAAATCCTGATACTGAGGCAGGAGAGGTATATAAATTTCTAGAAGATGAATTTATTCAAGACGAATCTACTACTGCCAAAGCTTTCTTAGGATGGACCGAAGATCCTAATAGAAAAGACGCAGACTTTGTCGTAATGTCGCCCGGTGTTGTTTTCTTTTCTTTTCCTTTTCAAAATCAAGCTGAAGGAAAAGCCATGTTTCGTCATGAGATTTACCATACTAATCCTGAAGGAGAAATAGAATCTATTAGTATTGAGCAAGATGCAGGTGTAGAGTTTGAGGATTTATTGACGGGAGAGAGTTGGGATAAATTGCAGGAACAAAAAGAAGCGGGTGTAAACTTTGTCCCTTTAGATTTGAAAAGGGCAGATAGTATTGTGCATGCACTAAAAGTGGCAAAACGGTGGATAGGAAAGGATCTATATGGTATAGAGCCGCAGCCGGGCGAACCAGCGTAACTTAAATTATGAAAACGATTAAACAAACATATCATATTCACGCTCCAATTGATGAAGTTTGGAATGCGCTTGTTGACCCTAGAATTATTGAGAAGTGGGGCGGGGGACCGGCTGTTATGGACGATAAGGAAGGTACCTCCTTTGAGCTTTGGGGCGGAGAAATGTATGGTAAGAACATTAAGGTAGTTCACGGGAAAAAACTTGTTCAAGAATGGTTCGGAGGGAAATGGGATAAAGCATCAATCGCTACATTTACTCTTAAAAAAGAAGATGGTAATAAGACAAGAGTCGATCTGGTGCATGAGGATGTGCCGGATATTGAAGCCAAAGAAATAGAGCAGGGTTGGAAAGATTACTACCTGGGGCCACTAAAAGAGTTAGTAGAAAAACGTTAAAAGTTTCTATCTTTTAATCTATAGATAAACTTTAGTCCTGACCAAATTTCATCAACTGCAATCACTTTCACGTCAACCAATCCATTTTCTAATCCAATGTCTCTTATGACGTTTTCATTAAGATTGGTTGGTATTTTTGACCCTGTTTTTGGCCAGGAAATCCAGAGAGAGCCATTTGGCACTAAAGACTGTTTTAATTTTGGAAAACTTTTCTGGAATTCTTTTTTATCGGTTGTAAAAAACTGAATAAAATCTACTTTGCTTTTTTTAATTGTTCGAGCGAAGTCGAGAACTTCTCGATGCGGGCTCTCGCCCTTACTCGAAGAATAATGTATTTTACAATTTTCTGGAAGAGGTTCTAATAAGGCCATGTAATTTACAGGTTGATTTATCAGAATAACAGTAAAACCTTCCTTAATTCCAAGCTTCTTGACTAATGATCTTTTTGAATATCCAACTGCCATAAGTTTTGTTATTTTGTAACAGTATGTGTTTCGATAAAATGCGAAAGTTGTTTTACTAAATCCAAATCAACTGTTCGAATCGCAATTTCTTCAGTTGCAAGCAACACACCTATATATACCAAATTATGCGAGCCAAACAGAGCTTTTTCTTCATCTACGATCAGAAGCTTTGCATGGACCTTTTTGTTTTGATGAAAAAGGCTAATATTTTGACGATTTTTAATTCTTCTTAAAAAACGTAAATAGGGGACGTTATACGGGAACTCGTTAATATTCCTGGAATTTTTACTGCTCGTTATGATTGTAACTTTGACGTCTCTGTTTCCTGCATTTATAAGCTCCTCAAGTAATTTTTCATCAGGAACAAATTGAGAAACAAAAGTAATTGAGGCTATAGCCTGTTTAATGAGTTCAATTGCAGCGTCATAAATGATTGAGTTACCTCTAATTCCTGAGTCGACAAGCAGTTCATGTAGACCGAAAGAGACAGTATAATTCTCTGTAGGTTTATTCTCATTTACTTTAAAAAATTGTTGAGTAACCGCATCAATGACAGAACGATCTTTGAACTTTACCATAAAATCAATCCAACCAAATGATAAGTCCGTCAGATTAACCCCTCCAACCCAAGCAGCATCTTCATCAACAATGTACATTTTTATATGATTGCGCCCAAATATTGATAGTGGAGAAAAAACTGAAGGAATGTTTGTAACAGTGAATTTAATGCCTGCTTGTGACCATTTTTGTATCAGAAGCTTTGTCTGCGTATGCACCTGCTTGTTAATTTGCCTTGTCCTTCTACTTAGGGTCGGGAGAATGTTAGGATTGTCATGGACATATCTTTGCGAGATCCAGTCTGTTGTCACGCGGACATCTACTCCTTCCTGAGCTTTTTTTATAAGTACCGGTTCAAGACTTTGTAAAACCTCGCCCTTCTCAAAAAGCATTGATTGCAAAAAAACTCGGTGTTTTGCTTTTTCAGATGCAGCTATAAAATCTGAAAGAAATTGTTTTGGATCTTGAACTTCAGGCATATTTTATGAGGAGATAAGATACTTTATCAAATATAAGAAGGTGTATGCAACAAAGTAACAAAAGGTTGCTGCTGTGCTTGAAAATATACGAATATTTGATAGAATTCATCTACACGTAATCGCAAGATTGAAAAGAGAAGAGACGCGGGAACTGAGAAGAAAGGTTGGAAGAATTGCATAAGAGGTGATGCCCCCGCATTTTATAAACATTTTATAAACTGCTCCATTGACACAGCTATTTTCCGGGAATATAATTTGCTATTAGTATTTATGAAAGAAAATGGTTTAGGTAAATTTCAATATATTAAAACAAGAGCACAATTAACCGGCAAAGAGTTTAGTACAAGAGTTAAAGTGTTGATAGTTAAAACAATAGCTAACGTTGTAAGTGAAAATCATCCCTCCAAACAACTACGCGAAACTCCGTCATATAAAACCATTTATAAGAAAAATGAAGGGAAAGACGGGCATCTTATTGCTGTTTCCAGAGGGTATTGTCGGGATCATCTAATTGCTAAGGCGGTCCTAGATGGTAAAAGCAATTAAAGTTTCTCAGGATTAATTCGGATTATTTTATCATCACCGGCATTTGGTGTCCCGCGGCCGTCTTTATTGCTCGTTGTAATATAAAGCATGTTGTCAGGACCTAAGACAACGTCTCTGATTCTTCCGAACTCTCCGCTAAAGTGTTTTTTCAAATCAACTGAAGTCCCTTTTATGACCGCTTCATAAAGCGTAGCTCCCTTAAGTCCGCCAAAAAATATGCTTCCATTGTAACCTTGCCTGCCGGCAGGCAGGAATGCAGCTCCTGCAGGAGCCCATGTTGTTGAAGGTCCCGAGTTAATAACAGGAGTTACCATACCGGCTCTTTTCTCGTCTCCTTGAATCTCAGGCCAACCGTAATTTTTCCCTTTTTCAATGAGATTTAACTCATCAAGCCCAGATAGGGCTCCGGATCGTCCATGTTCTGTTTCCCAAAGTTGTCCTTTATCATCCCACGTGATGCCTTGCGGGTTGCGATGTCCATACGAGTAGACTTGATCGCCAAAAGGATTGTCAGGCGGGATCTTGCCATCATCAGTAACTCGAAGTATTTTTCCTGCAAGTGAATTTTTGTCTTGTGCAAGTGAGGGGTTTTGTGAGTCACCTGTTGTAATATAGAGCAATTTGTCCGGCCCGAATTTAATTCTTCCTCCATCATGGAAAAGGGATCCTGGAATTTTATCAACTATAATTTTATTTTCAGTGAGGGTCTCTCCGTGTAGTGTGTATCGTGCAACTCTATTTAATGTTCTGTCGCCGCCGGTTTCGTATGCATAATATAGGTAAACATAACGGTTTTTTTCAAAATCAGGATGGATCGTTATTCCTAATAGGCCACCTTCACCTTGAAGTTTTTGGACAACTGAAAGTGTAAGTATTGGCTGATTTTTAAGCGTGCTATTTTTATCAATTAATCTAACTCGCCCAGGCCGTTCTGTTATAAGCATACTTCCATCAGGCAAAAATACCAAACCCCACGGCACTTCAAGATTTTCTGCGACAACAGATTGGAGCGGGAAGTCGGTTTGATTATTAGCGGAAGGATTTGTTGTGATATGAGGAAGAATTGTTTGTTTTTGAGTTGAGTTGTTATTTCGTTTCTGGAGTGAAAATAGAAGAAAAATCCCGAGTAGTACACTTAAAATTGGGAGAATGGCAAGGAGGAAAAACAAACGCAATTTCATAGCTGCTATTATATACTATTTTCAACGAGTATTTATGGTGTGTATGGGTCACATACTTTTTGGAATCTTGGTTTGTATAAATGTCATAGGTGGCATATAGTTAAGCGATGCATGTGGTCTTTGGTAATTGTACCAAAAAAGATATTTGGTGAGTTTTCTTATCATTGCTTTTTGGTCATAG
>ORMF011140647.1_pt1 | contig 41520 bp, 44 predicted proteins | sample 1779871 | NCBI WGS metagenome assembly ORMF01 (sample SAMEA104232316, study PRJEB22302) | groundwater metagenome | biome: forest; feature: aquifer; material: groundwater | place: USA | collected 2011-08-07 | depth 5.4 m
TGCTTCGGCTCTGAAACCTGACACTTTCACGCCTGCCCTGCCTCGCAGGGACTCTAGAATTATGAGTTCTAAAATCCTCGAACCACGGTGCTCAGGCCTTCACATCACACATGTGACCAGATTCGAAAATGTGGCTTCAAGCAACCCGGAGGGCGGTTGGCCCAATGGCTTCCAATTAACTTGGATAGCAAACGGATAGCAAGAGTGTTCAGCCAACCGCAACACCGGTCCTTGTGCAACTCCGGCGAACCCCTATTAGTCGCGGACGTCACCAATCTTGGGCAGGGGGAGAGGCACCAGCCACAGCCGGCGACTCTGCAGATCTTACTGGCGGGGGACGGCCATGCGATGACCTAGGCCGCATTGGAGATGGTGTTGCGGCGGGCGGGCGCTCGGAGTGGGGTTGAGCTTCTCCACCCACACCCCTTGACGCATACCTATGGCACAAGAAGCGCGGAGAAGGGATTTCCGACACTGGGCCTGGACCACTCGCAGCAGAACGTGACAGAGCGCTGCAGCCACGTAGCGACGAGCGAGCGTCTCAAGCGAGAGCGCAGCTACGACCATCTAGACCGATTAGACCGGACGGTGAGGCGGGCCCGTGGTTGACGAAGGCGTTCAGAATTTCGGATGATCTGCAGCCGCCAGCTTAAAAGCCTCGTTTTCGCGAGCTTTCTGCTCAAGGCCGAACTTGATGCGCTCAACGATCGTCTCGCGCTCGAACTCCGCGAGGGAGCCGAGGATGTTGCGCAACATTCGACCGGACGCCGTGCCCCTATCGATCGACTCCTGGATTGAGACGACACCCACGCCGGCCTCCTCAAGGCGGTCGCTGATGTCGAGAAGGTCGCGCAGATTGCGCCCTAGCCGGTCAAGCTTCCAGAAAACCAGGCGCTCGAAATGTCCAGACTTGGCGTCCGCAAGGAGGGCGAGCAACTGCTCGCGGCCGCGGAGGCTCTTTCCGGACTTGCCAGCATCTGCGTAAACGTTTATGAGCTCCCATCGGTGCCCGAGGCAGAAGGCGCGGATAGACTCATCCTGGGCTCCGAGGCTATAGCCTTCGCGGGCCTGCTCTTCAGTCGATACTCGAATGTAACCTGCTGCCCTCAAGGTGTTATCTCCGGCTGCGTACTCGGGTCCAGCGAACCAGAAGCAAATTTTACATCTACTTCTACCGCAATGACTGGAGTTCGTCTGAGGGCTTCCTCAACCATGTCCGCCAGAATCTTCACGAGCTGAATTCGTCCCAATTTTGGACGGATAGGCCCAGGCGTACACTGATCCACAGCAGGTGTTTTGTCCATTTTTGGTTCGGCACGTCTTGTCGCGCCCTCGTAGACCCCGTTTGACCAAACCCTCCTCGGCCTTGAATCGGTTCTGCAGGTCAATCGTGCACGCTGGAAGGCGACGCAACCCTCCCACGGAAGGCGACAGATTGTGGTGGTGGCGGCGACGATTCAGGTCGTTTGATATTTGAGATCTGTGTGCCCAGTGTTCAGGCGGGTCTGGGTATCTGAGAAGGGAACCAGGCCGGTACATTTGCCGGTGGCTTAGAATTATGAAGCCTGCACGGATAACATAGGCCACAGGTCAGCTATCCCTTAGGTGAATAGATTGCGGAGGATGTTTAGAGGAATTCCCCGATGTGATCCGCTCCCTCGTCCCGGTAACATCATGCTATGCAAGGAATTGTGTTTCTTATTTCCGTAGTTGTCGTCTGCTATGTCGTCGGCGTCTTCTTCGGCGCCTGGTGGGCCTCCAAGGACCGCGCCGACCTCCACGATTCGGGTAGGGCCTCAGGTTGAGGCAATCCCCCTGTCTGATTGTAGGTGGCGGCAGTCTGCGGGGTTAACTATGCTTGTGCATCGGCGGCCTCAGAAGCCCAGCCTACACATCGCTTCCCCGGTTTCCCAGAATCTGCGCCGCGAGAACCAAACCACGCTATCCCACGAACTCGTTACTCTAGTGTTGAATGAGGATAGAGAGGACAGGAGGGCAGTTTGAAAGGCGTTATTGCTGCCGCGCTTTGCAAAGAGGAGCTGGAATCTTGACCGTGGGCCTAGCTTCTCGATTGGCGCGCGTCTCCCATGGGTGAGAATACGGACCAGTCTAGGCCCGAGATTCAGCCGTGGGAGGTCGTAAGCCGCGAATTGGTGCTCGACGCGTCCCCTTGGGTCAGGCATTGGACCGAGTCCGTGAAGCTGCCGGACGGCCGGGTGATTGATGACTATCACACTGTGGTGCTGCGCGATTTCGCCAGTATCGTTACTTTCACGCCGGACAACCTGTTGATTATCCAGAAGTCCTACCGTCATGGAGTTCGCCGAGTGAGCCTTGGCCTTCCAGGCGGCTACCTGGAGGTCGGTGAAGACAGCCTGACTGCCGCCAAGCGGGAGCTCCTCGAGGAGACCGGGTATGCAGCAGAGGATTGGCACAGGATTTGCAGCCTAGTCGTGCACGGGAATGCAGGTTGCGGAACGATGCATGCGTTCATCGCCAGGGGTGCAAAGCGAATCACGGATCCCGATTCGGGCGATCTCGAAGATGTGCATCTGAGCTTGATGTCAATTCCGGAAGTTATGTCTGCCTTGAGTGGAGGGGAGTTCAGGACACTCCCAAGCGTAACCGCGCTCCTTCTCGCGCTGAATGGAATCCGGCTGGGCTCTTGATCGTCGGGCGGTTCGGCCTCCCTGACGCTCCCACCGCCGCTCGTCTCGGTGCTAGTAGAGATTAGTCCAATCGTTTTGTCCCGTCGCCTGGGTGGCGCCTGGGTTTGTAGCAGTGAGGGAAACCGGCGTCAATCAAACCTACACCGGCAGCTTCGACTGTCAAAAGCTGCGCATGAAGTATGCTAGGGCCCATCAGGGAGTAAAGGTTATGCCCCGTCACCATCCTTTGCTTAACGCGCGTCTCGACGCCTGTTCGGTTCTGCCCGCCCTCGACCTTCCTGTGGCGCCTTACGGGGCAGTTGCTCCGAATTCATAGACCCAATGGCTTTGCGAGACATAGCGTTTGCGGGTTTAGGCGACACGGCTCCGCGCCATGTTGACCGGGCAAAGACACATTCGCGGGACAAAGCCGTTCCTTTCGCCCTAACGTTTCTGCTCCTGGTTCTGGCAGCCTTTTCTCTTGGACTTGGGGGCAGCGTATTTCGGCACGGCGTGCCGCGCCCACACGAGAATGAGGTTTTGCCGGGGCTAGCAGTGCAAGTGACGACAAGACCCATCGAGAGCTCACCGATAACAAGGCAGACCTCCGAGGTACCGACGGGAGCGCCGGTTGTCGCCCCGGAGCAAGAGACCTATGTCGTTCAGCCAGGCGATAACCTCACGAGGATCGCCCAGCGCTTCCAAACGACGCCTGATACATTGATTCAGCTCAACGGCCTCTCCTCTCCGAACAACCTACGTCCCGGCCAGCGTCTGTTTCTGCCAGGCAGGACGAGCAGGCCTTGAGCGAATGCCCCGCTCTTCAGCCGATTGACAAACGGACGAAAGTACTATAGAACGCAAGTAGCAGTTTGAAGGACGGGTCATGATTTCGACTGTAACGTCGACGACAGTTTCCACCATCACAAGCGTTGCGCTAGCAGCTTCGCTAGGCCTCGCGGCTGTCTTGTTACTTATCTCCTTTCTTGTCGTGAAGGAACTGGCTAGCAGCGGCGAGCATCCAAAACTGCTTGCGTTGAGCCGGCTGCTCAACGTAGCTATCTACCCCCTCCTCGCCGTCTTCGCCGTTATTGTCACCGTCAGGGTGGTAGATATTCTCTGATCGCCATTACAGTGACGCATAGGTGGGCCCCACTACAGTGGGGCCTTTCTCTTTCCCTCAAGGTCGCATCGATGACGATTTCAAGCGAGGAAGAAGGGAGCAATCAGAAAGAGTGTGATGTTCGTGAGCCCGTGCGACAACGTGACACCGATGATCGAGCCAGTCTGGCGCGCTACGACGGCGAACAGCCCTCCGACAGCAAAGACAAAAGCCACGTCCAGGGCCGATTGGTAGCCAAGGTGGAGCAAAGCGAAGATCGCCGAGACGTACAGGATGTTCCAGCCACCTAAGGCATTCCTAGACGCGGACTGCATGACGCCTCGGAAGATGAACTCCTCAGCAAACCCAGTGGCAACGAGGAGGATCATGGCCGGCAAGGCCACAGCTTTCAGAGTGAAGCTCGCGGCCAGGGGCTCGGGTCTCAGAATCAGGTACTCTGCCATGCCGAAGGTCAGACCGGCAACGCAGATCGCTACCTGCAAGAGCGGATGACGGAGCGTAAGACCGAGTTCAGCGCGGGAAAGCTTCAACGTCTGCGCAACCAAAACCGCGGCGGTTAGTAGCGGAACGGCGATGATCGCATACCAGTAAACAATGCTGATCTGCCCTAAGGGCATCGAGAGACTAAGGATGCGAATGAGCGGTGCCAGGCAGAGCGGCACGAGGAGGCGGTAGACTCGCTGGTCGCTAGTAAGGGACGCATGAACGATGAGAGCGCTGAGCAGGGCGGCGTGAGCGATGATGCCAGCCCTCGGATCCACCGCTTCAGTGAGGCTTTCACCGAGAGCGATGGCCGCCAAATAGATGATCGCCGGAAGCCAGACGTTCCAAGTGACGCCGCGGCCGAATGCCAACCGAGGGCGCTCTCTCCTCTTCGAGCGGACTCGGGCCGGGCCCGCGCCGAGGACATCAGCCCTGTTCCCCGGTGTCGCGGAGCTAAACCCGGTGACGTAGGGGGCCAGCGTTGAGGAAACGGCGTTTCGTCGGAACATCAAATTCTGCAATAAGCTGTGCAAGGTAGGATTAGCCAATCGAGTCGCTCTTATCGATGCCAGCCGTTCGCCTTGTATGCTAGAGGCTACCTCACCCAGCCGTACTTGAATAGAGTTCGTTGAGATATGGTAACTCGCCTTCCAAGTTCCTCCTGCTCGGCGAGCGCATGACCTCGAAGTTCATCGACCTACTGCTCCTCGCCGAAGGCGTCGTACTTCTCTTCTTGGCAGTCGGCTTGGAGGCTTCGCCGGCTGCCGTCCGCGTCGTCCTCGGTCTCATGTTCGTACTTTTCTTCCCCGGCTACGCCCTTATGGCCGCCCTCTTTCCCCGTCGCCAGGACCTGGAGCCGGTGGAAAGGATCGCATTGAGCTTCGGACTGAGCCTTGCAATAGTCCCTTTAGTGGGCCTATTGCTCAACTACATCCCATGGGGTATACGACTTTGGCCCATCCTTATCTCGCTGAGCATCTTCGTGGGCCTCTGTACCGTCGTCGCGGCGTTCCGTCGAGTGACCCTGCCGCAGGAGGAGGCGTTCGTCCTAACCCTTCCCACGGAATTGACGCATCTGCGCCACTTGAACATACTTTCGGTTGTCTCGGCCTTGGTTCTGACGGCCTCTCTTGCGGCTCTGGGCACGGCGATCTACCTCGCGGCCACATCTAGCGGCCGCAGTGAGAAGTTCACCGAGTTCTACGTGCTGGGATCGGGAGGCAAAGCCGAAGGATACGCGAAGGAGCTAGCGGTCGAAGAGAAAGCGAAGATCATCCTGGGCGTGGCGAACCACGAGGGAGGACAAATCACCTACCGCATCGAAACACGCCTCCCCGATGGAGTCTCCGCAGGGTCTACTTCGATCAGCCTCGACGACGGCGAGCGGCGTGAGCTCCCGATGAGCCTCAGCGTAACCAAGGCTGGAAGCCATCAGCGGCTGGACTTCATTCTCTATAAAGACGGCGAGGCCGGAGGCCCTTACCGGTCCCTGCATCTCTTCGTGGACGTGACCGAGGCTCTAGGGCCGACACCAAACGGCCTGGGCATACCAGCAAGTCCGACTGGGACAAGGAATCCCGCTGCAGCACAGACCGTTGCTCCTCAGCCAACTGCATCGCCACCACCGGCGCAAACTGCCACTCCGCCGCCAAGCTTGCCGCCAGCCCTGCTCATCGCGGACGGTGGCCTCGTTCATGTGGTCCTGCCGGGCGAGACCCTGACATCTATTTCCGCCCGTTACGGGCTGCTGCCAACCTCCGTCCTCACGGCCAATGGCCTGGGGCCAAGCGACGGCTTGCTTGCCGGACAAAGGCTGAGTGTCCCGGGTGTCGCCTACGTTGTGGTTGATGGTGACACCATCTCGGTAATAGCCGGCAGGTTTGGTGTGAGCATTAACGCCATCATTGCCGCGAACGCGCTTTCCCAACCCAGCTTGATCGCATCCGGCCAGGTGCTGGCAATCCCGCGCGACATCCCTTAACGATGGCGAGAGCAAGACAATCGCCTGGCCTGCCTCCAGCTAGCGTGTAGCGGAATGAGTGTTGCGTACGATGTGGTCGTTGTCGGAGCTGGGGTGGCCGGAGCGGCGACCGCTCGCGACATCGCGGCAGCGGGTTTCCGAGTCCTTCTCATCGAGGAGCACGCGGCCGTCGGCGAGCCTCTCCACTGCTCTGGACTGATAACGCCACGTACGCTTGAGCTCGCGGGTCTGCAGTCCGACATGGTCCTGAACGAATTTGGCGGTGCCTTCGTCAACCTTGCCTCCGGCACACGTTTCTCGATCGGCGGGGCGGGCCCTTACGCCGTCGCGGTCGATCGCGTCAGGCTCGACCGTGAGATCGTCGCGCAGGCCCAGGAACAAGGAGCCGACCTTAGGACCAGCAGCAAGCTGGTCAACATAGAGCGCTTGGCCGGGAAACTTCAGCTGTCGATCAAGCGCCCGCATGGTTATGAGCTGGTGAAAACCCGGCTGCTTGTCGGCGCGGATGGGGCGCAATCCACAGTGGCGCGGTGGCTGGCGCCAGCCGCCGCTGTCCGCGAAGTATTGGTAGGCGTAAGCGTTGAAGCCCGGCTCGTGACTGAGAAGCAGGACTACGTCGAGGTCTTTATCGGAAACTCAATAGCACCCGGATTTTTTGGCTGGCTGATCCCACTGGGCGACGGCCATGCCCGCATAGGCATCGCGACCAACGACGGCAAGCGACCGATCCACTACCTGCGGCAGCTGATAGATGCTTTTCCAAAGGTTTTCAGAGGGGCTGAGTTCGGGAGGTACTGGGGTGGCCTAATCCCCCTTACGATCGTCCAAAAGCCATTCGGAGATAACGTTCTCTTGGTCGGTGACGCCGCTGGTCAAGTAAAGCCAACCTCTGGCGGCGGCATCTATACTGGCCTCGTGGGCGCAAAACACTGCGCTTCAGCTGCAATTCAAGCTCTCGCCCGGGACGATATCTCCGGGGCGTCTTTAAGCTCTTATTACGACTTCTGGCTAGGAGAACTCGGCGAAGAGTTCGAGCGCCTGGACGACCTGAGAAGTGTCTTTCTTAGCCTGTCAGATGGCGATCTCGATAGGCTGGCCCAGCTTCTTGGTGCTCCCGGACTTCAGCGCCTCATAGCCCGTCACGGGGACATCGATTTCCCCTCGCCCATGTTGCTGAGGCTTGCGCGCTCGCTGCCTGCGCTTCAATCGTTCGTGAAAGTGGGCCTGCGGTTTCCCTGGCACAGGCTGCTTCGTTAGGCGTATTGTGCTTGTCCTCGGACATATCGGCTATTCTGTGGCAGCGGCCTCAGCGACCAGGCACGCGATAAAGGGTCTTCCTCTGGATCTGCGTCTCATCGCTGCCTTCGCCCTCCTGCCCGACGTCTTCGATCGCTTTCTTTATGCTTTTGTGGTGGAGGAAGCTAACTCGGGTCGGCTTTTCGCCCACACGCTGATCTTCAACATTGTCTTAACTGGGATTTTGTGGGCCATCCGGCGAGACCTCTGGATTTATGGCGTGGTCTCCGCCTGCCACCTTCTGCTCGACTCCGAGGGCCTGTCCCTCCATCAGGCGTTCTGGCCGCTCCTAGGATTCGACCTGAACAACGTGCATATTGGTCATGGAGCAGAGCCAGGCCCATCTTTCGGCGGCCGTCTAAACAATATCTCGAAGGCGTATCTGGACGCTGGCACAAAGGCTGTACTCCTCGACGTCGGCGGATTCCTGGCTCTTCTGGTGACGGTGGCTTTTGAGCAACGCAAGCGAATTACAGAAGATCCACCCGGTTGAGTGTTAACCCGGCCCAGTTTTGCCTGCTTGCTCGTCCATACCTAGGCCCAATGGGGCCTTGTGTTCTTGACAAATCGCCCCCGACGCTTTATCGTCCGACAAGATAAAGTAGCCTCGTCAGGAACAGCGGATGTCGCGACTAAAGGTTCTACTAGCACTATTGGTTGGGTTGTCGCTAAGTGCTTTCGCGGTAAGCCTCACTTCAGCTCAATACCCTCCACTCGGCGGCAGCGTGTCCTTAACGACCACGAACGGCAACCCTCCGGCGGGCTCGAATACCCCGCTTTTCTGCAAGGTCGTTGACACTAACAGCAACCCTTTGGCCGGCGTCGCGTGCACTTTCACTATAGTTTCTGAACCTGGCGGGCCGAATGGAGACGCGGCCGTTGGTTCCAAGGTGGTAGTCAAGATCACGGATTCCCAGGGTATTGCGACGGCGAATCTGTTCGTAGGTAGTTTTCCTGGCTTGCTTACCGTTCGGGTTGATGCAAATGGGTTGAGTTCTCAAATCGTTGTCAATGTCATCGTTCCCGCGACGACCCTCATCTTTCTACCAATTATTCCTGCCCCTGCGGCTCCAGCTCTTCTAACACTCCTAACCGCACCTACGTCTACACCAACGTCGGCACCGCAACTCGCTGTGGTCGAATCTCCACCGCCGCCGATCGTTGCGGAGATACCTGGCATAAGACCGCCCAACACGGGCGATGCTGGGCTTCTTAGCCGAGACGAGACGAGCCTCACTTTGGTGCTTCTGCTCACTACGTTGCTTCCCACAGCAGTTCTTGTGGGCCTACGCCTTCGGCGAGACTAAGCATCACCTTACGCCCGTCCGGCAATCCCGGATTTTGCCCCAGCAGACGCGCCGCCTAAAGGCCTAGAGTTCTTTGTCGAAGCGCCTGGTTTTCCTATTCGCTGTTGCCCTTCTGGCCTTTCTCGCTATCGAAGCCTGGCGTTTCTCCCAGGCTTACTCCCGTATGCAAGACGGGCGGACCCAGCTCCAGGCAGTTCTGTCTCTCGTTCGTGATAAGAGCATTGATATCGAGGCCAACGACCTCGATTTGGCGTCTCAAGACCTTAAGCTAGCAAGAGACAACTTCGAGAGCGCTGCTCGGATTCTTGGGCAGGACCCTTTAATCCGGGTCAGCATGCACATCCCGTGGTTGGGTAGCCAGGGCGAAGCCGCCATGCGTCTGGCTAGGATCGGCCGTGATGGCTCAATCCTCGGCGAAGAGTCGCTAAGTGCAATTCGGGATGCGCAAAGAATACGCGACTCAAAGAGTGGCTCTCTCACCGAGAAGGTTGTTCCTCTGATCGATGCGCTGGCGCCTCACATGGAGAAGATTAAGGCGCGGTTTTCAGCACTAGACCGGGAGCGTGCGCGAATCAATGACGAGGAGTTAGTCGGACCGATCAGTGAGGCCGTCAAGTCTCTAGACGAGCATATCGAACTACTTCGCGCCAAGGTAAAGGATTACGACCACACGCAGCAGCTGGCTCCAGGCCTTCTGGGTTATGACCAGCCGCGAACTTATCTCATCCTCACGCAGGATAATACAGAGCTTTTCCCTACTGGCGGGCTCATTTCCGTCTACGGGCTAGTCACGTTCGATAAGGGGAGGATGAGCCGGCTTGCGTTTACCGACGTTGGGCGGCTATGGGAGACCTGGCAGAAGACTAAACCGCCTTACGTGCAGCCGCCAGGACCGCTTCAGCGTTACCTCTTGCGCGATTGGAGTTGGAACCTCGGCACGTCCAACTGGTCTCCAGACTTTCCGACCGCTGCCAAGCAGGCTGAGTACTTCCTTGAAATCGAAGGGGGGGGTCGAGTCGACGGTGTTATCGCAATCAACTTCATAGTGGTGGAAGAGCTCCTGAAGACACTTGGCCCCTTGCCAATGTCCGATTACGGCGTAACTCTCCGCGCCGAAGCCTCCACGGAGGTCATCCTGGAGCAAACGCATACGCCCCGAGCACAAGCGGAGGGGAAGTACACGTTCGTAGCAAAGGTTGCCGATCAGATGGTGAACCGAGTGCTGATCGCTGATTCATCGCAGTGGCTGTCCCTCGCCCGAACCTTCGAGAGGCTGGTCCATGAGAAGCAGGTTTTCGTCTATTTGAACGATCCTGCTAAGGAGGACCTAGTGCGCCAGCTTGGCTGGTCCGGCGAAGTCCGTGACGAGCCAGGTGATTACCTGATGCTTGTCGATACAAGCGTCCATAGCACCAAGCTCAATCTCGTTCTCGAACAATCGATCGACGTAGCGATCCGTCTCGACACCCAAGGCAATGCTTGGCATCGTGTCAAGGTTCATTACCGCAATGGATTCCTAGAATGGGCGAAGGGGAAGAGCAGTTTCCTGCTATCGCAAATGGCGGGCGGGCTCTACGGGAGCTACTTGCGCCTCTTCGTACCTCAGCAAAGTCTGTTTCAACGTTTTGAGTTCAATGGCAAGAGTGCGGCGCTTGAAGACGTAGGGGTGGACGCGGGCAAGGGCGCTTTGGGCAGTTATTTCGCTCTTCCGGCCGGCGATCGGGCGACCCTGAGCTTCGATTACATGACGCCAGGCATAACAAAATCCGACGGATCTGACGTCGAGTATCGACTTGTGCTGCAGAAACAGTCTGGCACGAAGGCAATTCCGCTCAAGGTAACCATGTTCGTGCCTGCTGGTGCACAGATCACTGGCCTAACCCTCGATGGCCATGTCCTGCCGACCAACGTCCTGATAATCGGAACAGACCTATTGACAGATCGAGAGATCGTGTTAAAGTTCTATCTAACGTGATATGCAGGTCGTTATACTTGCTGGTGGTTTTGGCACGCGACTCGGGTCGCTCGCGGCTGGCCTACCTAAGGCGATGGTGGACATCAACGAAAAGCCCTTCCTTGAACATCAGTTGGCTCTACTCAGTGATCGTGGCATCAAAGACATCGTTCTTTGTGTTGGTCACCTGGCCGAGAGGATAGAGCAATATTTTGGAGACGGCAGGCGCTTCGGGGTCCGAATCCGCTACAGCATGGAGAAAGGTTCTCTCCTCGGAACGGCGGGTGCGGTGAAACAGGCCGACCCGTTACTCGATGACGTCTTCTTCCTAACTTACGCGGACTCCTACCTTCGCATGGACTACAAAGCCAGCTTCAAGGCCCTATCGTGCAGTCGGCAATTAGGGCTGATGGTGATCTTTCGGAATGAAGACCGATACGAGCGGAGCAACGTCGTTGTGGAGGACGGATTAATCAGCGCTTACGACAAGGTGAACAAGCTTCCGGGTATGAACTACATCAATTTCGGGGTGAGCGTCTTGCGCAAAGAGGCGCTTGCGTTGGTCCCGGAGGGACTGCCCTACAGCCAAGAAGAGTGGTACCAAGCGCTGATTAAGAATCGCGGTCTGGGCGCCTTTGAGACCACAGAGCGTTTCTACGAGATCGGTTCACCGGAAGGTTTGGCCGAGTTTAGGCGGCTTGCCGGCGCAGAAGTCTTGCCTTGATCGTTACTCGCACGCCGCTCCGCATACCACTGGGTGGCGGTGGGACAGACCTTCCCTCCTATTACCAAAAGCATGGCGGCTTCCTCGTGAGCGCTGCCATCAACAAATACGTCTATATCTTTCTTGGCAGTCGTTTTGAGGAAAGCATGCGCATTAGTTACTCAACGACAGAGATAGTTGATGCGGTCGACGAAATAGAGCACCCGATTGTCCGCGAGGCCTTGAAGTTGACCGAGCTGGGCCCAGGACTGGAAATTGTTTCGATGGCGGACATGCCGGCGAACACTGGCCTCGGAAGCTCGGGAAGTTTCACCGTGGGTCTGCTCCTGGCCCTCCATACTTACAAGCGCGAGACAGTGTCGCCTCAAGAACTAGCCGAGGAAGCTTTCTACATCGAGGCAGAGCGTCTGGATGAGCCAGTTGGCAAGCAAGACCAATATGCAGCCGCGCTTGGCGGGATTACGCGCATGAAAATAGATGCCGAAGGCTGCGTGGACGCGACCCGCTTGAAGTTGAGAGATGATGTCATCGAACAGCTCGAGAGCGACGCCATGCTCTTTTACACCGGTATCCAGAGAAGTGCCAGCGACGTCCTTGATGACCAGAAGAACGCCCTTAGTAACGGGTCGACGATGGTCGCCGACTCTCTTCACACGATAAAGAAAATCGGCCAGGATATCGCTCGTTGCCTGCAGGAGGGCGACCTAATCCGGTTTGGTGAACTACTCCACGAGCACTGGGAAGCGAAGAAGGGGACATCGGCGCTTATAAGCTCATCCGACGTTGACCGATGGTATGAGATCGCGCGCCAGAGTGGTGCCATCGGCGGGAAGCTGATGGGGGCAGGTGGCGGTGGGTTCTTCATCTTTTATTGTCCGAATGGTCACAAGGCTCAGCTTAGGAGAGCAATGATAGCTGAGGGACTCAAAGAAATGCGTTTTGCTGTAGACCACGACGGATCCAAGGTCGTCGTCAATATATAGCGGAGTTCAAGATTGAATCGGGCATTCTTCCTCGATCGAGACGGCGTCATTAATGCGGCGCTATGGAATGCAGAGGAAGAAACGCTGGATTCGCCATACCGGCTCGAGGATTTTCACTTACTGCCCAGGGCGGCCGAGGGTATCCGGCTCATCAATGACCTTGGATTCTTGGCGATAGTAGTATCCAATCAGCCCGGAGTGGCAAAAGGGAAGTGCACACACGAATTCCTGGATACGTTGGACAGGACGATGCTCATCGGCCTCGCAGCCAGAGGAGCGCGGCTAGATGGCATCTACTACTGTTTGCACCACCCTGCAGCAAAACTCGATAAGCTCCGAGTAGACTGCATCTGCCGGAAGCCTGGACCGGGTCTCCTACAACGAGCAGCGGTGGACTTTGGGGTGGACATAGCTTCCTCTTACATGGTCGGTGATAGCGAAAGGGATGTGCTTGCTGCGCTGGCCGTCGAGTGTACGCCCATCTTTGTGGGCTCTCGTTCCCTAAGCCAGCCGGGAGTCCTTATGCATGCCACTGATCTTTTAGAGGCCGTTCAATTGGTCTCAAGAAAGAACGGCACGGACGGTCCTCTGATTGAACGAGCGGGAGTGCCCAGGCATGGCTGATTCAAAGTCTTATACGGAGACGTTCCTCGCATATGTGGCAGAGGTGGCGGCCGGCATCGATCGCGAGCAGGTGGACCGCATGGTCGAGTTACTCTCCAATCTTCGAGACCGCGGAGGACGGCTCTTTATCATCGGCGTAGGTGGTGGCGCAGGCCATGCATCACACGCTGTCAATGACTTTCGCAAACTGTGCGGCATCGACGCCATGACGCCCCTGGACAACATCTCCGAGCTGACAGCGCGGATAAACGACGACGGTTGGGAGACATCCTTCGTCGACTCACTCAAGGTGTCCCACATGTCGTCGGAGGACGCATTGTTCGTGTTCTCGGTCGGCGGCGGCTCGCGAGAGAACAACTTGTCGATGAACATCGTTCGCGCGGTGGAGCACGCGAAGGACGTAGGTACGAGCGTCCTGGGGATAGTTGGACGCAAGGAAGGTGCCACGGCCAGGCTAGGCGACTGCGTAATCATTCTGGACAAGTGCCCGCCCGAAACTATGACTCCCCTTGTAGAAGGGTTCCAGGCCGTGCTGTGGCATGCTCTTGTGTCACACCCACGCTTACGAGTGAAGCCCGGTACCTGGGAAACCGTCCTTTCTCCCGTAGCCCACAGAGGTAGTCCTCATGACTAGCGAAACCTCCGAGGTGGAGACGAGTCCCGTCAGCAACGGCAGCCGCGCTCTCCGCATAAAGGTTTTTGCGGACGGAGCAGACAAGAGCCGCATCCTGAAGCTGGCCGATGATCCAACGATAGCCGGCTTCACAACTAACCCGACGCTGATGAGGTCGAGCGGTGTGCAGGACTACCGCACCTTTGCGCGAGAGATTCTCGATAACATCCTCAGCAAGCCAATCTCGTTCGAGGTCTTTGCTGATGAGCCAGACGAAATGTACCGTCAGGCTAAGGAGATAGCCTCCTGGGGAAGCAATGTTTACGTGAAGATTCCAGTCACGAACACCAAGGGCGAATCGATGGCCGAACTCGTGCACGTGCTTAGCCATGAGGGTACGCAAGTAAACGTCACGGCAGTTTTCACCACCGAGCAGGTAGCAGAGATTGCCTCAGCACTCGCTCGTGGTGCGCCTAGCGTAATCTCGGTTTTTGCTGGGCGCATCGCTGATACCGGCGTAGATCCCGTCCCTCACATGTCTGAATGTGTGCGTCTCGCGGCGCACGTCTCTACGGCCGAGATCCTCTGGGCTAGCCCGAGGGAGGTTCTGAACCTGTATCAGGCGGACAGCGTCGGCTGCCACATCATTACTATGACTCCCGATTTGCTTGCGAAAGTGCCTTACAAAGGTAAGGATCTATTGGAGTTCTCAAAGGACACAGTAAAGATGTTTCATACTGACGCTCAAGCTGCTGGCTACAATCTCTAGCATCTCCTTTAGGCAGTGTCAGTATGATGTCCATTCTGACTCATTTCTAAGATTCGGTGACGAATGCGCGCATTATTTGTTATTCTCCCGAATAGCTGTGAAATTTGGGGCTTGCCCAGCCTTCGATGTGAGATGAGAGTCGTCAAACGATGAATGCAGCATAAACAGGTTGGAAGATGCGCCAAAACGGAACGGTACTTCTTTTAGGTCATCCGCTTGTGTACACCCTCAGTACCCACAGGAGGGCCCCAACTTTGGGAAATCCAGTCACGGAGCAGTCGTCTGCGTCTGCGTCCACAATCGTCAGGATTGTGGGATCGAGACAAGGATAGTGAGATTCCGAAACATATTTGGACCGCTCAAGTACGATGCCTGATGACGCTGCTCGGTGCTGCCACACACCGCAAAGCAGGTAAGCGAGATGCCTGAGGAGGTCACAACCCGCGCTCTTGTCACTCATGCCCAACGATGCCGCTGGCTCCTCGGTCTGCTGCGCCACCCTCTGTACACGAACGCCTTCTTCCTCTGGCTCAGTACCGGCGTCATGGCCATTGGTGGATTCTTCTTCTGGGCCCTCATCGCGCGCCTATACGCACCCGACCAGGTGGGCCTCGCCTCCGCAACGCTTTCGGCGATGGCTCTGCTGACAACCCTGGCCAGCCTCGGCATGGGCATGGGGCTCACCCGTCATTTGCCCTCGACCCGCGATCAACAGGACCTTATCAACGTCGCCCTCACGATCGCAGGCGCCGCCGGCATGCTGGCCGCGGCGGTCTTCCTGGCAGGGCTGTCCCTCTGGTCACCGCGCCTGTCGTTCTTGACCCGCTCGCCCTTGTACGTGGCGTTGTTCGTGCTCTTCACTGGAGCGAACACCATCGGTGGGGTAACCCCGTTCGCATTCATGGCTTTTCGCGGGGGCCGTTATATCCTTGCCAAAGCAGCCGCCGCCCAGGTTGTGCGGCTGGCCTTCCCCGCTCTGCTCGTGTTCCTTGGTGCGTTCGGCATCGTGGCATCTGTTGGGCTTTCCGCGATCGCCGTCGTGGTGGTCAGCTTTGTGCTGCTGCGTTCGGTGGTCAAGTCTTACCGTCCGGCCCTCGCGTTCAGCCGTTCAGCTGCTGCGCAGATCGTGCCATTCGGGCTCGCGAACCATGCCGCCGACCTCGCGCTGGCCGCGCCCAGCCTAATTCTGCCTATCCTGGTGGTCAACGGGCTGGGGGCCACAAGCGCGGCGCACTTCTACATCGGCTACTTTCTGGCCGTCTTGCTGCTCTCGGTCGTCCAAGCGCTGGCCATTTCCTTGTTCGCCGAAGGCTCGAATGATGAGGCTACGCTCGGGCACACGGCCGAGCATGCCTTGGTATTGGCCGTGGCCTTCTCTGCACTGGGTGCCGGATTCCTCTGGGTCGCGGGCTGGAAACTGTTGCTGCTCTTCGGGTCTGGATATTCAGCGGAGTCGACCAAGCTGCTGCGCCTGGTGGCGCTGGCCGCCATCCCTGCATCGCTCACCTACGTTTACCTCGCAATCCTGAGAGTGCAGAAGAACGTAAAGGCGATGCTAACGATTGCCGTTGTGCTGAGCTTCGCGACGCTGGGCCTCAGTGCCATCCTCCTCCCGAAGCTGGGTGTCGAGGGCGCCGGTGTGGGCGTTCTGGCCGGCCAAGGCCTGGGAAGCGCCCTCTGCCTGGTTCATTTCCTACGCGTACAACCCAGCCACTCCTTGGCTGCGCTTCGAAGAGCCGAAGCAGGAGTGGCTTGATGACCATCGGCAGCGCCTCAAACTGCGAATCAAAACCTGTGCCTGGGCTAGACCCGTGCCCTGCCAGCGGCAGGGCACGGCCAACAGTCACTGCGCTGATTTGCATGCTCAACGAGGCGGACAATCTGTCGCACGTATTGCCCCTGCTCCTAGCATGGATTGACGAGATCCCACTCGTCGACGGGCATTCAATGGATGACACAGTCGCGATTGCCCAGAAGCTGAGGCCTGATGCACGGGTACTCTATCAGCGTGGACGCGGCAAGGGCGATGCCGTTAGGCACGGTGTGGAGAATGCGACGGGTGATATCGCGGTATGTCTTGATGCGGACGGCGAGACCGATTCCGAAGACTTGCAAGAACTCATAGCTCCACTCTTGCGAGGTTACGACTTTGCGAAGGGGTCGAAATTTGTCACAGGCTGGAAGAATAAGCCGGTGCACCGGATATTTGGTAACTTTGTCATAGTTGGACCTTGAACATTCTATATGGTACTGAGTTTACATACTTATGTTCTGGGTACACTGCGTTCTGGAAGCGTACATTTCTTGATATCAACCCATGGTCAGGAAAAGGCTGGCATTTCGGAACTATTGTTCGTATCAAGGGCAAACGAGTGGGCTTGAGAGTAATCGAAGTTCCACAACGGTCTCGGCCCAGAATCACGGCAGTAAAGCCCTGATGCCGGTTCGGGAGTTTGCTATTGCCGCTGTGCAAACCGTGGTTCGCGAACGATTTAGACGGGCGGCGCCCCCTAAGATGCCACGGGACGCGAAGACTAGGAGGGGCAATCCAAAGATGCAGCTTGAGGACAGGGTGGCCATTATTACGGGTGGCGGACGCGGGATTGGTCGTGCAATAGCGGCGGCGTACGCGCGGGAGGGTGCGTGCGTTGTGCTAGCGGCGCGGACATTTAGCGAGGTCGAGACAACGGCGGATTTCATCCGCCAAGCGGGGGGGCGAGCTCTTGCTGTTCCTGCTGACGTCTCGGAGCAGGCTGATGTCAACAGCCTCGTTACCGCGACCACCGCCGAGTTCGGTCGGATCGATATTCTAGTCAATAATGCCGGGATCTACGGGCCTATCGGCGCATTGGTCGATTTGGATCCAACTGCCTGGATGAAAAGCATCGAGATCAACCTTGGCGGTCCATTTCTCTGCTCACACGCTGTCTTGCCCACGATGATTCAGCAGCAGTCGGGCAAGATCATAAACCTTTCCGGCGGAGGCGCAACGTCTTCGCGACCGAACTTCACCGCCTACTCGGTCGCGAAGACAGGACTCGTCCGCTTAACGGAGATCCTGGCCGATGAGGTTCGTCCGTACAACATCCAAGTGAATGCAATCGCGCCCGGGGGAGTGGACACTCGCCTCCTCGATGCAGTGATCCTGGCCGATACGTCGGCGGGCCCGAAGGCGCTTGAAGAGGCGCGGTCGCTGAAGTCCGGCAAAGGGACCCCGCTTGAAGAGGTAGTTGGGCTGGCGCTTCTTTTGGCGTCGGATGCCTGCAATTCTTTAACGGGACGTCTTATCAGTGTCGCGTGGGACGACTGGCGTAGCATCCCGTCACGGGTGGCCTCGGTCATGGCTTCCGATGCCTACACCCTGCGCCGTGTCGTACCCGAGGTGCAAGATTGAAGGTCGGCCTGGTTGGTTCTGGGCTGCAGGGCCGGCGAAGAGCTGCGGCTCTGGACCATGAACATGACGACTGCCTGGTGTTGGTCGCCGACGTTCATTACGCCGCGGCCGAGAAGCTTGCCAGCAGATACGGTTGCCGAGCGCTGCCGGACTGGAGGTCCGTGGTCGAGAGCGACGCGATTGACGCAGTGATTGTGTGTACACCGCCCAATCTTCACGCAGAAATCGCCATTGCTGCTCTGGATGCGGGAAAACATGTCCTCTGTGAGAAGCCACTGGGCCGCACGCTTGCAGAGGCTGAAGCCATAGTGACCGCGGCCCAGCGCTCGGGCCGATGCCTGAAGTGCGGGTTCAACCATCGGCACTATCCTCACATCGAGCGCGCCCGGCGATGGTATGATCAGGGACTCATAGGCGACGCCATTTTTGTCCGCTGTCGCCACGGCATCGGAGGCCGCTCGGGGTACGAACGGGAGTGGCGGGCCCAGCGCGAGATAAGCGGCGGTGGGCAGCTGATGGACCAAGGACTTCATGGTCTTGACCTCGCTCGCTGGTTTCTCGGCGAGTTTACCCATGCGACGGGAATTCTAACCACTTCCTTTTGGGAAATCGACCCATTGGAGGACAACGCCTTTGCACTGCTCCGAACCGATTCCGGCAAGATAGCGTCCCTGCATTGCAGTTGGACCCAGTGGAAGAACCTCTTCAGTTTTGAACTGTACGGACGCGATGGGTACATCGCTATTGAGGGTCTAGGTGGCAGCTATGATACCGCGCGAGTCACGCTTGCCCCGCGGTTGCCACTCGCGCCATTTCGGGAGGAAACCATCGAGTATCGAGGGAATGACCGCTCGTGGCTAGGCGAATGGCGCGAGTTCAAGGCGGCCGTCGCCGAGGAGCGCGAGCCGCTTGGCAGCGGACGCGATGGTCTTTAAGCGATCCGGCTTGCTCATTCGGTCTATGAGTCGGCGGATCGACGAGTGACGGTGGCCATCTCATGAATGATGCGGCGCCCGTTATACCGCAACGGGACGTAGCCCTGGAGCCGCTGATCACGCTGAACGCACCCCTCGTATCCGTAGTTCTCACTACGTACACACTGGAACGACTCCGGGACGTGTTCGACGCGCTGCGTAGCCTGCGCTCGCAGACGTACGACAACATCGAGATCATCTTTGTTGGCGAAGGGTCGCTCTCGATCTCATCAAGCGTGGAAGAGGAAGCGCAGCGGCTCGGAATGTCGAACGTCCTCTGCCTCTTCAACGATGGCCCTGCTGGCCTCTCCGAGGCCCGCAATGTCGCGATACCTCGCGCACGGGGACAGATTATCGCGTTTCTGGATGACGACAGCGTTGCCTTCAGCGACTGGGCGGAAAGTTTGGTGCGCGCATTCGCGGAAACGGATGCTATAGGAGTAAGCGGGACCGCGTTGCCACAATGGGACAGTCCGTCCATGGCTTGGCTACCGGAAGAGTTCTACTGGCTCATAAGCTGCACGGCATGGACGGGATGGCAAGACCGCTGCCAGGTACGCAGCGCGTGGGGAATGAACATGGCGTTTCGTCGCGAGGCTTTCGACCTGGCCGGCCTCTTCAGCACGGAGGCGGGCTACCAGCGGCAAATCGCCGAGGACCTCGAGTTTTCGCTGCGCGCGAAAGCCGTGACCGGGCGTTCGATCATTTTCGAGCCAACCGCTCGAGTTTATCACAAGGTGCACGGCTACCGGTTCTCTTGGCGCTTTGTGGCGGCGAGGTCCCAGCTGATTGGTCGCTCCCGGCGCCTGATGCGCAACCTGTACGTGGAGCAACACGCAGAGTATCACCTTGAGGCTGCGCTGATGAAGCGAATCGGCCAACTCATGATCAGAACTATGAGGGAGAGCCTGCGCTCTCCCTCCGATGCTGCGCGCACGGCGGCCCTGATCGCGGTATGTCTCTCGTCTGCGGCATACGGCTACGTGCGCCCCGGGCGGGTCCGCTGAGGCCATGCGTGGTAGCTAGGGCGGAGGCAATACTTGTCACCGGAGCTTCCGGCTTTATCGGGCAGCCGCTCGTGAGTCAGCTGTCTCGTGCAGGGTACGGCACGGTCGCGCTCGTCCATACTACCCCGCCAGAGGCCGGGCCCCCTTGACCGTCGAGGTGCGTTCAGGCGACTTGCTGGCATCAACTCGCCGAAGGAAGCTTGCCTGGGAGTCAGCACAGTGGTTCACTTGGCAGCCATGAGCTCGGCCTACGGTTCGGACTTTGCGAAGACCTTGAGGTCAATGTAGTGGGGACGCAGAACCTGGTAGATGCCGCTCGCGCGGCGGGCGTCCGCCGCATCCTCTACGCCGGCGCTCAGGTTGTCAACACGGGCGCGTATGCGCGCACCAAGGAGCAGGCGGAGCAAATCATTGCACGCTCTGGTCTCGCTGTGACCGTCGTCAAGCCGTACGGCCCGGGACAACGCGGCCTGTTCGCCGGAATCGTACGTCTAGTTCAGAGGCTGCCGGTGATCCCGGTCATCGGATCTGGTGCATACCCTATGCGACCCGTGTACATCGGCGACGTTGTGACCGCTACGGTGGCCTGTATCGAGAATCCTGCTGTCTCCGAGGGCAAAATGTACTATCTCTCTGGTCCTATAACGCTGGCTTTTCGCGATTTCCTCGCCCTCATAACAGCCGCTCTCGACTTGCATCGCCGACAAGTTCGCGTCATGGCGGTACGTCTAGCGCGCTTGCCTGGCCTCCTTTTCCGGTTCGCTCAGAGAGAAAAGGAGCTGCTGACCAAGGACTTCGACGCAGCGAGCCTGCTGCTGCTCGCCGCTGCCGCAGCACGGATCACGACCGATACCATTTGACGGGAGAGTCTACATGGAAAGCACACCCACACCGGAACGCTATTTCGTCAGCGGCGCAGCTGGCTTCATCGGCAGCCACCTCGTGGAGACTCTTTTGGAGGAGGGTAATATAGTCACGGGCTATGACAACCTCTCCTCTGGCAAAATGGAGTGGCTGAAGGGGCCGCTGGCCCATGCTGATTTCAGGTTGGTAAGGGCGGACCTAAGGGATCGAGAGACGCTGGGAAAGGCTCTGCAGCACCACGATGTCGTGATTCACCTGGGAGCGAACGCGGATATACCCGGAGGAAACGCCGATCCAAACCTGGACTTTCAGAACGGAACCGTGGCAACGTTCAATATCCTCGAAGAGATGCGTTCCGCCGGAGTGCGCAAGATTCTCTTCTCGTCTAGTTCGACGGTGTACGGTGATACCTTGATCCGCCCTACGCCTGAAACGGCAGGTCCGCTGCTCCCAATCACGCAGTACGGTGCAGGGAAGTTGGCAGCAGAGGGACTGATCAGCGCCTTTTGCGAGCTGTATGGGATGCAGGGATGGATATTCCGTTTTGGCAACGTCCTCGGAGCCAGAATGGGTCATGGCGTCGTTCACGACTTTATAGACAAGTTGAAGCAGAATACGAATGCGTTGGAAATCCTCGGGGACGGTCACCAGGAGAAGAACTATTTCTTAGTAGAAGATTGCATAGATGGCATGCTGTTTGCATTTCGGCGGGCCGCGGACGGGGCATGTGACGTGTTCAATCTCGGCACAGAGACCAACATTACAGTTAGGGACATCGCTGACATAGTAGTGGAGGAGATGGGTCTGGAGAACGTGCAATACAAGTTTACCGGTGGCCCCCGGGGCTGGCCGGGCGACGTACCGCGCGTGATTTATGACATGACGAAGATGAAGAACCTCGGCTGGCAGACTGGATATACGTCCGCTGAGGCCGTGCGGATCGCGGCACGCAGGCTGCTTACGCAAACCGAGTCGCTATCCGCCCAGCACCGCTCATGAAAATCTGCGTCACCGGAATCTGGCACCTGGGCGCGGTTACCTCAGTCTGTCTGGCCGATCTCGGGTATACCGTCACCGGTCACGACCCGGATGTGTTGAAAGTGGAGTTACTGAACGGTGGGCATCCTCCCATATACGAGCCGGGGCTCGAGGAGCTTCTCATCGCGAACCAGGCAGCCGGCCGGCTGAGTTATACTGCGGATTTGAGCGAGGCCCTGCAGGGCGCCGCCTACGTTTTCATCACGCACGACACACCGGTTGACGAACGCGATGAAGTGGACGTGAGCGGAGTTCTTCAGACCGTGGCGACCTTAGCGCTGTTTGTAGAAGACGGTGCAACGATTGTGGTTAGCAGTCAGGTCCCCGTGGGAACCTGCGAGGATTTGGCCGCGTCTATTCGGCAGGTCAACCCTTCTCTGAACTTTGGCATCGCCTACGTTCCGGAAAATCTGCGCCTTGGCCAGGCCATCGACCGCTTTAAGCATCCCGACATGATCGTGGTTGGAGCCGACAACCCATCTACGCTGGCAAAGGTCCGGCACGTATTCTCCGTGTTCGAGGCCTCGATTCTGGCCGTCGACCTGCGGACCGCCGAAATGACGAAACACGCCATCAATGCATACCTGGCGATGTGCATCAGCTTCGCAAACGAGCTCGCAAATATTAGCGATACCGTTGGCGCAGATGCACTCAAAGTCATCGAGGGTCTTCGGCGGGACAGCCGGGTCAGCCAGGCTGCACCGCTCTTCCCTGGACTGGGCTTCGCCGGAGGTACTCTGGCGCGGGATCTCAGGATCCTCCAACGCCTTGGACAAGAACAAAACCATGAGACGCCTCTGGTCAATGGCATTCTCCGTGTGAATGAACGCCAAAACTCCGCCGTGGTTGAGCGCCTGGAACAGGCGTTGGGATCGCTTGACGGCCTGACCATCGGCGTCCTCGGACTGACCTACAAGCCGGGAACGAGCACGCTGCGACGCTCATCCGCGATTGAGATGATACAGGTTATGTCCGGGGCCGGCGCTCGAGTAAAGGCGTTTGATCCGAAGGCGGATCCAACAGAGGTCGAGGCGCATGTGGGGTCCTTTAGGCGCTGTGATTCGCCATATGACGTGGCCGAAGAGAGCGACGCACTCGTCCTCGTGACTCCCTGGCCCGAATTCAAAAAGTTGGATTGGTCTCGTCTGCGCGCTGCCATGAAAACTCCCTTCCTGCTCGATGCGCAGAACATGCTCGACGCGGATGAGATGAGCGACATTGGGTTTCATTACCAGGGCGTAGGTCGGGGTCGTGCTCGAAAACTGGAAAAGGCAAGCTCATGAGGGTGGGGATTATCGGCGCCGGCTTGCAGGGACGCCGGCGCGCGCCGGTGCTGGCGGGCCTGCCTGATACTGAACTGGTTGTCGTCAGCGCCGCCGAAACGGACTCTGCCAGGCGACTCGCGGCCGAAATGGATTGTGAGGCGGCAGCAGGGTGGCGGCCAGTGGTCGAGCGGGCGGACCTGGATGCGGTGGTGGTTTGCACGCCGCCTGACCTTCATGCTCAAATCAGTATCGCGGCGATGCGGTCGGGCAAGCACGTCCTTTGTGAGAAGCCGCTGGCGCGCACGTTGGCTGAGGCCGAGGCGATGCTCACCGTCGCTGAGCAAACGGGCGTCCTCCTGAAGTGCGGTTTCAACCACAGGCACCATCCGGGAGTACAGCAGGCGCGACGCTGGCTGGAAGAGGGTCGCATCGGCAAGCCGCTCTTTGTACGGGCTCGTTACGGCATCGGCGGACGTCCGGGCTACGAGAAGGAGTGGCGGGCCGACCCGAAAGTGGTGGGCGGTGGTCAACTCATGGAACAGGGAATCCATGCCGTGGATCTTGCCCGCTGGTTCCTGGGGGAATTCTCCGAAGTGACAGCGTTCATCGAGACGGCGTTCTGGAGTATTGCACCGCTGGAGGACAACGCCTTCGCCCTCTACCGAACCCCGGACGGAGCCGTCGCCTCTATTCATTCCAGCCTTACGCAGTGGAATAACCTCTTCTCATTCGAAGTCTTCGGCCGCGATGGGTACGTCACCGTCGCCGGTTTGGGTGGAGGCTACGGAACCGAACGGGTTACGTATGGAAAGCGGGACTTTGACGCGCCCTTCGGGGAGGAGACCATCGAATATAGAGGCTCGGACCGCTCCTGGCTGGACGAATGGAAAGAGTTTGCGGCCGCCATAGCGGAGAATCGAGAGCCATTGGGCAGCGCACGCGACGGTGTCGAGGCGATCCGGTTGGTGCTCGCCGCCTATGAGGCTGCGGACAAAAGTTGCCTTATCAGTCTTGACGCGTCACAAAAAGAGGACTGATCGTCCTCGAAGCGCTCGTGGCTGACTGTGGCGCAGCGAGGTGGGAACGGGATGTCGTCGGCTCAAGAAACCGTTTGCCTAGTCACGGGTGTGGATGGGCTGCTTGGCTTTCACTTAGCAGATGCGATGGCGGACAAGGGCCTCTCCGTCTTCGGAACTTTTCACCGGAGCACGCGCCACGCGAATCATCTCAACGGGAAGATCACACTCCTCCCCTGCGATTTTCAGGACGGGAACCGAGTCGAAGCCGTCGTGGCGCAGGCCCAGCCTAGATTCGTGTTCCATCTCGCAGCTCAGAGCTTCCCATCCTTCTCGTGGAAGGATCCGGAAGCGACATTCAAGACGAATGTCCTCGGGAGCATGTACGTGCTCGAGGCGGTACGAGCCGTCGCGGCTGATGCTACTGTCATCATGGCCGGGTCCAGCGCCGAATATAGCTTTTCCAATTCGGATCGGTCCCCGGCAGGTGAAAACAGGCCGCTTCAGCCGCGGTCCCCGTACGGCGTGAGCAAGGTAGCGGCAGATCTCCTCGGCCGTGTCTACGCCCAGACCTATGGGTTGAAGGTCGTCTGCGTTCGCCCGTTCTCTGTTATCGGGCCGCGGAAGGAAGGAGACGTGTCGTCGGACTTCGCCAGGGGCATCGTCGCAGTAGAACGCGGTGAACGAACCGGCCTGGAGGTCGGGAATCTGCTGGGCGTGCGCGACTTCGTCGATGTCCGAGACGCTGTGGACGCCTGCTGGCTCCTCGCCCAGCGAGGGGAGCCAGGTGAGGCGTACAATCTCTGCTCCGGCATCGGCCACAGCATACAAGAGTTGCTCGACATTCTAATGGCGGCTGCGAAGCGGCCGATACCGATCGAACACCGCGGTGGGCGCGAAGGGCATGTAGATGAGCCGCCGGTTGTCGGAGATGCTGCAAAGCTGCGGGCCCTAGGGTGGACACCCCGGATCTCGCTCGAACGATCGCTGGAATCGATCCTGGAATTCTGGCGCAATGAACCCTGAGGTTGGAGTCGAGGCACGGAAATATACAAGGCGGATCGGCTCACCCGGGGTCGGAACGAGCCCGCTGTACATGAAAGGGGAGCCAGTCCTTAATGCAGCCAGGGCCCAGACGTAGATCTGTCTTGGTTACTGGTGCCTCAAGCGGGATTGGGCGCGCTGCGGCGCTAGCGTTCGGGACGTTGGGTGACTCCGTAACCCTTGTTGCACGGCGCGAACATCGCCTTCAGGAAGTCGCGGAACAGATCGAGAGAGCGGGTGGCCATGCGCTCGTGTTCTCTGCTGACCTTGCCGCCCGAAACTCTGCCGAGGACGCGGTCGATGCTGCTGTAAAAGAATGGGGTCGGTTAGACGTCATCGTGAACAACGCCGGCTATGGAGTCTACGGCTCTATTGAAGAGTGCTTTCCCGAGGATTTTGAGCGACAGATGCGTGTGAACTACCTCGCCGTTGTGTACGGCACGAAACGCGCGCTGCCACATATGAGGGCGCAAGGATCTGGTTCAATTATCAATGTCTGTTCTATCTCGGGCATGTTGGCTTCGCCCCTTGACGCCACCTACTGTGCCAGCAAGTTCGCTGTGACAGCGTTCACCGACGTCCTGCGGATGGAGTTGGCCCACAGCAACATCCACGTGAGTATGATTTCGCCAGGCTATACAAAAACAGAATGGGCAGAGGCCGTAGTGCAACGCCGGCCTTTCAGCTGGCGTACACGTATGCGACCGCTGCCAGCAGAGCGCGTAGCGCAACTGATTGTCAGCTGCGCGGATCGACCCCAAAGAAATATCATCGTGCCCGGCGCCCTGCAGTTCCCCCTATGGTTGCAGCGTTTGTCTCCACGTCTTCATGACTGGCGGCAGCTTCGATTTCGGCGGTGACTCCATCAGAATCCATCCCCCGTAAGAGCGGCTCATGCACTCTAGGTATCTCGCTCCCAGATACCCACGGCAGCGACCTGTTCATGGCAACGGGGCTTGGCTTTCGCTCAGACCCTTAGAAGCCGCTGGTAGACCGCCAAAGTCTGGCGCGCGACAGCGTCTCCGCTGAACCGTTCCGCTACGCAGCGCGCCTTGACAGATAGCGACGCACGCAGAGCATCGTCTCCCAACAACGACAGAATTGCCTCCGCAATTTCCTCGTCGTCGTGAGGCTTAACCAAGAGCCCGGCAGGATCCGACTCTCCAAGGATCTCGACGTTGGCGGGAATCGCCGACACGACTGCTGGCAGTCCGAAGCTGAGCGCTTCCAGCAACGCCTGTGGAAACATCTCAGCAAGGGTTGGGAATGCGAACACCGACGCTTCGGCATATAACCGGTCGAGTTCCTGACGAGGTAGGGTACCGGTGAACGTGACCCACTGAGAAAGCCCGCGTTCGCGCACTAGACTGAGCAGTCGATCGTAGTATTGCTTGTCGGCCACGGGCCCAGCGAAGACAAAGCGCACGTCAGGAAAAACCTTCAAGACGCGGGCTGCCGCGTTGACCAGCGCCTCTTGATTCTTGCGCGGTGTAATGCGACTCACACACAACACTGTCCTGCTGAGGCATCGTCGCGCCGCGGATTCCTCCAGCAGCCGGTCGGCGACCTCCATTTCAACGGCGACTGGGATCACACTCACCTTGTCGAGTGGAAGGTTGTGCTTTGCCACGATGTGCCGGCATGATGCTTCCGTACGAGCAATGATGTGGTCCGCCATCCCGAAGGCAACCCGATCCAGCAGAGTCTGAGCGCGCATTTTAAGCGAGGCTGGGCCGAGAACGAGCGGGGCATGACTTGTCAGCACAAGCCTTCCCCTCGCTCCTGCGCCGCAGATAAGGCGGAGAGCGAGTACGAAGTATGGCGAATGGACGTTGACAACGTCGGGCTTAACGATTGCAGCCAACCGTTCGAGCGCAGCCGCCGCCTGCACCGAAAACACCAGGCTGCCCGGCATACCGCCATGCCATCCGGCGCCTGGCACGGGCTGTCTGGGGACCTCGTAAAAGCGGGCGCGGGCGCCCAGACGCTCCTCACGACGAGCTGCCACGTCGACAATCCAAACATCACAGCCGAGTGTCGTGAGATGGTTTGTCAGGCAGAAGATGTCCCGTTCAACACCACCGGCCTCGTCCTGGGCGGGTATCGGATTGATGCCAAGGCCAACGTGCACGATTCGCAGCGGACGCTCCACTGCGCCAGTGTTATCCGTCCGCTGCATGTGGCTTCTCGAAGATGAACAATCGTGCCTTCTTCAGAGGATGGATCGGCTTATCCTTTCTGCGCAGTACAGCCACTGAGAAAGCGATTGTGTAACACGCAACGAACTTCAGTGGGAAGATCCAGCCCCTGCCTTTGCCGGTCTCTCGCAACAACAAACGAACGCGCCCCATCAGCAGGTCGATACGATAAAGTGGTATAGAAGAGCGCAAACCAGGGTATTGTCTACCGGACAGGATTAGCGTGAGAATATCGCGATCATCGATCCGTAATGAGAGTCGTGAGAACATTCGCCTGATATCTTCGGCGAGAAAATGGTGTGGGTGCGGAACATCGACGTCAAACCGGCGCACAATTTCGCGTACGAGCCGATCCGCGTAGCAATCGATAACGAGAATCAAGTTTCCCCCAGGCGTCAGTAGCGCATCGATCGTATCCACGAGTTGCTGAGGAACTGCCATATGGTCGAGCATGTTGATACAGAATATGGTGTCAAACGAGCCTACTTCCTGAATCTCCTCGGCGGGCATCGCGAGGAAGTGAACGCCTTTCAATTCCTCGACGTCTTGCAGGAACGGATGCTGCTCGAACATGCTGAGGTACACTGGATCGACGGCGTAACGTTCACCTTCGCGCAGCGCTAAAAACACCGTCGTGTATTTGCCGCCGATGTCCAGCACGCGCCTGGGGTTAGTCAGATATCCCGCACGGCGCAGGTAGGCGACGAAGTTGGCCCACGTGTCCTTGCGCACCTCCACCCACTGGCGCACCTCATCCGTGGTTGCCTGGCTCTCCTCCAGGTGCTGTGCCTCTTGCCACCGCGAACGATCAACTACCGAGCTCATCGCCATCTCCTGTCGTCGTGCTCTTGTCGGCGCTGACGTGTTTCTGCACGACCGCAATCTGATAGAGGGCCGTGTCACGGTACGGGAAAAGCTCGCCCGGCGGAGTGGCAATTCCGATCGAGTACACCGCGACACCCTGCCGAAACCGTAAGCCGAGGAAGCGACGAAGTGTGAAACGATCGAGCAGCATGAGCCACCGAATGAGTCGCCTGGCCATCGTGCGATGCCAGCCTAATTTTGCTGCATCGAGCTGCCCCATCCAGGCTAGATCGTCGCCAAATACCTTCTGAATCATTCCCGCGAATTCGCTATGCCAAAACTCGCGCACGTGGAACGGAGTGGAGAGCGCCCCGCCGCGGTAGTTGGGAGTCGATATCAACAGCACAGCATCGGGTGTCGTCACCCTGTGCAGCTCCCAGAGAAACGCATCAGGGTCATCGACGTGCTCGATAGTCTCAAACGACGCGACGCCGGTGAATGCGCCGCTCCTGAAGGGCAAGTGCTGCCCATCGGCAACAAGGTACTGGGGGGTGGCGTAATTGGACGCTGCCTGCAAGACTGCCGCGCGCTCAACATCGGCGCCGACTGCCAGGGAGCAACCCTGGTCTGCCAGGTAGCTAGTGCCATAACCGGTGCCACATGCGAGATCCAGCACCTGCCCCTTGATCCGTTCGCCGGCCAATGCGTAACGAGCCGCGTGCAGAGAGAAGTCATAACTCTCTCTGCCGTACCCCTCGATCAGCGGATTGAATCGCTCGCTCGAGGAGCCGACTCCAGGGAGCGATCGCGCAGCCGGCTGCTGCCCGTGCTGAACAGAAGTCGGCTCACCGGCCGAAGACGAACTCGCGTCACTCATGCGCGTCCTCCATCCGGCTCACTTCGCGTAGAGCGCGGTCAGCCCATTATCATAAACGCGGCTGGTGCCATCCAACTCCGCTAGCAGCAGGTTCCAGTGCGAATCCGTGGGGCTGATTCCTTGTTTGAATGCTAATCCCTTAGCCTTTTCGCTCCAAAGAAACGTCGCTGGCCGCCCCTGCCCGGCAGTGTCCACGTATCTTGCCACGAGACTCTCGAGGTTCGGCCAGAACTCCTCTAACGAACGGTTGGGTTCGTCAGTGATCACGCTCGCGTAGGGCAAGGCATACAGGTACGGAGCCACGCCCTGACTGAGTGCCATGGCATAGGCATCGATCTGCTGGTATCGAGCAAACTCGCGATGAATGAAGTCACTCATAGTGATCTCGGCCTGGTACGTGCTCACACTGCCGATCTCACGGTCGACAAGGAGAAACGCGGGAAGTAACGAGAACCACAGCAGCGCCACGACGCTCCCGCAAATCAGCCTGCCCATCGAATATGAGCGCCAGGTCACCAGCCGGCCCATGGGCCTCCAGCCAAGCGTTAGCGGCACCACGAACAGCGGAGCAACTAACAAAAAACGGTGGAACTGAAACCCCCCGGAAGAGGCGGCCACTGCAACCACGGACAAGCCAGCGACGACGAACAGCGCCCCGGCTGATAATATGACGACAGGTTCGGCACGATGGCGCTCTGCAAAAAACCGTAGGACGATCACACCTGTGCCCGCTGCCAGAAAACCCAGCCAGACCAGACGACTCGCTGTGGCCCACCACGGAACCCCGATCACCCCCGACTGGAAGGACTGGGTCGGGGCTTGCAGACTGGAGCCCCGAAAGAACTGGGTGAGCGCGGAACTAAGGAACCCGGCCGTCCAATACTCGTACCAAGCCCACGCAATCACCACGAGAACCACCAACCCGGCGACACCGAGGCCTAGGCCACCGCGGGTGCGCCCCCGAATCGCTGACACCAGGTAGGCCACTAGCGCGATTCCCATGACCATCATCGTGTTGACGAAGTACGATACGGTGAGCCCGGACGCCGCGATGAAGAACATCAGCTTCCGCCCCGGCCTCATTCCCGACTCCGTTCCGCCGACTACGACAAGCCATGCAACGGCCAGCAAGACTGCACCAAGTATCGCCGGCGCCCAGGATGGAGCAGAGGAAACAGGGGTAAGTGACCCAACCATGAGCACCAGTGTGCAAAGCAGTGCTAGACGACGTGAGTGACACAAGTGACCGAATAGCACGTAACAGACTGTCACGTAGATGTGCACGGCCGCGAGACGAAGAGCCCAGTTCGCATGCAGTACGTCGAGACCGGTGATTTGAACGAGACTTGTGGCCAGCAAGTGTGCACCGGGGAAATCCAAGTAGGTGAAGCCCGGTGGCCAGGGCGGTCGCAGATGGCCGATTTCCGTGACGAACCGCACAATGCTCGCGTTGTAATACGAATCAAGGCCACCAAGAGGCGTTGCCAGGTTCCAGTAGTTCCAAAAGACAAGCGCGAACACGTTTACCAGGACGAAGTCCGACCAGACGCTGCCACGCCTATCTGAGCGTCCGACCAGCAGGACGAGCGTTGCGGTACCCCAGATCATGTACACAACGCCGAACCACGGCAAATTGGGGATGACCTCCGTGGTTTCGACCTGCTGGAAAATCAGCCGGATATGTGGCGCCTGGCTTAGCAGGAATGAGGGCAGCACCAGGACTGCGAGCCAGCACACCCACCACCCAAGAGCGACGAGTGGGGAGACGATCGTCCGCGGCCGCTGGGCGACGTCCCCAACAATCACCATCTCACGCACCGTGTACGGGGCCAAACGGGAGCGCCGCTACGAACGCCGATGACTTGCGGAGGCTAGTTGTGCGCATCGTCGAGCTCGACTGTTTCTCTCAAGGGGTGGGCTTCCATTCCGGAGAAACCAGCTCGGAGACGAAGCCCGCTGAGAACCAAATTGCGGCTATAGGGACGATTAGTGGGATCCGGAGGGCGGCCTGCCGCGAACCAGTCCGTATCCAGCACAACAGCGCAAGCCCACAGGCACCGGTAACTGCCAGACCCAGCAGGGTAAACAACGCGGCCAACGAGATGTAAGCAATTACCGCGCCACCCAAGATGACAATAGGAAGCGACAACAGGTACGAGCAGTCTACCGGACGAAGAAAGCGACGATCAACCCGGATCATTTGCATTCGAGCCTTACCAGCTCGTATCATTTGCCGACACCACGCTCTCACGGAGGAGTAATTGGCAAAGTGGTTCACAATGACATCCGGCGCAAATACCACTCTGTAGCCGCGATCTCGGACGCGTTGGCACAGAACCTGGTCCTCACCGCCGCGAATGATCTCTGGTACAGGAAATACTGCAAACACCTTCGCGGAGTCGAAGATCGAGTTCGCCCCGGCGATGAACTCGGCGCTCGCCACCTCGGTAAACTTGCGAAAGCCGAAATGAAGCTGCGCGTTCAGAAGATCTGAGAAGAACGTAACAGCCCGAGCGAACGGTTCTGCTGTCGCGGGGCTCACCACAGCACCGCCAACGCCGGCTATCGAGCTGTCTCCAAAGGGACGCAGGCCTCCCCTGAGCCATCCTCTATCGACGACGCAGTCAGCATCGGTAAAGGCCCAATACTTGCCCTTGGCGTGGGACACTCCGATGTTGAGGGCGGCTGCCCGCCCTTTACCCTCATCGAAGACGACTGTCGCGCCGCTCGCTCGCGCAATGACCGGGGTCTGGTCGGTTGACCGACCGTCTACCACGATGATCTCGTATCGGTCTCGCGGATAGTCGAGTTGAGTGAGAGAGTTCAGGCAGGCGCCGATGCTCGACTCCATATTTCTGGCCGGCACTATAACGGAAACAAACGGCTCTTCGTGCATGCACTCCCTCCTAGACAACCGTTGCTGTGAATCCCCGGGGCCCGGGCACTCAACCTCTGCGCATTCCCCAACAAGCGGGCGAGCCGTCGCTGTATGTTTTGGTTCTCCTGTCATCACTTTGCAAATAGCGGATCTTCAAGAAGCCGCCGCGCTGCGATGCGAACCGCGCCGCCGGACGTGTGATTAGGCGACCAGCCCAAAGCTTCTACCTTGCGGGTGTCGAACATGACCACCGGAACGTCCCCCGGCCATCCACGTCGGCCTCCCGCGTAGGAAAACTGAACATCACTGCACCCCATCGCATCAACAACAATGTGTGCTATTTCATTGATTTTAACCGTCGAGGCGCAGCCCAAGTTGAATACGTCGCATGGACTCACATTTGCGTTCTGAACTACAGTTAGCATTCCCTCGATGCAGTCCTCGACCAGGATGAAATTCTTCTCGCCGGTCCCGTCTCCAAGAATCTCGAGGACCGCCGGGTTTCTCCTCAGTTTCACAATGAAATCGTGTATCACTCCCCGTCGCATCCTCGAACCTACGATGTTACCAAACCTAAACATCCACGCGTGCATACCAAATAGGTGACACCACGCGCTAATGATTGCCTCTCCAGCAAGTTTACTAGCACCGTAAAATGACTCGGGAAACAGCGGGGCCAGTGTCTCTGGCGTCGGATGTACATCCGTATCGCCATATACTGTGGAGGACGATGTATAGATTATTCGGCCAACGGCATTTGCGTTCATGGCCTTCATCACGTTATGTGTGGCGACAATGCCATTTTCGAGATCCTGATCCAGGTTACTCATTCCGTTGGCTATATCACCATTTGCGCCCAAATGCCACACCGTATCGTGTCCGGCCATGCTACCAGTTAGAAGAGCATAATCGAGCAGATCTCCCTGAATGAACTGAAAAGCCGGATTGCCGATGTGCTGTTCGATGTGTTCCCTTCTGCCCATGGACAGATTGTCGTACGCGGTAACGGAGACCCCGTCTCGCAACAGCCGATCCACCAAATGGCCGCCGATGAATCCGGCACCACCGGTGACAAATGCTTTGAGCGTGTGCTCGTTTGAGGTCACGTGTGCACTCCTATACGCGATAAGGCCTGGATACAATGCGAGCAAATGGGGCGATTCCGCGCGATTAACCTTCTAAGCAGCCGCGCCGCGCCACGTCCATTCAACTTGGTCGCCGCCCTCAATGTCCATCTTGATTTCATCTATCATAGTGCCATGGCAATGTTCCGCTCAGTAGACATCAACACTCACTGCTGCAACCGTTATCAGCTTTCTCTGTTCTTCAGCGGTACCATCTAAGTCGCTATACCTACTGTATACCGCTACGTACAACTCACCTGCGCCTTCGAGTTCATCCACGGTCGCCGCTATTCATCGCTCTGTCGAGAACGCGCTTCATCGCCTCGCGGTGTCGCTGCCAGGCGAACTTCCCTTCCTCGACCTCGCGTCTGCCGGCTCGGCCCATACGGCGCCGCAGGCCAGAATCTTCAACGAGCACACCCACCTTGTCGACGACTGCCTGCACAAGCTCCGCGTCCGCCTTAGTCACGGCCCGCTTGAACGTGGGTGAGTCTAAATGCACGACGTAGCCGTCAGTGTAGGCTCGGGCACCCGCGTGCAGTGCGAGATACCCCGTCCTGCCGTCGTCCACGAACTCGGAATTTCCCCAGATGTCAGTCGTCACAATGGGCAGTTCAAAGCTCATCGCATCCAGGAAAACGCGCGACGGTGTAACGTGCGTTGGATAAACGAAGATGTCGGCGGTCGCAAACTCTCTTTCCAGGTCTGCCCAAGGGAGGACGCCATCTATGATCCGGATGTTCGCAGTCTGCCGAAGATCGTGCTTTACACGGGCCGGAAGGTTTGACCGGATAACAAGCTCCAGGCCTGAGTACCTCTGGCCGAGCCGCCGAAACGCCTCTAAGAGCACGGCTCCGCCATGGGTGTAGAAATGTTTGTCCGCATTGATGTTCGCAGAGTTCACAAACAGCAGCCTTATGGGAGCGTTTTCATCCGACGCGTACGCCTTGGTGAAATGCCTACTGGGTACTGCCGGGTGCACCACTGTTGTCTTACTCTCCAGCTCAGCCCATCCCGTCGATTGCAGGAATGCTTTCTTGCCCGCTTCTAGCTCGTAAATGATCTGCTTGCAGTGCGGCGAGACGAGCTGCGGCTTTAGGAACCACTTCCACTGTCGAAACACGCGCTCTTGACCGATAATCAGGTACGGCTGCTCGAGCGACATGTGGAGAACCCATGGTCTTTTGCGCAGAATCGGGTGATCCACCGAGTAGATGAGGTCGATGCCGGAGGGTAACGGCGCGCATGCATTAAGATACGCCTTTATCAGATTCACAGGCAGATAACGCAGCAGCGCCCAATGGGCATGATAAGCTAAGTTGGTGCGAGAAGCGCCCATCACCAGTTTGTCGACCTGTCTCGCGCGTGTGACGAAGTTGTAGCCGTCCAGACTCTGCCCAACAAGGTCATTGAGCTCTTGCCTGAGCTTCCACAGCGGCTCTATTAGGACGGTCTTTAATCCTGCTGCAGCCATCCCGCCCCTTCCGTAAGCAGACCCCGCCTTTTGTTCCAAAGGACATGATTACTATGGATAGAAGGCTGTATTTCGTATCCTCTAACCCGCTACCGGTTGGGTGCCTTTCGCATTTTCGAGGTCCAACATCGCTACACACACGCCGCCGGGCGTTCTCGTTTGTCCCGCCTGCGCCTCTGACACGCTGCTCCAATTACCCTCGCCATCGAGATACCAGAATTGCAGTTCTTGCACGCTCCAGCCGTCTATCAGACGACCAAGCGTTTCCCGGCTGAACACCCGTTCCGCCGGACTGACGACGCCACCGGATCCATAGGGGATCGTGAGCAGGAAGCGTCCTCCAGGCTTCAGAATCCGCGCTATCTCCCGTACCGCCCTGTAGGGAGCCTCGGGATCCAGCTCAGTCACTCCATACCTACCCGAGAGTCCAAAATGCTCAATGCTGGAAATGGCGTAAGCGCAATCAAAGAAGTCGTCCGCAAATCTCATTCCCCGGCTGATGTCCCCCAGCTCGAAGTGGAAGTTGGGATGCGTATAGCGCCACTCTCGAATGTCGGATCCGTAAACTTGCCAGCCGAGCTCCGCAAGGGTTGGGGCCACGACGTTGCCGCCGTCGGTGCAGCCAACATCTAGTACGCTGCCCACGGGTGTCTCGGAGAGCCTCCGGATCACGAACGGGTATTCAATGAGGCGGCTGTTGAGAAGCCCCTGTTCGACTGCATCGAGGTTCACGAAAATTGCCGCGACTCGGAAGCCAAATCTGAACAGAGTCCTTAGCGTTTCCAGACCGATTTTGGGCCGGGAGATCACTTCGGCCCGCAGCCGTTTCGCCATCTTGCCTCGCTGCTAAGGGACATGTATTCTCCTACGCTCGTGTGGGTGGACTGGTTGGGCAACGCACTAACCAGTCCACCGGTCGGTCTCGATTAATCAGTGCACAGCACCGCTCCGCCGTTACTCCTCTTGCTAACTAGCCGATTCAGCGTTAGACCGCTGGCTCTCGTACCAATCAATGGTTCGGCGGAGGCCATCACGAAAGCTCGTGCTAGCGCTAAAGCCGAAGCAATCCCGGGCACGGCTGACATCCAAACGGCGGCGCGGCTGGCCGTCGGGCTTCGAGGTGTCCCATAAAAGCTCACCTTTGAAGCCTGTCAGTTCAGCTATGAGCTGCGCTAGGTTCCGAATGCTAATTTCTGAGCCGGACCCCAAATTCACGGGCTCCGCTGAATCGTAACCTGCCGTAGCGAGTACGATACCTTCAGCCGCATCCTCGACGTACAGGAATTCCCGCGTGGGGGAACCGGAGCCCCACACGGTTACAAATCCCGCTCCTGACTCACGTGCTTCAACGCATTTGAGTATCAGCGCAGGTATAACGTGCGACACCGCCGGATCGAAGTTATCACCTGGTCCGTAAAGATTGACAGGTATTAAATAAATAGCGTTAAACCCATATTGTTCTCGATACGCTTGTCCTTGCGTGAGAAGCATCTTCTTCGCAAGTCCATATGGAGCATTGGTCTCTTCCGGGAAACCATTCCATAGATCAGACTCACTAAACGGCAGTTTAGTGAACTTCGGATACGAGCATACTGTGCCGACGGTGACGAACTTCGCGACGCCAGCCAGGCGGGCTGCCTCAATTAACTGAATGCCCATAATGGCGTTGTCATAAAAGAACCGGCCCGGATTGGCCTGATTGGCGCCTATGCCTCCCACGACCGCGGCAAGGTGAATCACTAGGTCGGCTGCCGAGTCCCGGAGGGCCCGTTGCACTGCCTCGCGCTCCCGCAAGTCATATTGCGTGCTGCGAGGTACGAAGACCTCGGCGCCCGCGGCTCTCAGTCTGTGCACGACATGGCGGCCGAGGAAACCGGCCCCCCCAGTTACCATGATGCGCGCGCGTTCCCATCCGACGCTCATCATTAGCCTCCAATAATTTCAGCCTGGATGAATTCAGTTGGATTCAGCCCAGCCTCTTCAAGGTCTGCGACCAACATGATTCGTACCAGCTGGTCAAACGACGTTCGCGGCTGCCACCGCAATTTCAATCTGGCCTTAGCCGCATCACCACACAATTCATCAACCTCTGTCTTGCGAAAGTACCGTTCATCAATCGTCACATAATCCTCGTAGTTCAGGCCTACGAGCTTGAACGCGGTCTCGGCGAGTTCGCGGACTGAATGCATTGTACCCGTGGCGATTACATAGTCATCGGGTACTGCTTCCTGGAGCATTAGCCACATGGCCTCGACATACTCCGGAGCATAGCCCCAGTCCCGTCTCGCATCAAGATTGCCAAGAAACAATCTACTGGCGCGCCGAGATAGAATCTGCGCTATGCCGCGCGTTATTTTGCGGGTTACGAATGTCGCTCCGCGTCGTGGCGACTCGTGATTGAAAAGTATGCCATTACATGCAAAGAGCTGGTATGCCTCACGGTAATGAACAGTCATCCAATGTGCGAATACTTTTGAAACCCCGTACGGGCTACGTGGATAGAATGCAGTCGTCTCGCATTGCGGTGACTCTTGCACCTTACCAAACATTTCGCTACTTCCGGCTTGGTAGAATTTTGTCGGCCACGAAGCGTGACGTACGGCTTCGAGGAGCCGCATGGTCCCCATCCCAGTGGTATCGGCAGTATACTCAGGAATTTCAAAGCTGACTGCTACGTGGCTTTGTGCTGCCAAATTGTATATCTCGTCCGGCTGTATGAGGTTAATGATATTTATTAGCGAAGACGCATCCGATAAGTCGCCATAGTGCAAACTAAGTGGCATACCCGTATCATGGCGGTCATGATAAAGGTGATCGATACGCCCGGTAGAAAAGCTGCTGGAACGCCGCAAGATGCCGTGTACTTCATATCCCTTATTAAGCAAGAGCTCTGCAAGGTACGACCCATCCTGTCCGGTTATGCCAGTAATGAGTGCCTTACGTGTCATGGTGAATCCTTGCTAGGCTAAGTCGCTTCACATCCGCTAAGCAGCACGCGCTTGCTTACACAATCGCTCCAAGCGTCTTCCATTTCTTCTCAATTTGCTTAATCAGTATCACCGGTCCACGGTCGGTGCTCCCGGATGCTATCGAGGAGCTCGAGGATGCCCTCCCTTCGTTCAGTCGTGTACGATGTGGCAACAATCGAGATTACTGAGTTCGCTGGAGCCACTACGCTATCCTTTGCCTAGCAGCGGCGATCCGCACCGTTTCGAGGGACGTGAGCTGTACTTCCCAACCGAGGCGGCGCCTATCACAGAGGGGCGTCTCCCGGGCCGGCAACTCCCGTTATGAATATCGGATACTCCCAAACAGATCCTGCCACGCTAGCTACCTCCCGCCGTTTCGCCGCTTGTCTTAATCATCGATACGTTCCGAACGGACTGTGGATTGCTTGCTGCTGACTGACCCCAGGAACCTCTCTCGAACCACTACCTTAACTGCAGTAAATCCTTGCTCCCAGTTTGGCAATTTGCTGCTCCCACTCAATCGCCCTCGAGTGGATTGAGGAACTTCGACCGCTCGTAGACCAGCTCGGTGAATCCGCGAAATAAAGAGTGGCTCGTAATTCCAGCCATTCTTTGACCACAAATCAACGCGTTCTGTAAGGTTCTTTCGGAAAGCGCTATATCCGGAACAAAGATCTGTGTACTTTGCTCCATAAAGTATGTTGAAGGTCGTTACTATCACCCAGTTGCCAAAGATTCTATGTATTGGCTTGTTACGCCAGCCAGTCGCAAAACGAGAGCCCTTGACGAAGTCATACCCGCGTGAAAGCGGCTGGATGAATGCGGGGATGTCGTCTGGATCCGTCTCACCGTCAGCGTCCAACGTCACGATGATCTCGCTGGTGGCCTGCTCGACGCCAAATCGAAATGCTTCGCCTTTGCCCCGGCCGGGCTGATAGAGGATGCGCGCTCGAGGACAAATCTGCTTCGCCACCTCCACCGTTCTATCAGTTGAATGGCCGTCGACAATCAGGACTTCGTCGATCCAGCCCGGTATCTTCGACAGGACGTGCGGAAGGTTCTCCTCTTCATTCAGAGTGCAAATCAAGGCGGTCACGCTGGGTTTGCTGTTGGCCTCTTGTTCCATCGCTATTTAGGTAGTTGGTAGCATAAGATCGTCATAAAGGAGTCATCCGACAAAGCGCGCTTTCAAAAACGTGAATGTTTCGGTAGCCTGTTGCATCGTTGACACTCCAATAGCGGTGCCCCTGAGACTTGGTAGTGATGCCACGTAGTCTGCGGCTTCAGGCAGATCGAGGTATCCGGCCGCCATTATGCTAAAGGCTATCACGTCAGCCTGCGAGGCCTTCGATAATGCCTCCTCGCATGCCGCTTTGGATGGACACATCTGGAACCCAATAGCGTTGAAGGGCGCCGCGATTACCACTCCGCTCAGGTCAATTCCACAGTCCTCGAGTTTTTTCGTCAGCCAGACGAAGTTTCGCGTTTCGAATCCTGGTTTCAATCCCAGCTTCCGTACAAAGTTCACATGAGTCGCGAACAGCCAGTCCATATTGAGCGCGATAGCCATATCGGTAAGCACTTCGTGCAGCAAGATAGAGACTAGAGACAGCCTGCTCCCCATCGCGGATCTGATTCGAGAAACCTCGTAGCTTAGCAGCCCCCGCAAGAGGGCTCCGGGATCGTTCAATGTGATGCCCATTGCACCGGCTACGATAGCCTCGACGTTCGCTGACCTTACTACTTCCTTTGCGAGATTTCTGGCCAAGCCGGGAACTCCGCCTGCCTTAGCAGCTGACCGGACGAAGTCCGTCACGTTCGGGGCCAAAGCATAAAGCTGCAGTGGGACTCCCTGTTGATCTCTACCAATCTCCCGAAGAATCGAAAGGGTAGTTTCGGATGAGGTGAACATGAACCCGTCAGCGCCGCACTCAACAGAAGACAGCACCAACCGGGCAGCATAGCTAGGATCCGTCGGATTGCTCCCTCTTAACGTGGCTCGCTCCTGAGAAAGATGGCTCACGCCGTGGAAGGGATTGTCTCCGACCAACAGGATACTCTTATCACCCATGCGGCCTTAGCTGCGCCTCCACTTGGTCCACGAACCGGTCCACCTTGGCAGACGATCGGAAGCTTGGCTCCACATCAGACCCTTCCATCACCCCTTTTACGAAAGCTTCATCTTCCCGAAGGTAGTCGGTCCCGCCCAACAGAAAATGGGTGGTGTCTCCGAGGTCCTGCCGATACCACGAGTTCGTCTTCCCATCGCTAAGCTTCAACTGTAGGCTGTCGTCATTAACCGTCATGATTCCCGCAGAACCACTAACGTTCAGGCCGATTTCGGGCAGGCGATAATTCTCCATGCACCACGAGGCCTTGAACCCACCCACAAGACCCTGGTTGGTTACAGCACGGAAGGAGGCGTAATCCGTCGTGTCCTTACCCATCACTGGATCAGTATCGACAGCGTCCACCTGCAGGTCACCAAAGAACCACATCGCGAGGTCAACCGCGTGGCACCCCAAATCCCGCAGCAGGTCGCCCCGGGAGCGAGCGCTCGATCGTGGTGCAACGCCAAGAAAATCGGATGAGTAAGCGTACGCGCTAAAGAAAAGCAACTTTCCCAAGACGCCTTGATCCAGGAGCTCTTTGGCTTTCCTGAACGTAACAGCGAACCTCCGATTGTAACCAACCATGTTGGTGCCGGCCCCTTGGCATGCGATCAGATGACAAAGTTCTTCGGAATCGGCACCATTGGAAGCCAACGGTTTTTCGACGAAGATATTGGCGGCAATTCTTCCAGACAATATGGCTTTAACGACAGCGAAATGAGTTGATGGTGGAGTAGTGACATAGACTGCATCGAGATCTAGTCTAGAAAGATCGCTTACGTCGCCGACAATTTGGAAACGCTTGAAGACATTTCTACTGAACCGACGGATTAGTGCGCTTTTTTCACAGACGGCCACCAGCTCAACGTCGGATATGGTGCTAAGAAGGCCCGCGTGAAGAAGTCCCATCTTGCCCAACCCTATCACAGCTACACGTTTCACCTTAGGAACTCCATTCGTCCGCGAACGCCGAGTGCGTAGCCTTGGGCGAAGGCTAGCACACGACCACAAAGATTGCGATGGGTAGAGGGGGGTAACTCGTCCGTGCGTCATTGAGTGTGAAGCGCCACTTTATAGGTCTTCGATCCGGATTTCGCCTCTGCTTCCCAGGCGGCCCGCCTCTTGGGCGAGCATTTGCTGATTTGGCGTGCAGCGATCCAAGCACTGGCCGGTCAAGCTGCTGAGTGCAACTCCGCCATGGTTAACCAGCTGGCGTGCTTGGGCGTGAGTGAAAGTCCAACCGGCGTAGGAGATGCGGGGCTTCGGCCGGGCAAGGCCTCGTCTAGGCTGTCGACCACGATGCGGATCTGCTCCGCCTCCGGGTACTGCACGGTTCCAATTGCTGCATCTGGCTCAAATTGTAATGCACGTTGGGCCGCTCAGGCTTCCCTACAGCGACGCCGCAACCAACCTCAACCATGAGTGAACCGCCCCGGGAGTGGAGGCCCCAAGCTGTGAGAGGGGGGAGCAATGACAAGACCGGGAGGTATCCAGTGGAGATCAGGGAGCGGGCGGTTCGCCTGGTGCTGGAGCACGCTGGTGAGTACGCCTCGTAGTGCGCAGCGATCAGCTCGATTCGCGATGATCTGCGGCATGACGCCGGAGACGCTGCGCAAGTGGGTGCGGCGGGCTGAGGTTGATGCCGGCGCACGGCAGGGCGTCAGAGCGATGAACTGAGGTTGACCTGGAGCAGGTCAAGGTGACTAGCGGAGCTCGAACGGGAAACGGCGAGCTGGACCGCGCCAACGAGATATCAAAGCCGCCTTTTGCTTTTCTTGCGCAGGAATCGACCCGCGGACCATTCTACCTTCCCGCTACGTCGAGACGCAACGCGAGCGATCGGGAGTCGAGCCGATCTGGCGTAGAGTCCCAGGACGTGGTGTAACAGCGGAGTAGTGGCAAGAAGAAGGCCACGGCGTCATCCTCGTGTGAGCCTATCAAGCAGCACGAAGGAGGAACATCGTGACCATCCCTACCA